>Ga0105249_10006289_pt1 | contig 10316 bp, 8 predicted proteins | sample KBSS44metaG_FD_81522 | JGI IMG/M metagenome (GOLD analysis project Ga0105249, IMG submission 81522) | Switchgrass rhizosphere microbial communities from Kellogg Biological Station, Michigan, USA - KBS S4-4 metaG | ecosystem: Host-associated > Plants > Roots > Rhizosphere > Soil | place...
CGTGTTTGGGCGGTTTGGTGTTCATTTGGCGTTCAGCTGCAACGTTTTAGAGAGTAACCCACGAGAACGGACGAGGCGTCTCTGGGTACGTGTATGTAGTGAAACGTCACCAGGCCATACGCGGAATGCCAGAACCGCGACCGACCCCAACGCCGGTATTGAGGTCGTCCTCTCGTAAGCCCCAGTCCTGAAACCAACGCCGGCGAGTGCCGGAATATACGGACTCGTTCATGTCGCCAGTGAATGCCGCCGCCCAAGCCGCCCAAGCCGCCCACGCCGCTCGCCCCCGGCGAGACTTCCGCGCACGTCAGATTCTTGCGCTCTTCATTCTTCTGACAGCGGTCATTTCGATTCCGGTGTTGACTCATCAGTTGCCGCCGCTTTCCGACTACGTGAATCATCTGGCGCGTATGCACGTGATCGGGACTATCGACAACGATCCGTATCTCGCGAAATTTTATGAGATTCAGTGGCAGATCATCCCCAACCTGATCATGGACCTGATCGTGCCGACGCTCGCGCGCGTGATGAATATTTATCTCGCGGGGCAGCTTTTCCTCATCTCAACCCTCGTGGTGATCCTGTCGGGCACCCTCGCCCTGAACCGTGCGCTTACGGGCCGCTGGTCGGTGTTGCCGCTCGTGGCCGCGCCGCTGCTCTACAATAATCTTCTGCTCGTCGGTGTGATGAACTATCTCGTCGGCGTTGGGATTGCGCTCTGGGCCTTGGCGGCATGGATTTCGCTGCGCGACCGCGCCTGGCCTTGGCGGTTTGCCGCCTCGGCGGCTTTCGTGATCGCGCTCTTCTTTTGCCATCTGTTCAGTGTTGGGCTTTACGGAATTGGCCTGCTTGCCTACGAGGTACAGCGTCTATGGATGACGCGCGATCGGCCGCTGAAGGGCCGGCTTTTGGATTTTTGCGCAACCGTCATTCCGTACCTTCCCGTTATTCCGCTTCTGATGGCAAGCCCGACGTGGGGTCTTGCGCAGGAATTCAGTTGGGAGCCGACAGGCAAGGTCGATGGACTGATGTTCGTCTTCGACGTGTATTACGACTTCATCGCTTTTGCGCTCCTGGCTGTCGCGGCTCTCGCACTCATATGGGCCGTTCGCCACAAGGTCATGCGCTTTCACGCGACGGGTTGGCTGCTGCTCGGCATCGGCAGCGTCGTTTACTTCGCGATGCCGCGCATGCTGTTCGCGACCTACATGGCCGACCAGCGCCTGCCGATCGGTCTTGCCTTCATGATTCTTGCCTGTCTCGATCTCGAGTTGCGCCACCGAATCGTGCGGCAGGGATTCGCCGCGGTCCTGATAATTCTCGTGACGGTGCGCGTTGCGGAAGTCCAGATCACATGGAACAAGCTTTCACGCTCAGTCGAATCCGTTCACAAATCCGTCTATCAGATCGAACGCGGGGCTTCCGTACTCGTCGCCTACGCCGATACGCGTGGCGGTGATGACGTACGCGATCTCGGCCTCATGCATGCCGCGTGCCTTGCGATGATCGAGCGCTCCGCGCTTGTGACGACGGCATTCACCGTGCCCGGTAAGCAGATCCTGCGCGTGCGCGAGGAGTATAGCGAGCGTGCCGATACCGAAGATGGAACGCCGCCCTCGGTCGAACAATTGCTGGTCGCTGCCGAAAAGCCGCAAGTCGAAAATGCCGCTTATTGGCAGCATTGGACCAAACAATATGATTACATCTACGTACTATTCACCGAGAAGGGTGCCGAAAATCCCGACCCCGTTCATATGCGTCTCGTTTATGAGGGCAATCGTTTCCAGCTCTATCGGATGGCGCAGTCGAGCACGACCACAGCCGCGACGGCGACTGTGGACACGCAGACGCCTCCACATTCGGAAGGCGACGGCGATGAGGATGACGACGACAAGGAAAATTGAGGCAAGGCGGGCTTAATCGTCCGCCGCACGCTCCGCTAGTAGCCTTGCAATTGCGCCGCGCAACTCGGCGATGCCGGTCGTATCGTACGACGAAACCGGAAAAACGGTCGGAAACGCGGCCGGACGCTTCATGATGGCGGCTTTTGTCTCGGCGATTCGTGGCTCGCCATATTGTGCTTTGATCGTATCGATCTTCGTCAACACAATCGCGTAGCTGACCGCGGCGCGGTCGAGAAACCCCAGAACTTCGCGGTCTTGCGGTTTCAATCCATGGCGCGAATCGATCAACACGAACACGCGAGCGAGATTTGCCCGTCCGACGAGATAGTCGTGCACGAGCCCGGTCCATTGGTCGACTTTTTCGCGCGGAGCGGAGGCGAAGCCATAGCCGGGCAGGTCCGCAAGTACGAGGTCGCGGGCGCCCGCGAAAAAATTGATTTGTTGCGTGCGTCCAGGTGTCTGCGAAACGCGCGCAAGCGCTTTGCGTCCGGTGAGCGCATTGATGAGGCTCGACTTACCCACATTGGAGCGGCCGGCGAAGGCGATTTCGATGCCCTTCGCGATAGGCAGAGATTGGACCGATCCAGCGCCAGACGCGAATTCCCAATTTGCCGCGAATAATTTACGGCCGGCTTCGATCTCGTTTCTGGATAGTGGTGCCGGGTTCGGCATCGACTACGGGCTGGGAGGGGGAAGCCGCGGCTAACTCGCCGACGGCTTCCGCACAAAGAGGGCTTTGAGATTGTCGAACAGCTCGATCTTCGCACCGTTCTTTTTCATGATGACACCCTGCTGCAGGACAGAGAGGCTGTTGTTCCACGCCCAATAGATCACGAGACCTGCGGAGAAAGTCGAAAGCATGAAAGTGAAGATGAGGGGCATCCAGTCGAAGATCATCTTCTGTGTCGGATCGGGTGGCGCTGGATTCATCTTCATCTGTGCCCACATCGTGATGCCCATGATGATCGGCCAGACGCCGAGATGCAGGAATTGGCCGATTACCGGGATCACCGTGGGATCGAAGGGAATCAGTCCGAACAAATTGAATATGTTTGTGGGGTCTGGCGCGGAGAGATCCTTGATCCAGCCATAGAACGGTGCATGGCGCATCTCGATCGTGACGAACAGCACCTTGTAGAGCGCGAAGAAAACCGGAATCTGAATCAGAATCGGAAGGCAGCCAGCGAGCGGATTGATCTTTTCCTTCTTGTAAAGATCCATCAGCAATTGCTGCTGCTTCACCTTATCGTCCGGATATTGCTCGCGGATCGCCGTCATCGCCGGCTGTACCATCTTCATTTTCGCCATCGACGCGTAGGACTTGTTCGCGAGGGGAAAGAAGACGGTCTTGATGAGCACCGTCACGAGCAGGATCGCCAATCCGAAATTGCCAAGCAGTTTGTAGAAATAATCCATCACCTTGAAGAGAGGCTTGGTGATGAAATAGAACCAGCCCCAGTCGATCATAAGATCGAAGCGCTTGATGCCGAGATTGCGCTCGTAGCCGTCTACCGCGGCGACTTCCTTTGCTCCGGCGAATAGCCGTGATTGGGCAGATGCCGAGGCCCCGGGCGCGATGGTTAGAGGGTCGCGAAGAAAATCCGCTTGATAGGCCTTGATCGCTCCCGCATCGCTCGCAGAGAACCGGCCTTGCATCGCTACCGACTGATCCGGGATGAGGGCTGCAGCCCAGTATTTATCAGTGATGCCAAGCCAACCCCCGCCGGTCGTTTTGACGGGCTCCATCGGCTTCTCGATGTCTTTATAGGCAAGCTCGTACAGCTTGCCGTCACCAAGCACGCCGACCGGCCCTTCATGCGAAATATAATAGCCCTCGACCGTCGGCATTCCGTGCCGCGATACAAGACCGTATTCATGTAACGTCAGCGGATTGGCGGTCTTGTTCTCGACTTCGTCGGTGAGGGTGAACATGTACTCGCGGTCGATCGCGATCGTGCGTTTGAAGCGGAGGCCCTCGCCATTGTCCCACGTCAGAACGAGTGGACGTTCGGAAGTCAACGGAGCGTTACCCGTGGAAGCCCAAATCGTATCAGCGTCGGGAAGTTTGGCATTGCTGCCAATGCCATTGACCCAGCCGAATTCGGCGTAGAACGGGTTGGGGCCGCCCGACGGCGATAACAGCACAATATTCGGACTGCTCGGATTGACGGTCTCGTGATAAGTGCGCAGCAAAACATCATCGATGCGCGCGCCCTTCAGCGCGATCGATCCGCTAATGCTTTGTGACTCGATAGCGATGCGCGGAGATGCCGCGAGTGCCGCAGCGCGCGTAACGACACCGGTACCGCTTTTCGGAGTGCCGGGCACTACCGGGGCTCCGCCCGGAACAGGAGCCACACCGGGCTGGGGCGGTTGCTGCGTTTGCTGCTGTTGCTGCTGCGCAAGTTTCTGAGCTTCTTTTTGTTTTTCCATCTGCGGAATGCCGACGAAAAACTGCCAGCCGACCAGCACAGCAACCGAGAGCGCGACTGCGAGCATCATATTGCGATTGTCATTCATCGCTTTCTCCGTCAGCCCGCTTTGTGCAGGCGCTTCAGCGCCCGCTCAAGATCTTTCAAGAGGTCCGCGAACGGCGTTGCGATCGCTTCCCGCCGTGCGATCAGCACATAGTCGAACCCTGGCCGCGTCTTATCAGTTAAGCTTTTAACAGCGGCGCGCAAGCGGCGGCGGATTCGGTTCCGTTCCACGGCATTCCCGGCCTTTTTGGTAACTGTGAAACCGACGCGCGGCGCGCGCGTGTCATTGCGCTTCCGCGCTTGCACCAGGAACGGGCCCGCCGGTACGCGTAATCCATCGCGGGCGGCGAGGAAATCCGCGCGTCTCGTTAGGCGATCCATGATGAATACGAGGCTCGTGTGGCTTTCAGGCTGAAAGGCGCTTACGGCCACGCGCGCGGCGCGCATTGAGGACCTTACGCCCGCCTTTGGTCGCCATGCGCGAGCGGAAACCGTGCCTGCGCTTGCGGACGAGCTTGCTCGGTTGATACGTCCGTTTCACATTTGTCTCCGGGGTTCGCGGGGCTTATAGGGGCCGCAGCCCCCGTCAGTCAATGCAAACTGCGCCACTCTGGCCCATCGAGAAGGAACATTAATACGTAATTTAGTCATTGTTTGACGCTCTCGTGAACGCGGAGCATGGTCATTTAGGTGAATAAATCCCGCAGATCCGTTGAGATCGGAATTATGCCGCTCGAATCCATCAAGTCCGAGGAAGAGCCAGCGAAAAAACCGGGCCGCCCAAAACTTGGCCTCTCCGGCAAACTTCTGCTGTTGACGATTCTGTTTGTGACGGTCGCGGAAATCTTGATCTATGTGCCGTCGATCGCAGGCTACCGTTTGATGTGGCTCTCCGACAGACTCGCCGCCGCAAGGACAGCGGCCCTTGTGCTCTATGCCGCGCCCGATCAGATGGTTTCTGAAGAATTGCGCCGGCAGCTTTTGACAAGTGTCGGAGCGAGGACGGTCGCGCTCAAAATGGGCAATAAGCGTCTGTTGCTCGCCTTCGACGACATGCCGCCGCATGTCGACCACGAAATTGATATGCGTAACATATCCATGGTGAAAGCGACCATGGATGCATTCGACACGATGCTTGGCAAAGGCAATGAAGTGTTGCGCATCATTGGTGAAGCGCCGATGAGCGGCGAGTTCGTTGAAATCGTCATCGACGAAAAACCGCTGCGTCAAGCGATGTGGAAATATTCCGGAAACATTCTTCTAATCTCGCTTGCCATCTCTGCGATCAGTGCGGCGCTAGTCTACTTAAGTCTTGCCTGGCTCTTCGTGCGACCGTTGCGGCGGCTTACCGCAAGTATGGTCGCCTTCGGCGCGGATCCGGAAAACCCCTCGCGTATCGTCACTCCTTCGGGACGCGACGATGAAATCGGCGTTGCCGAGCGCGAGCTTGCAATGATGCAGAAGGATCTTTCGCAGACCTTGCATCAGAAAAATCGGCTCGCCGCACTCGGCCTCGCGGTTTCCAAGATCAATCACGATCTTCGAAATCTTTTGGCATCGGTTCAGCTCTTATCGGACCGCCTGACTTCGGTGGCCGATCCGCGCGTACGCAGTCTCGCGCCTAAACTCATGGCGGCTCTCGATCGTGCGATCGCCTATTGCGAGCAGACGCTTGCCTTCGGCAAGGCACAGGAAGCACCGCCCCAGCGGCAATCCGTCGACGTGGCGCAGCTGCTCGACGAGGTGCGCGAGACGCTCGGCCTGGGTTTGGACGCGAGCATCGGCTGGGTTGCGTCCGTCGAGCGCGGTCTTCATGTTGATGCCGACCCAGATCAGCTTCTTCGCGTTCTTCTCAACCTAGTCCGCAACAGCAAACAAGCACTCGAGTCGCAGACGCCGAACGACCCCAAGCGTGACCAGATCCGCATCGCTGGCCGCCGTGAGGGAAGTGTTGTCGTGTTGCAGGTCGCCGATACCGGCCCCGGTGTGCCGGAGCGCGCACGCGCGCATCTCTTCGAACCGTTCCACGGCTCCGCCCGTCGTGGCGGCACAGGTTTGGGCCTCGCGATTGCATCCGAGTTGATCCAAGCCCACGGTGGCGAGATGAAACTCGTGGACGGTACCATCGGAGCTACGTTTCGGATCGTCATTCCGGATCGGCCGGTCGCTCTCGACGAGCGGCGCGCCGAACGCGTCCGTGCTTGAAGAAACAAGCGGGCCGGTATCGTGGTTCCAGTGTAAATGAGTGACGTCTCACTTCTTTCCATCGCCACGGCGACGCCCGATCATGTCATCGAGCAGAGCGAAGTCGAAAGACTCGCGGCCGATGTGTTTCCGGAGTTGTTCGGGCGCTATCCGTCGATGATCGAGATTTTTCGGAATTCCGGCATCGAGCGGCGCCGCACTGTGCGGCCGATGTCCTGGTATCTCGAACCGCGCGATTGGGCCGACCGTTCCAAAGTTTTTCACGAAGAAGGACTTGCGCTGTTCGAACGAGTAGCGGAGAGCGCGATCGAAAGCGCGGGCGTGACGCCTGGTGAAATCGATACGGTCGTAACAATCTGTTCGAGCGGTATTGCAACACCCAGCCTTGAAGCGCGCGCGATGGAAAATCTCGGATTCCGCACCGACGTACGGCGAGTACCGGTGTTTGGATTGGGCTGCGGCGGTGGAGTCAGCGGCCTCGGGCTTGCATCAAGTCTTGCCGCAGCTGGACACGGCAAGACGGTGCTGATGGTCGTTCTGGAACTCTGTTCGCTCGCATTCCGTATCGACCGGCGCACCAAGGAGGACGCGGTCGCAAGCGCTTTGTTCGCCGACGGTGCTGCGGCGGTTGTCTTGCGCGGCAATGCGGGGGGCGGTCTTGCGACGGTGCGCGGTTCCGCCGAGCACACCTGGCCCGATACGCTCGACGTCATGGGTTGGATTTTCGATCCGATCGGATTTGGCGTCGTACTGTCACGCTCGGTTCCGATTTTCGTTGAGCGCCGTTTTCCTCCGGTCGCCAAGAAGCTGTTGGCGGCCGTTGGTCTCGTGAATGACGATATCGGCCGTTATGTTTGTCATCCCGGCGGCGGGCGCGTTGTTGATGCGGTCGAGATGGCGTTGAAGCTGAAGCGCGGCTCGCTAGATCACGAGCGTGATGTTTTGCGGGAATACGGGAATATGTCGGCGCCAACCGTACTGTTCGCGCTCGATCGTGTGTTGAAATCGCCGCCCAAAGGCGCACTTGCATTGTCAGCGCTCGGGCCCGGCTTCACCGCGAGTCTGGTTGCGCTCGAACCAGCCAGTGCCTGACGCGCTCCCCATTCTCGCTTTTGTCACACTGCAGCGGCTCGCTGAGCTTTATCTCTCCGCGCGCAATACCACGCGCCTCCGCGCCCGGGGCGCTTATGAGGTCGGAGCCGAGCACTATCCGGCGATGGTTGCGCTACACGCAGCATGGCTTGGTGGTTTATGGATTTTTGCTTGGCCGTTGTCAGCGAACTGGGTTTTGATCGCCATTTACGCGGCACTCCAGATTGTTCGCATTTGGGTTATTGCGAGTCTTGGCGAACGCTGGACAACGCGCATCATCGTCTTGCCAAGCGCGCCTCTCGTGCGATCCGGACCTTATCGTTTTTTCAAGCATCCAAATTACGTCATTGTCGCGGCCGAGATCGCGTTACTGCCACTTGCATTCGGACTTGTCGTTTATGCCATGATTTTTTCGGCGGCAAACGCGGCGCTGCTGTTGTGGCGCATACAAACCGAGGAGCACGCGCTTGCAAATAGGGAAGGGCCTGTGTAGTTGTCCGGCTTCTCTGGAGAGCGCCCGTAGCTCAGCTGGATAGAGCACCAGACTACGAATCTGGGGGTCAGGAGTTCGAATCTCTTCGGGCGCGCCACTTTCCTTACACCGTCATTTTACGAGAAACGGACTGCTCGGAAGATTGACGCAGCGTCCGTAGATCGCTTCGGCGATTGGAACATTTGCGCGAGGGCAATCGCGATACATTGGTAATAAGTGCATGGGTTTCCATACCGGACGTGCCCTGATTTGCCGTTGGTGCAGCCGCTTCAAGAGCGCGTCGCGTGCCTTGCCGTCTTGCTCGGAAGCATCGAATACGATCGTATTGAGCCAGTAATTACTCTTCGTGCCGGCAGGTTCTGACAAAAATCGAACACCCTTTAGATCGCGAAAAGCGCTTTCATAGTTTTCCGCGAGACGACGTTTTGCCGCGATCCACTCGTCCAACCGCTCCATTTGCGCGCAACCGAGCGCAGCGTTGAGATTAGGAAGACGGTAATTATAGCCGACCTCATCATGGAAAAATTCCCAAGGGTGGGGCTGCTTCGCTGTGGTCGTGATGTGGCGAGCGCGTTTCGCGACTGCATCGTCGCTTGTGAGCACCATGCCGCCGCCGCCGGTGGTAATGATCTTGTTGCCATTGAAACTTAGTGCTGAACAAAGCCCGAAAGAACCGCATGACTTACCGCGATAACTCGATCCGATCGCTTCCGCCGCGTCCTCGATGACAGAAAGCCGGTATTTTGCGGCAACTGCGATCAACTCGTCCATCGCCACAGGGTGGCCAAACACATGCACTGGAATGACAGCGCGGATCGGGCGCTGGGTCCTCTTGTTTACGAGCGTATCGCCGCGCAGCTCCGAAATATCCTGCAGGTGCCGGTCCAATGCCGCAGGGTCAAGACCAAGAGTGTCCCAGGAAGAATCAACAAAGTGGGGGGTCGCGCCCGCGTGACTGACTGCATTGGCGGTTGCGATGAATGTGATCGCTGGAACGAGCACCTCGTCCTTCGGTATGACGCCCGCCAGCATCAATGCTGTGTGCAACGCAGCAGTGCCGTTCACGGTCGCAATCCCGTGTTTCACGCCGACGCGGGCTGCAATCATTTCCTCGAATTTGTTTACAAACTTCCCTCCCGAGGACACCCAACCGGATTCGATGGTCTCGGAAAGCAATTCCCGCTCGCGAGCGCCGAAGCTCGGCTCGTGCAACTCGATCGGCCGTTTAGCGTCGCCGAGAACTTGCTCAACGATCTGCGCAGCACGCGCGATATCGGTAGCCCCAGGGTGCTCGCGTTTGATATCGATACCGGGCAAAGAGTCGCTCATCTAAAGAGTATAGCCCGCGCGATACCACCTGAGATTTTCGGGATCGCCGAACCACTTAACCGTTTCGCGCAGACCCTCGCGCAAACCCTCGATGCCCGAGAGCTTGGGCGACCATTTCAACAGGCGCCGCGCCTTTTCATTGCTCGCACAGAGACGTTCGACCTCGCTGTTATCTGGCCGCAAACGTTCGTCTTCGGTAACAATTGTGATCTGCTTGCCCATAACCTCGGCAATTGTCTTCGCGGTATCCTCGATCGAAATCTCAAAACCTGTGCCGAGATTTATGACCTCACCGACGGCGGCATCGTATTCGGCCGCGGCAATAAACCCAGCGACGATATCGGCGATAAAATTAAAATCCCGTGTCGGGCGAAGATTGCCGAGCTTGATCGTTTTCTCTCCCGCTGCGATCTGAGTGATGACGGTTGGGATAATGGCGCGCGCTGATTGGCGGGGACCAAACGTATTGAACGGCCGCACAATCGTTACCGGCGTGCCGAAAGAGCGCTCGAATGAGATCGCGATTTGATCCGCGCCGATTTTGCTTGCCGAATAAGGCGACTGGCCATGCAACGCGTGCTCTTCGGTGATCGGTACCGTCGTCGCTGTTCCGTAGACTTCGCTGGTTGAAGTATGAATCACGCGTTTCACACCGATATCGCGCGCCGCTTGAACTATGTTGAGCGTGCCTTTGACGTTGGTATCGATATATGTGTCGGGTGAATGATAGGAATAAGGGATCGCGATCAACGCGGCGAGATGGAAAACCGTGTCGCAGCCCTCCATTGATTTTCGCACGCCGTGCGGATCGCGCAC
>Ga0105249_10006290_pt1 | contig 10315 bp, 8 predicted proteins | sample KBSS44metaG_FD_81522 | JGI IMG/M metagenome (GOLD analysis project Ga0105249, IMG submission 81522) | Switchgrass rhizosphere microbial communities from Kellogg Biological Station, Michigan, USA - KBS S4-4 metaG | ecosystem: Host-associated > Plants > Roots > Rhizosphere > Soil | place...
CGGGTCGATCTACATCACCGATACCGGTGTCCGGTTCGACGCGAAGGGCGGCATGACTCATCCGGGGCAGGACCAGATCTTCAAGATCGTCGGCCGCAAGGCGACGGTCGCCATCAAGAGCGACTCCGCGCTCAAGGCGCCGAACGGCATCGCATGGGACGGCGCGAACAGCCGCTTCATCCTCGGCCCGTTCAACGACAAAGCCGTCAGCGCGTGGAAGGACGGGGACTCGACGGTCACCGCCGTGGGCACGGGGCCGGGCCAGTACGACGGCGTGGAGGTTCTCCGCGACGGCCGCATTCTCGTCACGAGCTGGGCCGACTCGTCGGTCCAGGTCATCGCGAACGGCGCCTTCCGCAAGGTCATTGGCAACGTCGCGGGCCCCGCGGACATTGGCGTGGACACGAAGCGCAACGTGGTGGCGGTGCCGAGATTCGAAGCCGGGCGCGTCGAGTACTTCACCATCGTGCCCTGACGCTGTAGCCGCTGTAACCAACGCAGCATTGAAGCGTCATACCGTGGGCGCGCCTCGTCGAGGCGCGCCCACGACGCGCGGAATGGCACGAAGTCGTCGCCGTTCATCGCGTCGACGGTACCGTGTGAAGCACGACAACCCAAACGGCAGAAGGAGCACGTTCCCCATCGAAGCTTGGGGTTCGTAGGTCATTCGACCCAATGGCCTAACGCGTCGCGTCGCTATATTCTGCGCTGCGCGGCAGGACCGCGCGACCCTCTACACAGGAGACTCTCAATGCACCGGTTTTTTGGTCGCTTCGTCATCGGCGCAAGCGCGTTGCTGATCGCCGCGACGGCGCACGCTCAGGGAACGAGCCCTTCGGGCCGACCCTTCAAGCTCGGCGGCCAGCTGGGCGCGTCAGTTCCGATGGGCGATTTCGGCGACGGCGCGGACCTTGGGTTTCACCTCGGCGGCTTGATCGAGTACAAGCCCGCCAGCCTTCCCATGAGCCTGCGCGGCGAGCTGACCTACCACCGCAACGGGCTCAAGGACGATTTCTTCGGCTCTGACTTCGGCAGTATCGACGGGAACTTCAGCCAGATCGATTTCGTTGGGAACGCGGTCATGCCTTTCGGCGACGCCGCCTCGACCGCTCGGCCGTACGTGATCGGTGGGCTCGGCCTCTATCGCCTGAAGGCGTCGGCGGAGTACGAGGGAATCGACATCAGCGACACGCAGACGAAGTTCGGCCTCAACTTCGGCGCGGGGCTCACGTTCAACCTGAGCGGCTTCGAGACGTTCGTCGAGACGCGGTTCCACTCGGTCTTCGCCGAAGACAGCAACATGAACTTCATTCCGCTTTCGTTCGGCTTCAAGTTCTAATATCGGGACCGCGACAGCGGAGCAATATCGAGGTCGCGACTGCAGCAGAATCGGCCACCGTTCAGGTGGCCGATTTTTTTTATCGCGGAATTCCGGGGACGCGCGCGAATCGGAGATGTGAAACGGCATCAACCAGAGGGCGCGGAGGACGCGTCCTCCGCGTTCTCTGCGGTTGATGTTGTTTCGTTTCTGTGACGTACCGCACAGCCGCCCCGGGCGCGCTCGCGGCCGGTAACGGCTCGAGCAGCCGCGCGCCGCAACGGCATGCATGCTGCTTTGCTTGGGCCGGCAATGCATTCGCTTGCCTACGAGCTCGCTCGCTGCCCGGTGTGTAACGGCGCCGACTCCCGCGAAGTCGCGGGGACCGATGAGGTCCGCGATGAGATGGAGGCGCTGTGGGGGTTCCATACGCGCCGGCTCCGCGCCGACACACCGCCGGAACGGCTGACGGACCGGATCGCATTCTCACAGATGCCGCCGCTTCGACTCGTGCAATGCGAGCGCTGCGATACGGTCTTCCGGAATCCACGCGAGCGTGCGTTCGAAGTCATAGAGAACTACGCGGACGAGACGCCGACGCTCGAAACGCTGCAGTCGCTGCACGACACTCAGCGCGCGACGTACGAAGCGCAGGCGGCTCGACTCGCTGAAGTCGCCGGGCGGCCCGGACGTGGACTCGAAGTCGGAAGCTACACCGGCGCGTTTCTCTGCGCCGCGCGCGAGACTGGGTGGCGGTTCGAGGGGCTGGACATCAACGAGTACGCGAACGAGTTCGCTCGATCGCAGGGACACACCGTGTGGACCGGAGACCTCGTGTCCTTTCGAACAAAGCAGCCGTTCGATGCGGTCGCGATCTGGAACTGCTTCGACCAGCTGCCCGACCCGCGGGCCTCCGTCCGCGCCGCGCGAGCGCTTCTTCGACCGAACGGAGTGATCGCCATTCGCGTTCCGAACGGCGCGTTCTACGCGACGGTGCGCCGCCGCCTCGATGGTGTCGCCGGTCCGGTCGCCCGCGCCCTCCTCGCACACAACAACCTGCTGGGCTTCCCGTATCGGCACGGATTCACGGTGCGGTCGCTCTCGCTGCTGCTGGAGGACACGGGCTTCGACGTCGTGCGCACGCACGGTGACGCGCTGGTACCGATCGCCGATGAATGGACGCGCGGTTGGGCGGCCGCCGAAGAGCGAATGATCAAGACGGCCATGAAGGCGCTCGCCGCGCTCGATACGGACGGCGCTCCCTGGTTCGAGATCTACGCGAAACGCGACGAACACTGACGAGCAGTCGGGTGAGTCAGGGGACGCTCGCCCTCACCGCCCGGAGCGTATCGGCGACCCAACGCGCGGCTTTCGCGACCGCCTCGCCGGGCAGGAAGTGCCCGGCGTCCCACCAGTGAATCTCCTTCGGCTCCCCCGCTGCCGCATACAATCGCTCCGCCTGTACGGGCAGGATCGTCCGATCCCGCCGCCCGTGCACCATGAGCAACGGCCGGCCGTCGAGCGCCCTGACTCCGCGCATCGGATCGGCGACCGCGCGAATGAGCGGCGCGAACGGAAAGTCCGGGAGATCACCGCCGGCCGCGAGTACAACCGCACTCGGCCCACGATCCCGTTCCACAAGCGCCAGCGCGAGGTAGGCGCCGAGTGAGTAGCCGATGACCGCGAGACGGGTGCGATCGATCTCACGCCTCGCGGAGAGGAAGCGCACGGCGAGTTGAGCTTCGTCGATCGCCGTGCGCCACCGCGCGGCCAGCTCGAAGGGGTCGCGCACCGACCGGAGCTCGAACGGATCCGCGCGGTCGCCGTGCAGCGGCAGGTCGATCGACAGGCTCGCGATGCCCAGCGGCAGCAGAGCCTCGCCAACGAAGTCCGCCATGTCTTCCTTCCGCGACCGATACCCGTGGAGCAGGAGCGCGGCTGGTGCAGGCTCCGTCGCGGCCGGCAACCTGAGCAGGGCCGGCACCGGGGACGTTGCCGTCGGCCCGTCGTCGGTCCGGAACGTGAGCGACACCGCTCGACCACCGACCGCCGACTGCTCGTCCAGGATTCGCTGCGTAATGCGCTTCGCCACGGCGCCTAACGGGGCGTCACCGCGTCACCGCGGCTTCAGTGCGACGTCGCCCTTGAAGCTCCGAACGACCACGCGCGTGTCGCCGGTGCCTGACGAGAACCCGAGCTCCATCCCTCGACCCTCTCGGCCCGCGATCGGCCGGCTCGAGGTCACGCCGTTCTCGATGGTCCCGGTAACCGTGGCGGCGTCCAGCTCGAGATTGGGCCTGGGCGGCAATCGAAGCTCGATGCGTCCGCTGTGCGTGGTGAGGTCGAGCGATCCCTTGTATCCCACGTCGCCCTGGTACACGACGTTGCCGGTCACCGTCTCGAATTTGCCGCGCTCGTAGCGGCCGTCGCTCACGCGAACTGTCCCGCTTACGGTCGAAAGACCGGCGTCCTCGCTCCCTCCCCGGACATCGATGTCTCCCGTCGCCGTCTTCACCCGAAGCCATGCCGCCCCACCCGTGACACGGACCGCCCCGTCCATGGATTCGATGTTGAGCTCACGCGGTGCGCTCGACACCGTGACCGAGCCGCCGACGATGTTCAGATCCAACCCGCCGGTCACCCCGGACACCTCAATGTCCGCGCTTCCACTCTTGGCCCAGACGCGGGCCCGGGCCGGAACCCGTACCTCGAGGGTCGCGCCCGTGGGATAGTTGTCGCCCGGGGCTTCGATGAAGAATTTGGCGCCGCGGCCCAGCGCCGTCCCGCCGGCGACCCCACCGTCGAACCGCCAGCCCTTCGGCATGGTGCCGGTGATGACGAGCGAGTCACGGTCCCACCCGACGACGCGAAGTGACGTGATCGCGCCCGCCAGACGGATGGATGCATCGCCAGCAATCGCCGCACGCCGTTCGATGGCGACTCTCGTTGGCTTCGCTGCGTCGCCTTTCTGCGCGCCGGCGACGGGAGCACCGACAAGGGCCAGGGCGGCGCCTGGGAGCACCGCCCGCATCATCCGGAGCAGCGCGAGCCTTGGCTGTGGACCGTTGTGGCGGTCGTTCTCGAGGGTCATGGCGTTTGGATTCGCGATCAGATCCGGGAACTGAGCTCCGACGTACGTCGAAGGAGGTCCAACTTACGCTGGTAGCTCGCGGACAGCAGATCCACGAGCGTCCGGTTGTTCGGGTCGGCCAGAAGCGCCTCGCGGGCCTCGGCGATCGCGGAATCGACCACGGCGAGACTGCGATCGACAGTGCGAACGGTCTCCGGATTCAGATGGGCACGTTGGGCGTCGACAGCATCGCGAAGCTCCTGGATGGTCTGCATGTATTGACCTTCGGCAGCGCGGAAGCTGGCCGGTAGCGTGGGCGGCACTCCAAGCTCGAGGCGTGTCGTCCCACTGTCCGGCTGATTCTGCCCGACCGTGGTCACCGGGCTCGATCGAAGCACGATAACCGTGGTTGCCGAGGACAGTGCCACCAAAACGACGGCGGCGGCCGCAAGCCAGGCGGGCCGCTGCCACCGTGCCCCCGTGGCACGAGAGAGTGCAGCCGAGGACGTCGTCGGGAGCACGACACCTTTGCGATTGTCTATCGATGCCTTCAGATCCGCCCACAGATCGTCGTCCGGGAGCACGGACCTGGGCAACGCTCCAGTGGCCGCCATGAGCGCGCGCAACGATGCCAGCTCGGTCGAGCACTCCGGGCAACCGCTCAAGTGTTTGTCGATAGACGACATAACTGCACGATCGAGCGTGCCATCCACGTAGTCGTTCAACAACGCGAAGTCCGGGTGCTCCGGGTGCTCCGGATGCTCACTCATCGGGACAGTGCCTCCATCAATAGCTTCCTGGCCCGGTGCAGCTGGGCCCTCGATGTTCCTTCTGCCGATCCGGTCATACGAGAGATCTCTTCGTGCCGGTACCCTTCCATGTCGTGGAGCACGAAGACGGTTCGTGCTCCAGGCGGGAGCTTGCCGATGGCTCGCTCGAGGTCGATGCGAGACTCTGTATCCACCGGGAGCGTGATCCCGGTCGATCTCGGAGCATCGCGACGGTCCGGTTCATCGCTTTCTTCGGACGTCGCGCCCTCATCCTCCGCCAGGACCACTCGCGCCCGCAGCCGTCGCTCAGTCCTGGCGTCGATGAGCACCTCGTTCACCGCAATCCGATGCAGCCAGGATGACAGTTGCGAGTCGCCACGAAAGGAGCCGAGTCGGTCCCAGGCCCGCACGAAGACGGTCTGGGTCAACTCGCGCGCCCGCTGCGCATCCGCGGTCATCCGGAGGCAGAGGGCGTAGACCCGGCCGACTTCGCGGCGGTATAGCTGCTCGAACGCGGCGACGTCGCCCGCCTGAGCGCGCTCGACCATCCGCGCATCCGCCGCGCGGTCGAAACCGTCGTTCGCTGGTGGGACCGCGGTCATCGGTTCGAGCGAGCGCTTCCGGGCAAGGTTTGTCGGCATTCCACCGTCTAGGATGCCGGTCGCGACGGCATTGCTTGAACGCCCCAAGGCGGAAGGCAATGGAATCCCGTCGCGGTCGGTCTCGCAATCCTCTCGGTTGGAACGGCCTTCCAGCCATCCCGAGCGATCCTGGCGGCGAACATAAGGATTGTAGCGAAGTGGACGCGACTGACGGGCAACTGCTTCCGTTCCGCGGCCGAGTTTGGGAGTTTGTCAGTCCTCCCGTTTCGGACTGTCCCGATGAACACTCGGATGCGCCGCCTGTCAACGCGGTTGCGGCTGGCCGGTGCACTGGCGGCATTGGCCGCGTGCCAGCCGGCCCCGCAGACGACGGCCGATGCCGCCAACGAGCTCAATCAGCGGCCGCGCCTGCCCACCGGGGCACACCTCGACCCGGTCGCCCGCGGATTCCCCGTCGGGTCCATGCCGCTAGCCATGGCACTCGCGCCCGGGGGAAAGGAGGTCGTCGTGCTGCTCAACGGCTGGCGCGAGCAGGGTATTCAGGTGCTGGAGCGGCGTACAGGGCGGGTCACGCAGACGGTGCTGCAGCCCGCCGCGTTCCTCGGTCTCACATTCTCGCCCGATGGCCGCTCGCTGTTCGTGTCGGGTGGGAACCAGGACGTCGTATACCGATACGACTGGAGCGACGGCTGGGCGACGCTCGCGGACAGCATCGCGCTGGCGGTGAAGCAGCCGAACCGCTCCGGGCGATCGTACCCGGCCGGCCTGGCGTTGTCGCGCGATGGCACTACGCTGTACGTCGCGGAGAACCTGTTCGACTCGCTCGCGGTGGTGGACGTCGCATCGAAGCGCATCGTCCAGCGATTCGCGACCGAGCGCTACCCGTACGGGGTTGCCGTTACGCCGGACGGACGCGTCTTCGTGTCCGCCTGGGGCGGCAACACGATCTCCATGTTCCGGCCGAACGGCGGTGGCACGTTGCAGGACGACGGGCGTCTGCGAGTCTCGCGGCATCCGTCGGCCCTGGCGCTGTCCGCCGACGGATCACGGCTGTTCGTAGCGTCTGGCAGCACGGACAGGGTCGCGGTCGTCGACACTCGGGCGAGGCGGGTCATCGCCGAGTTGCGCGATCCGCCGCCTGCCGGGCCTCGAGAGGGGAGCACGCCGAACGCGCTCGCGCTCGACGCCACCGGGACCCGCCTCTTCGTGGCGGAAGCCGACAACAACGCGATCGGCATCTTCGATCTGTCGGCGGCCACGTCCGGAGTTCCGTCCGCGTCGGGCAGTGACAGTCTCACGGGCCGCGTTCCGGTCGAGTGGTATCCGACCGCTGTCATCGCTGCCGGAGACACTTTGCTGGTCGCGAACGGAAAGGGCCGTGCGACCGCGCCCAATCGCGAGTACCCGCACCCCGGCACCGGTGTCCACACCAGCCGCCCACTCACGTACACGCTCGGACAGCTGAGCGGTTCGGTGCTCGCCGCTTCGGTGGCGGGCGTACGCGGCACCGAGCTGGCGAGCCTCAGCCAGCGCGTCGAGCGGGCGAACGGATGGCGTGACGTCAAGCGCGACGCGACGTATCCGCCGTTCGAGCACGTCGTGTACATCATCAAGGAGAACCGCACCTACGACCAGGTGTTCGGCGACCTCTCCGAGGGCGACGGCGATACATCGCTGGTGTTCTTCCCGCGCGCCAACTCTCCGAACCACCATGCGATGGCCGAACGTTTCGGCCTGTTCGACCGCTTCTTCGTGAATGCGGAGGTGAGCCCCGACGGCCACAACTGGTCGATGGCGGCATACACCACGGATTACCTGCAGAAAACGGTGCCGTCGAACTACTCCAGCCGCGGCCGGACGTACGACTGGGAGGGCACGAATCGCGGTCGCGTGCCGTCGGAGGAGAATGCGGAGGACGCGTCGGAGCCGGCGAACGGCTACCTGTGGGATCTCATCCAGCGGAAGGGATTGACGTTCCGCAACTATGGCGAGTTCGTGATCCCGAACGGTGTGAACCCTAACGCCACGATGCCGTCGGGGTATCGCGGCGTGAAGCCGTTCCTCGCGGCGACCACCCACCGCGACTTCCCGCCGTTCGACATGGACATCACCGACCAGCGGCGCGCCGACATCTGGCTGGCCGAGTTTCAGGACTACGTCCGACGCGGCACGCTGCCATCGCTCATGATTGTCAGGCTGCCTAACGACCATACGTCGGGCGCGCAGGCTGGCGCGCCGACGCCGCAGGCCTATATGGCGGACAACGACCTCGCGCTCGGCCGCATTGTCGAGGCGATTTCCAGGTCGCCGTTCTGGAGGAACACGCTCATCGCGGTGCTCGAGGATGACGCGCAGAACGGTCCCGATCACGTCGATTCCCACCGATCGGTGCTGCTCATGATCTCGGCGTACTCCCGGAGCGGCACGGTGCATCGGTTCGCGAACACGACAGACGTGCTCGCGACGATCGAGGAAGTGCTGAAGCTGGACGCGCTGTCACAGTTCGACCACTACGGCCGGCCGCTGCGCGAGATCTGGACGACCGAGCCGGACCTCCGGCCGTATCCGGCGATCGTGCCCGCGGTATCCCTCAATGACCGCAATCCGGCATCGGGCCGGGACGCGCGCGAATCCGCGAAGCTCGACCTCGAGTTCGAGGACGTGGCGGATGAGGCGTTGTTCAACCGCATCCTCTGGCGCACGATCAAGGGAGCGAACGTTCCCTACCCCGGTTCGAGTCGCATGTCGGCGCTCGAATGGAAACGCGGCTGGTGACCACCGACTGACGTAGGGGGAGGCGCGGTGGCATACGATGCCGGGCTGGTGGAACGGGTCGCGGATGCGCTCGCGGGAATCGGGGAGCGTGGCGTCCGCCAGAAGAACGTCTTCGGCGGACGCGGGTTCCTGCTCGGGAAAACGACGTTCGTGATCGTCTGGAACGAGGGTCTGCTCGTGAAGACGCCCCCGGATGAATACCAGGCGCTGTTGACGCAGCCGGGCATCGAACCATTCGCGCCGGGCGACGAACGCCCGATGGGTACGTGGGTGATCGTGCCGTCCGATGCGGTGGCGGATGACCCCGAGCTCGCGGAGTGGGTGCGCCGCGGACTGCGAGGCATTCGCCGCTAGTCGTTAGGCTCGTGGCCGAGGGGCGGGCGCACGATCGTGGTGCCGGCGCGTGGCACCGCGATCACGGCGTACACGAGGAGCGGACCGAGATGACCGTGCCCGCTTCGCCGGTCCCGCTCGCCCGATCGAGCTCCTCGGCCGTGCCGCGCATCACTTGTCCCGCTGGTCCGGTCAATTGAATGCGCGCGAGGCGGCTCCCGTAGGTCCACTCGAGCTCGATGCCGTCGGTGCCGACCGGGCGCCACAGCCCGTTAGGCATCGCCCCGGTGCGGGCCAGGTCGCGCGCGCGATACCACACGCCGTCCGCATTCGACGGGACGATTTCCTGATCGAGCGCGAGACGGCGCGGCGTCTGACGGAAGCTGGTGCGCGCCTGCTGCGACGTGGGGGTGATGGTCATCTCGTAGCATCCGACCGCGTTCGACTGCGCGGCGGTGACTGCTGCTCCGGGGGCGGCCTCTGCCGGCACGGGTCGGGGCGTCGGTGCCGAAGCGGCAGCCCCGTCGCGGCGCTGACGCTGCGCGGTTGCGGATGATGTGACTACGGCCTGATTGAGCGACGTCGTGGCCGGTTTCAGCACGATGTCCGCCGTCGCCGTCTGACCCGTCGCGACGACGACGTCACGGCTCACGGGCTCGAAGCCGATGCGACGCACCGTCAGCTTCTGCGTCCCTGGCTGAACGCCGGCCAGCACGAACTGCCCATCCCCGGTCGTCGCCATGCCGATGGACGTGCCGGTGATCGTCACACTCGCGTCGGCGAGGCCCGTGTTCCCGTCAGTGACGCGCCCGCGAATGGTGCCGGTCATCGCTGCAGCGGACGCAGCATCGCGCCCCTCGACCGACTGCCTCGCCGAACCGCGAAATACCTGAACAGCCATGGTATCCGGGCGCGGCTGCGGGACCACAGGTGGCGGTGTTGCGGGCGCGGGTACGCCGGCGGCGTTCGCGGCAGCGACCTGTCGTCTCGCGGAATCCTGGAACGATCGGGTGGACGGGTCCTTCGCGAGCCGCGATGGTGCGTCGGCCAATGTCACTCGTTCCTCGGTCTTGGCAGCGCGTTTGGCGTCGGCGGCCACCGCCGACGGCGCCTTGGCTCCGGCCACGTCGACAGCCTTACGCGAGAATGCGTCGGCACGCTCCGGCTGGCGCTCGCGAAGACCTGACTGGTCCGCTTCGGCCCGAGCGGTCGAGCCCACCGACCGCTCATCGGCTGGCTTTGCCCGCTGCTGCACCTCGTTCGCCGCGCTCGCCACGCCTAACGCCGGCGACGGCGGCGCGGCCGGCGGCGCAGACACGACAGGGCCGGCGACGGTGGATGCCGCGGAGTCGGCGACGGCGGCCTGACGCAGGGCCACGTCGACACCGCCTCCCTCGTCGGAACGCTGCCTCCCGGCTCGAGTGAGCGCAAACGTCCCGACCGCCAC
>Ga0105249_10006296_pt1 | contig 10312 bp, 11 predicted proteins | sample KBSS44metaG_FD_81522 | JGI IMG/M metagenome (GOLD analysis project Ga0105249, IMG submission 81522) | Switchgrass rhizosphere microbial communities from Kellogg Biological Station, Michigan, USA - KBS S4-4 metaG | ecosystem: Host-associated > Plants > Roots > Rhizosphere > Soil | place...
CCGGGCGAGTATATGTCTAAGAGCTGCCTCAACACCGCTCCAGAGCAAGAGGAATGCTGCGTCCAACATCCCTTCCGCACCCAGTTGCTTGGCACGTCGCACTTGGTCTTTCGCGGCATCGATGTCGAGCAGTTCCTTGTCGCTCCCTTGCGCAACCTCCGCTCGCTCTGGGTTCACAACTACCAGGGAGAGGCGCCAGCCTGGATGCGCGGCGATCTGCTGCGCGATCGGCTGCAAGCGAGCGCCATGGGCGACTTCCGTTCCAACCTTGACTTCAACAACGATCGACTCGTCCTTCCCCTTGGCGATCAAGTCGGGCTTGAAGTCTTGGAGGAATGCTGGTCGTTCCGTTACTGACGGTTCAGCGACTACTTCGTAGCCCTTGGCGCGATACTCGCGCGCTAAGCGTTGCACAGTCTGATTGTGCAATTCAGCAGCGGTCATTTGAGCCTGCTTTGGTCGGGAGCATCTTCAACCCTCGCGTAGACGAACTCGTCACCAGCATCGATAGCTTGAGCGAGTGCTGGGGTGAGGTTCGCAAGTTCCATTGTCTCCGTCAGGGAACGTCGTCGAATCACGAGATCCGTTACCGTCGCATCGTCAGCATAAGCTATGCCGATGAGCGCATCGAGAATCGGCTTCGCGAAATTGTCAATGTCGAGGGCTGCCTCAAGGAAAAAGTAAATGAGTTCGACCGCGACACTTCCCGTCGCCGGTGTATGTTCCGCGGTCCAGGCGGCCTTCGCCCAGTTGTGAACATCAGTTTGCCAGTCTCCGCGACGCTTTGATCGTCGCGCTTGTGACGAAACGGGCCGACTCGGAATTACGAATTCGAACGGTTTCATCGGCCTGTTCGGACACGCCCTTTCGATTTAGCACATCTATGGCCCGCAGACCACCCGCGCCGAAGACTCTGAAAGCGCAAGTCCTTTAACCAAGGACGCGGCAGCGGCAGTCCCGCATGACGATCGGCCGTTCTGCTGGTTCCGAGCGCAGCGAGGGCCGCGTCAGTAGCAACCTCCGAGTGGACGGCTCCGTTGCACGCATCACACGCCATCAGGCGCCGCCTCCTCGGGGCCGAGATGCTCGATGTCCCCCCACATGCGTAGCAGCCACTCCTGAGCGAGATACTCCAGGATGCTCAGACTCGCGTTCGGCAAAGCGAATGTCGTCGGTGCCTCGAGGGGCATACGAACGCACACTCGAAACGCTGTGTTGAGAGTACCTCCGTGCCCGACCACGACTACGCTACTTCCGACGTGCCGCTCAGCGTGAGCGACTAGAGCAGCGTGCGTCCGACTATGACGCTGGCGCGCACTTTCGCCATTCGGAATCACGAAGTCTGGACCGCCAAACTTGTACGCTTGCCAAATTTCCGAGTAGCGGTCGTTGACTTCGGCTGTAGTCAGGCCTTCGAAGATGCCGAGGTTACGCTCCCGCAAATTCGCATCCAAAATCGGTACGAGTCCGCATTCCCCAGCGATGGCTTCAGCCGTCTGCACGGCGCGCCCAAGATCGCTCGAATAGACCGCAATCGGGCGGAATTTCCGGATCTGCGCTGCCAAAGCCCTGGCCTGGGCACGACCGCGTGGCGTCAACTCGCTATCGAGATGGCCCTGCATTCGCCCCTCAGCATTCCAAAAGTCTCGCCATGTCGAACAAGCAACAATCGGGCAGCCGTGCCCATGTCAACCTCCGTGCGTGCCAGCAGCGGCCGGCCCGCTCGTCCAGCATAGCACCTTCCATCCGAACGCCCGTCACGACATGCCCAAGGCCATCGCCCGCCGCCGACTCGGACCAACACGCGACTTGATGCAGGCGCGTCCCTAGCAGCGCAGGGTTGTGCTCAGAGCGCGATGCAGGACTAGCAAGCGCGCGCAAGGAACAGAGCGGTCGTGTACTCAATACGTGCGACGCCACCGTTTTGGCGAACGGCCTCGGCTAGCGCCTCGAGGAGCACGCGGCGCTGTTCGGTCGGCAGGGTCGCATGATCCGAATAGGTAGCTAGCAGCTCGCAAAACGCCTCCGGAGACAGGTCGCGAGCCCACTCGAAGGCATGAAAGTCGAGGTCACCGAAGCGGGGGCTGGCGTTCAATTCGGCCCAGACCGGGCTCTGCCGCGATGAATACCAGAGCCTGGCGTTGTCCCGTTGCTCGAGCGCGGGCGCATGAACCCGATACGCCGTCTGGATGGCTTCGCCGAGCTGGCTCGGAGCCATTGTCGACGAGTGCCCGAAGACCGCCACGGTGCCCCCGGGGCGAAGGACGCTGGCGAGCTTGTCCAGGCGCAGGTCGGGATCGAGCCAGTGAAAGGCTTGTGCAACGAAGGCGATGTCGAAGCGCCGATCGCCCGGTGTCCAGTGCTCGAAGGAGACCTGCTCCACGACGACATTGGGCAGCGCAGCGAACTGCTCTCTGGCGAATCGGGCGAGATTGGGACCAGGCTCGAGGCACAGCAGGCGATGGCCCAGCTCCGCGAAGACTCGCGTGGCCTTGCCGGTGCCCGTGCCGATCTCCAGGATGTCGGCAGGAGCGTGCTGACAGTCCGCATGAGCAAGAATCCTGTCGAAGACCGCTCTCGGGTAAGCGGGTCGAGCTCGATCGTACGCCTCGGCAATCCCATCAAAGGACTCGTGAAGTGCGCTCGTGGTGTCGTATCCTTCGGCCATACTCGGCGCTTAGCATGACCGGAACGCGCGGGCAGGGCTCCTGCGCCCGCCGGCTCTCTGCCAGACGCTCATGACCTCACTCGCGGCAGAGCAAGAGAGTGGGGGCCGGGCTGCCACCGAGCGGCGCTCGGCGGAACCTCGGGGCGCTGGGCGGCTGAGTCACTGCACACGACACTGCGAGCACGACAACGGCACAGGGGCGGAGCCGCGCCAACGTGCCGGGCGAACGCGCGGGCGCGACGTCCGCCTCAGTTCAGCCCGCCGCAGCGACGACCGGCGTCAGTTGCCGGCGCATCTCATCGAGCAGGGAGCCCACGCCAACGGCTGTCATCGCCGTCACCGAGCTGTCCGGCATGCGCGTGAGCGTCCAAGCGACAGCGCCGGGGACATTCGCGAACACCTGCTGTGGGAAGGGGTATCTCGCCGCGAGACTGATGATGGATAGGCAGCTGCGCATTGCTGCGCCGCCAAACCCTCGGCCTTCGATGACGTACGCGAAAGCGCCGATATGCTGGCGGTGCCGCAGGACGGTGGCTCTGATCGCGTCCCTCGACGCGTCGTCGGGGGTACGCGCCCCCGCATCGATGACCGTCAGGACGCAGATGCTCGGAGCCTGTTTTGCCAGCCGATCCATGGCCGCTGCCCACGCCTTCAAGAAACTGGGATTGGGCGGCTGCAGCGAGAGCGATAAGACGGTGCAGCCGTGGACCGCGATGCAGTGATCCCGATCGGAATAAAGCAGGGAGACTCGCTGCGGGAACGGGGGCATGTATCGCAACTTGCGAACGGCATTCGTAGCTGGAACACGAGCCAAGCGTTCCAAATCGGCATCGCCCCACGGGCGCGAAGCCGCTCCTTTCTGCCTACTGGGGTGATCTGCGCGCAGCGCTACTGAGCGCAGGTCCGCACTCTGTGTCGCGCCTGGCGGTGTTTCCCTTTACCTGGCCGAGAGCCTCGATCGACAACGTGAGAACCGAAGTGCCGGCGGGCCTGGACAGGACGCTTCCCGAGTCCAGGATCAAGCTGAGAGTTCATCGGCGAGTTAACCTGCGCTTACGGCTCGGTGTCGTGCTCGCTTGCGCCTTTGGCAGATCGTCTCCGGGACTGGCTGGAACGTCCCGCACCTTCGCTAGCACTGCTTTGAACTTGCGCTCGCTACCTCGCGCGGCTCTGTCTGCCAGGTATTGTTCCGTCATGAGAGCAGCGAGCTTCTCCGCGACAGCCGAGTTGATCATTTGGTTGATCGAGATGCCTTCACGCTCCGCAAGCTCTGCAAGCTTGCGGTGGATTGACTCAGGCAAGCGCAAGCTCAAAGTACTCACGGCGATGCTCCTATCTTTGTAAGGAATTGTCCTGGTCTCAGGAGTGCGATACCAAAGTTGCGGATGGGGCCAAAATCTCTGATGTTGTGCGTGACGATCGCCTCGCAGCCAGCTGCGACAGCAACCTCGGCGACCATGTCGTCCTTTGGATCGGGAGACAAAGGTCGCCAGAGAAAGAATATGCTCTGTCGCTTCGCGACACTGCAGACGTAATCGAGCAGGTCCTCTACGTCCTTCGCTTGCAAGCCAGTCACGTCAGCCTGGCGGACAAGCACATCCTCGTACTCCACGACGAGCGGCACTGACACGGCGAGCTCAAAGGCCCCAGTCCCGATCCGGGAGAGAATCTGGAACGATGCCCCGCGCCGGGAGCGCAGCCCGGAGACCAGTACGCAGGTATCCAGGACAATGAGCACATCCTGGATGGTATCACGGGCAATACCAAGCGCAAGGCCAACTCGAACTCGAGGAGTTGGACATATCGGGCCGGGCTCGGTTCAGACGGGCGGGAATTGATTTGGCGGAGCTCGCAAGCTATCTCGACCGATCCACCGCGAGCCAGGCGATACGTGACTATCAGGCTGCCCTACGAACAGCGCGCTAGCCGCGTTGCTGCCGAGCACCGGAGGAGAGCTCAGCAACGACCATGCCCGTTGTCATCAACGGCACCTGGGCAATCACCGTACCGCTGGAGTCGATGATAGCCGTTGGACCGTACGAGATCCGGCCGTCACGCTCGCCCGTGACGTCCGAACACATCATCCATACCCCTGCGTCTCGCGCGCGCTCGCACCGGATCTCGTTGTGACGATGCTTCCACTCCTCGGCAGTCGAGGGGCGCAGCATGTTGTTGCACGGGCAAGCAAGAAGCTCGGCGCCAGCGCCGACCGCAGACTCTACGAATTCCAGGAATCTGAGATCATAGCAAATGCCAAGCCCGACGGTGACGCCACCAACCTCGAACAGTGAATGGCCGCTGCCTCGGGCGAATATCATCCCTTCGCTGCCGACCACGTGAATCTTGCGGTAGCGCGTGACGAGAGCTCCGCGCGCAATCACGACCGCCGTGTTGTAGAAGCTCCCTCGGTCCTTCTCGATCAACCCAAGCACGATGACCGTCTCGATGCCCGCCAGGCGGCAAAGTATTCGTTGGAAATCGCAAGACTCCAGCTCGAGCGCCGTGCTTGCCACGTGCGCCGCAGTCACGTCGTAACCTTGGAGAAAGCACTCGGGAAAGCAAACCAGGTCGACGCCTTGCCGTTGAGCACTCCTGGCATGGAAGTCGATCAGCGACAGGGCGCGATCCGTGTCCTGAGCGTAGGGCAGCTGACAGGCGGCAAACCTCATGGCGCGGATCTCAGTGCCGGCGACCGTTTCGCACGGCTAGCCTCCGTGCTCGCTGCAGATCCAGTGGGCGGCTTTCTCGGCGATCATCAACGTTGGCGAGTTGGTGTTGCCGCTCGTGATGGTGGGCATCACGCTGGCGTCGGCGATGCGCAACCCGGCGATACCGCGCACGCGCAGGCGTGCGTCCACCACCGCATCCGCCTCGGCGGCGCGGCCCATCTTGCACGTGCCCACCGGATGGAAGATCGTGGTGGCGATGTCGCCGGAGAGGCGCGCCAGCTCTTCGTCGCTCTGGTATTGCACGCCGGGGCGAAACTCGCGCGGTTCGTAGGGGGCGAGCGCAGGTTGGGCGACGATTCGGCGCGTCAGGCGCAGCGAGCGAGCGGCTACCTCGCGGTCCCTCGGGGTCGAGAGATAATTGGGCCGGATCGCGGGCGCGTCCTCGGAGCGCGGCGAGGTGATGTGCACGTGACCCCGGCTCGTGGGGTTCAGATTGCAGACGCTGGCGGTGAAGGCGTTGAACGAGTGCAACGGTTCGCCAAAGGCGTCGAGCGAAAGCGGTTGTACGTGGTACTCGAGGTCCGGCCACGATAGCTCCGGAGCAGAGCGCGTGAACGCGCCGAGCTGCGATGGGGCCATGCTCATCGGGCCGCTGCGGCGCAGGGCGTATTCCAGCCCGATGCGCAGCTTGCCCCACCAGGAGCTCGCGAGCGTGTTCAATGTGGCGACGCCGCTCACCTGGAACGCCGCCCGAATTTGCAGATGATCCTGGAGGTTCTCGCCCACCCCGGGCAGATCGTGGAGCACGCGCACGCCGTGGCGCTGGAGCAACGCCCCGGGTCCCACCCCCGACAGCTGCAAGAGCTGGGGCGAGCCGATGCTGCCGGCGGCGAGCACGACCTCGGTCCGGGCGCGCACGTCCTGTTCGCCCTGCTGCCGGCGGACGAGCACGCCACTACAGCGCAGCGCGCCCGCGGCATCGCGCTCGAGCAAGAGCCGCGTGACTCGCGCCTGCGTCCAGGTCTCGAGGTTGGCTCGCGCCGTACAGCCCGGGTGCAGGAAAGCGCGCGCCGTATTCCAGCGCCAGCCGCTGCGCTGGTTCACTTCGAAGTAACCGACGCCTTCGTTGTTGCCGCGGTTGAAGTCGGCGCAGCGGGGCAGCCCTGCTTGCACGGCGGCCTCTGCGAACGCCTCCAGGATCTGCCAGCGCAGGCGCTGGCGTTCGACGCGCCACTCGCCGCCACGGCCGTGGTACTTCGCCACGTCGTCCGACGTGCCATCGCCTTCGGTTGAAACCAGGTAATGGTCCTCGTGGCGTTTGAAGAACGGCAAGCACTCTTGCCAGCGCCAGCTCGAATCCGACGTGAGCTCCGCCCAGTGGTCGTAGTCGCGCGCCTGGCCGCGCATGTAGATCATGCCGTTGATGCTGGAGCAACCGCCCAGCACCTTGCCGCGGGGATAGCGCAAGCGGCGGCCGTTCAGCCCGGCATCGGGCTCCGTGACGTACATCCAGTCGGTGCGCGGATTGCCGATGCAATAGAGGTAGCCGACCGGGATGCGGATCCAATGATAGTTGACGCGCCCGCCCGCCTCGAGCAAGAGCACGCGTTTCGACGGGTCACGGCTCAGGCGGTTCGCCAGCAGGCAGCCCGCCGTGCCGGCGCCGACGATCACGTAGTCGAAGACGAGCGGCGCAGCCACGCGCGCAGCCTGCCATGTGCGCAGCCGCGTGTCCGGGCGAACCGTACCACTGCCCCCCGACGACGCAGAGCTTCTACCGAGATCGACGATCCGCCCCAGCCCCCCGAATCATCGCACCAGTCATTCAACGAGCTCTCGAAGCGAGCGAACGCGGCCTCTGATGTGCGAGTGTGCTTGCACCAGCTGCTCGGGGAGACGACCGTGCGCTCACTCCTCCGGCAGTTGAGCCAGCTCCGACCACAGCGCATCGAGGTCCAGCTGCAGTCCCTCGCAACCCGGCACGGACGTCAGCATCCCGCTGGTTGCTGCTGCCGAGCGAGCGTATCGACCATCGACTAGCTCAAAGAGCTCGAAGCTGCCGAACGCGGGGTCGATCAGCCAGTAGTACTTCACGCCGAAGCTCGCATATTCGCCCATCTTCTCGACGCGATCGCGCCGCTCGTCCCGAGGCGAGGGGCTGACTACTTCTGCGACGAGGTCGGGGGGTGTCGTGATCGGACCGCGACGCCGAGGTAGCGGGCTGCCGGGCAAATACAGGACGACGTCCGGCTTGCGCCCCGTCCTGGGTCCGATCTGAAGCTTCAGATCCGAGCCCAACACGACCCCGCCCTTCCCGAGCCAGGTGCGCAGCGTATGGATCAGCCACGTCACCGCGAGCTCATGCAATGCGTCCGGCACCTCCTCCTCCTCCAGGTAGCCATCCACGAGCTCACCGGGCTCGTCCTCGGCGAGCGCAGCCCAATCCTGCGCGTCGATGCGGGCACCAACACGCAAGGGCTTCTCCACTCCGAGCAGCGGAAAGGACAGCCAAGGATCGGACATCCCGCAGAGCGTAACCTGCCCCGAAGGCGCTCGCAACGCGACACCGAGATCCGTCAGCCCCCAGGGCCGTTTTGGCCGAGTGAGGCCACCTAGGAAGGCCCGCCGTGCCGTCGGGCAGCATGACGCTAAGAAGGACGTGACCCGGCCTGGTTCAAGGCAGCAAATACAATTGAGAATGGACCAGGATGCAGCGGGAGTTAGTGCAATCCAGACCGTCTTGCCACGACAAGTCCACGTCTGCGGGCGGTAGATCCTGGAACTGGGCCTGCGTCGTGCGGGGGAAGCTGACCACGTCGATCGGGCGAGGGGTGTCGTCGCCGGTGAGCCAGACCGCGGGCTGTCCGTTGAGGAATCGGGCGAAACGCCCTCCGACGTACGCATCGGGGGCGAAGTCCGGCACGTACTGCCAAGACTCGCCGTCGGGAGAGCTGAATTCGCCGCTGGGGAACTGGTGCACTCGAGCGTGGAACTGACCTTGGGCGAAGAAGACCCCCTCGAAGACCTGCTCGACGGCGTGGCCCTCAGCATCGGTGTAACACGCATTCAGCATGGCGCAGTCGATCGGAAGCTTGCGCCAGTTGACGCCATCCAGCGAGAGGAGCGTGTCGTCTCCCAGCGCGAAGTACCGACCGTTTCCATACGCGATCCACCGGAGCGGCCTGTACGCGTCGCTGCCCGGGAGAACCGCCCAGTGCCCGGCGTCCGTAGAGCTCCAGAGCGCGCCCCTCACGTAGAAGAAACGGTCTCGATCGTACTGCACGGGCCGCGGCGAGGTGTCGACGACCACGTCAGCGAGCTGCTGCTCGCTCCACTCCTTGCCCGTCGTCGAGCTCAATACGATACTCGTCCCGCCACGGGTTCCGGTGATCACGTAGTGGCCGCCGCCAGCTGCGAGGCTGGCGCCCCGCAGCGCGGTGCTGTAGGAAATGTCGCTGCCCATCGGCGGCTCGGTTCCGGTCGGAACCGCGTGCCAATGCGTTCCGTCCGGCGAGAAGTAGGCGACGCTCACGAACAGCGGTACCCCAGACAGAGCGCCGTCGCTGATCGCCTTAGCAATCCAGCCTCCGGGAGCTCCCGTGATCTGCGCCCCCAGCACCGAGAAAGAGGGTGCCACGAGCTGCCGCCAGGGCTTGCTCCAATCCTCGTCCTGCAGCGTGAGCTCGGCGCCCGATGGGGTAGACGAGGCCCCAGGTGCTTCCGATTCCGAAGCCGGAGGTGACTGCGAGGTGTCTCGGGAAGCCGCGTCGCCGCAAGCGCTCGCGCACAGTGCCGCGGCGACGATGCGAGCAGCGGGGCTATTGATCCTCATGAGCGAATTGTGCCGTCTGTGTGGGCGGAGCGCCAGCTCGGCGCTCGAGGCCAGTGCTTCGTGCCTTTGAGATTCGCGACATCAATGGCTACGTGCTTTGCTTTGGTCGTTCATTGCAGCAAGCCTGACCTGCATGCAGGACCGACGCCGAGCATTGAACGCAGCGCAGCCGTACACCGCAGCGCTGACGTGCCGGGCGAGGGCGGCGCCCGCGCGTTCGCCCGGCACGTTGGCGCGGCTCCGTCCCAGCGCCGTCGCAGCGCTCGCAGTGTCGTCCTCAGTGCCTCAGCCGCTCAGACGAGCTCGGCGCCGAGCGTTGCCCCGCCCGCAGCCGCGCCAGCGCCTCCGGCACATAGTCCGCCACTTCGCGCGCCAACAGGCCGCGGTCGGCACCCTCGTGCGCCGCCACCCAGAGCCGCGCGGCGTGCCCGTGCAGCAACGCGCCGAGCGCGCCCGCGCGCCCGCGCGGCTGCGCCACGAGCAGGGCTCCACAAATTCCCGACAGCACGTCGCCCGCTCCGCCCGTGGCGAGCGCGGGATGTCCCTCCGACACCACGAGCGGCGTGCTCCCGGGCTCCCCGATCAGCGTGTGCGGCCCCTTCAACAACACGGCCTGGCCCGTCAGCGCCAGCGCCTGATCCAGCGCGCCGAAGCGATCGCTCTCTACCACCGCCGCCGTCACGCCGAGCAAGCGCCCGAGCTCGCCCGGATGCGGCGTGAGCAAGCACTGCCCGGCCGCGCCCTGCAGCTCCCTGGCTCTGCCCGCGAACAGACTGATCGCGTCCGCGTCGACCAGCTTCGGCCCTGACCACTTCAGCACGATATGATCGACCAGCGCGCGCGCCGCAGCCGAAACACCGAGCCCCGGCCCCACGACGACGGCGGCCACGCCCTCCAACGCTCGCTCCAGCGTCGCCAGCGGCCGCTCGGGATCGAGCGCCTCCGTCATCACCTCCACCACCTTCTGATCGAGGCTGCGCGCCGCATCGGCGAAGGTGCAGATCGTCACCAGACCGGCGCCCGTGCGCAGCGCCGCCTGGCTCGACAGCAATGCCGCCCCCGTCTTGCCGGGCGAGCCCGCCACGACCAGCACGCGCCCCGAGCTGCCCTTGTGCGCGGAAGGGGTTCTCGACCCGAGCCAGC
>Ga0105249_10006302_pt1 | contig 10308 bp, 8 predicted proteins | sample KBSS44metaG_FD_81522 | JGI IMG/M metagenome (GOLD analysis project Ga0105249, IMG submission 81522) | Switchgrass rhizosphere microbial communities from Kellogg Biological Station, Michigan, USA - KBS S4-4 metaG | ecosystem: Host-associated > Plants > Roots > Rhizosphere > Soil | place...
CATCAGGAAAGAAGGATATGCTATCGTAAATATTGACAGTACTCTTTGTCTCCAGGCTCCTAAGATTAAACCGCATATTGAAAATATGCAGGAAGCTATCGCGGGTGTTACCGGTATTACTGTAAAAGATATTTCTATCAAAGCAACCACTACCGAGCAATTGGGATTTGTAGGACGGGAAGAAGGACTGGTGGCTTATGCCGTAGTTTTATTAGAGAAGCAATAAGTCATGAAGTCAAATAGGACGGTCATATAAGTCATGGATGTCAAACGAAGTCATAGATGTCAAATAAGTCAAATCTCCGGTGCAGGAAACGACCTATATGACTATTTTGGCTTCATTTGACTTTTTGGCTTCATTTGACCTTTATGACTGACAATAACTCAACTGCAAAAAACTGTTCAATCTAAGTTCCCCTTTATCTTTGCCCCATGTCACAACTCGAAATCAGGATTATAAATAATTCCTCCAACAGCCTGCCTGAATATGCTACCGAAGGTTCTTCAGGAATGGATATACGGGCCCATCTTACCGAACCTGTAATACTGCAGTCGCTGGAAAGAACATTGATCCCAACAGGGCTATTTATTGAAATACCAATGGGGTTTGAAGCGCAGATACGTCCGCGCAGCGGGCTGGCTATTAAACAGGGGCTTACCTGCCTGAATACCCCGGGCACGATTGATGCAGACTACCGGGGAGAAATTAAAGTTATTTTAATCAACCTTTCCAATGAGCAGCAGGTCATACATCCGGGCGACCGGGTTGCGCAGATGGTCATTCAAAAGGTAGAAAAAATAACCTGGAGGCTGGCTGAAGCACTCGAAGAAACTCAACGAAGTGCCGGTGGCTTTGGTCATACGGGAAAACAATAATTAAAAATTCAGTTCATGTTCAGAATAGCCATACCTGCCATTATATTAATTGCGGTCTTATCATCCTGTCGCTCTACACGAAAAATTCAGACAGCAATTATTAAAAAAGATTCCGTAGTTGCGGTTTCGGGGAATGCGCATGAAGATACTGTTCGCTTTATTCATGATACATACGGGCAGATTTTGAAAAACCACATTGATTTTAAAACATTATCCGCGAAAATAAATGTGGACTATGTAGATGCTGATGATAAGAATTATAATGTGAACGCTAACCTGCGCATGTACAAGGATAGCGCCATCTGGATTTCTGTTACAGCGATTTTTGGTATTGAAGGATTGAGGGTATATATCACAAAAGATTCAGTAAAAATCCTGGACAAACAAAATAAGCTCTATACAGGCCGTTCTGTTTCCTACCTGCAGGAGGTGGCGAAACTACCACTCACACTCTCCATATTGCAGGATTTACTGATCGGCAACCCTGTTTATCTCGATAGCAATATCGTTTCATTCAGTAATTACAGTGAGCATATATCATTATTAAGCATCGGCGATCTATTTAAAAATCTTCTTACGGTTTCGGCAAAAGACAAACTCATTGAACGCAGTAAACTGGATGACGCGGATATAACCCGCAGCCGCACCTGCGATCTTACCTATTCAGATTATGAAAATAAGAATGGGATCAATTTCGCGACCGTACGGAAAATAACCATCGCGGAGAAAAAGAAATTAGACGTCCGCATGGAATTCAAGCAATTTGATTTTAATGGAGAATTAACATTTCCCTTCTCAATTCCTAAAAATTATAAAAGAAACTAACGGGATAAAATTTATATTGCAGGAGTGCGTTATCAGGTAATAATTACCAACCGGGTAATTCCTGTAACCACCCTAACAATATAAATATGAAGAAGGTCCTTTTTCTTTTTTGCTGTATAGTTAGTTCATTCGCCATCCTGAATGCCCAGGACAAAACACAACTGGAAAAAGAAAGAGAAGAACTCCGCCGGCAGATAGATGAAATACAGGGTACATACGACGAGTTAAAGGGTCAGAAAAAAGAAACGCTCGGGCAATTGTCCCTTATAAAAAGAAAGCTAAACCTGCAGGACCGTTACGTCAGCACGATCAATAAAGAACTTCGCAGTATTGATGACGATATATATCTAAGCGCTCTTGACATAATACGACTGCAGCATCAACTCGATACATTGAAGCGGCAATATGCCCGCAGTATTGTATATGCCTATAAGAATAAAAGCAATTTCGGTTACCTGAATTTCATTTTTTCCGCCGGAAGTTTTAATGATGCATTGAAGAGAGTTCAATACCTTAAAAGCTACCGGGCGTTCCGCGAACAACAGGTAGACAATATAGTGCAGACGCAAAAGATGATTGAGCAGCGTAAGCAATTGCAATTATCAAGAAAAACGCAAAAGAGTGAGGCTTTAAAAGACCAGGCAAAACAACTGGCGGTGTTGGAAGAACAGCGAAAGGAAAAAGACAGGGTGATAACAAACCTGAAATCAAAGGAAAAGGATATTAAAAAACAATTGACTGATAAACGTAAAAGAGATAATCAACTGCGAAACTCTATTGCTTCCATAATACGAAGAGAGATTGAAGAGGCAAGAAAGAAAGCAAAAGCAGAAGCCGATGCGGAAGCAAAAGCGAATACAGCGAAGAAAGCCGCTGCAACACCAGCCACTACCACGCCATCTGCCACCAATCCCGATAACAGTTCGTCTGCAAATAATTCATCAGTAACAAGAAGACCTGTCGCCGAATCAAAACCGGTAAAAAGCGCTCTTGATTTTTCGGCAAAGGACGTTGGTCTGAATGCTAATTTTGAAAAAAATAAACGAAAACTTCCCTGGCCCGTAGATAAAGGATATGTATGTATTACATTCGGTAGAAATATCGTAGGCGGCTTAACCTTTGATAGCCCCGGTATTTCCATTTGTACATCTGCTGCCGGAGCTTCTGTAAAAGCGGTATTCGATGGTGAAGTCGCTGCCGTATATAATTTAGGTGACGCCATGGCAATTACTGTACGTCACGGAAAATATTTTACAACATACAGCAACCTTTCTTCAGTGAGTGTTAGTAAAAAAGATGTAATTCAGACAGGGCAGGTGATTGGTAAAAATGCACAGGCTGAAGAAGGAAATGGCGGACAGGTAGATTTTATCTTAATGATAGAAACAAAGAATGTAAATCCTGAGCTCTGGCTGCACCCGTAGTCTGCATTTAATTGAAGGTTTAATGAGTATAGTAGTGTTGAACCACAATAGCTATCGGGAAGAAAGCATAGATTTATTTTTTTTAGACAGCAACTATGTTTCTCCTGTATGGTTCAAAAGATAAATTTAATCAGCTTCTTCGCATGATTTCTTTTATCACAGGAAACGTTCATACAGTTTTTCATAGAAAGGCACTATGTTGCTGATATCATATTTTTTCGCGTATTCCGCGGATGCAGATTTAAATTTTTTCAGCGTTTTATCATCTATGAGAATCTTCAGCGCATCCTGGCTCATTTGATTTATGTCACCCACATTCGCCATATAACCCGTTTCACCGGGAATATTGATTTCATTCAAGCCGCCCACATTTGTCGATATAACGGGAACGCCTGACGCCATTGCTTCCAGTGCAGCAAGACCAAAACTTTCATATTCCGAAGGCAACAAAAAAAGATCACCGATGGCAAGAATATCTTCCATCTGATCCTGTTTGCCTACAAAGCGAACTTCATCACCGACACCCAATTCACGGCTGAGTTCTTCAGCAGGTTGCCGTTCAGGACCATCGCCGATAAATAAAAGTTTGGAGGGGATTATTTTATTGATTTCATTAAATACGCGCACTACATCTTTTACCCTTTTTATCTTTCTGAAATTGGAAGCATGTAAAATTATCCGTTCACCATTCGGTGCAATCACTTTCCTGAAAGCATCAATCGGTTTGCGGCTGAAGCGGTTGACATCTACGAAATTCGGAATTACCTCGATCTCTTTTTCTATCCGGAATGTTTTATAGGTTTCATCGCGGAGATTATTGGATACAGCTGTTATCGCATCACTTTGATTAATAGAAAATGCTACTACCGGCGCATACGTTTTATCTTTTCCTACAAGTGTTATATCTGTGCCATGTAATGTTGTAATAACCGGTATATTTTTTCCTTCCAGCTCAAGGATCTTTTTTGCCATAAATGCGGCAGAGGCATGCGGGATAGCATAGTGTACGTGCAGCAGGTCAAGGTTGTTATTTTTTATTACATCCACCATTGCACTGGCAAGGGCTGTTTCATAGGGTGGGTAATCAAATAGCGGGTAAGTAGGTACCTGTACCTCGTGATAAAATATATTCGGTATAAACCCATTCAGCCTTACCGGTTGCTGGTAGGTAATAAAATGAACCTGGTGACCTTCCTGTGCCAATGCTTTACCGAGTTCTGTGGCCAAAACACCACTTCCACCAAAAGTGGGATAGCAAACAATGCCAATTCTCATAAATAATTTTTCTAAAACCTGACTAAGTTAACAGTTTTCGCAGCAGAAAGGTTGACCGCTTATCTTAATTATTTGTTTTGGAATAGAAGGGTTGCCAACCTTATTGCTCATTAAAAGGTTGACAACCCTTCCTATTTGTTTTAGAATATGTTTTATTTTTAGGCACCGGCCATTAAAAGATTGTTAAGATGTTATAAATGCAAAGCCGGAATCACGAACATCTAAACCAGGAAAATTGAATTAAATAAACTCACATGAAAAAACTTTTTTTTTGCCTTCTGACCTGCCTGCCTGTATTGACAATATTTGCCCAGGGTGATGATTCTGTTATTATAAAAGCTATCGCAAATGAAATCCTCGTGAATGGGAAAGCATATGATAACCTGCGTTATTTAACCAAACAAATCGGCGCAAGATTATCGGGATCTTCCGGAATGGTGAAAGCGGAACAGTGGGGATTGAATACGATGAAGCAATCGGGCGCTGATAAAAGCTGGTTGCAGGAATGTATGGTGCCTCATTGGGTAAGGGGAGGAAAGGAAGAATTAAAGGTAACCAATGGTGCAGAGAAAAACCACCAGCTTGCGGTTGCTGCGTTGGGTAATTCAACGGGTACCGGACCAAAAGGAATTACTGCCTCGGTTATTGAAATAAAATCGTTTGAAGACCTTGAAAAAAATAAAGACAATGTAAAAGGAAAAATTGTTTTCTATAATTATAAATTCAATCCGAGGTTTATTAAAACATTTGAATCATACGGGGAAGCGGTCATGTATCGCTATATGGGACCCGCTGCTGCTGCTAAGTATGGAGCAGTAGGCGTTATCGTTAGAAGTATGACGCATAGCATGGACAATTACCCGCATACAGGTTCTACCGCAAGCGGCGATACTATACCAAAAATTCCTTCGATGGCTATCGGTTTGCGTGACGCTGACTGGCTGGATGACCAGTTACAAAAAACGCCGGTAAATGTTTTTTATAAAACCAATGCTCATTTTTTACCGGATACTATCGGGCATAGTGTTATAGGAGAATTAACCGGTTCTGAATCTCCCGATGAAATTATAACAGTGGGCGGGCATCTGGATAGCTGGGACCTTGCTGAAGGTGCACATGATGATGGCGCCGGTGTGGTGCAGACTATGGAAATACTAAGAACATTAAAAGCAATTGGATATAAACCAAAACATACTATACGGTTTGTGTTATTTGCCAATGAAGAAAACGGGTTGCGCGGTGGCGCCAAATATGCCGAAGAAGCAAAAGCAAAAAATGAAAAACACATTTTTGCACTTGAGAGCGATGCTGGTGGATTTACTCCCCGTGGTTTTAGTTTTGGCGGATCGCCTGAACAATTGAAAAAAGTACAAAGTTGGATACCATTATTACAACCCTATGGTGTGTATGAAATTGAAAAAGGCGGCGGTGGCGCAGATGTAGGCCCGGTCAGCCAGGCATTTGGTATACCTGCAGCCGAATTAATTCCCGATACACAACGGTATTTTGATTATCATCACGCCAGGAGTGATGTGTTTGAAAATGTAAATAAAAGGGAACTGGAATTAGGCGCGTTGAATATGGCGGCATTTATTTACCTGGTTGATAAATACGGACTGTGACGGACTACGCGTCGGGACGATTTACTTTAAAGTTTTGGCAATATAGTTCTTTATCGGCCTGACGTATCTGGAACAATGTTTCAATGATAATGCGCCAGGCCGGTAATTCTGATTAATGAAGCTTACTATAGCATACCGGCCCGACGCATTACGCATCAACAAGTTTTTCTATCGCTGAATGAACAGATGCGAACGGGAAAGAATCAACGACGGTTTGCATCTGTTTTTTTATCTCTTCTGTACAAAGATTACCAATGCTACCTTCATGAAGCCCCCTGCCGGCCTCCGTGGGAGGAGTAAAGGAACCGTCCTCGACTTTTTGTCCAACTATTTTATATGCATCCCTGAAAGGAATTCCCTGCATCACCAATTTATTTACTTCATCCACTGTGAAAAGATATTTATACTTTTCATCCGCAAGAATATTCTTTTTGATTTCAATATTTGATAACATCAATGCAGCCATTTCAATACAATCTTTCAATGTTCTGAAAGCAGGAAACAGGTGTTCTTTTAGTAATTGTAAATCGCGGTGATAACCCGAAGGAAGATTGGTCGTCATCAACGTTATCTCATTCGGCAATGCTTTAATGCGGTTACAATGCGAACGGATCAATTCAAATACATCGGGATTTTTTTTATGGGGCATAATGCTGCTGCCTGTCGTCAGTTCCGCAGGAAAACTGATAAAGCCAAAATTCTGGTTAAGGTATAAACAGGCATCCATACTGAGTTTTGCAAGCGTATCAGCAACATTTGCCAATGCCTGTGCGGTAATACGTTCCGCTTTGCCCCTTCCCATTTGTGCATACACCACATTATAATTCAGATCGTCAAAACCAAGTAACTGTTTCGTCAGTGTACGGTTAATGGGGAATGATGAACCATAACCGGCAGCTGAACCCAAAGGATTTTTATTTACAATAGCATAAGCGGATTTCAAGGTTATGACATCATCAACAAGGCTTTCGGCATAAGCGCCAAACCATAGGCCGAAGGAAGAAGGCATCGCTAACTGTAAATGAGTATAGCCCGGTAATAAATCGTTTTTATGCTTCTCGCTTTGTGCTTGTAGTAATTCAAAGAACGGTTGAATTGTGTTTACTAATTCTTCAATCTCATTCCGTAAATACAATTTTATATCTACCAGCACCTGGTCATTCCGGCTTCTCGCACTATGAATTTTCTTTCCGGTGTCTCCCAGCTTTTGCGTCAGCAATAATTCAACCTGTGAATGAATATCTTCGACATCGTCCTGTAATCTGAATTCGCCTTTCTGTATATGTTCATAAATGTTCTTTAATTCTTTCTGCAGCTGTACTAATTCATCTTTTGTCAATAAACCAACGGATTCCAGCATTTCAATATGTGCCAGCGAACCTAAAACATCAAATGCGGCAAGATGTATATCCATTTCACGGTCTTTACCTACAGTAAAAACTTCCACTTCTTTTAAGGATGCTTTATCTTTTTGCCACAGTTTCATAAAAAAATTTATTTCCGGTTTCCTGTTACATATTTCCAGTTTCTTTGTCCGTGAAGTCATCCCAATTGCCTTCCAGTGTATGAATTTATTAATTTTCTTACTCAGGATGGCAACCCGCAACTACAACAACTGATTCAACAATTGAATGTACAAATCAATTCCTTCCTTTATTTCTTCAGTATAAATATACTCATCTGCCGTGTGACTCCTTGCGGAATCGCCCGGTCCCATCTTCAATGCAGGGAAATTCATCAGGGCTTTATCCGAAGTAGTGGGGGATCCGTAATAATTTCTGCCAAGGGCTATCCCTGCTTTTACCAACGGATGATCCAATGCAATCGAAGACGATTTAAGGCGGGTACTCCTGGGTTGTAAATCGCTTTTTACATTAGCAATAATCGTTACAAGGATTTCTTCAAACGTGTACAATTCATTTATCCTTGTATCCACCACAAATCTGCATTGCGCAGGTACCACATTATGCGCTTTGTTTTCCGTCTCTATTACGGTCACGCTCATTTTCACCGGGCCAAGAAGGCTTGAGATTTTATCAAACCGGTACGATTGAAACCATTCTATATCCCTTATCGCTTTGTATATCGCATTATCCCCTTCTTCCCGTGCGGCATGACCGGCAACTCCATGCGCTGTGCAATCCAAAACCATCAACCCTCTTTCGGCTACGGCCATCTGCATTTGTGTAGGTTCACCTACAATTGCGCAATCAATTTTACCGAACTGTGATAACAGGATCTCGATTCCATTATGGCCCGAGATTTCTTCTTCCGCCGTCGCTGCAATGACCAGATTATAGTGTAAATCTTTTTTTTCATAGTAATATAAAAAAACAGACATCAATGAAACCAAAGAACCGCCTGCGTCATTGCTACCCAGGCCAAATAATTTTCCATCTTTTTCAAGCGGGAAAAAGGGGTCAAGCGAGTATCCCTTATTGGGTTTCACCGTATCATGATGTGAATTCAGGAGGATAGTGGGCTTTGCATCGTCAAAATATTTATTCTTTGCCCAGACATTGTTCAGGTGAACCTCAGTTTTTATTTTTTGAGAAAGAAGAAACTCATTGATAACAATAGCCGTATTATTTTCTTCTTTGCTGAATGAAGGAGTTGCAATTAATTTTTTTAGTAAATCAATTGCATTTTTCTGAAGCGTATGTAGCACTGCATTATCCATTTTTAATGGTTGTGCCTGAACTGCCGCTGATCAATTCTTCCAGGTTTTCTGCTTTACCAATAATCACTTTTTTTACGCCGCTGTTCAGTGCAGTAAAAGCATTGTCCAGCTTAGGTATCATACCGGCAAATATTTTACCTCCAGCTCCTGAAGGGGAGGGCTTTAATTGCTGATAATATTCCCAGTCTAATTTTTTAATTACCGAATTCTCATCATTTACATCTAACAACACACCGGCCTTTTCAAATGAATAGATCAGCGTTACTTCATATTGTTTACATAAGCCCCTGGCCAACTCCTGGGCTATTGTATCAGCATTTGTATTCAACAATTGCCCCTGCCGGTTATGAGTAATTGGAGCAAAAACAAGTGTCATATTTTTATCAAGCAGGCCCGATATCAGATCTGTATTGACAGCATCTATATCACCGGCAAACCCATAATCGACCCGCTCCAAACCTCCCCCGCCGGATGGCGGGGAGGCTTTTCTTTTATGCGCCAGTATTGCATCGCCATCCGCACCGCAAAGCCCGATTGCATTACAGTCATTCGCCTGTAATTTTGCCACAATATTTTTATTGATATACCCGGCGTATACCATCGTTACAATCTTCAGTGTTTCAGCATCAGTAATACGGCGGCCATCAATTAATGTTTGTTCAATGCCTAATTTTCCTGCAAGTTCTGTTGCCAGTTTACCGCCACCATGTACCAGGATTTTTCTGCCATCAATAGCGGAGAATTTTTTTAAAAAGGAGAGAAGTGATTTTTCATCATCAATTATATTGCCACCAATTTTTATGATAATTAATGACTCCATTACTATTTGCCGCTTAAGATTTCAGAAAGAACTGCCTGCGCCGCCCAGACGCGGTTGCTGGCTTCCAGTGTAACAAGACTGTTCGGGCTGTCTAATATTTCATCACTCAGCTCCACATTCCTTCTCACGGGCAGGCAATGCATTACTTTCGCGTTATTCGTCCCTTTCAATTTTTCATTTGTCAGCATCCAGGCAGGTTCATTGCTATATATCTTTCCGTAGTCCGTGTAGGTACTCCAGTTTTTTACATACACAAAGTCCGCGTTTTTCAATGCTTCATCCTGGTTGTATAGGATGGTTGCCCCTTTTGTAAATTCTTCATTCAGTTCATAATCTTCCGGGTGTGTTATTACAAAATCAGCTTCGCTCCAGGCATTGATCCATTGCGAAAAGCTATTTGCTACACATTGGGGCAATGGTTTTACATGCGGCGCCCACGTAAGAACAATTTTTGGTTTATGATTTATAGTTTTTTGTTTATTGTTTGCAAGGCTTTCCGTAATTGTTATTATGTCCGTCAGGCTTTGTAACGGATGAAGTGTTGCGCTTTCGAGGCTTACCACAGGAATGCCCGCATATTTTATAAACTGTTTTATATACAATTCGCTGTAATCATCTTCACGGTTCTTCAATGATGGGAAAGTCCGTATCGCCAGTATGTCAAAATATTTTCCCATGATCGGCGCTGCATCTTTTACATGCTCCACTGTATTGCCGCTCATGATCGCTTCTTCTTCAAACTCCAGCGCCCAGCCTTCACTGCCAACATTAAATATAATCACTTCC
>Ga0105249_10006304_pt1 | contig 10306 bp, 8 predicted proteins | sample KBSS44metaG_FD_81522 | JGI IMG/M metagenome (GOLD analysis project Ga0105249, IMG submission 81522) | Switchgrass rhizosphere microbial communities from Kellogg Biological Station, Michigan, USA - KBS S4-4 metaG | ecosystem: Host-associated > Plants > Roots > Rhizosphere > Soil | place...
CATCCACGATCTGGGTAAACGGACAAGAAGTTGGTCACAATCAAGGTGGCCATATTCCTTTTCAGTTTGACATCGCTACATCTACCAAACGTGGCAACAACCGTCTGACAGTTCGAGTTGTAGACCGGCAGGATCCGCAACAACCACGCGGTAAACAATCCCACACGGGCGTGCCTGAAGGCATCGATTACTATTGCACCACCGGAATCTGGCAAACCGTTTGGTTGGAGCCTGCCCCACCGATTCGCATCGAGGACCTTCGCATCCTCACGTGGGCCCGGCGAAATCTGATCGAACTCACTGTTTTTCTCCACGCTCCGTCGGCACCCTGGCGAATTGAGGTTGAGGTTTCGGAAGGCGGAAAAGTTTGCGCGCGCGGAGAAGATCTCACCGCTGTAGCTACTGGCAGGATCTCTTTAGTCATTCCTTACGCAAAGCTTTGGTCACCGGAAGCACCAAACCTCTATGATCTGCGGCTCAAACTTTTCGACAATGATCAACTGCTTGACGAAGTGAAGTCGTATGTTGGGCTACGCGGCTTGCGTCTACAGAATGGAAAGGTGTTGTTGAATGGTAAACCGACGTACCTGAAGCTGGTTTTAGATCAGGGTTACTGGCCGGAAGGGTATTTGACTGCGCCATCAGACGAAGCACTGCAGACAGACATCGGCTGGGTCAAGATGTTTGGATTCAATGGCGTTCGCAAGCACCAGAAGATCGAAGATCCGCGTTGGCTTTACTGGTGCGATCGACTCGGCTTGCTCGTCTGGGAAGAAATGCCCAACGCGCGTGAGTGGTCGTCGAAAGCGGAAGACCTGCTGTCAACTGAATGGCAAACTGCGGTGAGGCGCGACTACAACCATCCCTGCATCATCACCTGGGTTCCTGTGAACGAGAGTATGGGTTTTCCGGGTCTCAATCAGGAACACGCGGGACAGTATGCATTCATTGAGCGCATGGTGAGCGTCACTCGTCGTTACGACACAACGCGTCCGGTAATTGATAACGACGGCTGGGAACATACAGACATCACCGACATCTGTGCGATTCACGATTACACGCCGACTGCCGACAAGCTTGCCGAGCGTTATCAAGAAACACTGACGACGGGTAGACTGCCCGAGAAGGTCTGGGTAGGAGAGAAGCCCCTGTTCGCGCGCGGTTCACATTATCGAGGCCAGCCAATTGTCTTGTCCGAAGTAGGCGGTTTTCTGGCCATTCCTGAAAACGTGCCACCAGAGAAGCGCGACCTGCTTTATCAGTTTTACGCTTCATTTAAAACAAACGAAGAACTCTACGAGAAGTATGTCGACCTCATGCGGGGCATTTCTTCACTGAAGTTTCTCGCCGGCTTCTGCTACACACAACTCACCGATATCGAGCAAGAGGTCAACGGTCTGCTGACTTATGATCGCCAGCCCAAAGTTGATCCTGAGAGAGTTGCCGAGCTGCATCGAGAACTGTTCAAGGGGCTATAGCGGGCAGACACCACACTGCTAGCAGGTGATGTCTGTTCGCTAACTTGTGAGCAGCCAGACGGTTCTCTGAAACTTCTTGCGAACGCAAGCCTGCGCGATGGTAGGATACGCACCGGCGATAGACACTATGCGAGTCTTAGGAATTGATCCGGGCAGTCAGACCACAGGCTGGGGAATCGTGGAAGGCGACGGCCGTCGTTACAAGCTGGTCGAGTTCGGGTCGATTCGATCACCATCCACGTTGAGTTTTCCTGCGCGGCTGCTGCGAATTTGTAACGGGCTACAGGAAGTCGTCGAACGACACAGTCCTGATGCGTGTGCACTTGAAGACGCTTTTCTCGCAACAAACGTGAAGGTCAGCATGAAGCTGGGCCAGGTGCGTGGCGTCGCATTGTTAGTTGCCGAACGCGCGGCGCTCGAGATACACGAATACTCACCGCGCCTGATCAAGCAGACTGTCGTCGGTTATGGCAATGCGGAGAAACATCAGGTGCAGGAAATGGTTCGGCTGCTGTTGTCTTTAAAGTGTATTCCTTCACCTCACGATGCAGCTGATGCTTTAGCAGTGGCGCTTTGTCATTTTCACCATGCAAACTTTGCGGAAAAACTAGCGAGCACCGAACGTCGTAAGCCAACCCGAGCGGCGCGTGTATAGCGGATTCGCGATGGAACGGAGCCGCTCGAGTAACATCACTTCAACAGTGACCTGTAAAAGCTTATCGTTTTACGCGCAGTGCACTACAATTACGCTCTGAAAAATCCTCATGAAAGGCTATGACTCTTCCTCACTCGGAGTTCAACGATAATCACAGCGATGCATCCTCACACACTCACGACACTACTCATCACCATTCTCGTTAACTTCTGTTTTCAACCAACGGTCTTCGCTCAACAGAAACCGCCGAAAGGTGGACGAATTGCTGTTGTCGTTGACGAACGTCTGTCGGCCCTGCGCTCGACTCCGGATCTAACTGGAGTTTTGATAAGACGTGTCGGGCGCGGGCGGCTCGTCGCCATCCGGGGTTCGAAGACGAACTCTGAAGGCGTTGTTTTCTATCGAATCAGAGTCAGCAGTCGGACTCAAGGGTGGATGCTACGCGAAGCACTAGTTTCACCCTTTCATCGGGGTGATGACGACCGGCTCGTTTCTCTTATTCTGAACCCTTCTGATTTCGAGCGCATTGCCAGAGCGCGAATCTTCCTCGAGTTCTTTCCAAGATCAGCACTCCGTCCGCAGGTGTTGCTGTTGTTGGGAGAAGCTGCCGAAGATGCTGCTGGAAGATTGACGCGCGACGCCGTTCGGAGATTAGGCCCGCAGGATTTTACGTATTACCTGAACCACACGAGTCTAGATAGGTATAACCGGCAAGGGATTCGATTCACCTTCGATCGAATGACGAAACAGTTTCAGTACGACGGTGCTGCCTGGAAAGAATTGATTCGAAGGTATCCGAGATCACCTGAAGCGACGCAAGCAGAACAGCGACTTGCAGCTGGAAAGTAAAGCGCTCCGTAATAGATAGAGCTGCACCAGCGGCTAAAGGCAATGGCGTCCGATTCATGGCACAATCACGGCCGGCCGCGTTATCTTTGGGCCAAACGACGTCGAACCTATTTTAGGGGTTACAGCTCTTGAATCGGCCGGCATCACGGTAGATCGTGCAAACCAGACTTTGCGCAGACTCCCGGCGATTCCTCTGAAATGAGGTTTCGCCCGAAGTTTTCAGGGCTTTTCAGGAATATTGCCTGCTCGGTTGTTAATAACTCCTTTAACCCCGCGTTTTGTCAGTGGGAAATGAAGGAGAACACCGTGCAGGCTGCCGCAAAACCTTTACGATTAGTGACTGAAGTAACCGAACCGCCGGGAGAAGTCGAAAACCTCTTCCGCAACCACCACGCCCGCGTGTTTCGCACCGCTCAGCGCATCACCGGCAGCGCCGCTGATGCTGAGGATGTGCTGCAAACTGTATTTTTGCGACTGGTTAAGGGGCAGGAGTCGTACGATCTCTCACAGAACCCTGAGGCCTACCTTTCACGCGCGGCAATCAATGCTTCACTGGATCTACTGCGGAGCCGGACTCGAGCGAAATCTGTAAACATCGACGATGTTGAGTCTCAGGCGCTCGCCAGTAAGTTAATGACCCCGGAGGCCGAACACGACGAACGCGAGTTACAGACTTTGGTTCGTCAGGCGGTCGCGCGACTCGGAAAAACTGCCGGTGAGATGTTTGTAATGCGTTATTACGAGGGGCTTGATAATCGAGAAATTGCCGAAGCAATGAACACTTCCCCGCTTGTTGTAGGCGTGGTGCTTCATCGCGCACGAACCAAACTACGAAAAGAGATAGGGCACTATCTGGAGAAACACCATGAAAAGCAATAATGAAAATGAACTGCTCGACAAAGTAGTCAACAGCATCCGAAGCGAGGAAATCGATTCGGCATCGGTGTCGGCTGCGGCAGATCGTGTTTGGGCGCGTATCTCCGCAGCTAACGCCGTCAATGGAGTTAACCCTCTGGCGGTGGAACACATCGAGAACTGCAGTGATTTCCAGTCGCTGATACCCGCTTACCTGAGCGGCAATTTATCAGAAGCCCGCTCGTTGTTGCTGGTGGACCACACGCATGAGTGCATTCCGTGTCGCAAAGCAATGAACGACGCACGGAAGCGCCGTCAGGGAATTCATGCAGCCCCCGCGAAAACCAAACGCTACAGCTTGCAACCCGTTGTCATGCGTTGGGGAATCGCGGCCGCTCTAGTTATCGGGTTCGGCTTACTTGCTCTACCGTTCATTCAGAACTATCTGCCGTTTGGAACCAAGTTGGAAGCGACCGTGCAGGCTGCTGAAGGTCAGGTTTATCAAGTGGCTGATACTTCGACTACTGCAGTCGGAACTGGATCGAAATTGCAATCGGGCGAAAGTATCAGGACGGCAAGAGACGCCCGCGCAGTGGTCGGTTTGGGTGACGGCTCTTTGATCGAGATGAAGGATCGTTCTGAGCTGTATCTGACGCGCACGCGCCAGGGAACAACGATTCACCTGACCCGTGGCAACATCGTTGTTGAAGCGGCCAAGCAACGGAGCGGACAGCTTTTCGTTGAGACAGGGGATTCACTCGTGTCAGTTACGGGAACTATCTTTTCCGTAAACAACGGCACAAAAGGCTCGCGTGTCTCAGTTATTGAAGGCGAAGTGAAACTGAATCACGCGGGAAGTGATCGCGTGCTTCGCCCTGGCGAGCAGGCAACAACAAGCGCCGCCATCGAACGTATTCCGGTCAAACAGGAAGTTGCGTGGAGCCGGAAGGCTGATAAGTATGCGGCGATGCTTACAGGTCTGGCCGCTCTGAATGGTGAACTCAACGCGGTCGCGCGTCCGGGCCTTCGCAGCTCAACTCACCTTCTCGATCTGATGCCCGAATCGACAGTCATTTACGCTGCGCTGCCGAATCTCGCTAACACGATTACCGAATCGCAACGCATTATTCAGCAACGCATGGAAGAGAACCCAGCGCTGCGCGAGTTTTGGGTCAAAGAGCGGTCGGGCCAACACATCGACGAAGCGATGGCCACCATTCGTGAATTCGGTAACTACCTCGGTGATGAAATTGCAGTCTCAGTTTCAATGAATGAAAAGAGTGAGCCTAACGCGCCGCTCGTACTCGCAGAGTTGAAAGACGCCGCGGGATTTCGAAAAGCGCTTGAGGAACAGATTGCCAAGCACCAGGGCGGAGCAAGTGTCCAGTTTGTAGATGATCCAAGCACTGCGACCGCTACATCGACTGTAACGAAAGAAACGCTGTTCGTGTGGATTCAAGATGGACTGTTCGTCGCGAGTCCGAAGCTGGGTCAGTTGCAGGCGGTGGAAACTTTGCGGGCAAACGGGAGCACTAGCGGATTTACATCCAGTGCCTTCCGCGATCGCATCGCGAATATTTACCAGGAAGGGGCAGGCTTAATCGTCGCTGCGAATCTGGAGAAGATTGTCGCAGACACGAAGTCTGTCAGAGCCGCCGATCCTAACGCTGCGAAGCACGAAGCGGCGATGAGTCAACTGGGTCTTTTGAGTGTGAAGTACTTCGTGCTCGATCAGAAAGACACTGGTAGCAAGACGCACACCCAGGCCAGTCTTTCTTTTAACGATCCTCAGCGTGGCATTCCTTCATGGCTAGCTGCGCCGGGGCCGATGGGCTCTTTGGAGTTCATCTCACCGGATGCAAACGTTGTTACGGGCTTCGTTGTGAAGAATCCTGTAGCGCTGGTTGATGACTTGCTTGGCGTGTTGGGAACAGTTTCACCAGAGTTGAAGAGCACTCTGGAGAAACAGCAGACAGCTCACGGCCTGGATATTCGTAACGATATTGCCGCGCCGCTGGGTGGTGAGTTTGCCTTCGCGATCGATGGTCCAATTCTACCGACACCATCGTGGAAGCTGGTGTTTGAAGTCAACGATCCAAACCATCTGCAGCAAACACTGGAGCGCGTGGTTGGCGAAGTGAATAAGGAAGTAGCGCGCTTTGGAAAGTCAGGGCTCGCGTGGGATCAGGCTGATCTCGGCGGCCATGTTTACTACACGTTGAGGTCTTCCGACTTCGGTCTGCAAGTAAACTATACGTACGCCAACGGCTACATGATAGTTGGACCAAGCCGGGCGTTGGTTGAAAGAGCACTGCAATCGCACGATTCAGGGGTTTCTTTACTCCGCTCGCCGGGCTTCACAGCTGGTTTGCCTGTTGACGGCAATGCGAATTTCTCGGCGATCTTCTATCACAACCTGGCGCCGCTCGTGCAGCCGTTTGCTGACAAGATTGCGAGCACTGCCGGCAATTTACCGTCTGGCCCGCAGCAGGCAGTGAAGGCACTTGCCGCTGATATGAAGCCGACACTTGCCTACGCTTACGCGCAAGGCGACACGATCACGTTTGCTGCCAACACCGAAGGTGGACCGTTTGGATTGAGCCCGGCAACACTTCTCGGAATGCCGAACGCGTTGGAAATGCAGAACATCATTGAACGTGGAATGAAGAAGTAACTTTTAATGGGAGCGCAGGCGTCTCGCCTGCAACTGAGCGCGAAGCGCGAAATAGAACTGCGCGACTGCGTCGCGTTGCGGACGAGGACGTCCGCGCTCCCAGTGTCATCACAATGAAGCTACTATCGATCTCTATCGGGTCGTGGCTGCTTTGTCTCTTGTCGATCTTTATCACCTTCTCAAATGAAGGTGGTAAGGATCTTCAAGGCACTACCGCCTCCTCTTTAATCATAGTCGCACTCTTGTTCTCCCTCGCCTACGCGCCATCGCTCTCATGGCTGCGTAAACGCATGGGTGGTTGCAGACCTCCACTTGTTTTTCCATTCGTCTCCGCTGTTGTTATTAACTTCCCAGTCTTCCTCATTGAAATTCTTGCGATAGGCAGAACTTTAGCGCCTGCAGAAGCGTTTGCTTGCATTGGCGCGTTTCTGTTGATGGGCGCCGTCTTCGGCCTCGGCTTCGTTTGGAATTATCAAGACAGGGCGTTATAAGGAACACATGGCTCTACCGGCAACGGTTCAAGAAGACCTGATCACAAATCGATCTGCTGCTGAAGCTCCGGTGATTGATCTGCACGGACTGTCAGTATCGTTCGGTCGTCGTCCGATTCTCAAAAATCTGAAAGGCGATCTGCGCGGCCGTGCAATTGGTTTGCTCGGTCCAAACGGAGCCGGCAAAACTACACTCATTCACACCCTTTTAGGGTTTCATCCGCCGACTACTGGCACTGCGCAGATCTTCGGTTACGACATTCTTGACGAGGCAAAGCAGATTAGGGGTTTAGTCGGCTATATGCCTGAGCGAGATGCGTTCATCTCGAAGATGAGTGCGGTGCATTTTGTTCGGCTGATGGCTGAACTATCGGGTTTGCCGTCGGAAGCTGCGTTGGAGCGCGCCCATGAAGCGCTCTTCTATGTCGGACTAGGCGAGGCACGTTATCGGCGGCTGGAAACCTATTCCCTGGGCATGAAGCAACTGGCAAAGCTCGCCCAGGCAATCGTTCATGGTCCAAAACTGATCTTTCTTGACGAACCAACCAATGGTCTTGATCCGCCGGCACGTTTGCGAATGATTAAGCTCATCAGAGAGATTCGCGACAGCGGCCAGGCACACATCGTTTTGTCATCGCACCTGCTGCTCGACGTTGAAGAATGCTGTGACGAGATTCTTATTCTTCGTGAGGGAAAGATTGCCGTTTACTGCAACCTCGAAGAAGAACGGAAATCGAATCGTAAGTTCCTGATGCTGGAAACACGCGGCGATCAAACGAAGTTTATCGAAGCGGTGGCGAAACTTGGCTGCGAATACGCTTTGACCGGCGATCATCGTCTCAAGCTTGTTCTGCAGGAGGGCGTGGACGTAAGGGACCTTTACAAGTTAGCGGCGCAGGAGCAGGTTCAAATACGACGATTGAGTTACAAGCGCGACTCATTGGAAGATATCTTCCTCAAAGCAATGGAGAACGGCGATGGCGGTCTATGAACAAAGCTACAAGCGATACGCGGGACCGCTGACACCTGAGTGGAGTCGGTTTTTGATTATCCCCCGTCACGCGTACCGGGCCGTGTTCGGCTCGAAGCTCTTCACAGGTTTCTACGTTTTGTGCTTTATCCCGCTCCTCGTTGAAGCGATCATGATCTATCTGCATCACAACGTTAACGCGCTCGGGATCATACAAGCCAACGTCGCAGACTTGTTTCCCGTCGACGCGTCGTTCTTTCAGACCTTCACCAATATCCAGGGGGGCTTTGCATCGTTGGTGGCTCTGCTGATCGGTCCGCCCCTGGTTTCCCGTGATCTGCGTAACAACGCGTTGCCGCTTTATCTCTGTCGTCCGTTTTCTCGCACTGAATACGTGCTTGGGAAAATGTCTGTGCTCTTGATTCTGTTGTCGGGCATCACCTGGGTGCCGCAACTGTTGATGTTCTTGTTTCAGGCTTATCTCGAAGGCTTCGGTTGGCTCAAATCTAATCTGTGGCTGGCGAGTGCAATTTTCATCGGCAGCTTTGTTTGGATTCTTTTGCTCGCGCTGATCTCGCAGACAATCTCTGCGCTCGTGAAGTGGCGCGTCGTGGCGAGTGGCATCATGTTGGGCCTCTTCTTTGTCCCTTCAGCATTTGGCGTGTTCATTAACGAAGTTTTCATGACGCGTATCGGCAATTTGCTGAGTTTTGTGGCGCTGATGACGAATGTTTCATCAGGTCTCTTTGGCACTTTTGTTCAGACAGACACCGTAATGCGAATGAACTTCGACGGTGTGGTGACGCAAAGAGTAGTTACCGAGCCACCGTTGTGGGCTTCGTGGACAATGCTCTTTTTGATCTGCACGGTTTGTTTAGCTTTGCTATCGAGAAGACTTAAAGCTTACGAAGTAGTGAAGTAAGTCGGAATCGATTTTATGGTTGCTCAGAATCAACTCATCATCTTCGAAGATGTCTCCAAGTTTTATGGAGAGATACTCGGAGTGAATCGTGTCAACCTCCAGATTGCTCCCGGTATCACAAGCCTGGTGGGACCGAATGGGGCAGGGAAGTCGACACTGATGAATCTGATGACTGGTTTGCTGCGTCCGACGCGCGGCCGCATCAAGGTTTTGGGTATTCCCACGGATCAGCCAGAACAGTTGTTCCGGGCCGTCGGTTACTGCACCCAGTTTGATTCTTTTCCTCGCGGAGTCACGGGTCGGGAGTTCATTACTTCGTTTTTACTTGTTCACGGCTTTCCACAAAAGCGCGCTGAACAACTCTGCGATGTTGCGCTCGCCCACGTGAATCTGTTGGAAGCGGGTGATCGAAAAGTAGCGGCGTACAGCAAAGGCATGCGACAGCGGATCCGCCTGGCGCAGGCGATAGCGCACGAGCCCAGGGTGTTAATTCTGGACGAGCCCTTGAACGGTCTCGATCCGATGGTGCGCGCTGAAACAATTGCTTTGTTTCGGAAGTTTGCCGCTGAAGGTTTTCATCTGATCATCTCGTCGCACATTTTGCATGAGGTCGACATGATGTCGGACCGCGTCGTGCTGCTGAACAACGGCTACATCGTTGCTGAAGGAAACATTCACGGCGTGCGCGACGAGATGGAAGAACATCCGATGCAGATTCTCATCCGCTGCGACAACCCTTCCAAGCTCGCGGCGTATGTGTTTGAACAGGACCATGTCGTTGAAGCGCGGCTTCATGATGATCGGCGTGGATTGTTCATCAGGACTCGCGATGCGGATCGGTTCTATCTGTTGTTGAATCGCGTAGTCGCCGAGGGCGAGATCAACGTCGAATCGATCGCGCCGGTTGATGATGATCTGAGTGCGGTCTATCAGTACTTGATTGGAACCACTGGAGGCAGTGCGTAAAAGTTTTGGAGCCCGAGCTATATGAGTTCAGTAGCTGAAGCCATCCCTGTAACGCCGGTCAAGCCGAATCCTTCGCTTTGGCTGAGACAGATCAACGCCATCTTCTGGTTAGAGATCCAGAAGAACTTCTTCAGTCGCAGGTCGGTTCTGATTTACCTGCTGGCGTTGCTGCCGCTGATGCCTTTGTCGCTGATCGCGCTTCTCCAACCGGACAGCAACGAATTCAGGGATTTTCGGCAACTCAGCATGACCTACGCGTTCTTGTACAACGGACTAATCCTGCAAACCGTTGTCTTCTTCGGGTGCGCGTGGATCTTCATGAATCTGTTCCGCGGTGAGCTCGTCGACAGGAGTTTGCACTACTACTTTCTAAGTTCAGTTCGACGCGAAGTGTTGGTTGTCGGCAAATACATCTCGGGACTTGCCACCTCGATCTTGCTTTTTAC
>Ga0105249_10006305_pt1 | contig 10306 bp, 9 predicted proteins | sample KBSS44metaG_FD_81522 | JGI IMG/M metagenome (GOLD analysis project Ga0105249, IMG submission 81522) | Switchgrass rhizosphere microbial communities from Kellogg Biological Station, Michigan, USA - KBS S4-4 metaG | ecosystem: Host-associated > Plants > Roots > Rhizosphere > Soil | place...
GAGGTGGCTGACCGATCCGGTGCCCGGGATCGGCAGCATCGCCGGCGACCGAGCGAGGAGCCAGGCGAGGGCTAGCTGGGTCGGTGTCGCGCCATGACGTTGACCGAGTTGCCGGAGCGGGCGATTGTTGGCAACGTCCCGAATTGGCCCCCACGGCAGGAAGGCCAGTGACTCCACCTCGCACAGATCGACCAAGGATTCCGAGTCACGATCGGCGACGCTGTACCGGTTCTGGATCGAGACAACGGACGTCAGCCGCTGCGCAACCCTAAGTTGATCCTCATTCACGTTCGACACGCCGATGTGGCGGATCTTGCCCTGGTCTTTCAATTCGACGAGGGCCCCGATCGATTCGTCATAGCGGACACGTGGATCGGGGCGATGGAGCTGGTAAAGGGGAATCTGGTCCAGTCGCAGTCGCCGCAGACTTCCCTCGCACGCTGCCTTGAGATGTTCGGGCCGGCCGTTGATCGGCCACCGGTTCGGGCCGGGGCGCTCGTGTCCCCCTTTCGTAGCGATGACGAGGTCATCGGGATACGGGTAGAGCGCCTCGGCAATCAATGTCTCGCTCACGTCCGGCCCGTACGAATCGGCCGTGTCGATGAAGTTCACACCAAGTTCGATCGCCCGCTTGAGCACCGATTTGGCGACCTCACGATCCGGCGGCTCACCCCAGATCCCCGAGCCGGTTATCCGCATCGCGCCGAAACCGAGCCGGTTGACCGTCAGATCGCCACCGATGCCCATCGTCCCCGCATCGGCCGCGGACGCCGTGTCGGTCATGCACGCTCTCCCTTCGCCATAGTCGCCCCGACCACCGTCGAGAGCGGACGACTCCAGCCTGCCGCATTTTGTGGGAGCGCGGTCTCGGACGGAGGTTGCCAAGCCGGATGCCAGCACTCGTTGGACCCCTGCTGCGCGGGACGTTCGTCGTTGGTGCCGCCGTCGTGCGAAGGGCACGGTCAAGTGGGAAGTCGGTTCGGGCGGCCGATCCACCGCCGAGGACCTGCTCGCGCAGCGCTTCGCCCGCGGCGAGATCGAAGCGGCTCAGGATCCTGGCCGAGCCGGCGGCCGCGCCGAGCCACTCGTCCTGATCCACCTCGGCGTTCCTGACCCGCCGTTCGCCGTCGGCGTTGTTGACACCTCCGTATATCCGTGTAATCATGCGGATGTACGGAGGTTATCGCGATGCCGGGGACGCATTCCCATCCCGTCCATGCCGACGCGGTGCTGACGGCGCAATCAGAACTGATCAGCGTCGAGGAGGCCGGCCGCTTGGCCGGGCTGCTCGGATTGCTGGCCGATCCGGTCCGGTCGCGAATCCTGTTCGCGTTGGTCGCCGTTGATCGGCTGTGCGTCGGCGATCTGGCGTTGGCGCTCGGAGTCAGCGAAGACGCAGTGTCGTACGGGCTGAAGTTACTGCGCACCGCCGGCCTGGTGACGTTTCGCAAGGAAGGGCGGATCGTCTACTACACGTTGGCGGACGCCTTTCCACATCCGTTGCTCGAGCACTGTCTGCGGGAACTTCTGCAGATCAGCGGCGAGAGGCCCGGGGCATGACCCGGCTCAACGAAGGCGTTTCGGCGTCGCAACCGGTCGACCACAGTGCGGATCCGGCAACGCACGAGCACGCCGGTCATGAACACGTCGGACACGGGGAGCATGACCACGCCGCTCAGTTCCGCGACCGGTTCTGGCTAAGCCTGCTGCTGGCCCTGCCGGTCGTTGGATTCAGCCCGATGTTCGCCGACCTGCTCGGCTATGGCCTGCCGCCAGGCACGGCCTGGATCTCACCGGTCTTGGGCACGGTCGTCTTCTTCTACGGCGGTTGGCCATTTCTCACCGGTGCTTGGTCGGAGCTGCGCGCCCACCAGCCGGGCATGATGCTGCTGATCGCCCTCGCTATCACCGTGGCGTTCGGTGCCAGCGCCGCCACCTCGCTCGACATCGGTGGCGTCGACCTGGATTTCTGGTGGGAGCTGGCGCTGCTGGTGGTGATCATGCTGCTCGGCCACTGGCTGGAGATGCGTGCGCTCGGTCACGCATCGAGTGCCCTCGACGCGTTGGCCGCGCTGCTGCCCGACAGCGCGGAGCGGATCGAGAACGACGGAACAGTGGCGTCCGTTGGGCTGGCTGACCTGAAGCACGGCGACCTGGTTCTGGTGCGCCCCGGGGGGCGGGTACCGGCCGACGGCACGGTGCTGGAGGGCCGCGCCGAACTGGATGAGTCGATGATTACCGGCGAATCTCGACTGGTCGCGAAAGCGATCGGGGACCGGGTGGTCGCTGGCACCGTGGCGACCGACTCAGCGCTACGGGTTCGGGTGGACGCGGTCGGTGACGACACGGCGCTGGCCGGGATTCGCCGGTTGGTGGCGGAGGCGCAGGCATCGCGATCCAGAGCGCAGGCGCTGGCTGATCGCGCCGCCGCGCTGCTGTTCTACTTTGCCACCGCGGCTGGGGTCATCACCTTCATCGTCTGGTTAGTGATTGGTGATCCAAAGCAGGCGGTAGAGCGCACGGTGACCGTGCTGGTGATCGCCTGCCCGCATGCCCTCGGACTCGCGATCCCGCTGGTCATCGCGCTGTCGACGGCGTTATCTGCTCGGGCGGGCATTTTGGTAAAGGACCGCCTGGCGCTGGAGCGGATGCGAACCGTTGACGCGGTGCTGTTCGACAAGACCGGCACGCTGACCAAAGGACAGCCAGCCGTCGTCGATCTCGCCGCCGTCGATCCGTCTGCCGAAGGCACCACCCGGGTGTTAGCGCTGGCTGCGGCCGTGGAGGCAGACTCCGAACATCCGCTGGCTCGTGCCGTGGTGGCGGCGGCGCGTCAGCACGGGGCCGTGGCGACCGCGGCGAACTTCCAGTCGTTGACCGGTCGTGGCGTCCGCGCCACGGTCGACGGGGCGGAAGTGGCAGTGGGAGGGCCGGCCCTGTTGCGCGAGTTCGATGTCGACGGGCCAGACGCTCTGAATGATCATGTGGCGACATGGTCGAACCGGGGCGACGCGGTGCTATACGTGGTGGAAGCGGGCAAAGTCATCGGAGCGCTTGCCTTGGCCGACGAGGTCCGACCGGAATCACGACAGGCTGTAGACCAATTGCACGCTCGCGGCATCCGAGTCGTCATGATCACTGGGGATGCCCGGGTTGTGGCCGAGGCGGTAGCAGCGGACCTGGGAGTCGACGAGGTCTTCGCCGAGGTGTTGCCCGAAGACAAGGACGCCAAGGTAACCGAGTTGCAGGAGCGCGGACTGCGCGTCGCCATGGTCGGCGACGGGGTCAACGACGCCGCCGCATTGGCCCGCGCCGATGTCGGTCTGGCGATCGGCGCCGGCACCGATGTCGCTATTGAATCGGCCGGCGTCGTCCTGGCCTCCGACGATCCGCGTAGCGTTCTGAGCGTCATCCGGCTGAGTGCAGCCAGCTATCGCAAAATGGTCCAGAACCTGGCCTGGGCCACCGGTTACAACCTGATCGCGGTGCCGCTCGCGGCCGGTGTCCTCGCCGGTGTGGGCGTCTTACTGCCGCCCGCTGTGGGTGCCATCCTGATGAGCGCCTCGACTCTGGTTGTCGCCGCGAACGCGCAACTATTGCGGCGGATCGACTTGCAACCCAGTGCCAATTAATTACCCACGTGGGCGAGGTCTGGGGCTGCGTTGGTGTGACAACGTCCAACGTCATCCAAGGGCCTGCCGCCGCTGCTGGTCCCTGTGCCGTGATCGTGTGCGCCCAACCGCTGCTTCATGCGATCACGTGGGCCGGCTTCGCCTACCTGTCCCCCTCGCGGTCTCGGCATTTCGGTCCGCCGCTACAGGCCGCTACCGCGCCGCCGTACTCGGCTGCGGCCGCAAACTCGCGACGGGCGAGGTGAGGTAAGCTCCTACAGAACTGTAGGAGACAGCGGAGTGTCGTCGACGTGAGCCTGGTCAGCACGGTTGTCGACGCCATTCTGAACCTGCATGGGCCACCCGCCTACGCGCTCGTCGGAGGCCTTGCGTTCAGCGAAGCGGCGCTATTCGTAGGCTTCGTCCTCCCGGGCGAAACAGCGGTGCTGCTCGGCGGAGTACTGGCCCACCGCCAGCAAGTGTCGCTGGTGGCCATGGCCTCGGTCGCCCTGGTGGCCGCGATCACGGGTGACAGCGTTGGCTACGAGGTCGGCCGCCACCTCGGCCCCCGCCTCCTCTCGACCCGGATCTTCGCCCGCCGTCAGCTGGGCCTTGCTCACGCCCAGGAGACGCTGCGGGCGAAGGGTGGACGCGCAGTGTTCCTCGCCCGGTTCACCGCATTCCTCCGCGCAGTGATGCCCGGCCTGGCTGGGACGGCTCGCATGCACTATCCGCGGTTTCTCGCCTTCAACGCTGCCGGCGGTTTCATTTGGGCGGTCGGCTTCACGATGCTCGGCTATCTCGCCGGCGCCAGCTATCAGCGGGTCGAGAAGATCGCCGGCCAGGCCAGCGCCATTCTGCTTGCCGTCGTCATTCTTGTCGTCCTCCTCTTCGTGCTGCGTCGTCGTCACCAGGACCATGATCGGCAATCCGAGGAGTCCAACGACCCGTAGCTGCTACTACAAAGCGGCCAGCAACCCGCCCCGGTCGAGCACGGCAATCCGCGACCAAAGAGGCCGCGCGGTTCCGACGGCCGTGACCGGCTGCTACGGGCAGAACATCCCTTGCTCCGCTCGCGCGGCTGGTTGTAAGCATTCTGTCGAAGGGCCCTGCTGAGCCAAACACGTAGTAAGGAGATGCCCGTGGACGTCCAGCCCAAGCCGCCAACCGCGAAAGGCCCAGCGGAGTGGTTTACCGGAGACGTCTGGATCGACAGCATCGCGAGGGGCGAGGAGCCCTCGCGCGTCCGGGTCAGCGCCGTCCACTTCACGCCGACCGCCCGGACCGCTTGGCACTCCCACGCGGTCGGCCAAACCCTCTACGTCACCGAGGGAAAGGGCTTCATCCAGTCCCGGGGTGGTGAGGTCGTCGAGATCCGCGCAGGCGACATTGTCAACACGCCAGCCGATGAGTGGCATTGGCATGGTGCCGCACCCGACCACTTCATGGCGCATCTGTCCATTACCGAGGCCATTCCCGGCGACCAACGACCTGAGCCAAACTGGGGCGAGCACGTCACCGACGAGGAATATCCCGACCATTGAGCCGCCGAGCATGTCCTGACCAAGGGAGCACACTCATGGAACATCGACCACTGGGGCGAACCGGCGTTTCGGTCAGCAAACTGTGCCTCGGCGCCATGATGTTCGGCGATTGGGGCAACAAGGACCACGACGAGAGCATCCGGATCATCCACCGAGCGCTCGATGCCGGAATCAACTTCGTCGACACCGCTGACGTCTATTCGCGCGGTGAATCAGAGGAGATCGTCGGCAAGGCTCTCGCGGGCGGCCGCCGCGATGACGTCGTGCTCGCGACGAAGTTGCAGATGCCCATGGGCGAGGACCCCAACCAGCGGGGCAACTCGCGCCGCTGGATCATCCGCGAGGTCGAGGACTCGTTGCGACGCCTCAACACTGAGTGGATCGATCTCTATCAGATCCACCGGTACGACCCGGCCGTCGATCTCGAGGAGACGCTCGGCGCGTTCAGCGATCTGGTTCGTCAGGGCAAGGTTCGGTATGTCGGCTCCTCAACCTTTCCGCCGTCGGCGATCGTGCGAGCCCAATGGGTGGCCCGCGACCAGCATCTACAGCGGTTTGTCTGTGAGCAGCCGCCGTACTCGATCCTCGTCCGCGGCATCGAGTCCGATGTGTTGCCCACCTGTGCCCGATACGGGATGGGCGTCATCCCCTGGAGCCCGCTGGCCGGCGGTTGGCTGTCGGGCCGCTGGCGCAAAGACGCCTCAGCGCCGTCCTCGACGCGGGCCGAGCGGCTTCCTGGGCGTTACGACATGTCATTGCCCGCTAACCAGCGCAAGCTCGACGCGGCCGAATCGCTCGCCCAATTAGCCGAGCAGGCCGGCCTGTCGCTTATCGAGATGGCCATTGCGTTCGTGATCAATCATCCGGCGGTGACCGCCGCGATCATTGGACCGCGCACGATGGACCAGCTCGAAAGCCAGCTTCCCGCCGCCGACGCCCTTCTGGATCCGGGCCTGCTCGACCGGATCGATGAGATCGTCCCGCCCGGTACCAACATCAATCCCGCCGACGATGGCTGGGGCTGGGCCAACCCGGCCCTGAAGCCGGCCGCGCGACGGCGCTAGATCTCCGCCGGTCACCCGACTGGCGGTGCCGGCGACGACCGCCGTGCCGACCGCGAGCGCCAATGCGTGCTCGATCACGGTCAGCGGCGCACTGAGCATGACGTCGCCGATCACACCGACGGCAACGAAGGCGGCGAGGAGCAGCGAACGATGCAGCCAGGCGAGCCCGGCGACAGCGCCGACGACCAGGCATGAGGTGCCGTAGTCGACCTCGCTCAATACGCCGGCGTGGCCGACCACTGGCGCCAGAAGTGCCACCGTGACCGTCGGCACGAGGTGGCTCGCCGCCACGCACGCCAAGAGCTTGGGCCATCCGATCTGTACCTCGAGGACGGCGAGGATGACCACCGCGATGAACAGCGTTCATAGATATTGCAGCCAGCTCTGGGCGAGCAGTCCGCTGGAAACGAGTCGCCATAGTTCGCCGGAGTAAAGATCATCGCCCTTGTATTCGAGCAGGCTCGTCGCCCGCTGTTGGATCGGGCTGGGCGTGTGTACCAGGGCCGTCAGGATGAGGCTGGCGGTAGCCAGGGCGAGACTCGCTGGAACGGCCCGGGCCAGGCCGCGGCTACGAATGCGTTCCCGCAGCGGCCCGAAATGGGCCCGCACCACTGTGACCGGGGCACTCGCGATGCCGTTGCGGCCTCGCGGGGCTGGAGCCGTTCGCACCCATTGGACCTGTCGATCCGGGGTGAGCGTCGCCGTCACGATCCGACCAGCCGGCAGCATGCCGCGGTGACGCGGTCGCGAGTCGACTGCGCTCGCGGCCGACCGGCGGCTGTGGTGCTGTGATCGGACATGACATCCCCGTGCGGTCTCTGGACTCTCCCTCATCACCAGAGCAACACCGGGACGGCCGTGATACTTCTGTTACCTGAATCACCTGGCCGGTCATGGCATCCGGAGCGATCGGGTCACCCGCCGGTGGCGCGGGACCTCGCAACGCAGCGATCCGCGCGCTCGCGTTACGAGGGTGACGCCTGGGATTCTCACCAGTCACTCGGGTCACGTGAGCGCGCGGGAGGCGACGTTTGCGGGTCGCTTAGGGCGTCGCGTCCGGAGCGGGACTCGGGCTGGGCGTCGGGCTCCCGCAGCGGCGGGAGCCCGCACTGGCAAAACAGCTAAAGGTCGAACTCGCCCTTCCGGGCGCCGTGGAGGAAGGCCCGCCACTCGTCGCCGGTGTAGTGAAGTACTGGTCCGTTCGGATCCTTGGAGTCGCGGACCGCGACCCCGCTGCCCTCCGCGAGGACGGCGACCTCGACGCAGGCGCCGTTGCCGCTGGCCGTGGCTTTCCGCCACGCGAGAGCGTCGGCATCGTAATTCGGTGAGAACACGTCTCTCCCTTCTCGGGTTGGAGGTTCGCCGGCTAGTCGTCGACGAACGTCTTGGCGATTGCCGCGATCTGGGCCGCAGAGTCTTTGGGACTCAATGCCATCGCTCGCAGCTGATCGAAAACACGCCGATAGCGCTCGATATCCGCCCGCGCCTCGAGGTAATGCTCGCCGAGCAGCCCCTCCACGTAGACGACGTCGGGCACCTCCTCGCGGAAGTGCAGGAGGGTGAAAGTGCTGTTGATGGCCGGATGGGCGCCGGCCGTAAATGGCAGCAGCTGCAGGTCGACGTTCGGCTGGGCGGCCCGCTCGACCAGGGTCTCGAGCTGCTCGCGCATGACGTCCGGGCCACCGATGTAGGTGCGGAGCGCGGCTTCGTGGATGACCGCCCACAGGCCAAGCGGCGGCTCGTCGGTAAGCAGCCGCTGGCGGACGCGGCGCGACTCGACGTTCTGCTCGATCTTGTCCTCGGTGGGATCGGGCAGCGTTGCTTCCAGGATCGCTCGGGCATACCGCTCGGTCTGCAGCAAACCGTTGATCACATCCGACTTGTAGTCGGCAATCGACGCGGCCGACGCCTCCAGACCGATGTAGGTCGGGTGTTGTAGGTCGTAGTGCTGGAACCACGAGTCCTCGCGGCTCTGCCTCGCCAGGCGCATCAAATGCTCCCGCTCGGCCTCGCTGACCTCGTAGAAGTTGCTGAGGTCCCGGATGTCGCGCATGTTGACCCCGCGGGCGCCCGTCTCCAACCGGGTGATCTTCGTCGCCGAGACCATCAGTGCCTGTGCGACGTCTTCCGCCGTCTTGCCCTGGGCCATCCGGAGTTGGCGCAGTCGGGAACCAAGCTCTCGACGGCGAAGCGTGGGACTGGCCTGGCGCGCCACGATGCGGCTGCTCCTCTATTGATGGTTGTCTGCGTTCGGCACGTGCCAACCGGACATGCCGTCCGAACTTCCGCGCATTAGATACCCGCAAAGCCAGGGAATGCAAGACTCAATCGCGGATCAGGACCGAAGTTGTACGAAGATGTCATGCGGCGACGGCATGAACTTTTGGTATCAACTTGAGGCACAGACAATTGGCACTTGCCAAATGCAGCTTCCACGTGCATGCTCACGGTATGGGTGGACGAGCACGAAGGAGCCCATAGGCCGACGCAACCGATCCCGGCCGGCCGGAGGGCAGCGCAGCCCGGTCTCACCGGTTCGACCACCCGCAGCGCCCAACCGCGCGGAGCGGAGGTGGTCGATCGGCATCCGACTCTCGCTCGCAAGGCCGCGCTAGGTTCGCCACCACACAGCGACGTCTGGTTCCGCGAACCGACGACTTAGCCCGCGGGCGCCCCCGGACCTCGATTGGCAGCGACGCCGGGGGCACCCGCCACAGACCGACGAACCCGAGTGCCTGGGCGGTTTCCCGCCCGGACGGGAGCACGTCATGTCGACGTTAACGCTGCAATCCTTGGCGGCGCGAGACCTGCATGGCTATGGCGCGCCGAGTGCATCGGGCACGAGCCAGGCGGCGGTGACGCACCTTGCCGTCGCAGCCGTGATCGTCGTGACGGTGATCGTGGCCGTGCTGGCAGTGCTGATTCGGGCTGCGACGGGCGCCACGGGCTTGTTTGGCGAGGCAATGGGCGTCGTGTTCCGCCTTGTGGCAAGCCTGGTGGCCGTCATCGTCGTGCTCGGCGTGTTGCTGGCCTCGAGGACAGGTGGGGCGACCCACGGGACAACGCCTACGCCAACTCCGACCACGAAAGCACCAACGACCCTGCTGGCACCGGGTTCGATCCGGTAGCGGACGGCCCGAGTAACTCTAAGGCCAGTGACGGCCGGTGCGAGCGAGTTCGGCGGCTTCCTCTGTTGTCGGTATCGCGGCCTGAGCGCCCGGACGTTGCACCGATTCAGATGCGCATCGCACTCCGAGCTCAGCCGCCGCGGCCGGGCTCATGCCGCGAGCCAGACCGAAGCCGAACGCACCGATAAGCACGTCCCCAGCGCCAGTGGTGTCGACTACTTTGACGGCCGGCGCCGGGACGCGCAGCACAGCGTCGTGATCGACAAGGGCCACCCCAGCAGCGCCCTGCGTCACCAGTAGCCCACCGATCGAAATGCTGTCGGCCGCCGCCAGCAAGGCCTCATCCGCCGTCGACGTGGTCGAGGTCAGCTGGGCGAGCTCCACCTCGTTCGGCACCAACCAGTCGGTCAACGCCCGGAGTTCGCGGTCCGCGGCGGCTGCCGGTGCGGGATTGAGCACGGTAGTCGCGCCCACGCGGCGAGCGGCGGCAAAGGCCGCACGCGTAGCAGCCTGGGGAATCTCGAACTGCGCGAGCACGACGGCGGGCGAAATCGCCGTCACCGCCTCCGCCGCCTGCCTCTCTGACACCACATCGTTCGCGCCAGGGGAGTACGCGATCCGATTGGTGCCATCCGGCTCGACCCAGATGACCGCCACACCGGTACTGGCCGCGTCTGCGCGCTCAAGCCAGGTCGTATCGATTCCGTCGTCCGCGAGCTTGGCGACAATCATGTCGCCGAACGAATCTCGCCCGACGCACCCGACCATGACCACTCGAGCGCCGAGTCGTCGCGCCATCAGCGCTTGATTGGCACCCTTGCCGCCGAACCCGATCGAGAACGAGCTGCTAATGACGGTTTCGCCCGGCCTCGGCCCGTGCGGCAGGTAGCTGGTCAGGTCGACATTGCAGCTCCCGACGACCACGATCCTCGGCTCGGGGAAAGTCGACTCGCCCCCGA
>Ga0105249_10006307_pt1 | contig 10306 bp, 12 predicted proteins | sample KBSS44metaG_FD_81522 | JGI IMG/M metagenome (GOLD analysis project Ga0105249, IMG submission 81522) | Switchgrass rhizosphere microbial communities from Kellogg Biological Station, Michigan, USA - KBS S4-4 metaG | ecosystem: Host-associated > Plants > Roots > Rhizosphere > Soil | place...
GGTTTTGGCTGCTATACTGCTAAATAAATATTATGACACAAAAGAACAAAAAACAATTTGGGGTATGGATGGATACACATCATGCAATTGTTGTGGGAAGAGTAAATGCAGGTACTGAGGTTTTTAGTGTACTTGGATTGGCCGGCAATGCCGGGGCTGAACACAATACAAGTGAAAAAAATGAACACAACGATGAAAGAACATTGCAGCATAAGTTTTTTAAAGAAATATTATCCTATATGCAAAATGCTGAAGAAGTTCATTTGACCGGCACAGGTACATCGCAGGAACAATTAAAGCATTATATGGCAGCCACACCACAATTTAAAAATACTATTACTTTGGAAAGCACTTCAAATAAAATGAGCGATGAAAAACTGACTGAATATATTGCCTCTAAGTTTAATTAAAATATTATAAACTAAATGGCCTGTTGTTGAGCATTTGATTTTTTATATTTTATAGATAGCTAAATATATATAATATGCCTACTCAATCTAAGAACAAAAAAGTAAGAAAGGATCCGGCATCAAAACCAGGTGCACAAACCGTTGACATAACAGATCCACAAGAAAAAATGGAAGGTCCTGTATCTTCTTTTATGCAGAATATAAAAAAGGGGGCTAAAGAAAACGACAAGGAAACAAAACAGGAAGCCGACAAGAAAAAAGAAGAGAATATGTAATTATTGCGTACAAGAACTGCCGGAACTTGTTATGGCTAAAAGATCTTTTTTATAAAACACAACCCGGTCAAGATATTCATCCTGCGTTATTGATAGAAAGTTTTGCTTCATGTAAAATTGAATTAATATTTCAGTTTAGCGAAGTCTTTATCACAGGTAACAACTTCATCCGGATGAGCCAGCAGATGATATAGCCAATAAAACAACCGGCCGTATTCAATATTATATCATCCACGTCAAATACACCAAGATCTAATACCAGTTGTGACAGCTCAAAGCCAAGACTTATAATAAAACCTGCAAACAATACATATATTCCTTTGCGAAAAAATGGAATCAGCAACGGTAAAAAAATACCAAGAGGCATAAACCCAAATAAATTGCCCCAAAGATTATTTTGCCTGTACTCAGGATTCAACCGACGGCTGTTATAAAATGAGGTTATAGTATAGAAAGGTTTTGTGTTCGCTTGTTCCCAACCCTGTTTCACTTTATAATGCCTGTATTCATTTCTGAAATGCCTTTTATAATAAGAAGGACTCTTTTTAAAAAGAATATTTTTAGTAAGCAAAAGCATATAAACCATAAAGGCAACCCATAAAAATATTCTTAGCGGCTTGTTTTGTATGAACATAGGTGAATGTAAAACGAATAAATGTAAATTTTATGTTCTCATCCCTCATAACCATTCGAAAATACCTTTCAAAGGGTATTAGCCCTTGTTGCCGGATTCATTAATTTCAACCATTAAATCAAGACTTCATGAACCGCCGGAATTTTTTGCATAAAAGCAGTGTTGCAGCTGCTTCCATTTTTATTTTTCCAAAAGCTATCCGCAAGGCTGAGAATAAAACATCACATTATATAAATAGTGCAAAAGTTTATATTGATGAGCATACGTTGGCAGATTACAGGCTTACCATTTATGACAGTGCCGTGCAGGATTTCAAAACCGCCACAGATAGGGAAAAAGAAATATTATTCCTGGTGACGCTGACAGATGCAGAGAATAATACTGTGAGCAAAGGCATTACCGTGTTTACCTATACGATTACTGATGCAAAGTTTATAAGAACGGAGCATTTGTTTGGCGACGTAAAAGTGTATGAGGTTACAGGCAGGCTGGATGCTACAAAAGGGGAATTTAAATTGCCGGATGAAATGGCAAAGACCATAAAATTCACCATTAAGCCACAGGTATCACTTACTATACCTAATAAGAAAGAAATATACCTTACTTTCCAAACTGATAATAGTGATGATGACGATTGTTTCTTGACGTCCGCTTGTGTACATTCAAAAGGATTGCCCGACGATTGTGAAGAACTCAGCAGCCTGCGATCTTTAAGGGATGATTATATGATGCATTATGATGAAGGACGCTGGTTGATCGAAGCATATTATTCAGATGGCCCCACTGTTGTAAAAGCTATAAATAGTTGCAGCAATAAGGATATTATTTATAATTATATCTATGATCACATGGTGAAGCCCACCGTTAATCTTACCCGGCAGAAAAAATATCCCGAAGCTGTCAGTTACTACAAGAACTTTGTATCCGCTTTGAGGAAGCAATATTGTTAGTAACTTATTTATTCATCTTATGCGATAGCTCAAAAGTTTCCTTTAGTTGGAAATGAAAATTGTTTTGGAGAGTTTATATTCATCCTATTACATTCACCTGCACTATTCATTAACTTTATTCCTATGAATCGTATCGATCGTTTGACAGCCATTCTTATCCAATTGCAGTCACGGCCTTTAATAAAAGCACAGGATATTGCTGATAAATTTTCTATCAGTCTGCGTACTGTATATCGTGATGTAAAAGCATTGGAAGAAGCCGGTGTGCCTGTGATTGGTGAAGCAGGCACAGGTTATCGGTTAATGGAGGGTTACAAGCTTCCTCCTGTAATGTTTAACCAGGATGAGGCAACAGCTTTATTAACTGCATCTAAGTTGGTACAATCAAAAACCGATGCAGGTATATCCAAACATTATACGGCAGCATTAGATAAAATAAGAGCTATTCTCCGCCATTCAGAAAAAGATCATATAGAAGGAATTGATGATCATATTGCGGTAATGACACACCCGACTTTTGTTCATCAGCCGGCATCAGAATTACATCTTCAATCCATATTAAAATCGATAAGCAGTTCCTCTGTTATTGAAATACATTATACCTCTCTTGAAAAAAATGAGAACACCCGGAGAAAAATAGAACCGGTTGGAATCTATTACCTCGGCAATCATTGGTATTTGATCGCATTTTGCCAGATGAGAAATGATTATAGAAATTTCAGAACAGATAAGATCAAACAATTAACTATTACTACAGAAGCAGTTTCAAGAATTCATCCTCCATTGCAGAGTTTTATGAACCAGGTTTCTGCCGAAAGGCAGGTGACTAAAGTAGTAATAGATGTAGATCCTGAGGTCGTAAAACATTTGGGGGAACAGAAATATTATAATGGTTTTTTGAAAGAAGAAAAGATTGGTGATTATGTTCGTATGACCTTTCTAAGTGGTTCATTGATGGGCTTCTCCCGCTGGTTCATGCTTTTTGGAGATCATGCCAAAATTATTGAGCCGGTAGAATTAAACGATATGGTAGCGGGGATAGCTGAAAATATTTTAAAAAAACTGGAAATTTCTCAATTGCTGCTGACATAGGGCTGTCACTGGTGGGTTGTTTCTTTGAGTTAATTAAAACAAAACACTATGACATTTATTGAATTTTTCAAACAGCAATTTATCGAAGAAGCTGCTACAACCCGCAAAATGCTTTCCCGTGTTCCTGACAATCAATACAATTATAAACCGCACGAAAAATCGATGGTCATGAAAAGCCTGGTATCTCATCTTGCTGATCTGCCAGGCTGGGTCCATTTTACATTGAATACAGATGAGCTCGATTTTCAAAAAGCATATGAGCAGCCCGATATTAATAATAACAAAGAGTTGCTTGCTTATTTTGACAAACGGTACAATGATGGATTATCTGCATTGGTAGCAGAAAATGAAAAGGAATTAAATAAACAATGGACATTGCGAAACGGGGATACTATTTACTCCACTAGTCCGAAGATTGATGTACTGAGAATGTCTATGAGTCAGCAAATACATCACCGGGCACAATTAGGCGTTTATTTAAGGCTATTGAATATACCTATCCCCGGAAGCTATGGTCCCAGCGCTGATGAAAATAATTTTCAATAAAAAATTAGTATGTACACAGTGAAGGTTATAAAATGGATTTGTTTTATTGTTTCTTCTGTCCTGCACAGCTTGCGGCTTACTGAATTCCAGTGTGCTATAAAATAGCATTGAAATTCTATGGTGAAATAAAGATTGCTGACGGGCATAATGTTTGGGGGAAATAGCTGTTACGCTTTTTTAAGCTAACGGTAACAGGAACTATTAATTTCAAATTAAATCAAATGGAAACAAAAACAAGAAGACAAGATACGCAGGAGCAGAACCTTGCCGTAGAAAACGCAGTAGCTATACATAGAGTTTTCAACTTGCCGGTTAAAGTAGTTTGGTTGGCATTGACCGATCCTGAATATTTTAAGAAATGGTGGGGACCCAGAGGTTTCACTTGTCCATCAAGTAAGATGGAAGCAAGAGTGGGTGGTAAATATCTGAATTGTATGCGGGGGCCAGATGGAACAGAATTTTGGTCAACTGGTACTGTCAAAGAATTTATTCCCGAAAAAAAATTGGTTATTTCAGATAGTTTCTCAGATTCAAAAGGAAATAAAGTTCCGGCTTCCGATTATGGTATGCCTGGCAATTGGCCCAAAGAACTTCTGATCACTTTTGAATTGGAAGAAGCAGATGGAGCCACTAAATTAAAACTTTTGCATGAAGGCATTCCGGAAGAAGCACATGACGATTGTGTGAAAGGTTGGAATGAATCATTTGACAAACTGGAAGAAAATATCAAATAAGTATTTATTGTGGTAGTTTAAAAAAGAGTTGTCTGAAAAGGCAACTCTTTTATTTAAATATCTAAAATATCCTTTTAAATAGTTTCAGGTAAAGTGCAAAGTCTTTGCCTACCAGATAGTAATCTACTTGCAAAACGCTTGGGCTCTGTTCTAAGAGTCGCACTATGCTCATCATTTAACCGTGCCCTCAATGAAACTACTTCATATTAATAAAGCAAATATGTTTGAATAGTAATTACCGAAATATATTTTTTTCTTACATTTAAGTTCTAAAAAAATATTTTGTTATGAAAAATTTTATTTCTGGAAAAGCTTTGTTTTCCCTGCTTGCGCCTGCTGCGATTGTTTTGTCTTTTATGACTTTTGCCGACCGTGCTAATTTTTCCGGCGAATGGAAACTTAATGAAGGTAAAAGCGAACTTGGCGATTTTGGCGGCCGTGTTGCCCGCTCTATTAAAGTAGATGAAAAAGCAAATGACATCACTATTTCAAGAACAAGACCTGGATTCAATGGTGGCGATCCTGTTACTACTACCCTTACTTTGACCTATGATGGTAAAGTAACTGAATCAACTGGTTTTGGTAATTCAAAAAGTAAGTCAACAGCTAAATGGTCCGATGATGGCCAAACACTTACTATTAGTACTACCACTAGTTTTGAAAGGGATGGACAGACCAGTGAATTTAAATCAACAGAAATCTGGACGATGAAGGATGGAGCACTTTCTGTTGTAACAAATTCCAACTCCCCCCGCGGAGAATCCACTACCAAAGCAATATATACTAAATAGATTTATTTTGGATAGACTTGTTATAACAGGTCTTTTGTAAAGTCGCAAAGAAATCGGAAGAAAGCCTTTGCGACTTTTGTTTTTCATTTGACGTTTCTAAAATCTATAGAAACCGGCTTTCACTCCCAATGAATACTTCGGCACAATACCCCAAAGATGCCTGTCATTCATTCAAACTTTGCATAACTTAGCCTGCTAAAATCTTTTTTTATGGTTATCATTCACGACATTTTTATTTGTAAACCCGGCAATGCTTCAAAGCTGGCAAAACTGTTTAAAGAAATAATGACTGATAATAAAGAATTGGTCAACATCATGTCCGATGTAACAGGTCAATATAATAAAGTTGTTATTGTTACAAAGTACGACAGCTTAACTGCCTATGAGGAAAGCTGGAAGAAATATGAGCAAAACACAGACGAGATGAAAAAGATGAAAGAAAAAATGGCTGGCTATCATGAAATGTATTTAACCGGTTCACGGGAGATATATCATGTTTGGTAGACTTTGTTATTTGTCTTAATTGTATAAGGTTGATCATCGGTTGGTCAAGGAATACCGACCGAAGAGTACAGTATAATTTGCCCTCCTGGGGTAATAGGCCTATATTCACATATGTCCAAACCCACTCCTTACCTCTCCGTTCTCTATCTATTTTTTATTTCTAAAATTTAAATTCTTTAAAAATGAAACAGGTCAGATTTTTGGCAACAACGTTTGCTGCAAGCTTGCTTATCTTTTTATTTTCCTGCGGTTCTGGTAATAATAAGAAAACAGAGGAAACAACGAAAGATACTACTACTGCTGAAAAAGTTCCGGAAACAACAACTCCTGCCAAACTTTCCAATGTTATGATTATGCAGTTCAAAGTGGCTGATTTTGATAAGTGGAAACCTCTGTATGAATTACGGGATTCCATTCGCCGTTCATACGGTTTGACCAATTATATTGTAGGCAGAGGTCTTGATGATCCCAATAGAGTAATCGTTTTTTTAAAGATGGAAGATGCAAATAAGGCAAAGGAATTAACTTCCTCACAAGGTATGAAGGACAGGATGAAAGAAGCCGGTGTAACCGGACCAACTTCTTTTGATTACCTGACAGTGGTGATGGATGATAATTCATCTATTGAGCAAACAAACAGGCTTTTAATGAAACATAAGGTAAAAGACTGGGATGCCTGGAAAAAAGAATTTGACGATCACAAACCAGTAAGGATAGAAGCAGGTCTTATTGACCGGGGACTTGGCTATTCTGTTGACGATAATCACCAGGTATCAATTGTTTTTGCCGTTACTGATATGGCAAAAGCAAAAGCATTTATGCAATCAAAGGATTTAAAAGATAAAATGGAGAAGGCCGGGGTTGAAGGAAAGCCTGCTTCCTTTTTTTATAATATAGTGCAGATGTATTAGTGAGCTGCTTTTTTTTCTTTTCCCCGTTGATGTGCAATAGCTTAAACAGATTTGTTTTTTACCAAAGAAATCCAAAACGCAGGATAGTTGGTGATATTTTCAAAACCAGCATCGAATTTATATTGCAGATAAATAAGTTTACTTTACTGCCTGGGAATATGGAAGAGAATATTGCAATATTAATTGCTGATCTTTCCGGATATACGGCGCTTACAGAAACACATGGCTCTTCCGGCGCTGCTGACATGGTTGAAAAGTATATTAGCATTGTCCGGGATTGTTTGGTAGGCGATAGTCACTTGCATGGAGTGGTGGGTGATGAAGTGATTATTGTTTCCAGTTCAGCAGATCATTTGATTTATACAGCCTTGCTGCTTATTCAAAACACTTCTAATAAAGATAATTTTCTCCAGGTACATGGAGGATTACATTATGGCAAAATCTTAAAACGAAACAACAATTACTTTGGCACTACCATTAACCTCGCAGCAAGAATTACGAGCAAAGCAACAGCAGGTACATTCTGGTGCTCTAAAGATTACGTGAGTGCCCTCTCCGATCCATCTGCATTTCTCTTTCAATCAAAGGGAAAACATAGTTTTAAAAATGTCAGTGAAGAAAAAGAAGTGTTTGAATTAATTACAGACCATCCAAAAGCTTTTTATATTGACCCTGTTTGCAGAATGGTTATCAGTAATGAACAAAACGCCATTCAACATGTTGATGCACCTGATACTTTCTTTTGTTCTTCTTCCTGTCTCGATATCTATAGAAGAAATAAAACAATGCAATCAATGTAAAATGCAAAAGTGTAGTTGTTAGCAAGTCGTCAAAGCTTTATTTTTTTTACCGGCAATATCTCTGCCAGGGGAAACTTAATATTTAATATACAACCCCGTCCCGGTTCTGAATTAAAATCAGAAATTCCGTGATAAGACATTGCACGGCTTTTTATATTGGCTATTCCTATGCCGGTTTGCTTTTTGGCAATATCAAAGCCTACTCCGTTGTCAGTAATAGTAAGGAGAATAAATTCTAAATTCTGTGTAAGCCTGATGTTAATCGTTGTTGCTTTAGCATGTTTTAAAATGTTATTGAGATGTTCCTGTACGATACGAAAAAGATTCAGCTTGAATTTATTATTTATTCCATTCTCTATAAAATCATCCACTTTACAGTATATTTTAACAGGGTTTACGATCATCATATCAGCGGCAATTTTTTGAATGGCCTCACTGATACCAAAGTTTTTAATAATATCTGAAGTAAGACCCTTGGTTAATTTTCTTATCTCTTCAATAGCAGTAAGGGTATATTCGGAAGAACGGCTTAAATACATTTCAATATCCTTTCCTCCTCCTTTTGCCATATTAAGATACATTCGTGAGGCACCCAGTAACTGGTTTATGTTATCATGCAGCTCCTTTCCTATCTCTGATCTTTCCATGTCTTTCGCATCTTCAATCGCTTCCGCAATATGTTTTTCTTTTAGCATGATCTCCTGTTCCAGTTTCTCTTCCAACACTCTTTGTTTGCTAATATCATGTACGGCGCCGATCATCCGGGTTGCTTTTCCATTGACATCCCTGATAATACTTGCTCTTCCAAAAACTTCAGCAACGGAACCGTCAGCCCTGATAAAACGGTAGCTGTGTTCCCACCTGTTGGCTGCGGATGCGAGAACATCCAGCAATCCCTGTTCAACAGCTTCCTTGTCGTCAGGATGAAGATGTTTACTCCAGTCCGCCATATTGCCCATAGCATTTTTGGATTTGTAGCCAAACAGATCCTTGAAGCCCTCGCCTAAAAAAAAATCATTAGTTACCAGGTTCCAATCCCAGATGCCATCATAAGAAAGCTTGGCAGCCAGTTGGAATATGTGATTATGTTCTTTTCTCAGCGAGTCCTGCTCTCCGAGTTTTCTTTCGAGGTCCTGCACTTTGCTTATGTCTTGTATAGCGCCAATTAAACGTGTAGCTTTTCCTTGTTCATCCCTTACAATACTTGCACGGCTGATCGTAGAAGCGATAGAAGCATCGCTGCGTTTGAATAAAAAAGCATCGTTCCATTTTTTGCCGGCTGATGCAAGAGCTTTCGCTAATTTTTTTTGGACCCTGTTTTTGTCAGTGGCGGGAATAAAATTAATAAAGTCAGTGAACTTCATCAGGTTGTTTTCCACTTTATAACCAAATACTTCTAATATGCTTTCACCTACATATAATTCCCCTGTTGCTATATCCCAATCCCACATTACATCATAGGATGCTTTGGCTATATATTTTATCCATTCATTATTTTCAGCGAGTCGTGAATCTGATTTAGCCTGCGCAATTATAATATCTTCTGCCACGATCTTTTCTTTTGTAATATCAATCTCTTTTTGTTTTGATTTAGCAAGTACAATATCACCAGCCACTATTTTTTTATTTTCAAGATCAATATTTTTTTGTCCCTGGATGCTTTGGCTAAGATCTGTAATGCTGGTAATAGATTTTTCAATACCCTCATCCATAAAAACAGCAGAGGTAATCTCACAACACATTTCTTTGCCGCTTTTTTTTATTACTGTCACCGTTGCAATAGACTTTCCTTCAGCCGTTCGTTGTTTTAGCATCTTTTTAAAATTGCTGTCTTTTATTTTGAAAATAGTTGAGCGGCTTTGCGTCAACAATTCTTTTTTTGAATATCCAAGAAGTTTGCAAGCAGTGCTGTTGGCCATGATGATATTTCCATTACTTACAGTAGAAATGATATTGGCCTGGGCAGCATTGTCAAAAGCGAGATGACGAAGAATATCATCGGTTGTTGCAATGGCTGGCTTCAGTGGCACAGCAACAGTTTTATACCTGTTGGTTTTTTGGGCCTTATTCATTAGGTGGTTTAACAGTATAAGCTACATGATTTATTTGTGAAATGCTAAAGAGAATGATTGATTTAGTAGTATTACGTTATTGAGGGTTCAACCTAAAGGAAACATAATCCATTCAATGTTGCCTGCTCAATTTTTTATTGGCTGTCTCCTATCCTATTGTTTATTGGAGAAAATAGGGGTATTAACTTAGATAAATGTGGATTCGTTAGCCAGCTGTGGTAATTCTATTGAGCAAATTTGTTCAGGAGTTTGTAATTCAAAGACAGCTCTTCTCAGGCAGTTGATTATATAAATGTTTCGTTCCTCTACTCATAACTCTTAACTCTAAACTCGGAACTCTCATAGCACATCCACACTTCTCTCAACAAAGGCAGTAAGATCAGCTCCTTTTAATAATCCCTGTGCAAGCAGCGCCAAATCAAAAGCCTGTTTAGCCAACACTGTTTGCTGTTCTCCTTCAGCCGCTAAAATTTTATTCACCAGTTTGTGATTCGCATTGACCGATACTTTATAGGTATCAGGCATATTACCATAAAAATTCATTCCACCACCACCGCCCATGCGGCTCATGTCTTTCATACGACGCA
>Ga0105249_10006312_pt1 | contig 10300 bp, 8 predicted proteins | sample KBSS44metaG_FD_81522 | JGI IMG/M metagenome (GOLD analysis project Ga0105249, IMG submission 81522) | Switchgrass rhizosphere microbial communities from Kellogg Biological Station, Michigan, USA - KBS S4-4 metaG | ecosystem: Host-associated > Plants > Roots > Rhizosphere > Soil | place...
CGAAACGCGGTGCCAGTATCCGTGAGACCTGAAAGCCGATGCCGACCGCGATCAACACCGCGGCCGCCCGGTGCAGCGGGCCATACATCAGGAGCAGCGTGAAGATTGAGAGTCCAGCCAGTACTCCGGCGGCTACCGCGCCGGTGACACGCGTCGGCCAAAGCCGATGCCCCAGAGCAAGCAGCAGTCCGGCCACCAGAAAACAGAGGCCATCCGCCACCGGCACCATCCAGGCAGAATCCTGACCAAGGAACAGGAATCGGTGCAGGACGTAGCGACGGAGGCCGAGCAGCGTGACCTCGCCAAAGCCGGTGAGGAGACCGAACCAGAGGCCGAGCCGCACGATCGAGTTCCGCCACCCGGGGGACGCGGTCATTGAATGGGCCCTGACATAAGGTGGCGCAGCCGGTCTCCGAGAGTCTTCAGGGTCCCGCTGAAGCTCGAATCCGATGCAAGATTGTGTTCTTCTCGTGGATCGCGAGTGAAGTCGAACAGCTCCGCCGTGCCGGCTTGGGACTGAATGAAGTGGAACCGATCGGTGACCAGCGCGGCGAGCCAACCCTTCGAGACAGGAAGCTCCGGCGGCAATCCCGTTCTCCCCGCTACCTGAGACATGGCCACGGCTCCGGAATCGGGGGGTTCGAGCAGAGACCGGGAAGGAAAGCTGCCCGGTGGCAGGCCGCCGGCCTGGGCGAGTGTGGGGGCGATTTGATCCAGGCCCACCGCATGATGCCAGCGCGTAACCTCGACATGACCTGGCCAGTGCATAACCAGAGGTATGTAGATCTGGTCACGGTACAGGCTGTTGCCGTGGGAAAAGAGTCCGTGGTCGCCGAACGCCTCGCCGTGGTCGCTGGTGACGATCACCAGAGACTTGTCCAGCAATCCGCGCTGCTCGAGGCCGGTGAACAGCTCGCCGAGCTGCGCATCGAGATAGAGAATCGACTCATCGTAGCCATCGATGTCGCGCTGAATCTCCTCCGGGGATTCCTGACGTAGTTCGGCGCCCTGAGCGCCGATGTCGATCATCGGCTCTCTGGGAGCATGCGATAGCTGAGTGGTCCCTGAAAAACGGCCGAGATAGGGAGCGGGTGGGCGAAACGGCTTGTGCACATCGAGATAATTAGCGAACACGAAGAAGGGGCGGCCCTTGAGCCCGTCGATCCATTTGAGCATCGAACGGTTCACATCGCCAGCGCTCTTCCGGCCGGGAATCTCGCGGCTTCCGAGGGCCGGTAGCACGTGATAGGCAAGCCAGCGGCCCAGCACGGTGCGAGCGACCGCGTCGCCCGGATGTCCGAAGTAGTCCTCGTAGTGAACAAAGCCCCGATCGAGACCGGTACGGCGGCCGCACCAGAAAACATTGGCGACAAACCCGCCCGTCGCATACCCCGCCCCCCGCAGTGCTTCAGCAATGGTGGTGAGACGGCTATCGAGAAAGGGCCGTTTCGCCACGCCGGCGCGATGCACCGACAGCGGATTCCCCGTCATCATCGTTGCGTGGCTCGGCAGCGTCCAAGGCGCGCTTGCGGTGGCGTTGTCGAAAGTGAGACTCTGCGCCGCGAATCGATCCAGGTTAGGCGAGGTAGTACGGGAGTACCCGTAGAGCGAGAGATGGTCGGCCCGCTGAGTATCAATGACCAGCAGGATCAGGTTGGGACGGGCGTCGGAAACCGCCGGGAGGGCGGCGAGACGGGATCGTTCGTAGAGCAACGTCGCGAGCCAGAGGGTAACACCGGCGACGACCACGAGACCGATCAATATCGGGAGCAGTCTGAGCGTACCGGGAAACCAGCGCGCTCGCCGGGTTCGGTAACCGCGGACCAGAACAGCCGCGAGTCCGAGCCCCAGGATCAGCGAGGTGAGCTGGCTGAAGAGCGTCGGGTGCAGTTGGGGGGCGAGCCACCCACTCAACAGCGCGAGTCCCCCCAAGAGCAGGGTGTCCCACGGCAGACGAGGAAGCAGCATAGCACCGAACGCGGCCAGCGCTCCGCATACAGCGAAGGCCGCGCCGTAAAACAGCGGAGCGACCCAGATGATCGGGTACCCCGTCGCCGTACGCCAGTCGAGCGCGCCGGGAATCAGAAACGAAGCCACCGCCTGCCCGGCTTCGATGAACCCGAAGACCATGCCGATGGCAAGCGCGAACCCAATCAGCCGGAACCCGTTGAAGCGAACCGGGGACTCGGTCACCGGAGACTCCCCGCGGCAATGTTGCCACCAAAGGTACCGGGCAGCGCTCGCTCCAGCGCGGTCAAGGTGTCTCGCAGCTCGGGCACCGCAGCCAAGTTGTGCAGCTCTGCCGGGTCGATCCGAAGATCGTACAGCTCACGATCACCCGACTCGAGTTGGACCAGGTGCCAGCGTTGGGTGACAGCCGACTTTACCCATCCCTTTCCGGTCTGCCAGGTGGGTGGATTGCCGGGGACCAGCGGGCCTTCGGAGAGAGCAGGATCGCCGGTCGTGTCGCGGGAATCGAGGCTGGCGAAGAGCGACCGTCCGTGGAATCCCAGCGTCGGCACCCCCACTGCCTCCAGCACCGTAGCAGGAATCGCCCGCAGATCGACGGGGCGGTCTACCCATTTCCCGGCGGGGATTCGCCCGGGCCCCCAGAGAATGAGCGGGACGTGGATCTGCTCGAGATACAGGGTGGCACCGTGGTGCACCGTGCCGTGCTCCCCGAAGCTCTCGCCGTGATCAGCTGTCACGATCACGATGGTGTGCTCCAGTAGCTGGCGCGCCGCGAGGCTGTCGAGCAATGCACCAATTTCATGATCGAGGTAGAGCAAGGATTCGTCGTAGCGGTCCCGCCAGGCCGCGAGCACGGCGGAATCAGGCACCGTTCCTTCGTTCCAGGCGCCGATCTCGATCCGGCGAGTGCGGGCGACCGAGTCCCCCGGGGACGAGAAGCGGCCGGCCCAGCCCGGAGGGGGCCGATACGGCGCGTGGACGTCGAAATAGTTGAGGAACGCGAAGAAGGGCCGACCGCGACGGCTGTCGAGCCAGCCCAGCAGTTCGCGGTTGACATCTTCCGCGCGCTTACGTCCCGGGATATCCACCCGGCCGAACATTGGAAACAACTGATAGGCGATGGCACGGCCCATCACGGTCCGGGTGAATCCATCCATCAGGCTGCCGTAGAAGTCCTCGTAGTGAACGAAGCCCCGGTTAAGCCCGGTATGACGTCCGGTCCAATATGTGTTGGCGACGAACCCCCCGGTGAGGTATCCGGAGTCGCGCATCCGCTCGGCGAGGGTGGGAAAGCGGCGATCGAGGAACAGCTTGCCGTTCACCCCGGCGCCGTGTTCTCCGACCAGCTGACCCGTCATGATGCTGGAATGAGAGGGCAGCGTGGTCGCGGCAGGGGAAGTGGCCCGAATGAATCGGACGCCCTCTTCCGCTAGGCGCGCGAGTCGCGGGGTTGTGGGCCGGGCGTACCCATAAGGCGTGAGATGGTCGGCACGCTGGGTATCCATCACGATCAGCAGCACGTTGGGAGCCGACGATGTCACGGCGGGCAGGCGGGCGATCGTGAGCCGCTCGACGACGCTGGCAGACCCCGCGCCAATCACACCAATCAACAGTGCCGCTGCCGCGAGCCTCGGAGCACTGCTCACCAGCGCCAGGCCCCACCGAGTCCGGTCGGAGTTGTAAATCCTGCTGACCACCGATGCCATGCCCAATCCCAGGATCACGGATGCGCTGGCGGAAAACCAGGGACGCATGAGAGTCGTGACGGAGATACCGAACAGGGTGGTGAAACCGAAGACCATGGCGACCTCGCTCCAGCGCTGCTTCAGCGTGCGGTCGAGCAAGGCGAAAGGAACGGCGGCGGGGAGAAAGATCAGCAGATAAACGGCGGGAGCCGCGAACAGAATCTTCACCGAGTTTCCGGTCTTCCAGCTCAGAATTCCCTGGCGAGTGCCAAGACAAAGGGATACCAGCGCTTCACCAAGGCCAAAGGCAAGTGCGAGCGAACCGGCGGCCAATATGAACCAGCCGAACGAGCGGCGGGGAGGTTCCGGAGGTTGCGGCGCCAGTTCCAGCCTAGGGAGGGACATCAGGCGGCATTATAGCGCACTGCGGACCTCCTCCGCATGCAGCGGAGGCCCCGCAATGCCAATGTTGACCGCTATTCCCGAACGAAGACGGACCGAATTCGCCGGAAGAGACCCACAACCTGGCGCCAGAAAATCATGATGGCACCGCCGATCGCGCCGAGAATCGAAGTCAGCGGAAGGATCTGATCGGGACCCACGTAGAGAGCGAGGCTGAAGCCGAGTAGATGCATAGTCACGGAACCCAAACCCTTTCGTGCGAATTCCAGACAGCGGCCTGTCTGGGGACCTAGTCATGACCTGGCGTCGGGACGACGCCAGCCGGACTGCGGAGAAATGCCCGCCTTGGTTAAACAACCTCACCGGCTGCGGCTTTGCGAGCCCCGGGTTGGGGCAAGCCTGGTTGGCAATCCCCGTGCCATCAAAGGAGATCCATCACCTGACTCAGACCCACAGCCAAAACCCGATCGGTGCGGCGTTGAGCCCACAGTAACGCGGACACCGTCCGGGAACGCCGTTGCCGTTGGCCCCGAGGTAAGCTGCTATTCCCCATCACTTTAAGCTACAGCTCCACCCCGGTGGCCTCAGCCGCGGCGATTTGGCCGGAAATCAGGTGCGCTGGCTCCTTGTCATTGCCTGCCCTGATCATGAGTCGCTGGATCGACCAGAGCTCGCGCTGAATAATGTTGCCTTGTTGGAGAACCACGCCCATGACAAACAGCACTATACCCAGAATCACCATCGAAACGCTGAGCAAGGCCATGTAGATCGACACTGCGTGCCGCACATAGTCGACGACCGCCCAAATCAGGGCAACTCCGCCGATGAATAAGCTGGCGAGACTCATAGCCCAGACGTAGCGGATGGGATTGGCGAACAAGCTGAACAGACTATGGGTCACGATCAGCAGCTTGACGCGGGAAGAGCTTTTCCTCTTCACCCGCAGGCCCTGGTGCTTGTACTCCTTCCACTCGAGCATGGCGGGGATTTCCCGAAGCCGGGCGCCGAACGTGGTCGCCTTGAGAATCACCTCGAGATGGAACTCCTTGCCATCCTCGCTGAGCGGCAGTGATTGAATCAGCTCGCGGCGGTACGCGCGAGTCATTCCGGTGTTCATGGTCGGGGCCCGCGACAGGCAGGCCCGGATGATCATGTTGCCGACCCGGCTCAGGAGGACCCGTTTAAACGGGACGTTCCGGTATCCGCCTCCGGGGAGGTGGGGGGATGCCACGACCATATCTGTCTCGGGGTGGCGGAGAATCTCGGCCACCAGCTCGTGCACGATGGTATCGCCCCAGGAAAGGTCGATCTCCGTGGTAACGATCGTGTCGCCCCGGGCCGCGGCGATGCCGGTTCGGAGCGCGTACCCCCTGCCCCGGTTGGTACGATAGCCCAGCACCCTTAGCCGGGGACTCAACCGCGTGAGGCTCTTCGCAATGGCGCCGGATCCGTCGGATGAGCCGTCATCGACGATGATCAGCTCCCAGTCGTGCGGCAGTAGATCGAGCTGTGCGAGCAGGCCTCGCACCGAGGCCTCGAGAATTCCCGCCTCGTTGTAGAACGGGCACACAACCGAAACGTCCATCACAACCTCTCTGGCCGGAGGAGGGACGATCGCCGATCGGTGAAACGGGCGCGTGGCATCACTAGTTGACCGCCTCCAGATTTCCTTCCAGCAAGTCCGCGGTCGGCCCCAGCTGGTAGCGACCGGCCACTTCAGCCAACATAAGCCCGCAGCGCCGACGCTTCTCGGCGGCGCTCAGGTAGGAAAGCGTGAAGAACCGCCGTTTCCATCCCGGAGCGCTTTCGCTAGGCAACGGGTCGGCGAAATCGGTCAGGTGGAACAGCAATACCAGCGGGGACCCGATCCGCGCAGTCCGCTGTAAGCCCGCCCTGAAATACCAAGTGCCGAGAACAAGACTGTAACACGGATGATACGGCACCGGGAGCGGGGCGAACCCCGGTAGCGGCAGCTCCATCAATTCCGAAGCGGGGGGCAGGCGGTGCGGCCACTCTGAAACCCGTTCGACCCGTATACTCCGCGCCGCGCGAGCATTGGGGAAGAGCGAAGAGTCGTAGCGGTATCCCGCCTGGGCAACCAGATCGATGACCTCGCGGTCCAGATCGAATGCTGGAGCGCGGAACCCGAGCACCGGGACACCCAACGTCGCGGCAATCTGCTCGCGGCTGTCGCGGACTTCGCTCGCCTTTTCCCGGCTGGAAAGTGTGGTCAATCGCCGATGGGTTACCGTGTGGGATCCTATCTCATGGCCTTGCGCGACCGCACTGCGTAGCAACGCGAGCTTGTCTGGATCGGCCAGATCCTGGGCGATCACGAATAGCGTCGCCTTAACCCCGGTCTGGGCCAATGCATCGAGGGCATTGCTCAGCCCGGTCAAGAAAAGCTGATCTCGGCCGTGGGGGGCCTCCCACCCGTGTGCCGCACAGATGGCCGAATAGCCATCGAGATCAAGGTGGACCACTGCCGGTGGGCGCGACGGAACGTTCACAGGCTGCGCAGCTGGGACTGCAGGAGTCCGATGACCGCCTGACGATGACGGACCCTGGTGAGGTGGTCGGTGGGGAGCCCAACCAGACGATGGGCGGTCTGTTCCGCAATCGGACAACTTCCACTGGCGTAACCGTAGGTCTGAAGCGCTGCCTCTTCTTCCACCGGAAAGATCGGCGTCCAGATGGGCCAGGCCGCGATCTCAATGCAGCGCCGTTTGGCGGCGCGCAACAAGCCGCGCTTGTCATTCACCAGGAGAGGGAAGTAGTAAAGCGGCTGGTCGCCCTCGGTGACGACCGTTTCCGCCTCGGCCAATTCCCCGATCGCGTCGCAGTAGGCCCTCGAGTGTTCTCTCCGGAGCGCGGCCATCTCAGGCAGGAGACCGAGCCATTGCACCCCCTCGAGAACCTGGAAAGGACTGGGCCGAAAGGAGACCGCGGTGATTTCCGAGGCGATTTCTTCGCTCACGGCAGCCTCGCGATATCCCGAGCGGAAGGAGCGGGCGAGCTCGAACAGGGGCCAGTACAACGCAGGCCGAAGCACCTGGGCATGCACCCACGATTCGAGACGGAGCAACCGCTCGCCGGCTGGCGGTCGGAACGGCAGCCGGTCGCGATAGGCACGAACCGAGGCTGCCAGAGTCGAGTCCCTGGTGATGGCCGCGCCACCACTGCCCGCGGGCAGCGGTTTGCGGAGGTTGGTACTGAAGATTGCCGCCTTCCCGAACTGGCCTGGACGGTGGGTTGAGTCCCACCACGGCAGATTCTGGGCGCAGTCCTCGATCAGAATCAGACCGCGACGAGAGGCAAGCTCGGCGGCCTCGACGCCACCCTGGCTGGTCCCGTAGGTATGCTGGAAGAGGATCGCCCTGGTGCGGGGCCCTATCGCAGCCTCGGCCTTCTCGGGGTCGAGATTCAATGCGCCGGTCGCAATGTCCGCAAACACCGGCCGGATGCCCAGGGCGAGGAGGGCGAGCGGAATCACCTTGCAGGTCAGCGGCGACAGAACGACTTCATCGCCCGCCCCAATTGCCTCGGCCGTAAGAATCGCCTGGAGCGCGGTCCGCGCGTAGGCAAAGGCTACGGCCTCGCCTCCCCCCGCCGCCTCGGCAAGAGATCGCTCATAGGTCGCCGCAACGTCTTCCAACCTCGAATGACGCAGCCCCTCTCGCATCCCTACGCCCATAGGTCGCGGGCCAATCGCATGGGGAGTCCGGAGATTCGCCTAGACGGCGAACGAAAGCTGGACACCCGAAGGCAGAAGCTATGCCCCGCCCAAGGGTTCCAAGTACCCACCCAGTCGCGGAGTCCAGTAATTATGCCGCGTTGATGCCACACTTGAGGCGCCTCCGCCACAGTCCTAGCTAGGACCAAATATCCGAATGGGAGGGTTGACCATGGGGTAATCGAGCGGCGGTCGCTTTACCCAAGGGAGCAGCGGAGGGGTTTCAAACGTCGCCTCGAGCTTCCAGCCGCGGCGACCGGCAACCAGATCGTCGTAGAGTGAAGGAGGAAGCGAGACGTCGAACGGCGCCCCAGGCCGGCTGGTGTGATCGGGCATGACGATGACGAACTTGGGATTGCGGTCATGCCACCGCTCCAGAATCTCTTCGACCTTTGCGGGATCAATTCGGTGCGCGTAGAACAGTCCGAAATACTCGGTCGCGCGATCGGTCACCACGCCGGCTTCGAGCGGTGGCAGCTTCTGAGACGCGCCGAAATAGTCGATGTGATCACCAGGTTTGGTTCGCTCCGCGAGCCAGGCGGCCGCCTCCCAGCGTGAATCGCGCAGCATCGCGTAGGTGAGGTCTATCCCCCGGAGAAGGTTCAATCCGAGAGCCGCGACCGCCAGGATCGAGAGTGATGCCCGCACCGCGACCTGTTGCGATTGCCAGATCAGTGACGTGGCGTACCCGCCAAACAGCGCCAGCAGAAACCCGGCAGGCAGCACGTACCGAAGCTGGCCGGAACGGAGCACGACAAAGATGAATCCGAGAAAGCCCAACACCAGGCAGGCAACGACGCGGCTCGGCGGATCTCGCCGCACCGCCCAGATCAACCCGCCGAGGGCCAGCAGAAGGCCAGGGCCGGTCAGCGTGTCAGCCAGGTAGCCAACGATCTGCCTCGCATATGCCAGGTTGCCGTCTAGCGTGTAGGGGAAGGCGAACGGAATGAGCCCGCCGGCGTCGGGCGCGGCGTGCAGGCGTCCGGTCAGAAATTCGAGGTGCATGATGTAGCGATGGGGTTCGATGAAGAACCCGCCGCCGAGGCCGAGCGCCAGCACCGAGGCCCCGAGACCGAAGGCGAGTGCCCTCCATCGGCCCTTGGAGATGCTGCTCTCATCGAACGGGAACTGACCCGGCAGCAATACCAGCAGCAGCGCCATTGGAAGCAGTACCCCGATGGCTTCCTCTTTCACCGCGAGGGCGGCGCCGGCGGACAATCCGAGTGCCACCATGCGGCGGACCGAGAGGCCGAGCACCCGGATCCTCGCGAAGGCGGCGACGGCGAGCGCCATGAAGCACAGCATGGGCACATCGACATTGCCGGTTCGCGAGTAGTAGAACATCGGATAGCAGCAAGTGACGAAAACGGCCGCGAGGATCGCGGCTCGCTCGCCCCACAGCACGCGCGCGGTATCGTAGGCCGCCGCGATGACGACTGCCGCCATCACCAGAGTGAGGAGGTGCGCAAGCCAGGTGAGCGTTCGGAGGGCGCCCACCGGTTCCGTGAGGCCGAAGGGATACTCCGCCCCGGTCGCACCGAGCCCTCCACTCGCCTTGAGGTAGAGCAGGTAGGGCGCCTGAACCCCGACTACCAGAAAGGAATACAGCAACGGATAGCCCAGGTTACGGTCGGGTCGGGGAGCGATGATGTTGTGCACCTCGGCGAGCGGACCCAGCGGAGTCTCGTCATCCACCGCCCACGCCTTGATCCGATCTTCGGCGGTAGCCTGAGGCGCACCCCACCAGAAGCCGGGGAGGTAGAGCACCAGCGCCAGTACGATGAGCCAAGGCAGCGCCCGCGAGCGATTCCTGACGAGTTCGGCGGACGCGGTCATGGTTGGCTCCCGACAAAGCCCAAGTTAAGGACGTCCCCGACGATCGACGGCCATCCTGAACCACAATTCCAGCATCACCAGGCTGAAGACCTGCTTGGCGAACAGGAATTCGCCATGATCCAGCGCGGTCCGTAACCGGGTGACGGCCTCGGGCCTGAAGAGGCCGCGCTCCCGCACGACTCGCTCGGAGAGGGTGTCGTCCACCATGTCACGGAAGCGGCTATCGCCAAGAAAACGCTCCAGGGGTACGTAGAACGGCATTTTGCGCCGGCCGGCCGCGGCGGGGGGGAGATAACGTGCGGCGTAGCGGCGGAGTAGATACTTGGTAGTACGGCCACGCAGCTTGAGCCTGGGTGGAAGCCGGAGCGCGAATTCCACGAGTTGATAGTCCAGGAACGGGACCCGGGCCTCGATGCCGCTCGCCATAGACATCTTGTCCTGCTTCATCAGGATGTCTTCGGGCAGCCAATCCGGAAACTGCAGATCGATGATTCGGTTCAGGTAGGGTGCCTCGTGCCCGTTCGCCGGCTGCAGGGGAGCCACAAGCCGGGACGCAAGATTCTCCCTGAAGCTGTCGCTGTACAGATCGCGGGTGTCGCGCTCATCGAAGAGCGAAATCAGATGGCGGAAGGCCTGAGGAAGCTGGGCGGGCTCCAGGAGATTGAGGAAATCC
>Ga0105249_10006313_pt1 | contig 10299 bp, 6 predicted proteins | sample KBSS44metaG_FD_81522 | JGI IMG/M metagenome (GOLD analysis project Ga0105249, IMG submission 81522) | Switchgrass rhizosphere microbial communities from Kellogg Biological Station, Michigan, USA - KBS S4-4 metaG | ecosystem: Host-associated > Plants > Roots > Rhizosphere > Soil | place...
GGCCTGCCGATCGCGCTCGAGCGCGGCTTCTTCGAGAAGCACGGCCTCGACGTGACCGTGGCCCGGCCCTACGCCACCGGCGTGGACGCACTGAACGCCCTGCAGGCGGGCGAGAGCGAGATCGTCCAGGTCGGCGTGCCGATGATCGGCGCGGTCCTGCGCGGCATGGACCTGGTGGCGCTCGGCAACTACAGCGGCAATGCCACCAAGCTCGGCTCCGACGCGACGGTGGCGCTCGTCGCTCGCGAGGGCTCCGGCATCGACAAGAACAATCTCGCGACGCTGAAGGGGAAGAAGATCGCGGCGTCGTTCGGCACGATCAACCACCTCTACGCCCTCGCGCTGCTCGAGAAGGCCGGTCTGAAGCCCGACGACGTGACGCTGGTCAACACGCCGCCACCCGACATGACGGTGGCGCTGCTGTCCAAGGGCATCGACGCGTTCTCGGGCTGGGACCCGTGGCCGATCGTCGCCACCAAGGACGTGCCCGGCGCCTACCTGGTGCAGCGCGGCGGCGACGTGATCTCGTACCTCGGCTTCAACGTGGCCACGCGCGCCTGGGTCGAGAAGAACGGCGACACGATCGAGAAGTTCCTGGCCGCGGTGTCGGAGGCCGACAAATGGATGCGCGCCAACCCGAAGCAGGCTGCGCAGGTGGCGACGCGTTGGATCCCCGGCCTGAAGCCCGAAGTGGCCGAGGCCGCGATGCAGTTCAACATCCAGCAGAACGACCGCCGGCTGTCGGCCAACAACTACCGTGCACTGTGGGCGGCGCAGGATCGCTTGAGTCGACTCGGAATCCTCAAGTCGACCTTCGACGTCAACCAGCACATCGAGCCCAAGCACATGCTGAAGGTGATGAAGGACAAGCCCGAGCTGTTCTCCGACCTGCCGCCGATCCCGAGCAACGTGGCCATCACGCCGGGCTTCGTGTTCAAGCCGTGATGCGGCGATGACGAGCCGGCGAGTTCTCATCACTGGCGCCACCAGCGGCATCGGCGCCGGCATCGCGCGCGCGTTCGCGGCCACGGGCGACAGCGTGGTCGCCACGGGAGGCAAAGGCAAAGGCGTAGGCCGCTGATCCAAGTCCTACGATCGGTACCCGCGTGTGGTAGAGAAGAAATAAGTTCAGAAGTGGCTACGGGGGAAAGCTGACCGGTTCGGGTCTCACAAAGATCTGAAACTGCTGCAAAAACCCCCGAGCTCGTACCACCGCAAAATCAACTAAGTATCGAAAGAGCAATAGAGACAAGACTGACGCCGACTTGGCTCTGGATTCGGGGCCGAACAGCCTACTTTCCTGGATTCAATCTAGCGCGGTCCTTGCGTTTGATCGGCCGAACGGCCGCCTCAGACTGGGTCCAGTCATTCCCGCTCGTTGGCCCGAACGACTGCAGTCTCGATCACCTGTCGTTCCAAGGCCGTAGCCTGAAACGACCGCCGTAACTTCGTCAGCGGTGTCTGACGGGTAAGGTTCGCGAACGACTCCTTGCGCCCGGGGTAGTCTGTTGCACCCGACGGGGCCGCGATCCCAATGGTCAAATCGACGGCGTTCGGTCCCGCGATGGAGGGCACGCCCAGTTGAAGGTCGTTCGCGCAGGACTGTTCCTGCTGGTGCTAGCCGCGCTGGCCACGGTGTCGATGGTGGCCACCGATTTCCAGCTGTTCCGCTATACCAACATCGTCATCTACGCGCTGGCGCTGATCGGCATGAACCTGCTGGTGGGCTACAACGGCCAAGTGTCGCTGGGTCACGGGGCGTTCTATGCCATCGGCGCGTACGCCACCGCGCTGATGGTGGTGTATGCCAGCGTGCCACACTGGCTGGCGCTGCCGCTGGCCGGCGCGGTGTGCCTGGTGGTCGGAGCGCTGTTCGGCCTGCCGCTGCTGAAGCTGGCGCCGGTGCACCTGGCGATGGCCACCTTCGCGATTGGCGTGGTGGTGCCCACTCTTGGCAAGTGGGAGGGCGTGGAGCACTTGACCGGCGGCGCACAGGGCCTGGGCATCGACGTGCCCGAGGTGCCCTTCGGCCTGTCGCTCAGCTTCGACCAGTGGATCTACCTGTTCGCGCTGGGGCTGACGGCGATGTGCTTCGTACTGATGGTCAACCTGATGAGCGGCCGCATCGGCCGCGCGGTGATCGCCATCCGTGACCACCCGATTGCAGCAAAGTCGATGGGCGTCCACGCGGTCGCCTACAAGACCGGAGTGTTCGGGCTGAGCGCGATGCTGGTGGGCATGGCCGGCGGCCTGTCGGCGCTGTCGCTCAAGTACGTGGCGCCGGGGCTGTTCAACCCGTTCCTGTCCTTCGGCCTGCTCATCGGCATCGCAGTGGGTGGGCTGGGCTCACTGACCGGTGCGTTGTATGGCGCAGTGGCGCTGCAGGCGATCTTCCTGGTGGTGGGCGCATCGGCTAGCGCGCTGCGCACCCCGTACCCGTCGCTGATCTTCGGCGTTGTTCTGATTGTGTTCCTCAGGCTGTTCCCGCAGGGTATCGCAGGGCTGGTCAGCAGCGCAGGTGGGTGGCTGTATCGAAGGCTTGGTCGCCGGTGAGCGGGCCGCGGTCTTCGTCTGCCTGAGTTCGGCGGCGGCGTGCGGAAGACGGCCCGCGAGCCTTGCAGCAACGCGATGAGGACCGCGGCGCTGCTTCGAAGCCGCTCTTGGACACCTCAAAGGCAGCTCAAGACTGATCTCGGACGTTCGGCATGGCTCCTCGTACGACGGTTTTCACCGAGAGGGGTCAGCGAGGGCCTCACGAAGTCAATGGCTGGTCTGGATCCGAAAGCCGGCAATCTCTTCGCTTCCATCAACTGCGCGTACATCGAACGATGTGCCGACTCTCCACACGCGTCACCCCAGCGTGAGCAACGATGCGGCGGCCCACGGCTGTCTCACCGACATGGCGCACGCTGACCAGTGTCCCCACCGCGCTTTCACCTCGCTCTCCGCAGCAACGTGGCGGCTCGCCGACCTCGGCGCAAAGCACTCGTTCTTGAAGGCAGGGCTCGGCTGGGGGCACATGCCCATGCACATGGTCGAGGCGGACATCGCCAGCGGTGCGTTGGTGAGGATTCGCATCGAGGGGTTTGCGCGAGAGACGGCAATGCCGATGCGTGCGGTTTACCGGAAGGACGCGCCGCCGGGGCCGGCGGCGAGGACATTCCTGTCGCAGGTCAAGGAAGCGTTGTAGCGGCGGCGGAGGGCCCCTCGCAGCGTCGCTGTTGCCACGTTCGTGCGCGTGTCTGCTCAACTTTTTGCGTGCTCGCCAGCAAATTGGCGCAGCGACTCCGGGACCCGGACGAGCCCGGCCTCGATCTGCGCCATCGTGAAGTCGGTCAGCATCGCCGGAGCGCCGCCGCGCTGCCGCCAGACCTCTGCGACAGCCGCTCTCTCAGGACTCGTGTAGTCAGGCGCCCATTCCGCCGTGACGGCAATCCAATTGATGGGCTTGGCGCCGGCCATGCTCATTCGGAGCTTGGCATCCTCGTGCGCCTCCAGGGTTCCGCCAGCCGAGCAGTCGCTGACGAAGTACACGTCGAATTCTTCCTTGAGCGCCGCGAGCACCGACTGGGCGAGGCACACCTCGGTGAGGATGCCCGCCATGATCAGCTTTCTGCGTCCGGTCGCCTCGATCGCACCGCGAAGGTCGGGATGGGACCACGCGTGCGTCGAGGTGCGATCGATTGGCACGATCTGCGGAAAGACCTCGCTGATCTCCTTGAAGATGGGATCAGCGAGGATGCTGCCGCGCGCGCCCACGGTCGTGAGGACCGTTGGGACCTGCAGCAGTTTGGCCGACCTGGCGAGGCCAGCCACGTTATTGACCAGCACATCCGTGCGCAGCGACGGCGCGCACAAAGCGACGGCAGGCTGGTGATCGATCAGCACGAGCGCTGAATTGTCGATGGTCAGTTCGTTCGGGTTGAGGTTTGCTGCTCCGCTGGACTTCCTTGCCATTGCGCACTCCTTGGATCATGAAGGTCGGTCTCGCGGAGTATTCGTACGCGATGGAGCGCGATCAACGGGCGCATGAAAGCCGATGCGCGAAACGTGATAGGGTGGTCGCGATCATGGTGGGTGTACGTTCATGAGTAGGCTGCCGTCGCTGTCCGCCGATCGATTCGCGGCCGCGCTCCCGACCCCGCCCGAAACGACGGCGGTCTGGGGTTCGTTCACTGCTCACGTCATCGAGCCGCCGCCGCTCGCCACGCTCAGCTGCACCGATCACGTTGTCGGAGTGCTCTTTTCAGGAACCTGCCGGTTTCGCCAGCAGGCCTACGGCCGCTCGATCGAGCAATGGACCGGGCCCGGTGCGGTCAACGTGCTACCGGCCCGCTTCGAGGGTACCTGGGAGGGACGCGATCGCGCGGGTCGATTCCGGGGACTCGCACTCTTCATCCCTGATGCCGTGGTCTCGGAAAGCATTGAAATCGATTGGGATGTCGACCCACGCAAGGTCGAGATCCTGCAGCGATTCAACACGCGCGATCCCGTCATCGAGGCGGTGTTGTCACGGCTGGCGCTCGAAACCAGCAATCACTCGCCGTCGGGTTCGATCTACGCCGAGAGCGCCTGCGAATTTGTCGTTCATCACATCATTCAGGCGCACTCGTCACTGGCTAGCCCGCCGCCGCGGCCTTTTGGCGGTCTAACATCGCGACACCGTCGATTGGTGATGGACTACATCGAGGAGCATCTCGCACAACCCGTGGCGCTGCGGGAGCTGGCCGCGCTTGTCGGGGTGAGCCCGCGGCACTTCGAGCGGGCATTCCACCAGGCCGTGGGTATGCCACCTCACGCGTACGTCATGCAGAAGCGGGTCGCGGCGGCGCGCACCCTCCTCGTGAGCAGTCCTAAGCTGCGAATACAGCAGATCGCAACGAGGGTCGGGTTTAGCAGTTCGAGCCACCTTGCTGCGGCGTTTCGACGTCAGATGGGAGTGTCGCCGAGTGCGTTTCGTCGGTCCGAGTGATTGACCGGGCCAGACTGGTTGCTGCCGGTCAGCTTCTTCGGGTGTGCGACAGCCGCGACTGAAAGCTGCCGGTCATCCGCCGCACAGGCGGATGACTGCTCCACCTCGAAAGCTGCCCGACCTGGGCAAATTGACCGGACGACTGACGAGCGACAGCATCCGCATGCTTTCAACTCACGCATGCGACCCATCTCCGCCGGTCGCGCTCTGAACAAGCGGACGGTCGCGACCCAAATGCCTAAGTTCAAAGCGATTTCCAAATCGAGGTCTTGCCACGGTCATGCGAGCGCGCTGCGAAGCTTGGCGACCGCGCGGCCAGCCTCGGAATCAGGCCCGGCGCCCATCGCCTCCACCACCTCCTCCGCCGCGGCGAGCGCCGCTCGGGCGGCGTCGACGTCATTGCCGGCAAGCTCGGTGTGCCCCGATTTGCAGAGGAGAAAGGCAAGTGCCAAGCGGTCGCCAACCTCGCGTAACAGTGCCTCGCCCGCTCTGAGAGCTTCGCGACCTTCACTGAACCGTCCCTGCTTAGTCAGGAGTTGACTCAAGCGGCCGAGATCAACGCCCTCGGCGCGGCGGTTACCCACCGCCCGATGCAGGGCGAGGGCTTGTTCGCAGTGAACCATTGACTCCTCTATTCGGCCCAAGTCGCGAAGCACATCAGCCAGACCACCGAGGAAGGCGCCTTCCATTTGACGATCTCCCACTTCCCGGCCGATCGCGAGCGCTTCTTCACAGAGTTGGCACGCCTCGTTCATCCGACCCAGGCCGCTGCATAGGAGGCCGAGATTCCCAACGACGATCCCCTCGTCTCGGCGGTTGCCGACCTCGCGGTGGATGATGAGGGCTTGTTCGTAGTGCGCTCTGGCCTCCTCCAACTTTCCTTGATCTTGGTACACGTTGCCGAGATTGCTGGTGTCGATCCCCTCAAAGCGACGGTTGCCCACCTCGCGGTGGACGGCGAGGGCCTGCTCGAAATGCGCCCGCGCTTCGTCCAGCCGCCCTTGCACAGCGTGAAGGACGCCGAGATTGCCGATGAGATTGCCTTCGAAGCGGCGATTGCCGATCTCGCGCGCCATCGCGATTGCAGTCTCAAGAAGCGCCCGTGCGTCGACCATCCGCCCCTGATCGCGCCGCAGGTTGCCCAGAGTGCTGAGAACGCCTGCTTCGCGACGTCGGTCGCCGCTTGCGCGCGAAAGCCCCAGTGCTTGTTCGAGTCGACTCGCCGCCTCCTCGGTGCGACCCGCTCGGCGTAGCGCCGTGCCTAGCTCATGCAACGCCGCGGCCCGCTGCGCATCGAATGTGTCTAACGAGAGCACCTGAGAGCCGAGATCGATCCCCAGCGCGCCTGGCCCTTGCAGCTCGAGCACAGCCCAGACCGCTTGATACGTGGCGACCGCATACTCGCCGTTGGCGCGCCCCACCGCCCTGTGGCACGCAGCAACGAGATTGTCGAGTTCCAGTGCGAGCACGCGACGCAGCTTGACGCCCCCTTGCCGCGACAGCGCCTCGAGCGCATCCTCCGTACCGAAGCGCGCGAAGTACCGTCCGTGACGCTCCTCGGCTGCCAGTTTGGCCTCGTGCCCGCTGGCGGCGAGCTTTTCCGCTGCGTACTCGTGGATGCTCAAGTACATCCCAAAGTATGGCTCCTCAATGTCGTAGCGGCTCTGAGTAGCCGGGATCCAGGTGCGCAGCAGGCTCTTGTCCGAGAGCGCGTGCACCACTTCCATTGCGGCGGGCGCTTGCGGCCAGGCGCAAAGATCGAGAACGCCTTCGGCAGCTTCGAGCGTGAATCCACCGTCGAAAATCGAGCACTGGGCGAAAGCGGCCTGCTCCCATTGCGTGAGCAGGTCCCACGACCAATCGATAGCGGCTCTTAGCGTGGCCTGGTGCGCCGCCGCGCCGCGGGCGCCCGCGAGCAGGCCAAAGCGGTCGCGCATCCGTTCGACGATCTGCGCAGGCGAAAGCAACCGCACGCGCGCCGCCGCAAGCTCGATGGCGAGAGGCAGGCCATCGAGCAGTCGCACGACCTCGGCTACTGCGGCGCGGTTGCTCTCACCGAGGACAAAGTCCGGCTTCTGTGACCTGGCGCGAGCGACGAAGAGGTCGACGGCGTCCTTGGTCAAGGGCAGCGGCTCGACGGAAAAGATCGCTTCGCCCCCCAAATGGAGCCGTTCGCGGCTGGTGACGACAAAGGCGGCGTCGCGCGCCTGGTCGAGCCAACGGCCGAGAGTATCTGGTGCGTACTGCACGACCTGCTCGAAGTTGTCGACAACTACCAGACAGCGGCCGCGCCCGGCTATGGCGTGGCCAAGTTGGACCGCGGGGTCATCCTTGCCGAGAGGGACCTCGAGCGCGGAGGCGACCGAAAAATAGATGCCATCGAGCGATCGAGCCTCGGAGAGATCACAGAAGTAGACGCCACCCGGCCAATCCCCGAGCCAGGACCAAGCGTAGCGGCGGACAAGACGAGTCTTGCCGGTCCCCCCAGGCCCCAGGACCGTGAGCAGCCGGATGCCGGCGTCGAGCCTTGCAGCGAGCGAACGCAGCTCTATGGTCCTGCCGACAAACGCATCGCGCTCGGCGGGAAGGTTTTGCCGGACCTCGCGCACGGGACGCCAGATGTCCCCGTGCGCGCGCACCACGCGGTAGGCTTTGTCGGTATCCGCAGGCGGGGAAAACGGCGAGGAGTCCCGCACTCCCAGTTCCAAGATCTCGATGGGTTCCTCGATCCCTTTGAGTCGGTAGTGGCCGTGCCACTCGATCGCCGTACCCTCGGGGATCGTGTCGGCTAACGCATCCCGCGCAGCACCACTCATGAGCGTCTGGCCGCCGCCGGCCAAGGCCATGACGCGGGCCGCGAGTGGCTTGGCCAGGCCCTCGATCTCAATGGGCTTTGCGCCACGGGCGATGTCCTCGGGCGAGTTCTTGCGAAGAGTGACAGAGCCGACGTGGAAGCCAACCCGAGCGCTGAACGAGAGCTCTGCCAGAGCCTGGTGATACCCGAGCGCGTAGCGGGCGGCATCCGTCGGTTCCTCGAACAACAGGAAAAAGCCGTCGGTGCGATCAATCTCGCGACCACGATGCTGAGCGAGAAGTGCGCGCGATCGACGGTCATGCGCCGCCCACAACTCCGCAGCGCGTGCGTCGCCGACGCGCTCGACCAGACGGGTGCTGTCCACCACGTCGGTAAGGAGAAGCGTACGTATGGTCATGGTGCGAAGACCCGACAATGTGCCCACGCCCGCGCTGCGGGCGCAAGCGTACCGCTGGAAGGCCGAAAGGCACACGCACGAAATAGTGGCGGTCTGAGATGCGAGCGCGGCCGCCCGACACGGGGCCAATCGTCAGCATCGAGTCTCAGCGGACCGGTCATAGCAGGGCGGTCACACGCATCACTCGATTTGAGAGTTGGGTTTGACGAGCTTTTCACGGACCCGCCCGTCGTGCCAGTGTGCGGCCGCTTTGGAGGATGAGACTCTTTGACGGGTTATGGCCGATAGCAGCATTTGCCGATGCTCAGCAAGGTCTCGGTCGCTACACATTCGAGACCCGGACGAAGCCTTGTTTACCTTGCACGATGTGACGCGCCAAATGGATACTAGGCTGGCCATGGGCAAAAGGTATTTCCCCGCTGCCTTAACCAAGCAGATGCTTGCGCGCTCCCGACCACAAGTTCATGAGCGCTGGGCGGCGGACGACATGATCTCCGTTGCAGACGCTGCGACAGTTGTCGGAGCCGTACCTCAGGAGATGCGCCGCTGGATTGCGAAGGGCTACTGCATCGGCGTAAAGGGACCACATGCAAGTGTGCGCCTGCCCTGTTGGCAATTCGCACCGGAGGTTTGGCCTTGGGTCAGAGAGCTTTCACGCGCGCTTGGAACCACAAGCGGCTGGGCGATCCTCGGGTTCCTTGAAACCCCAGCAGGCGCCCTTGACGGCCGGACCCCACGCGAAGCACTTGAGAGTGGCAATCCCGCGCGGGTGCTGCAAGTCGCCTGCTATCAAGACTGAACAGCGAGGACCACAACCGCGATACGTCACCGCTTACTGGTGGCAGGCGGAATGGTGCTCGCGTCTCACTACCCGGTTCGGCCGAACAGAGCTCATCACCGCTATGCAGCGGTTGCCGTCCGTCAAACCGAACCCTCGTGCGGCAGGTGTCGGCCACTTACCGGACGTTCGGACATTTGCCCGACCGCGGAACCACTGGCGCGTTTGAAGGCACAGCAGTCGTTGAGATTGGCGACGGAGGTCGGCAAGTCCAACCGCCTGCTTGAACGACTGCTGTTCAGCAAGGTGAACTGGCGCTGACGACCCAAAGCGGACCTCGGCGCCTCAAAAGAGGCCGTCGTACACGAACACGGCGCCCTGCTGCACATCGGGTGCGTTCGGTGGCGGCGGCCCCGCGAAGTTGGAGCCGATCACCAGCACGCTGCCGTCGTCGCTGAGATCAAGCCCGTTCAGAAACCTATCGCCGATGGCAATGAACCCTTCCACCGCAACGCGCGGCGGCTTGACGTAGTGGGCCTGCGTGTAGGTGCCGTCGGCGCCGCGCCGGAACACGTAAATAGCGCCGGCCACAAATCCGCTGTGATCATCCTGCGGCGGGTCGACGCCGGTACCGCCGCCGTTCTCGCCGGCCGCGCCAGCCGCGCCAATCGCAAGCGTCGAGCCGTCGGCGCTCATCTTCACGTCGGATCCGAAGACATCGAAAGGGGCTGGGTTCGAGGCGCCGAGGGCGCCGCTGCGCACCCACCCGGCGCCGCTTCGCGCGATCACATACACGCGCCCAACCAATTGACTACCGGGCACGTTGTCGCAGCTGAGAAGTTCGGCGTCATCACCAGGCGCGCCCACCACCAGCAGGTCCCCCGCTGGATTCATGGCCATGTTCTGACCGAATCCGTTTACGCCCGGGCGATCGCACGCCTTGATGTAGGCACTCTGCTGCATACGATCTTGCGGCGTGCGCTCGAACACATACACAGCGCCATTCCCTGGCTGGCTGTTGTCCTGCTGGTTTCCGTTGATGCGGCAGTCGGCGCTCGAATCGCCTGACGCACCCACGGCGAGCATGCGGCCATCGGCTGACAGTTGCACCGCGGTGCCGAAGATGGAGCCTGCGGCGGCCGCATTGGAGGCCTTGATGTGGTCTGCCAACGCCCAACGACCGGCCGCGTCACGCCGGAACAGATGAACGGCGCCGTCGTCGCGGTTGCCTTCGAGGGGTGCGCCGACAGCCATCGAGTTGCCATCGTGGCTCAGGGCCAGCGAAGCGCCGAACAGATCAGATTCGCCGGGTTGCGCCGCCTTGATGAACTCCTGCA
>Ga0105249_10006314_pt1 | contig 10299 bp, 10 predicted proteins | sample KBSS44metaG_FD_81522 | JGI IMG/M metagenome (GOLD analysis project Ga0105249, IMG submission 81522) | Switchgrass rhizosphere microbial communities from Kellogg Biological Station, Michigan, USA - KBS S4-4 metaG | ecosystem: Host-associated > Plants > Roots > Rhizosphere > Soil | place...
CGAGACCGATCGACATCGACGAGTGACCCCACCAGGTCACGGAGAGTGCCGGCACGGTCGCCAGAATAGAGGGATGGAGCTCTCGTCGTACGACCTCGTGATCTTCGACTGCGACGGCGTCCTCGTGGACTCGGAACGGTTGACCGTGCACGAGGAGGCGCGGATGCTGACCGAGCTCGGCTGGCCGGTGAACGCCGACGAGGTGGTCGGGCTGTTCATGGGCCTGAGCCTGGCCACCGAGCTGGAGATGGTCGCGGACCGGCTCGGTGCCGCCGCGGCGGAGAGGTTCGAGCACGACCTGGTGCCGCGACTGACGGCGATCTTCGACGCCGAGCTCACGCCCGTCGACGGCATCCCGGCACTGCTGGAGGCCCTGGCACAGAAGGGCGTCCCGACCTGCGTCGCGTCCAGCGGGCTGCCGGACGGCATCAGGCGCAAGCTCGACCGCACCGGCCTCCGGGAGCACTTCGGTGACCGGATCTCCTCGGCCTCCGAGGTCCAGCGCGGCAAGCCGGCGCCTGACCTGTTCCTGCTGGCTGCCGAGCGGATGGGGGTCGCTCCGGCGCGCGCGGCGGTGGTGGAGGACAGCGTGCCGGGCGTCGAGGCCGGTGTCGCTGCGGGGATGACGGTCTACGGCTTCGCCGGCGGTCTGGCCCGGTCGGAGGACCTTCACGCGGCCGGGGCCGTGGTGTTCGACGCGATGGCGGAGCTCCACTAGCCAGACCTCGACTCGTTGCCGGGTCACGCGGCGTGTGTCACAGTCACGTCCGAGGAGACGCCGATGACCGAGACCCCGTTGCCCGACCCGACCTTTCTTGACGACCGGCTGGCCCACTGGGCCGCGACCATCCCGGAGGCGGAGGCGCTGACCTACCTCGGACGCACCTGGACCTGGGCAGAGTGGGACGGGCGCGTCCGCCGGCTGGCGGGCGCGCTCGCCGACCTGGGGGTGGGCCGCGGCGACGTGGTCTCGTTCCTGGACAAGAACCATCCGGCCTGCGTCGAGCTCACCATGGCCGCCTCGACGCTCGGCGCGGCCAACGCGATCGTGAACTTCCGGCTGGCCGCGGACGAGGTCGACCACGCGGTCAACGACGCGGGCGCCAGGGTGCTGCTGGTCGGCACCGAGCTGATGCCCCTGGTCGACCGGATCCGCGAGCGGCTGACCACCGTCGAGCACGTGATCGAGGTGACGCCCGGGGGCGGGGTCGGCGACGCCTACGAGGCGTTGCTGGCCGATGCCCGGCCGCGGCAGCGGAGTGCGGACGTCGACCCGGAGGACGTGTGCCTGGTCATGTACTCCTCCGGGACGACGGGCCTTCCGAAGGGCGTCATGCTCAGCCACCGCAACATGGTGCAGCACACGATCAACGCCCACGAAGGCTGGTGGTTCGAGCCCGGCGACAAGAACCTGGTGGCCATGCCGTTGTTCCACGTCGGTGGCTCCTCGTACGTGCTGTTCGGCATCCACGACGGCATCCCCAGCGTGATGACCCGTGACCCCGACGGTGCCTCGCTCGCCGGCGCGATCCTCAATGGCGCCAACCGCACGTTCCTGGTGCCCGCGGTGCTCGCCCAGGTGCTGAAGTCGGGACCCGAGGCGATCGGGCTGTTCAGCGGGCTCCGCACCTACACCTATGGAGCCGCCCCGATGCCGCTTCCGTTGCTGCGCGCCGCGATGGAGGCGTGGCCCGATACCGACTTCATGCAGGTCTACGGCCTCACCGAGGTCGCCGGCGTGATCACGCACCTGATGCCGCCAGAGCACCGCGACGCCGACCACCCTGAGCGGCTGGTCTCGGCCGGCCGGTGCATCCCGGGCGCGGAGCTCAAGGTGGTCGACCCGGTCACGCTCGAGGAGCGCGACACCGGGGAGCACGGCGAGCTCTGGTTCCGCACACCCCAGCTGATGAAGGGCTTCCTCAACCGGCCCGACGAGACCGCACAGGTGATCACGGACGACGGCTGGTTCCGCACCGCCGACCTGGGCAAGGTCGACGCCGACGGCTACGTCTACGTCGAGGACCGGCTCAAGGACATGATCATCACCGGCGGGGAGAACGTGTACTCCCCGGAGATCGAGCGGGTGCTCGCCGAGCACCCGTCCGTGATGGAGGTGGCGATCATCGGCGTGCCCGACGAGCGCTGGGGCGAGACGGTGAAGGCCGTGGTCAGCCTCAACCCCGGCACGGAGGCCACGGAGGAGGAGCTGATCGGCTACTGCGCCGAGCACCTCGCGAAGTTCAAGTGCCCGACCTCGGTCGACATCATCGACGCGCTCCCGCGCAACCCCACCGGCAAGATCCTCAAGCGCGACCTGCGCAAGCCCTACTGGGAGGGTCGCGACCGCCAGGTCAGCTGAGGACCACGTCGAACTCAAGCAGGGAGAACGGTGCCGAGACGCCGTACGTCGCCGCTCGCTCGGCGTCGTCGACCTCGAGGACCTCGCGGACCAGACTGCCCTTCACCCCGAACACGGCGTCGGAGTCCAGCCACGGGCTGCCGGCCAGGAACACGTGCGTGGTGAGCGGAGCGTGCCCCGCCGCGCCGGCGATCAGGTGGACGTGCGCCGGCCGGTTCGGATGCCGGCCGGTCGCGGCGAGCAGGTCGCCGACCGGGCCGTCGTCGGGGATCGGGTACCACTTCGGGAGCACGGTGCGGAACCAGTACCGGCCCTGGTCGTCGGCCGTGAACAGGCCACGCAGGTTGCGCTCGGGCTGCAGGTCGGGCTGCTGCACGTCGTAGAACCCGTCGGCGCTGGCCTGCCACACGTCGACGCTCGCGCCCGGCACCGGACGTCCCTCGAGGTCCCGCACCCGGCCCGCCACCACGACCGGATCGCCGACGCCGTCGAGGCTGATGTCGTCGCCGAGCGACCGTGGGGGCGATTCGACGACGTGGAACGGACCGAGCACCGTCGACTCCGTCGCGCCGGCGGGTGTGCCGTGGGTGATCTCGTCGACGAGCATCGAGACCCCGAGCACGTCGGAGAGCAGGATGAACTCCTGACGCACCTCGTCACAGGTCTGGCCGACCCGGGTCAGGTAGCCGACGGCGTGCGCCCACTCCGGCTGGGTGAGCCCGACCTCCTCGACGAATGCGTGCAGGTGCCGGGTCAGGCTGGTCATCACCTCGTGCAGCCGCGGGTCCGGTGTGCCGGACCAGGAGCGGACGACGTCGTCGGTCAGGTCGCTCATGAGCCGAACCTAGCGCCACCCTCACCGGAGCTCACCCGAGCTCGGACAGCCTCGGGAGCACCTCGGCACAGGCGCGCTCGGTCCAGCCGACCGGGTCGTCGGGGCGAGGACCGATCCAGACCTGGTCGATGCCGAGACCGGCGTAGGTCTCCATCCGCGACAGGAACGAGGTGTCAAACGGGTCCTGGCCGGTGATCACGGTGCGCCGTACGTCGCCCGGATCGCGACCGACGTCCGCGCAGTGCTGGTCGAGCACGGCGAGCTTGTGCGCCACACCCTCTGGTCCGAGGTCGAAGAGGTTGCAGGCGTCGGCGTACTGCGCGACTAGGCGCAGGGTCTTGCGCTCACCGACCCCGCCGACCAGCAGCGGCGGTCCACCCGCCTGCACCGGCGACGGTGTGCAGATGGTCTCGGCGAGCCGGTAGTGCTCGCCCTCGAACGGGCCGTCGTCGTCGCTCCACATCTGCCGGCAGATCCGGATCGTCTCCTCGAGTCGCTCGAACCGCTCGGCGACGGGTGGGAACGGGACGCCGAGGGCCCGGTGCTCGCGCTCGTACCAGGCGGCGCCGAGCCCGAGCAGGGCACGCCCGGAGGACAGCACGTCGAGCGTGGTGACCACCTTCGCCAGCAGCCCGGGGTGCCGGTAGGTGGCTCCGGTGACCAGGAGGCCGAGCTGGACACGCTCGGTACGCCCGGCCAGGAAGCCCATTGACGTGTAGCCCTCGAGCATCGGCTCCGCAGGACCGCCGAGGTCCTCCATCTGGAACCAGTGGTCCATCATGGTCAGGGTCGTCACCCCACCCTGGTCGGCAGCCCGGGCGACACCGGCCAGGGTCGCCGCCAGCGTCTCCGGCCCCCCGGCGTACGACAGGTTGGCGCAGTGGACTGCCAGCTTCACGTGGTCTCCTCGGCCTCGGTCTCGATCTGCAGTGTCATCTTCTTCAGCAGCCGGTTGAGCGTGGCGAGCTCCTTGCGGGTGAGGACGGTCGCGAGCTCTTCCTCGGCGTGGCCGCGCAGGTCCATCGCCTCGCGCCAGATCTTCACACCGGCCCGCGTCATCTCGACCTCGACCCGCCGGCGGTCGCCCTTGCCGGGGACCCGCTTGACCCAGCCCTTCTTCTCCAGGGAGTCCAGACGCCCCGTGATCCCGGCGTTGGAGACCCGCATCTCGCGGGCGAGCTGGCCCGGGGACGCCTGCCCGGGGACGTCGCGGATCATCAGGTTGTGGAGGGTGTCGTACTCGAAGTCCTGCAGGCCCACCTCGGCGAGCGCCACCTTCGTGGTGCTCTTGAAGTAGCGGTTGATGTTCGCCAGCCGGACCGTCATCGCCTCCACGTCGTCGTCGAACTCCTGCTCCAGCACCCAGTGACCCCGCCAGCGCTCGACGTGCAGGTCGGCCGCGTCCTTCATGGCCCGAGTCTAGACGAAAGTATTTCGTTGACGAATAGTTCGCTAGCGAAATAACATGCACGGCATGGCGTCGGCTCTCGACCACCCGCTGCGGCACGCGTCGTACCGGTGGCTGCTGTCCGGGGTCACCGTGAGCTCCCTGGGCAACGGCGTCGCCCCGGTCGCGCTCGCGTTCGCCGTGCTCGACCTCGGCGGCGACGCGTCCGACCTCGGTGTCGTGGTCGGCCTCTACGCCCTGGCGGACGTCGCGGCGGTGCTGTTCGGGGGAGTGCTCGGCGACCGGCTGCCCCGTACCGTGATGATGCAGGGCTCGTCGGCGCTCGCCGCGGTCGCGCAGGGTCTGGTCGCCGCGTCGCTGGTCGGCGGCTGGTCGAGCATCCCGCTCCTCGCCGCCCTCGGCATGGTCAACGGTGCTCTCGGGGCCCTCGGCGGCCCGAGCTCGTCGGCGATCACCCAGCAGACCGTGCCGGCGGAGCTGCTCCGAACCGCGATCACCTGGCGCCGGATCAGCCAGAACGTCGCCGTGATCGTGGGCAGCGGCGCGGCCGGGCTGCTCGTGGCCGGCGCCGGAAGCGGCTGGGCTCTGGCCGTCGACGCGTTCACGTTCGCGTTCGCGGCGGCGTGCTTCCGGCTGGTGCGCGTCGCGCCGCTCGTCGTACCGGCGGAGCGCGGGAGCATGGTCGCCGACGTCCGCGAGGGCTTCACCGAGGTGATGCGGCACACCTGGCTATGGCTGCTGATCCTGCAGGCGCTGCTCTACCACCTGTTCTACGGCGGCGCGCAGGGCGTGCTCGGCCCGATCGTGGTCGGCGACTCACTCGGGCGGGCGGCCTGGGGATGGGCGCTGTCGACGATGATGCTCGGCTTCGTCGTCGGCGGCCTGGTCACGCTGCGCTGGAAGCCGCGGCGTGCGCTGTACGTCGGCACCTGGTTCCTCGCGCTCACCGCCGCCTTCCCGGTCGCGATGGCGTTGTCGGACTCGCTGGCGGTGGTGCTGGTGGGCGCGTTCCTGCACGGGTTCGGGCTGGAGATCTTCAGCGTCGGCTGGGACCTGTCGATCCAGGAGCAGGTGGCGCCGGACAAGCTGGCGCGGGTCTACTCCTTCGACATGATCGGCTCGTTCATCGCGCGGCCGGTCGGGCTGGCGCTCACCGGCCCGGTCGCCGAGCTGGTCGGCTTCCGCACCTGGCTCCTGGTGGTGGGCGCGGTGATCGTGGCGAGTGTCCTCGTCGCGCTGACCTCCCGCGACGTCCGTCGCCTCGAGCGGAACCTCGAGGTGCCGGTGCGGGTGGTCGCGTAGCGGGAAGCCGCGGCCCACCGCCCGCAGCTGCCGCCTCAAGCTCCGACGGTGGTCACTTCCAGCGCTCGGCGGCGGGGGTGAACGTGAGCTCGCGGTCGCCGGTGTAGATCTGCTTCGGACGGGCGATCTTCTGGTCCTTGTCCTGCACCAGCTCCAGCCACTGGGCGAGCCAGCCGGGAGTGCGCCCGATCGCGAACAGCACGGTGAACATCTCCGGCGGGAACTGGAAGGCCTCGTAGATCAGGCCCGAGTAGAAGTCCACGTTGGGGTAGAGCTTGCGCTTGACGAAGTACTCGTCCTCGAGCGCGATCTTCTCCAGCTCCTGGGCGATCTCGAGCAGTGGGTTGACCCCGGTCACCTCGAAGACGTCGTCGCAGGCCTTCTTGATGATCTTCGCCCGGGGGTCGTAGTTCTTGTAGACCCGGTGGCCGAAGCCCATCAACCGCTCCTCACCCTCCTTCACGCCCTTGATGAAGTCGGGGATGTTCTCCTTGGTGCCGATCCGCTTGAGCATCCGCAGCACGGCCTCGTTGGCGCCGCCGTGCAGCGGGCCGTAGAGCGCACCGACACCGGCGGCGACGGCGGAGTACGGGTCGACCTGGGAGGACCCGACGGAGCGCACCGCGTTGGTGGAGCAGTTCTGCTCGTGGTCGGCGTGCAGGATGAACAGCACGTCGAGCGCCTTCACCAGCCGCTCGTCACCGTTGTATCTCTGCTCGCTCATCTTGAAGAGCATCGAGAGGAAGTTCGCGGTGTAGCTGAGCTCGTTGTCCGGGTAGACGTAGGGCTTGCCCTGCGCGTGCCGGAAGGCCCAGGCGCCGAGCGTCGGCATCTTGGCGATCATCCGCACGATCTGCATCCGCCGGTTGTCCGGGTCGGAGATGTTCGCGGACTCCGGGTAGAACGTCGACAGCGCGCCTACCGAGGCCATCAGCATGCCCATCGGGTGGGCGTCGTACCGAAAGCCCTGCATGAACGACTTCACGTTCTCGTGCACGAACGTGTGGTAGGTGATGTCGTGCACCCACTGCTCGTACGCGTTCTGCGACGGCAGCTCGCCGGTCAGCAGCAGGTAGGACACCTCGAGGAACGAGCTCTTCTCGGCCAGCTGCTCGATCGGATAGCCGCGGTACTCGAGGATCCCCTTCTCGCCGTCGATGAACGTGACAGCGCTGCGACACGAGGCCGTGTTGGTGAACCCGGGGTCGTACGTCGCCAGCCCGGGGGCCTCGTCCGACACCTTGATCTGGCCGAGGTCGCCGGCCCTGATCGTGTCGTCGGTGATGGGGATCTCGTACTCCTGGCCGGTGCGGTTGTCCCGGACGGTGAGGGTGTCACCCTTGCCGTTGCCAGAGGTCTGCTCGTCGCTCACGTGGGCTCCTTCGCGGGGGGTCGACCGTCTGCTCAACCTATTCCCTGCTCAGAGGGGCCGTTAGTCCCCTGCGCCGTTTTGACCACCAGCCGGACACGCCGGTAGTCTGGGCGGTCGCGACTCCTGCCGCGTCGGCGGTCCTGCACGGACCACGGCGCAGACCCGGGTGAACAGAAACCGGGCAGTGTTCGTCAGAAGCCGCGGCAACACCTTCCGGTCGTGGACTCCGCCTGACCGGACCGACGAACGAGTTAGGCAACACCTGTGCGTACGTACAGCCCGAAGCCGGGCGACATCCAGCGCGACTGGCACGTCATCGACGCCACCGACGTGGTGCTCGGCCGCCTCGCGGTCCATACGGCCAACCTCCTGCGTGGCAAGCACAAGACGATCTTCGCCCCGCATGTGGACACCGGCGACTTCGTGATCATCGTCAACGCCGAGAAGGTCTCCCTCTCGGGCACCAAGAAGACCACCAAGATGGCCTACCGCCACTCCGGCTACCCGGGCGGCCTCAGCGCCACGCCGATCGGTGTGCTGCTGGAGAAGGACGCCCGCAGGGCCATCGAGAACGCGGTGTGGGGCATGCTCCCCAAGAACCGTCTGGGTCGGCAGATGCTGAAGAAGCTCAAGGTCTACTCCGGGCCTGAGCACCCGCACGCCGCCCAGAAGGCCAAGCCGTTCGAGATCAAGCAGATCTCCCAGTAACTCATGCAGACGAGACGAAGGAACTTTCGTGGCTGACACCACCGACGTGACAGACGACAACCCGGGGACCGCCGAGGAGACCTACGAGGTCAACGAGGAGGGCGTCGCCTACTCCTCCGAGAGCGCCCCCGGCGCCGACGCGCCGCCCCGCCCGGCGACGATCGCCCCCGCGGCCGCCACCGGCCGCCGCAAGGAAGCGGTGGCGCGGGTGCGCCTGGTGCCCGGCACCGGCGAGTGGACCGTCAACGGTCGCGCCCTGGACTCCTACTTCCCGAACAAGCTCCACCAGCAGGTCGTCAACGAGCCCTTCGTGACCACCGACCTGGTCGGGCGCTTCGACGTGATCGCCCGGATCCACGGCGGCGGCATCACCGGCCAGGCCGGCGCTCTGCGCCTGGGCGTGGCGCGCGCGCTCAACGCGATCGACCTCGACGCCAACCGCGCCCTGCTCAAGAGGGCCGGGCTGCTCACGCGTGACGCCCGCGTCATCGAGCGCAAGAAGGCCGGACTCAAGAAGGCCCGCAAGGCGCCCCAGTTCTCCAAGCGCTGAGCGCTCCTGTGGGTCGCCTGTTCGGCACCGACGGGGTACGCGGTCTGGCCAACGGCCAGCTCACAGCCGAGCTCACGCTCGACCTGTCGGTGGCTGCCGCCCACGTGCTGGGTGAGGCCGGTGTCTTCGAGGGGCACCGGCCGTTCGCCGTCGTCGGGCGCGACACCCGGATCTCCGGGCAGTTCCTCGAGGCCGCGGTGGTGGCCGGGCTGCTCTCCGCGGGGGTCGACGTCCACCTCCTCGGTGAGCTGCCGACGCCTGCCGTCGCCCACCTCACCGGATCCCTGGGAGCCGACCTCGGGGTCATGCTCTCGGCCTCGCACAACCCGATGCCCGACAACGGGGTCAAGTTCCTGGCACGCGGCGGTCGCAAGCTCGACGACCTGATCGAGGACGCGATCGAGAAGCGGATGGGCGAGACCTGGCAGCGCCCGACCGGCGGCAAGGTCGGTCGGGTCTCGACCCACACCACCGCCGTCGACGAGTACGTCGCGCACCTGCTCGGCACCATCGACCAGTCGCTGGCCGGGTTGAAGGTCGTGCTGGACTGCGCCCACGGCGCCGCCTCTGTGGTCGGTCCCCGCGCGCTGCGCGACGCCGGTGCCGAGGTGGTCGCGATCTGCGCGTCGCCCGACGGGCTCAACATCAACCAGGAGTGCGGCTCCACGCACCTCGGACCCGTGCGTGCCGCTGTTCTCGAGCACGGCGCCGACGTCGGCTTCGCAGTCGACGGCGACGCCGACCGGGTGCTCGCGGTCGACGCGCACGGCGCGATCGTCGACGGCGACCAGATCCTGGCGATCCTCGCGCTCGCGATGCGCGAGCAGGGCGCCCTCAACGCCGACACCGTGGTGGCGACGGTGATGAGCAACCTGGGCTTCGTGCACGCGATGCGCTCCCACGGGGTCGGTGTCCGGCAGACCAAGGTGGGCGACCGCTACGTGCTCGAGGCGATGAAGGTCTCGGGCTACAACCTGGGCGGCGAGCAGTCCGGACACGTGATCATGAGCGACCACGCCACCACCGGTGACGGGCTGCTCGCGGCGCTGCAGGTCTTGGCGCGGATGGCGGGCACCGGGCGCACGCTCGCCGACCTGGCCGGGGTGGTGACCCGGCTGCCGCAGGTGCTGGTCAACGTCTCCGACGTCGACAAGGCGCGCACCGACGACGACGCCGTGGTCGCGGCGGCTGTCTCCGAGGCCGAGGCCGAGCTGGGTGACACCGGACGGGTGTTGCTGCGGCCGTCCGGCACCGAGGCCCTGGTGCGGGTGATGGTCGAGGCCGGCACCGCCGACCAGGCCGAGGCGATCGCCGGCCGGCTCGCCGACGTCGTACGGATCCGGCTGGCGCTCGCGCCCTGACCCGTCCGGCAGCCGGTCTGGGAACACCTGGCCGTGGTGCCCTGTTGGATCCCTCATGACCAACACACCTGAGAAGATCGTGTACACCGCCCGTGCCACCGTCACCGGAGGCCGCAAGCAGGGTCATGTCGTCACCGACGACGGCGTCCTCGACGTGCTGCTGACCGCGCCGAAGGAGACCGGCGGCCCGGGCACCGGAACCAACCCCGAGCAGCTCTTCGCTGCCGGCTACGGCGCCTGCTTCCAGAGCGCGCTCGGCATGGTCGCGAAGAAGGAGGGCGTGCTCGCCGACGGCTCCGAGCTGGAGATCGTGGTCGGCCTGGGTCCCGAGGGTGACTCGTTCGCCATCACCGCAGACATCACGGCGCGGATCCCGGGCGTCGACGACGCGACCGCGCAGC
>Ga0105249_10006315_pt1 | contig 10298 bp, 12 predicted proteins | sample KBSS44metaG_FD_81522 | JGI IMG/M metagenome (GOLD analysis project Ga0105249, IMG submission 81522) | Switchgrass rhizosphere microbial communities from Kellogg Biological Station, Michigan, USA - KBS S4-4 metaG | ecosystem: Host-associated > Plants > Roots > Rhizosphere > Soil | place...
CCACTTCGCTCCTTCTTCGTAGAACCAACGAATAACGGAAAGGACACCATTCGGAAATGAGACGACTGAACGGCGCGCTCTACACGATCCTGTCATTGCTTGTAGCTACCCGTTTTCTGTTAGACATATCAGGCTACTCACGCGCCGAAGGTGCGGCGCCCGTGCCGGCGCCGCCCGCGTCACGCCCCGCCGAACCTTCGGCCGCAGACGATGATGCGGATGATCTTTCTCCCCCGGATGACCCTCCCAATCTTCGCCCGATCCAGGGCGCCAACTTGGGCGGTTGATTTAGAGCGTCAGGAGACCGCAAGTGAAAATCCGTAGGCGTACTAGCAAAATGACAGACCTAGTTACGCTGTTTCAGATGCTCTGGTTCCCGGCCGGTCTACTGCTGCTGATCGTCCTCGCAGCCATCCGGCTCGTTGCAGCCCTGCGGCCTGGTTACTTGCCTGTTTCAAATCCCACCGTCGATTCCATGATGCTCGGGATTCTGCTGGGACTAAGCGCCAAGGTCCTCGTTCGCGTACTGTCAGCATACGGTGAGAACGGCGACGGCTGCTCGAGAGCGCCGGACAGGGATGCGGTCTTGAGCACGTATTTCACTGCGGCCGGTCTACTGTTCTTGATCGTCCTTGCAGCCATCCGGCTCGTTACAGCCCTGCGGCCTGCAAGTCGCATCGTTGACGCCGTGATATTTGTGATCGTGATCGGAGTATGGGTCACGGCCGTCGTCACTCACTACTGCCGTCGAAAAGATATTTCTCTTTACGACCTGCAGTGCGCCGCCTATGACTTCGTGTCGTGTTTTGTTCCCGAGGACCCTTGTAGTCGGCGTGGCTGCCGATTTGCGGCTACTCTCTACCTGATGGGGATCGCATTAGTAGGTGGCGTCCGCTACCAGACATCCCACCGTGAGATTCCAGATGTCTATCAGTTCACGGTCTATATCGGGCAGTCCACTATCCAGGTGCCGTGGTCAGTCTCACTGGTGTCAAACACGCCTGAACCTCCCGAGGATGTCACTGCCGCCTTGTTGAAAGAACGAACCTATAACATCCCAGGAGGCGACCTCCGCAGAGTCCTACATCAGACTCTGCACCCAATAGGCGTTCCGCTATTTACCAACGACCAGTTTGAAGCCTTCGGAGGCAAGGACGAGCCGAAATTGGCAGCGGCGCTGAAGGCCGATATGAGCGGCTTCAAAGCTCCTTCCATCGTGGGACGATTCACCGCTATCAGGGCAATGGAGCGCGCGCTAAGCGGGACCGACTGTCGGCAGGAAATGTTTCAAAACGCCGCTGTTTACGTTTTCTGCCGACTTCACATCCAGTTTCACGTGACCCTTGAAGGCGGCGGGCCGGCGAAACCTGCGAGCGGCGGCTAACCCGTTGCGGGCAGGAAAGCGCGGGGGTTTCAAAGCCCGCGCTTTCCGCCATTTCCTAAATCCCGTCCACATCGTAGAGTGCGTCAAGACTGACGCTCATGATGGTGTGGGAGCGCTGGTAAGCATCGAGGCTCGCCGGCCAGGCTGTCACTCCGAGCCGTGCGTACCACGCATCCGTGACCCTAACCCGCGCGGCGAGCCCGAGCACGGCCTTGTTCAGACCCACATCCCAATGCTCCACCAAGGTCTGGCCGCCGCTGTCAACTCGGCCGGCGTACCCCTGCTGCAGCATCGAAAACCCAACTTTGCCTTGCAATGACCACCGTGGTGAGAGAGGACAGACCCCGAGAAGTGAGAAGGTGAAACTCTGCAAGTGTTCGTCGAATGTCATGTTGACCGGCGCGGTGAGGGTGCCGTCACTCAGTACACCCGTTCCGCGATAGTGCAGCGTACCCAAATCCGAATAGCCGAACTCAGACGCCACGTATCGATTGAAATGCAGTCCCACGGTCGCGCCATAGATAGGGCCGGCGGATGAGTGCGTGACTGACGAGCCGAGAACTGACAGGGACAATGGCTGCACGTCAGTCTGGATCCGACTGTCAAAGCCCGGCCGGGTGTCTCCGAGATACCGCGCCGTTCCGAGTGACACGCCAAGATAGGGCGTCAACTCGTCGGCACGGCTCGGCGCAACCGTTGTCATGAGTGTGATTGCAACACCGAGCCGAAATCCCCTGTACATGTGATGCGTCGTTATCATTCTTTTGTCTCCGGATTCCACCTGAAAGTTGCTATTTCGTTTCTTGTGGGTCGCTCATTGACTGCGACTCGCTCCACTCGGACGCTTGCGACATAGGCTGGTCGTCAGCATCGACGGGTGGCGGCGCCGGCGGCGGAGTGCCCGGCGGGCACCCGCAACCGGCCAGCGCGCACAATGCAACGAAGGCAGCGGCGCGTTTCACCATTTGAGCGCTCGCGCTCCCACGACATCCCGGCATCGTCAGCGTTCCGAATGCGCGTGAGCGGCGTGGCCGAACTGTGTCATTGCCGACGCCCTGGCAGTGTCAGACTGGTCCACGGACTCCCGTCGTAGCCGACGAATGTACCGCCCACGGTTATCGCGTTAGGATCTAGCTGAAGGGTTACCGGTGTTTTAGTTGGTGGCGGGGTTTGAGGGGCTACCAAATCTTGAAGCCATCCCAGCGTTACAACGTTAGTGGTTGGGTCCAATGTTCCAGCCAAATTCAACCAGCCTTCTTGATCTACACCGGGGTATGGAAGTGGCGGCCACTGGGTAAAGTTGGCTTGGGCCTTATTGTCGTACCCGATGACTAGATTGCCGACGAAACTCTCTGGTGCTGAATGCCCCGGTCGGGTGTAGGACACGTTTTTGAGCAAAAACACGTACTTTGGAAATGCGGTATATCCGTAAAATGTGAAAGCGTTAGGTAGGAGGCCATGAAACGAAGTCTTGCTTGTCCCTGAGTGGGAGCCATCCGCCGTTTGGTAACTGACACTCGCGCCTTCCGCAAAGAATTCCATCGTGACCGTAGTGTTAGGCCACGGCGAGGCGTCGGGCGTAACAGTGAACGATGTTTTCCCGCCCGCCGCGATGTGATCGGCAAGTTGGGCTGAGAACGTAATGGGCGCGGGGTAGGTCGTGGGCCACGTCGAGGTGTCGCCCGGATACCAACTATTCGAAAAGTCGAGCCACCCGGTGATAGTGCCGTCGAGATCCACAATTAGGTCGGCGTTGCCGCCGTACCCCGGGACTGTTGCTGTCTTGTAGTCGAAGTTCGGGACGGAATGTGTGCCCACGTAAAGCCCCGCCCTGGAGCTGATAAACCCAGACCGGGCTACGGCGCGCACCTCGTCGTCGGAGTGCCAGGGGTGGCTTGCGTTGGCGTCGGCAGTTTGAGTCGCCGCTTGAAGGCCCCCAGCACTCAGTTGGAATTGAGCGGTCGGCGCACCCCATGCGATCGAATCGCCATTGCAGGGGGCGGAACGCTTGGCGTAGTCCGGTAATGTAATACCGGTTTGCAGTGGATCCCCACTGTTGGTGTTTGCCATTAGAAACGCGGATTGCAGGTTGAGGGCGCTTTGCTCGTCTGGCGCGAGGTCATACACCGAATAGTTTAATGCCCCCGTCACCGTTAAGACGGGTGCCGCTATCTGCGGTAGCGTTGCGTCGCACATTTTAAGCTGCGGCGGTTGGACGCTCCCAGCCGAGCACGTCGTCGTATCCTTCTTGCTGTTTGGATCGGTATACGTTGTACACGCGGGCGTAAACGTCAACAGAAACTCGCCGCCCAAGTTGGTATATCCCACTTGGGTGTGGGTACTGCCGCCGACTTTGTTTGGGTCGTCTGGAACCGTCGCCACCCAACCGAGCCCTGCGACGCCCACTGACGTTTTGCCGAAGGCAGCCGTGTCAGAATAGGAGAACCCGTAAGGCAACTGCCCAGTGGCATTAGTGTTTGTGCTGGGGTCGCTGCTGCTGTTGGCTTTGTCGCCGCCGCAGGATGCAATCAATAGAGAGGATAACAGTAATGTGCATGCCTTCATCACGCCCTCGTCTTTTCTGTTGTTCTCGTTCACGTTCTTTTAGATTCCCGCTCTCTCGCGCCCCACTTCGACGTAGTCGCCCCCCAGGGCGGTGTCATGTCGCCACACGGCCACCAGGTGCGTCCCTCTGAGCATCATCGTCAATGCTTGTCTCGCCGTCATTTGTCCATGTATAGGTTTTGTGAGGACGCGATCGAGCCTGCCGGCACTCACGAAGAACATCACGACGTTGGCCTGTACCACGAAGGTGTGGAGCGTATGACCAGCGTCTGCGCGCTGGATCGAAAATGTATGCACACTGTCGGCTGTCTCCGTTAACGCGATGTCGGAATCCGCCGCGTTGCGTGTTCTTCCTGACTGACACGGAGAAGAAACGTTTGATGTCGGCCGAAGACCCGCCCCGAAGCAACTCGCAACGACAAGTCCACCGGCCGCGCAGGCTGCCCAAATCCAATTGCGCGCCATGAGCCGATCATTGAGCCCTAGTGTCACCGCGGCCGGGCGCGCTCGGCCCGACCCGTCCACCAGCGGGAAATTGTGTGACAGGCACGGGGCGTGTGATGACACAGCCCGCATGAAACGGCTGAGGCACCGGAGGTGCTTCTGGATGTCGTGGACTTCGCAGCCAGTCCGCCAGACTACGAATCGCTTGCACTTCGGGTGACGGTGCCAAGTACGCTAGTTCGTCAAGCGAGCGCGCTGTCATGGAGTTCTCCTTCTTGCGTCAATCCAAAACACCGGTTCTAACCCGTTCCTTGGATTCCATCGGTCCTGTGCGGTAGCAGCGTCATCGACTGAACCCACTCTGTAAGTAAGCCCCCTTCGGGGGGGGGTTGTTGTGATGAGCTCGTTCGGGCGGCTCCAAAGCCCAACGCTTTGGAGCCGCTGGCGGATCACAGAGTTACGGTCGTCCCAACTGTAGAGCACCCTACGAGCGGAGTAGTCGTGTCGAATACGACATGGGTTCCATCCCCATAATCCAGTTCACCGTTGGTGAAGCTGGCCGACTCGGGGTGGAACGTGCCCGAAAACTTCCATGTGTACCCGGTTGGAAAGGTCTTCGATGCCAGTTGTACGGTCAGGTTGTTGTTGGCATCGATGGTGCCAACAACCGGATAACTCACCGCAGTGTTTGACGCCTGATCTTCAAAGTACACCAGCGCCTTCTTGCCGGTTTGGTCGATTTCTATGTGCAGGACGTATTCGTTAATGCCCCTGACAGTGCCATCAAGGTTGAGCTGTCGGATGTAAACGGGAAAGAGAAGAAACTTATATTTCGCGACAAACGGATGGCAATCGCCGGTGACCTTAGACGGATCGTCGGTGTCATCGTGGGTATTCGTATTCAGACAAATGTCGGTGCGCTTTCCCCCTTGGCTTATCTCGCCGGCCGGGTATCCACCGCCATTCCAGCTCCCGGTCACTGGTACAGTGTATGACAGGTTCTTAGGATCTACCGGGGTGAGACCCAAAGCAGCGTTCAGTGCAACCGGAACCTGCGGGGTAGACTGGGGCGCGTACTCTCCCATATCCACGTACTGTGTGCTGGTGAGCGGGACTATAGGTCCCGGTTGCATGGAACTGGCGGTCAGCCGAAATTCCCCGTCGAAATTGTAGGGCGCTGCGCTAAACGTCAGGCGCCCCACGCTGTTCGTGGGCATGGCAAAGAGCGTCCAAGAACCTTGAAACGTCTTCTGTGCGCCGTCCGTGTCAGTGTAGTTGGGATCGTCAACATTGCCGGAATAGCGGCCCGAGAGCGCGCAACTCCAAACCGGGTGCCAGTGCGCAGCGGCGGCGGCATCGTCGGCGGGCCACTCGTGCGCCCCGCTGGGGTCAGCCGCTTTGATCGCGGCCTGCAACGGGGCGAGGTCGGTGCGCGGATCAGCAGAGGACCAGTTCACAGTTCCCCCCAACTTCGCTTTGCTGACTGCATCGGGTATTTGAATACCGTTAGTTGGGTCCCCGTCCGCATCGGCCATCAACAGCACGAGCATGACGTTTTTCTGTACCGTTGGGTCAGTGCTCACGGTGTAGGGCGACATGTACAGCATCTGGTACTGGGTATCATTAAAGTTGCTTTGATAGCTATATCCGAATGTTGTCTGAGGCAGCGGGGGGCTGCCGGCCCCCGGCAGCGCCACGTCCGAGAGTAGATAGAATGTAAGAGGATTCGTGCCGTATACATTCTGGCTGCTATCACCGTTCTTAACCTCGGTGAAAGTGACTTCATATTGGAATTCGCCAGCGGGGCCGGTTGTGCCCGTGGTTTTACCTGCCGAGACCCCCAGCCCTTGGACATCGATAAACCGCCCGGCCTGCTTGCTCACCCACGGGAAAGGGTTGCCGTCCTTCTTCCCGCCGCATGAAGCCATCGTTACCGCGCAAGCGACCGATAGAAGGCGCCCGATCCGAGCACTGCCTTTGTGAGTCATTTCACCTTCCCTCTCTTTTGCTGTGTCAAACTCAAACTTCCGATCTTCTTTCTTACGAACAAACGCGTATGCGACCCGCCTTTGGACCGAAGCGGGGTCTCAATGCAACTGGCACAGGGCTCCCAACGAAGTGCGCGCTTCGAGAAGGGGCGCGGATCGCGCCCGTGCGCTGCGACAAACGTTGCGCGCTGCGGCGCGCGTGCCTTCTTGACTTCTTTGGGCACGCGCGGAACGCATCCGCGCGGGGCATCCACTCTATACAGCGAGGGTCCGGCTGTTGTCATTCGGCGGCGCAGCGACGGGCGCTGCGCTTCCCCGGCCCCCTGGTCCCAGCAATCAACCATTCATTAGTGCGCCGAAGTTTTGCGGCGCACGCGCGGGCCGCTGACGGCAGCTAACGGTTCTGGATCGGTCGAGGCGCCCGTTGCGACATGAAGGCGAGCTTCCAATCTTCGACGCTCCTGCTCCCAAAATCGCGCGGAGTCGTCGTACATCCTCGCGGCGAGCCGGAAAATGTCGGCGGCGATCCGCTGCCCCTTGAGCTCGAGCGCTATCGCTTCCTCGCGACGGGAGCGAGCGTTCACCGAAGCGAGATCCCGTTCGTCTTCCAGAGTCACGTTGTAAAGACTCGTCATAGTAGGTCCCCGCGATCTTTCATCCACTGCGGGCGCAGTCCCATGTCCGTGTGTCGTGCGTCTTGCCTTCCATGCCGATCCTGACAAGTTAAGGAACTTCGGAGCACAAGACCGCGCCCGCATTTCTGCTCACAGATCAATCATCGCAACGCTGTAGTAGCCCATTACCTCCGTTGCACCACATGCGCGTGGACACCGTAGTGTCTGTGTCTGTATGACTCGGTGCCTTGGACAATGCGCAGACAAGCGCCCCGAGGATCACAGCGCCCAGCAAGACACCGGCGAGCGCCGCCGTCGATGGCTCAGCGGATTGCGACCGCGCTAGCTTGTCGCGCGGGTCGTCTAACGGGAGTTGCCCGGTCTCGAAGGGCCGCATCGCCGGCCCGATACCCCCGGCGTGCGTGTCCAATTGAGTTCTAAGGCACCTGTGATCCACACGGTTGCTCACTTGGAAGGTCGCGGGGGCTCGGTGCGCCCCACCCTCCAGGAACCGACAAACCCGCGGCTTCCAGCGGAACGGGAACCTAGCTGTCGTCCGTCTTACGGAAGCCGCGGGTGGACGACCGGGGGTACACGTTCTGGGACATTGTTCTTCGAGGTGCATCAGGTCCCTGATGGCGATTGCCGTTTATAGCGTGGCCCGAGACTCAAGTCGCGCTGCGATGCGGCATTTCAGGGATTACCTAGATACCGTCGCAGACCATTCAAGAAGTGCCAGTTATATGACAGTCTTTTGGTACTCGCAAGGCTAGGAGTGCTATATTGTAGACAGTTCGCAGAAAGACGAAGAAATGCACCGGATTGGTCGGCCCGGCTGGAGCCTGTGATAATGGAGCGATCGTCATGGACATACGAATCCGCCGATCGCGACCCGATGCTTCCAGAACAATTCCAGCTCGCGATCGACGCGACCCAGATCCGCAAACCCGAGTTGATTGAAGCGTGCAAGGACGTTTTGGTCGCAGGCTTACAGGCCACTGAGGCGGCGCAGCGGCGCAACATCGATGACGTAACGACCGTGTATCGCGCAATCGCGACCGTCAAAGAGAAATGGGACCAAATTTGTACGGCTGAGGAATGGGAGTTTGTCCCTCTCGCTTTTCCGCGCGACATCATGAAGGCGCTGAAGGAATTTCAGCGCGAGCAGTTGAAGCGATACAGCGAACTCAAAGCGAAAGGGCGGAGGAAGAAGAAAACCAAGACGTGACTCCAGAACCGCAGCTCGACTTGTGCCTTGTCATTTCAGACTTTCAAATCCCCCTACACGTAAGAGCGCCAGATCGAGGGCTCGGTTACCCAGGCCCCTCCCCAAGACAACAAGACGCGAACCCTGCGCCAGCCGCCGGGCGGCTGCTGCGGGCCTGCGGCCGCACAGGGTTCGCACGGAAGAAGAAATAAGACCGATGACGTGAGGGCCGGCGCTCGTCGTTGGCCGCCTCCTGTTTTGTTTCGCCCCGCCCGCAAAGCTCTTGTGAGCGGGCGGTCCGCAACAAAACTCAACAGGAGGCTCCCATGAATCAACTCGAAAACACTTCTCACTTCCACGTCGAACATCGTCGGCCCGGTCTCTGGATTGTCGCTTGCCGCTCTGGCGCCGCAGCTCGGACGCACATCTTCACCATCGAGATCGGCCAGGATCGGATGACATTCGAGTACAGCTACCGAGTATCAACCAATGGTTCACGCGACACTCACTTTCCGCACGTAGTCGCGGCGTTGGATTTCTGCAAAGCCGTCGCTGGATTGGAGACGGCGCGCTGACGCGCGCCGTTTCTCTCCGAAGCCGTGCTTCGGCCCGGCGCGCTGCCTTACGAAGCGGCTATGACCTGGTTGCGGCCATTTCGCTTTGCACTGTACAGAGCTGCATCCGCTCGTTCCATCAGCGACTGAAATGTCTCTCCCGGCCGACCGACTGCGACGCCGATCGACAGCGTGACCGCACCTACAACTCCCGCCCCCTGTCCTTTCTGAACGCGCCCATTCGCCACGGCGGTGCGCAAATACTCCGCGAGCGAGAGAGCTCCTTCGAGCGCCGTTTGCGGCAGCAGCAGCGCAAACTCGTCGCCGCCGTATCGCGACACCACATCGCGCCCTTTGACGTTCGCGCAGATCGATTGCGCGATTGTCCGCATCACACTGTCTCCGAATAGGTGCCCGTGACCATCATTTACGTCCTTGAAGCGATCCACGTCTGCGAGCAACAGTGCTGCGCCGTCGAGCTCGCCAATCTCCTGCACCGCTCGTTCAAAGCCCCGGCGGTTGTGGATCCCGCAGAGCGGATCGAGCAGAGCGAGCTGCGCTTCGCTTTCCGCGTGCTTCAGTCGTTCCCTCAACGATTGAACCAACTCGGCGCTCGCTTTCAATTTTTCAGCGAGCGCCGCGGCTGAGGTTTCCATTCGGTCGGCCCCGCTCAGCACCTGGGAAATAACGTAGTTCACACCCTCTAACCGGACGGTTCCGGTTAATTCGGATCGACTCTGCTGGAGAGTCCGGCGGAACCGTCCGGTCTCTTCCTCAGCGGACACCGCTTGTTTGGCCGTATCCTCCAGAACGTGCCGTAACTCTAGTTCCAGCCTTTCCAACCTTTGCACGTCACGCGTCGATATGAACCGGGCATGCAACCGATACACATCGTCCTCCGTGAGAGGCTTGTTTTCCTCTAGCCGTGCGGTCAACACCTCGCTCAACTCTGGGTTGTGACCTCCGACGTGCTCGTACCACAGCGAATAACTCACCGGATGGAACGCGGCGATTTGGCGGGCCATGAGAGACAATGTTAGTCGCAATATTTCGGAACTTTGTTCTTTGCTTTCGCTGTAACGCATGGCACCCCGAATCGTCTTTGATGCAGAGCAACGGAAAAGTTGTCGCCTAGTCTGATGCCGTCCAAGCTGAACGACCACCAACCTCTTCGCGGTTTCGTCTCTTAATCGCAACTGCATCAGTGCGCGCCGCCGAGGCCCGCGGCCGGGCTCTACTCGCTGACGCTCACCGACCCCCTGCAGGGGTCGGCCATCCGGTAACGATCCCTCGCGCCTGCGCGCTCCGCTTGCTCGAGGACAGCTCGCGGGGCTGCGCCCCCTGTCCGGCGCGCGAAGACGCACGCCGCGAGCTCGACCCCCCGCATCGACGGCGCGGATCCGCGCCGATGATTTTCTCTCCGGCCTGACTCGACCGGCTCTCCGCTCCGCTATCGCTGCGCTCCGCGCCAAGGGCCGCGGATCGACCCGTGTCCTCGCGGACGCTGCGGGCCGCGCCAGCGTCGATCCGCTGCGTCCGCAG
>Ga0105249_10006320_pt1 | contig 10296 bp, 7 predicted proteins | sample KBSS44metaG_FD_81522 | JGI IMG/M metagenome (GOLD analysis project Ga0105249, IMG submission 81522) | Switchgrass rhizosphere microbial communities from Kellogg Biological Station, Michigan, USA - KBS S4-4 metaG | ecosystem: Host-associated > Plants > Roots > Rhizosphere > Soil | place...
CTAACGTGGAAACCGCGATGCCAAATGCAATCCACTGCGCGCCACGCTCCCCCAGCGCGGCGCGCATCACGGCCGACGCGGGAATGCGAGTGGCAGCGAGGCCGTCCGGGCCCAGCACGCGCAGGCAAACGAAGTTGACTGACAGATAGAGCACCACCACTCCGATCACGCCGATAATCAACCCGCGCGAGAGATCGCGGCGGGGATCGCGCATCTCGCCGGCCACGAAGCTTGCGGTCTGCCAACCGCCGTAGGCGAAGGCCACAGGAATCATGGCCGCACCGATCGCGCTTCCAAGTCCCAGCGAAAGCGGGCGGTCGAGCAAGGGCAAGGCGTGCATGCCGCCGCCACCCCAAAACATTCCCACCACCACCATGGCAGCGATGGCCGCGGCCTTCAGCAGCATGAGCACGCTTTGCACATTGCTGCCGGCGCGCACTCCAAAGCAATTGATCGCCGTCAAACCCAGCAGGGTTGCGGCTGCGATCGGCCCATCGCCGGCGGAGAGTCCGGTGATCTCGCGATAATACCGGCTGAATGTAACCGCGACCGCCGCCATCCCGCCAGTCTGCGTCACCAGGAGAAGCACCCATCCATAAATAAACGCCACCGAGGGATGGTAAGCCTCACGCAAGTAAAGATATTGTCCGCCCGCGCCCGGCAGGCGTGACGCCAACTCGGCCCAGATGAAGGCACCGAGCAAGGCAAGTCCTCCGCCCAGGAGCCAGACGCCGAGAATCAAAAACGGTGTGTGGACGCGCAGGGCGACGACGTAGGGATTGATGAAAATGCCGGAGCCGACAATGCCGCCCATGACGATCATGGTGGCGTCGAATACTCCGAGCAGTTGCCGGGGTTTGACGGGATCCAAGAATCAGCCTGCTATTTACGGGACTTGACCGCGATCACATTACCACAGCCCTTTATGATGCAAGGTGCGCTGAGTTCGCGCGTGTGAGTTGACACACAGTGTCGAATAATAGGGAAAGACGCCAGCTACTTCGCCATTCCATCGTTTGGCTTGGTCAACAATCCACGCTGGCGCAGCCAGTTCGCCAGCAAGGCCGGCCACTCGCCCAAGGCTGGATTACCCAGGGCAAGGCCAACCCCATGCGGCCCCTTCTCGAAGACATGCAACTCCGCGGGAACACCGGCCTTGTGCAGCGCCACGTAGAAGTTGACGCTATTCTCCACTGGCACAACGTCATCATTGCTGGTGGCGAAAAGGAAGGTGGGCGGAGTTTGAGCGGTGACGTGAAGTTCGTTGGAGAGTTCCTCGACCAATTTTGGGTCGGGATGGTCGCCCAGGAGGTTTTTGACCGACCCCTGATGCGCGTACGGCGCTTCGAGAGTGATCACCGGATAACCCAGGATGACGAAATCAGGACGGCTGCCGGCGCGATCGATGGGGTCGGCCGCAGCAGGATTGCCGCCGTCGAAGTGGGTTGCGGTGGTCGAAGCCAGATGTCCGCCCGCCGAGAAGCCCATCATTCCTATGCGGTCAGGCACGATCTCGAATTCCGTGGCCCGGCTGCGCACCAGCCGGATCGCCCGCTGCGCATCTCCCAACTCGATCGGGTGGTGATACCGCGGTCCCAGCCGGTACTTGAGAACGAACGCGGTAATTCCCATCGCATTGAACCAGTTGGCGACTTGCCGGCCTTCATGGTTGGAAGCAAGAAATCCGTAGCTGCCGCCGGGAGCAACAACGACTGCGGTGCCGGAGAGGTTATGCCCCCAGGGCCGATAGACAGTGATCGTGGGCTGGTCGTCTTCGCCTTGTCCTAACGCTCCGGGAGCACCGTTCTGCCACAACAGAATGGTCTGCGGCTCAGCGGTAAGATCGTGGGCCACCTGGCCCAGAGCAAAGGTCGCGGAAGCAATGCAAAGGATAACGATGGCGCCGGTTCGTCTTATCATCGGAATTCTAGTGTGACAGGCCTACATAATTTCCGTAGCCGACGATCACTGTGGATCCCACCAGCAGCAACAGGGCCAACGCCAGCAACCGTCCCGCCTGTACGCCCGCGCCTTTCCATTCCTTCAAGCCGATGCCCCACAGGCTGCTGAAGATGATGATACTGGCCATGTGCAGCGTCCAGCTGGAAAACTTGTACTTCCCCATCTGGGTTTCGCCCATGGAGTAAAAGAAAAACTGGAAATACCAGGTGGTGCCGGCCAGAGCGCAGAACAAGTAGTTCGCCAGCATTGGAACTCGCGCCCCCCCTGTCTTTCGCGCCGGGGGAGCCTCTTGCACGGCCACGGACGACTGCGCCCGCAGCTTGCCGGACGGCATATGCTCAACCACTTCCCGGCTGGGAGCATCGAGCGCAGTCTCGATGATGGTCTCGTCGTGGCCTTGATCATTGGGCTCGCGCGAGGTCGAAGTGAAGTACTGATAGCCGGTCTTGTTGCGTACATTCAGAATGACGCACCAGATAAAATTCGTGGTGAAGCCTCCCAACAAGACTACGACCAGCACCGGCAACCCTTGCCACAAATCGGGCGTCCCGTGCTTGATGGTGAGCGCCTTGATGGGATCTCCCGCCGCCAGACCATAGGCGAAGCAGGCGCTCATCACGCCCGAGAGGATCGCTACGCCGACACCCTTCTTCAAATCGAATTCCTTGATCGTCTCCTTTTGCTGCTCCGGCGACATGGCCCGCTCTTTGTAGATGCCCGCCAGCCCCGCCGCCGCAATACCGAGCAGGCAAACAAAAATACCCAGCAGGATGATTCTCCCGGAAGACGTCCCGACTACCTGAGTCATGAACTCACCGCGGAAAATGGGTGGAATCAGCGTCCCGAAGGCAGCGCAGAGGCCCAACACGACGGCCATCCCGAGCGACAGACCCAGATAGCGCATGGTCAGCCCGAAGGTGAGGCCGCCGATTCCCCACAACAGGCCGAAGAAGAATGTCCAGAAAATGACCGTGCCTGGAGTTTCGTGGAGCACCGGCAACAGGTCTCGAGTCATGAGCAGGGCAAAGAACCACGGCGCGATGATCCAACTAAAAAAGCCGCCGGCCAGCCAGAATGTTTCCCACGCCCATCGTTTTACTCCGCGATATGGCACATAAAAGCTGCCGGAGGCCAGACCGCCCAGCCAGTGGTACAACACGCCAATTACAGGATTTGGATTCATATCATCCTCGGGACCTGGACCTCACCTGCTCCATCTTCGCTCAGCACACTTGAACGCATTCGATTCCAGTCAGAGCTCCGAACTTCTTGAGCTTGCTTGCAATGTGCCCCACTCCTACCGCGCAGTGATGCGCCGGGCCGTGCACGTTCCACTCATTCATGAAATTTCTGGCACCGATGGAGAAGCGGTAGCGGCTGTTGGTGTTTCCGATCTCCAGAATCGGGCCGGCGACGGATTCGCCCTCGGCCATCAGCAGCTTCAACTTGCCATCGACGGTCTGAATCACCGACAGTAGGGTTACCGGCCCGCGCTTCACCGACATTTCGACCGACAGTCCGCGGCCCACTTTGCCGTGATAGACCTGCAGCGGGCGAACTTTGGTCTTGCCTTGGGCGATGGCGATGTGTCCCGGGCCGTCGTGTCCCATGAGCAGAATGTCGTCTGCAAAATCCGCTGCGTAGTATTCAGTGAAAGACCCGCCCGCGCCGAAGCTGTCCATGATCTTCATGGCTTGCGCGTTCTTGATTTCGTATTCCCCGGCCACCGGAATTCCCCGCGCCGTCAGCAGGCTGGTGCCAAGAATGATCGAACTGATGACATCCTCGTTCTCGGCATTGCCTGTCCCCTGGTAGTAGTAGGCGAGAGAGCCCAGCTTGTGGATCTCGACCAATCGATCGAGCGCCACCGAGGTGCGCGCCGCGCGCTCCAACTCTTCCTGCGGGCAATCGGGTTGGACGTCGAACCTGTCGCGAAAGTCCGCCACCCGCGCCTCTATCTCAGCCTGCGAAACCTGGCGCCGCAACGCCGACAGTTCATCCACCTCGATCACTTCAATATGCCCGCCGAAATGCGCGCACTGCTGGGTGAAGTCAGAGTAGATGTCGAGCATTCCGCCGTAGTAATGTCCCATGACGCCCAGGCGGTTGTGTTCCATGGTGTGGGCGACGCGGGCGGCTTCAACCCACTGCTGAATTTCGGTTGCGGCCACCGGATCGTTTTCCAGGGTGCCGGTAACCTGGAAAAAAGGAATTTTGCAGCGGTTGAAGACGTTGGCGATTTCCGGCAACGGACAAGCCTGGCAGTAGGCCAGCCATTCTCCGGTCATCTTGGTGCGATCACCCAGGCCATTGAACCAGTCATAGTCAATGGCTGCGGCAGGGCTCAGATTCAAAATGATGACAGGGACCCTGGCTCGCCGAACCACCGGGAGCACAGTCGAAGAGAGCGCGTAGGTTGTGACGTGGAGAAAGATGAGATCAACATCGGCGCGCCTGAACTCATGGCCCGCCGCGAGCGCTTTCTCGGGCGTGTCAATCAATCCCAGATTCACCACCTGGGCCCCCGCCCGTTCGAGCTTCTGAGCAACTTGACCGGCGTATCCCTTTAAGCGCTCTTCCAGGCCCGGAAACTGCGGCCAATAGGCGTCCAAGCCAATCCCGAAGAGCCCGATCTTCGGCTCGGCGTATGCTCTGGCCTTGTCCATTGGCGAATCTGTGCCGGCACAATCCTACTCGCTGCAAACCGCTGAACTGTAGTATTCTGCGTCCGTCGTTGTCAATAGCAAGTTTATTTTCCTATTGAATTTTGCTTTAGGTCCCCGCACAATGCTGCGTGCTCCCCCGGAGGACTCGGATGAATCGATATCGGCCACCCCTGTTGCTGGCTGTGTTTTTTTGTGTGATCGCAGTATCTCCTTCTCTGGCCCAGGCGCCGGCAACACTGACCGCTCATTGGGACAAAGTTACCGGAGTCTCCAAGACCACCGCGACTCTGCAGGTGGTGGTAAATCCGCCCCTGCGCCGCGGGTCGGCCATTCATGATAAAGCCTTCAAATCTCTGCACGACATCCAGGCCGATTACGTGCGCTACGTCCCCTGGCTGCCTTATCCGAAACTGGCCGTGGCCGAACTCGAGCCCCCGGCGAATGGAAAGACTTCATGGGATTTCTCCCTCATCGATCCCATGACCATCGACTTTCTCGAGGCTACCAAGGATCATTCCGTCATTCTGAATTTCAGCACCATTCCGGCCTGGATGTTCAAGACCGACAAGCCGGTGACTTACCCGGCTGACCCCGACCAGCCAGTGTGGGATTACACCCAGGGCACCGAGTTCCGCGATCCTACAATGAAGGAAGTCGGCGACTACTATGGTCGCCTTTTCTCCTGGTACACACAAGGCGGATTTACCGATGAGTTCGGCAAGCGGCATGAGTCCGGATATCACTACTCCATTCCCTACTGGGAGGTGCTGAACGAAATTGAGTTCGAGCATCAGATGACCCCGGAGACCTATACCAAAGTCTATGACTCGGTGGTCGAATCCATCCGGCGCGTCGCGCCTCAAACCAAATTCGTGGGCCTGGCTCTGGCCCAGCCCTCGACGCATCCAGAGCAGTTCGAATATTTCCTCAATCCCAAGAACCACAAGCCCGGCATTCCCCTCGATTTCATCTCTTATCATTTCTATGCGGTTCCAACCGGCGATCAGGACCCCGCTGTGCAGCCCTACACCTTCTTCGCCTATGCCGACGGATTCCTTAGTACAGTGCGCTACGTGGAGACGATCCGGAAAAGGCTCTCACCGGAAACGAAAACCACCATCGACGAAATCGGCGCCATTTCCGCCGATGACGTGATGCAGGACCAGCCCGGCCATGTCACCAAACCGATTCCGAATTCCTACTGGAACCTGACCTGCGCCTTGTATGCCTACATCTTCGGCGAACTAACCCGCATGGGTGTGGATGTCGCGGGCGAGTCGCAACTGGTAGGCTATCCCACGCAATTTCCTTCGGTTTCCATGGTGGACTGGAACACCGGCAAGCCCAACTCGCGCATTCGGGTGTTGAGCCTGCTCCGCGAAAACTTCGGACCCGGCGACAAGATTGTGGAAACCGAGCCCTTCGACCGGTCGGTAAATTCGTATCTTTATTCTTTGGCGGTGGTGAAACCGGACGGCAAGCGGCGTATTCTCCTGATCAACAAGCGGGACCGCCCATTTGACATCACGGTGCCCGGCGCCACCGGCGGCCAGGAAGACTACGTGGACCAGACCACGGCCTTCGATCCTCCGGGCTCGGCCAAGCTGACCGGCGAGAAGCTCACACTGAACGGCCTCGCGGTGGCCGTAGTGACACTTCCCTGAACTTGTAGCGCCGGCGTCTCGCCGGCTGTCTCGAGGGCATCTTGCCCTCGGGAGTGGGGGCGGGACGCCCCCGGAGCCTGCCCCGAGCTTGTCGAGGGGACAGCCGCCGGGACGGCGGCGCTACGAGAACCTGACTTGAGGAGATCCCATATGCCGCGAGTAGCCTTCCGCCTGCGAATCAAGGCCGATGCCATCGCAGGATACGAAAGAGATCATGCCAATGTGTGGCCGGAATTGCTGGCCAAGCTGAAGGAAGTCGGCATTTCGGATTATTCGATCTTTCGCCGCGACCAGGACCTCATTCTGGTCATGCGCGTGAAGGACTTCGATGCGGCCTGGGACGCGTTGGCCACCGACCCGGTAAACCTGCGCTGGCAGGCGGAAATGGCCAAGTATTTTGAACCCGTGCCCGGCCTTCAGCCCGGCGAGCGCTTCGCTATGATGAAAGAAGTCTTCTATATGGAGTAGCGGCCTCCTCTTTCAATGGCGACCTCTCGACGGATCTTTCTCACCGGACTGTTCAGCGCGACCGCGACCGCGTGCCTGGGCCAAGGCGTTGCGCCCCACAAGGCCGCGGCGCAGCCCCGGGGCAAACCTTCCGGCCTTCCCTTCACTTCGACCTTCACAGATGTGGCCGCCAAGGCTGGCCTGCGAGCTATCACGGTTTATGGCGAAAGTGATCGCAAGGAATACATTGTCGAAACTCTCGGCTGCGGCTGCGCATTCTTCGACTTCGATAATGACGGCTGGCTGGATATTTTTCTGCTCTCCGGCACTCGCCTGGAGAACGCCCCCGCGGGCGCCAGCAACCGGCTCTTCAAGAACAACCGCGACGGCACTTTCACCGACGTAACCGAGCGTGCGGGGCTGCGGAAAACAGGCTGGGCCTGCGGTGTTTGCGTCGGGGACTATAACAATGATGGCTTCGAGGACCTCTTCGTCACTTGCTGGGGAGAGACCGTCCTCTACCGCAACAACGGCGACGGCACCTTCACGGATGTGACCCGCGCCGCCGGACTGGCCGACTCGGCCCGGCGCTGGGGCACGGGATGCACCTTCCTCGACTACAACCGCGACGGGCACCTTGATCTGTTTGTCTCCAACTATCTTGAGTTTGATTTGCAGAAAGCTCCCAGGCCCGGCCAGAATGCGAACTGCCGCTGGCTCGATACCCCCGTAACCTGTGGCCCGCGCGGCTTTCCCTATGGCCGGCATAGTCTCTACCGTAATAAAGGAGATGGAACATTTACCGACGTGAGCGTGGAGTCCGGAATTTCCGCCGCCCGGAATAGCTATGGGCTCACCGCCATCGCCGGCGACTTCGACGATGACGGCTGGCCGGACATTTACGTGGCTTGCGATTCCACTCCGAGTCTGCTGTTCATGAACAATCACGACGGCACCTTCCGTGAAGAAGGCGCAATTCGCGGCGTCGCGTACGGTGAAGATGGCCAGGAGCAGGCCGGGATGGGCGCCGCAGTCGGTGACTACGACCTCGACGGCCGCCTCGATATCTTCAAGACCAATTTCGAAGGAGACACGCCGGATCTCTACCGCAACCTGGGCAAAGCCAATTTCGAGGAAGCCAGCCGGCGGGCTGGCCTGGCGGTGGAGAACCGCTTCGTATGCTGGGGCGCCGGCATGGTTGATCTGGACAACAACGGCCTGCCTGACTTGTTCATGGTGGCCGGACACACCTTTCCGGAAATCGAGAAACGACATCCCGAGTTTCCCGCGAAAGACCCGAGGATGCTGTTCAGGAATCTGGGCAAGGGACGATTCGAAGAGCTTACCGGCCAGGCCGGCGGCGCAATCCTGGAATCACATAATAGCCGCGGCTGCGCCTTTGGGGATTTCGACAATGACGGCGATCTCGACATTCTCGTGATCAACCTGAATGAGCCTCCATCGCTGCTTCGCAATGACGTTACGGGCAGTAATTCCTGGCTGAAGGTGAAACTGGTCGGGACGAAATCGAATCGCAGTGCGATTGGCGCGCGGGTGGTCGTAAAATCCGGAGAATCAACTCAAACCCAGGAAGTGCAGAGTCAGTCCAGCTTCCTGTCCTGCAATGATTTTCGCCTGCACTTCGGCCTGGGCCAGGCTAAGACGGCCGAGATAAAGATCCGCTGGCCGAATGGCGAGTGGCAAACTCTGCCCAATGTGGCGGCGAACCAACTGGTCACGGTAAAAGAAGGCCCAGGGATTGTACAGGCCACGTAGGCCCAGACGTCCTCGTCTGGGCGGGCGAGCAATGCTCGCCAGGGTTTTCGGAGCTCGCCAGATTTTTGGAAAGGTGGAGAACCGCCGGGCAGATGGGACACCTGCCCCTACGTGGTTCGTGATGGGCGCACGCCGCTATTGCGGAGCCTTCGAATCGAGTTGCTGGGGAGTAACTTCGTCGGGCGAGAAGATTTGTTTTCCAGCCTCTTGCTGGCTCGATTTCTGGTTGCGCAATCGCTGAAATTCCGCAAAGGCCTTTTTCTGCTCGGCCTCGTGGCCCAGCATCCCCTGCACTTGCGAAAGCCGGTACCACGCAACCTCATTTCCAGCATTCAGCGCCACCGCCTTTAGCAGGTGAGGCAGCGCCAGATCAGGCTTCTGCAGCGACATGAGAACTGAAGCTAGTCCTAACTGAGCTTCCCCGAAGTCGGGATAGTATTGTAGCGCCTGGGAAAAAAACTTCTGCGCATCACCAAGTTCCCCGGCAGTGCGGTGCATCTCTCCCAGTTCATAAGCGGCGTTGGCATTTCCGGGATCGACTTCCAGCTCCTGAGCGAATTCCTTCGCCGCGGTGGCCACGTCTTCCGGCGTGTTACTTTGCCGCGAACGCGCCAGCAGCGTACGCCCTATCCGGTAATGTATGCCGGCCCGCCGGTGATCAACGGAGAGCACCTGGCGATACTCGCTGATGGCCGCGTCGTTCGATCCCTGGCTTTCGTAGGCCTCCGCCTCAGCCTGATGTCTCCACACTGATGCGGGAGCTACCTGTGCCATCTTCTGCATGTTGAGGAAGGCGGCGCTGCCGAAGATTCGCGCGGTGTGGTAGAGCACCTCAGGATCGTCCGGATACAGCCGATTCAGCTCCAGGGCCACTTCGACCGCCTTGCTGTCGCGACGGAGCCCGGGGTAGGCCCGCAGGAGTTGCAGACCGCACATGCGCTTGAGGGGAGAGTCGGTGGAGCGCCGAAAGCACTTCTCCAGGCCGGGCAGAGCTTCTGTGTAGCGGCCGAGCTCAGACAATGACATGGCCAGCATGGCGTCGGTTTTCGGCAGGGCCGGTTTGAGCTTCAAGGCCTGGCGCAGAGCGGAGACGGCGAGCTCGAATTTTCTCTCCTGGAAGTAGATGACTCCCAGGTTCGCGTGCACTTCCGCCACACTGGGCTCCAGATCCCTGAGCTTTTCGAAGGCAGCCTCGGCTCCTGCGTAGTTGCCCTGTGCGAGGGCCTGCTGACCTTCCGCGGAGTACTTTTCTATTGAGTCCGCGGATTGCGCAGTTGCCGAATAGACACAGGAACACACGAGCACCAACCCGGCGAGCCAGCGGATTCCGGAAAAGCGAAGCATCACAGGCGAGTGTACCTCAACAAAAAATCCGCCAGGCCGCAGCTGGCCTGGCGGATATCAAACACAGATTACCGAGGTCAGAAGATGAGCTTGCCTCCGAGCTGGATGATGCGCCCCGGGCGGGCGGCGAGCACCCTGCCATAAGCAGCATCGTTGGGGTTATTGTCGATGGGTGCGCCGATTGACGTCGCAGTGTTCGGATCGTAGCCATATTGCGCGTGGTTGAAAACGTTGAACGCTTCAGCCCGGAACTGGAAGGCAACGCGCTCGGTGAAATTGAAGTCTTTGCCGATACCCATATCCCAGTTGTTGATTCCCGGCCCGCGCAGGATGTCGCGGCCGCTGTTGCCGAACTGGCCTGCGAGCGGCTGGGTGAAGCATGCTGTGTTGAAATACTCGTTGATGCTCTTGTGGAACCCGCTGTTGGGGTCGCAGCC
>Ga0105249_10006322_pt1 | contig 10293 bp, 5 predicted proteins | sample KBSS44metaG_FD_81522 | JGI IMG/M metagenome (GOLD analysis project Ga0105249, IMG submission 81522) | Switchgrass rhizosphere microbial communities from Kellogg Biological Station, Michigan, USA - KBS S4-4 metaG | ecosystem: Host-associated > Plants > Roots > Rhizosphere > Soil | place...
TATCTCATCACCAAAAATAAAATTGCGTATTCTTAATCATTGGGACAATCTCAACCGAACTGTTGAAAGAGGCTATGCAGGGTTTTCAATTTGGGATTGGCACAAGCTTCCTGATTTTATTGACAAGAGATATATAGACTATGCAAGAGCGAATGCTTCAATCGGTATAAATAGTACAGTGCTAACTAATGTAAATGCAAATGCTGCTGTTCTTACAAAACCATATTTAGAAAAAGTAAAAGCATTGACTGATCTGTTTCGTCCTTACGGTATAAAAGTTTATCTCACTGCAAGATTCAGTGCGCCGATTGAGATCGGAAAATTAAAAACTGCCGATCCGTTAAATGATACAGTACAACTTTGGTGGAAACAAAAAGTAAAAGAGATTTATGATTTGATTCCTGACTTCGGTGGCTTTTTGGTTAAAGCAAATTCTGAAGGACAACCAGGCCCACAGGATTATAACAGGACTCATGCAGATGGGGCTAACATGCTTGCTGATGCTGTTGCTCCGTTTGGCGGCATTATAATGTGGCGGGCATTTGTTTACAGCTCTACTTCTAATGACCGTTTCAAGCAAGCTTATGAAGAATTCAAACCTCTGGATGGAAAATTTAGAAAAAATGTTTTAGTACAAGTTAAGAATGGCCCAATAGATTTTCAACCAAGGGAACCCTTCTCTCCTCTTTTCGGCGCAATGGATCAAACTCCATTAATGATGGAATTTCAATTAACACAGGAATATTTGGGACAAGGAACTCATTTGGTTTTTGAAGCACCTCTATTCAAAGAAGTTTTAAACGCGGATACTTATTCAAAAGGAAAAGTTTCAACAGTAACAAGAGTAGTTGATGGTTCTTTAAATAATTTTTCAATAAATGGAATTGCCGGAGTAAGTAATATCGGCAATGATATAAACTGGTGTGGTCATCCTTTTGCACAGGCAAACTGGTATGCTTTCGGGCGGTTGTGTTGGGATTATGACCTATCTTCTGCACAAATTGCCGACGAATGGATCAAACAAACATTTACCAATGATCCTTCGTTTGTTGAACCTGTAAAAAAAATTATGTTACAATCCCGGGAAATGTTGGTTAATTACATGACACCGCTTGGTTTGACACATATCATGTATAATGGCCATCATTACGGCCCCATGCCATGGGGAAATACGTTGAATCGTCCGGATTGGAATCCTGTTTACTATCATAAAGCAGATTCAATTGGTATCGGTTTCGATAGAACAATCAAAGGAACAAATGCGTTGTCGCAATATTCAACGGAGGTGCAAAACGAATTTAATGATCTCAATAAATGCCCTGAAGATTATTTGTTATGGTTTCATCATGTATCATGGAAACATCGAATGAAGTCAGGAAGAATTCTATGGGATGAATTATGCTATAAATATTATACGGCAGTTGATTCAATGAAAGCAATACAACAACAATGGAATAAGCTGGCGAACTACATCGATCCAGAGAGATTTGATCATGTAAAACAATTATTAAACATACAAGTGAAGGATGCGACCTGGTGGCGCAATGCATGCTTGCTTTATTTTCAAACGTTCAGCAAACTACCGATCTCTTCTCAATATGAAAAGCCAGATAAAACATTGGAATATTATCAAAACATCAGAATTTTATATACTCCGGGGAATTGATCAAAAAATTAAAACCATGACAACACAAACAAAAAGAGTGGCTATTGTTACAGGTGGTGGATCAGGTATCGGTTTAGCTATCGCAGAAAAATTTACTCAAGCTGGCATCGAAACGATCATTGTTGGCCGAGATGAAAACAAATTAAAGCAGGCAAAGGAAAAATTGGGTGATCATTGTCATGCGATGACTTGCGACCTAAGTCATCTTTCATCAATTCCTTCATTTGTTTGTGAGGTGATCAAACAATTCGGGCAGATAGACATCCTGGTAAATAATGCCGGCATTAACATGAAAAAAGAATTCCAGGATGTAACAGATGAAGATTTTCAAAAAGTAATTACAACGAACCTGACCGCAGTGTTTTCAGTAAGCCGTGAAGCTGTAAAACAAATGTTGAAACAAAAAAGCGGCTCAATTATTAATATCAGTTCAATGGCGGCGCAATATGGTTTACCAAAAGTGATCGCATATTCTGCCAGCAAAACTGCCATTGATGGAATGACAAGAGCAATGGCTGTTGAACTTGGACCCAAAGGAATTCGTGTAAATGCAATTGCGCCTGGTTTTATTATCACCGACATGACTGATAAAGCGCTGAACAGCGATCCTGAACGCAAAGCCAAAGTCTTCAATCGTACTCCTATGGGTTATATGGGCCAGACATCGGACATTGGTGATGCAGCATTGTTTTTAGCAAGTGATGCCGCTAAATATATTACGGGTGTCGTGTTGCCGGTTGATGGTGGTAATAGTATTGGTTTTTAATTTTTGTTGACAAGCAGCATCGCTTTGATTAAACTTTTCTTGCGATGCACAGCCTGTACTGAGCGAAGTGAAGTATTCAACTTCAATATCCTTGATTGATCAATTCAGCTATTTCAATTTCCATTATTTGCCAATGAAAAAAGTTTTCATTTATATATTCTTTTGTTGTGTCCTGATTAAAGGTAAGACGCAGCTTGTAAGTGAAGTCAAAACAGCGAGTTCATTTCCATTATCGAATTCAATTATTTATGTTGATGATGCAGATGATGCACTCGTAAAAAGATCTGCAGAGCTATTGCAAAATGATATCGAAATGGTTACTGGCAAGAAACCGGTATTAGTTAATAATATATCTACAGCACCAATAGGCAATATAATCGTGATCGGCACTCTCGAAAAATCGTCACTCATTAAGAAATTGATTGCAGAAAAGAAAATTTCAAACACAATTAAAAATAAATGGGAGGCATACCGGGTTGAGGCAATTACAAATCCATTCACACGGTTTAAAAACGGATTGATAATAGCCGGTAGCGACAGACGGGGAACCGCTTATGGCGTTTTTGAAGTTTCTAAAAGAATTGGTGTATCACCATGGTATTGGTGGGCTGATGTTCCTGTAAAAAAGAAAGCAGAAATATTTATTAATGCCAATACTTATTTCGGGGATTCACCCAAAGTAAAATATAGAGGCATATTTATTAATGATGAAGCTCCTGCACTTTCAGGCTGGACAAAAGAAAAGTTCGGTGGGTTTAATCATAAATTTTATGAAAAGGTTTTTGAGTTGATACTTCGTTTAAAAGGAAATTATCTCTGGCCGGCCATGTGGGGAAATGCATTTTATTATGATGATTCATTAAATATCAAATCAGCCGATGAATATGGAATTGTCATCGGCACTTCACATCATGAACCTTTGATGCGTGCACATGAAGAATGGAAATACTATGGCAAAGGGCAAAAATGGAATTATGATAGTACTGAAGCTGGCTTAAAAGAATTTTGGCGCGGCGGCATGCAAAGGGCATGGAATGAAAAAATAGTCAGCGTTGGTATGCGGGGGGATGGCGACGAACCGATGAGCAGGGAAACAGCAACTGCATTACTCGAAAGAATCGTAAAAGATCAGCGACAGATCATTGAAGACGTAACTCACAAACCTGCAAACCAAACACCACAGCTCTGGGCTCTATACAAAGAAGTACAGGACTATTATGATAAAGGAATGAGAGTACCAGATGATATCACCTTATTACTATGTGATGATAACTGGGGAAACATTCGCAAGCTTCCGAAACTAAATGAGAAACCAAGAAGAGGTGGCTATGGAATTTATTATCATTTTGATTATGTGGGTGGACCAAGAAATTATAAATGGCTAAATACAAATCCAATTCCCAGGGTTTGGGAACAAATGCATTTAGCTTATGAATATGGAGTAAAGCAAATCTGGATCGTAAATGTTGGTGATATCAAGCCAATGGAATTTCCAATTTCATTCTGGTTGGATTATGCGTGGAATCCTGAAAAGATCGGTACTGATGATTTAAAAAATTACACGGAGAAATGGGCTGCACAGCAATTCGGAGATCAATATGCAAAAGAAATTGCTGAAATTATTTCAACCTATTCAAATTACAATGGAAGAAGAAAGCCTGAGCTGCTTGATGCAAATACTTATAGTTTGGGTAATTACGATGAAAATGGCCCTGGTGAATTTGAAAATGTGGTAAACGATTATAAAGAGCTTCTTAAAAAGGCCGAACAAATAAATAAACAATTGTCGCCAGAATATCTTGACGCCTATTTTCAATTAGTCCTTCACCCGGCAAAGGCATGTGCAAACCTGAATGAAATGTATTATAATGTTGCACTTAACCGTGAAGCGTATAAAAGAAAATATGCAAGCGCCAATGATTATGCAGATAAAGTAAAGCAGTTTTATACGAATGATTCATTGATAACCATTCAATATCATCAATTGAAGAACGGTAAATGGAATCACATGATGGATCAAACTCATATTGGTTATTCGTACTGGCAGCAACCACCACGGCAAAAAATGCCTGAAGTAAAGTATATTTCAAAGGATTCTGTAATTAAAGAACCTGGAAAATATAGTTCACTTGTTGGAATATCCAGCGTTCCGGCTGACGCAAAACCTAATAGTTTTTATGAGATAGAAAAATATATTTCAATCGAGGCCTCTCATTTTACAAAAGCTGTGGATGCAAATGGAATTATCTGGAAAGTATTACAAGATCATGGAAGAACCGGCGATGCAGTAACAGCATTTCCTGTCACAGCCCCTACTCAAAAGATCACGACGAACTCGGCACATCTTCAATATGATATTTATACCGATAGCCGGGATAGCGTGAAAATAAACGCCTACTTCTCTCCTTCTTTGAATTTTCATAACACAGATGAAGGTTTGCAGTATGCTATTTCTATTGATGATGAAGCGCCACAGATCATTAGCATAAATAAAGAAGACAGAAATACAGGAACAGGAATATGGAATAAATGGGTGGGTGAAAGTATTATCATTAAAACGAGCAGACATAAAATTTCTCAACCCGGAAAGCATATCGTGAAATACTGGATGGTAAATCCGGGAGTTGTTTTACAAAAACTGGTTTTAGATTTTGGTGGTTTAGAACCAAGTTATCTTGGCCCGACAGAAACAAGGGTCACAAATTGACTTAACATTTAAAAACATTTAGTGATGTTTAAAAAATTTTTTTCAGTATTTACAATTGCGATAACGGTTTTACTTACCGGTTGTGCAAGCAGTAAAAAAGCAACTGAATCGTCGTTGACAGTTAATTCATTAAAGGATGCTTATAAAAATGATTTTTTGATCGGGGCAGCTTTAAATGCTCAACAGATCGAAGAAAAAGAGGCGCATGCCGTAGCACTTATTCCTGCTGAATTCAGCGCCATAACCCCGGAAAATATTATGAAGGCCGAGATCATTCATCCAGAGTGGGATCGATACAATTTTGATCTTGCAGATAAGATCGCTGATTATGGTAAGAAATATAATATTAAAGTGAATGGCCACACACTTATATGGCATAGTCAATTGCCTGCATATGTCAGAACCATGAAAGATGCCGATTCGGTAAGACTATATTTTACTAATCATATCAATACAGTAGCCAGTCATTTTGATGGCAAAATATATTCATGGGATGTAGTAAATGAAGCGTTGGAGGAGGATGGATCAATGCGTAAATCCATTTTCTTAAATAAGCTGGGAGATGATTTTGTAACTGAAGCTTTCCGTCTTGCACAAAAAGCTGCTCCAAAAACAGAACTCTATTACAATGATTATAATATTGAACAACCAAAGAAAAGAACCGGTGCAATTGCATTGATTAAAAAAATACAGGCAGCAGGTGTACGTATTGATGGCGTAGGAATCCAGGGTCACTGGCATGTGGGTAGTGTTCCGTTTAAAGAAATAGAAGAAAGTATAATTGAATTTTCTGCACTTGGTATTAAGGTTATGTTCACTGAACTAGACCTTGAAGTATTGCCACGCAATTTCCAGGGTGCAGATGTCAGTCAAAGAGTGGCATCAAATCCTGCGTTAAATCCTTATGTAAATGGTTTGCCAGATAGTGTGATGCAACAACAGGCGGGTGATTATCAAAATTTATTTAAGCTGTTTCTGAAATATAAAGATAAGGTTGATCGTGTGACTTTCTGGGGTGTGAATGATGGACAAAGCTGGTTGAATGGCTGGCCCGTAAGAGGAAGAACAAATTATCCGTTGTTATTCGATAGAGAATTCAAACCAAAACTTGCTTATTATAAAGTGATTGAATTAAAAACAAAAAAGAATGCAGAACAACAGAAACCTTTCTGATAATTTTTAAAACCACAACATGACAACTGCTTCACAGAAACTATCGGTATTTGAAAAGATTGGTTATAGTTTGGGCGACCTTGCTGCTAACCTGGTGTTTCAAACGCTGGTTACTTACCTCGCTTATTTTTATACTGACATTTATGGGTTGAAAGCTAATGATGCTTCTGCAATTATGTTAACAGTAGGTCTTATTGCAGCATTTGGATTTAACCCGATCATCGGTGCCATTGCTGATAGAACAGTATCCCGCTGGGGCAAATTCCGGCCCTGGATATTATGGACAGCCGTTCCACTTGGTGTCATTGCATTGCTTGCATTCAGCACGCCTGATTTTTCATATAAAGGCAAATTGATCTACGCTGCACTAACATATACACTGTTATTGTTATTATACGCAGCCAATAATCTTCCATATTCGGCATTAAGCGGCGTTATTACCGGGGATATGAAAGAACGGAACAGTATGTCTTCTTATCGTTTTGTTGCTGTCATGTTTGCACAATTTTTTGTACAGGTGTTTATGTTGCCTATTATTGAATCGGCAGGTGGTGGAGATAAAGCAGTAGGTATTGAAAAAGTAATGACTTGGCTGGCAATAATTGGAACTATCATGCTCCTCATCACTTTTTTTACTACAAGGGAACGTATTGTTCCGAAACCTGAACAAAAATCAAGTTTAAAGGAAGACCTTGGTGATCTGTTTAAAAACAGGCCGTGGGTGATCATGCTTGTATTGACAACATTGGTCTTTATTACACTGGCGATGAAGGGCGGTTCTTATGTTTATTATTTTAAGAACTATGTTGACAAAGAAAGCCTGACAAGTTTTATAATGCCGATATTAAACGCTCTCTCAAATGTTGGTATAAATTTTTTTGGTGAAGACCCTGTGTCTGCTGGTTTTGGATTGTTTAATGCTGGCGGAATTATTTTTATGATCGTCGGCATTACATTGTCAAAAAGATTTGCGGATAAATATGGCAAGCGAGATGTGTTTGGCGTAAACTTATTCCTTTCCACATTATTCATACTCTTTTTCTATTTCTTCCCGGCAAGATCTGTTGGGTTGATGTTTGCCTCGCAAATATTACATGGTTTCTTTTATGGTCTTACAATTCCATTACTATGGGCAATGATCGCAGACGTGGCAGATTTCAGTGAATGGAAAAATAACCGTCGGGCAACAGCCATAATTTTTTCTGCAATGATGGTGGGATTAAAAGGTGGCTTAAGCATCGGCAGTGCGTTAGTGACATGGATATTGGGACTCTTCAATTATGTGCCGAATAGTGATGCGCTTCAATCGGCGACAACCATACAGGGAATAAAATTGCTGGTCAGCGTTTTTCCCGCCATTCCATTTTTAATTGGTGCTGGACTGTTGTTCTTTTATCAGATAAATAAAAAAATGGAAACACAGATCGAAACTGATCTGAAACAAAGACGAGCTGCTTAATTAATTACTTATGATCTAAATCTTATAAGATGCCGGAAGATCCAATCGAACATATTGACTTTGATAATTTGAACCAGAGAGCTATTTCACAACCTGTGGTCAAACATATTTACACAGCCGACCCATCAGCTCATGTATTTTATGGAACAATTTATATTTATCCATCGCATGACATAGAAAATGATATTCCGTTCGATGACCTGGGAAGTCATTTTGCCATGGAAGATTATCATGTGTTATCGATGGATACACCTGAGGGTGAAGCAAAAGATAATGGTGTAGCATTACATATAAACAAGGTACCATGGGCTGACAAACAAATGTGGGCACCTGATGCTGCAGAGAAAGATGGCACTTATTATTTGTTCTTTCCTGCAAAAGCACATGATGGCATCTTTCATATTGGAGTAGCTACCAGCAATTGTCCCGTTGGTCCGTTTATTCCGCAACCAGAAGCTATTAAGGGAAGTTTTTCTATCGACCCTGCTGTATTTAAAGATGATGATGGCAGCTATTATATGTACTTCGGCGGAATTTGGGGCGGACAGTTACAACGATGGAGAACCGGGAAATTTAAAGCAGAAGGCGAAGGTCCTCTTGCACACCTGCCAGGAGATAATGAACCAGCTTTGTGTGCTAAAGTGGCAAGATTAAGTAATAACCTGCTTGAGTTTGCTGAAGGGCCACGAGATGTGATCATCACCGATGAAAATGATAAGCCATTAATTGCGGGTGACTATGACAGAAGATTTTTTGAAGCGAGCTGGATGCACAAGTATAAAGGGAAATATTATTTCTCTTACTCGACAGGCGATACACATTTTCTCTGCTATGCGATTGGCAACAACCCCTATGGCCCATTTAAATATGCCGGGAAAATTTTAGAACCTGTTGTTGGTTGGACATCGCATCATTCCATCTGTGAGTTTAAAGGCAAATGGTATTTATTTTATCACGACAGCAGTTTATCAAAAGGTATTACCCATTTGCGTTCAGTGAAAGTGACAGAAATAACCTATGATAAAGAAGGGAAAATGCAAACAATAAACCCATACAGATAATAGTATCAGGATTGAAAATGAAAAAAATAATTTCAATTATAGCTTTATTCATTGCACTGAATAGTCTTGCCCAGGACTACATATCATTCCCGATGTGGAATGCATCGCTGCCGATGGAACAAAGAGTGAATGATGTAGTGAGCCGATTGACATTGGAAGAAAAAGTAAAACAGATGTTGAATGCAACTCCAGCGATATCGCGGTTGGGTATTCTTGCATATGATTGGTGGAATGAAACATTGCATGGCGTGGCAAGAACGCCGTTCAAAGTAACATCATATCCTCAGGCAATCGCTATGGCAGCGACATGGGACAGTACTTCGTTATACAAAATGGCAGACTACTCAGCATTGGAAGGAAGAGCGATACAGAACAAAGCAATTGAATTGGGAAGAACAAGAGAAAGATATCTGGGACTAACGTACTGGACACCTAACATCAACATTTTTAGGGATCCGCGTTGGGGACGTGGACAGGAAACTTATGGCGAAGATCCTTTTTTAACAGCAATGTTGGCAAGGGCATTTGTACATGGCTTGCAAGGTGATGATCCGAAATATTTAAAAGCGGCTGCATGTGCTAAACATTTTGCCGTGCATAGCGGCCCCGAATCGTCCCGGCATGTCGACAATTTCAATCCTTCAACATATGATCTGTGGGATACTTATTTGCCTGCATTTAAAGAATTAGTAACAAAAGCCAATGTAGCGGGTGTAATGTGTGCATACAATGCGGTGAACACACAACCATGTTGTGCAAATGACCTGTTGATGAATGATATTCTGCGTAAGCAATGGAATTTTACCGGTTATGTTACGAGTGATTGCTGGGCAATCGATGATTTCTTTAAATATCATAAGACACATAAAGATTCGGTTACTGCTGCTGTGGATGGAGTAATACATGGAACAGATATTGAGTGTGGCACTTCAGTTTATTATACATTATACAATGGAGTAAAAAGCGGTTTGATCAAAGAAGAACAGCTTGATGTTTCATTGCGAAGATTATTTATGATCCGTTTTCGTCTTGGTATGTTTGACCCGCCTTCAATGGTAAAGTATGCACAAACGCCAGCATCAGCTTTAGAAGCACCGGAGCACAAAGCTCTTGCTTTAAAAATGGCACAACAAAGTATTGTGCTATTGAAAAATGAAAACAATGTATTACCGCTTAAAAAAACAATTAAGAAGATCGCTGTACTTGGCCCCAATGCTGATAATCATATTTCAGTTTTGGGGAATTATAATGGCAATCCTTCAAAAGTTGTTTCGTTGCTTGATGGTTTGAAAGAAAAATTGGGAAGCAGTGTTGAAATAATTTATGAACCGGCGATCAATTTCATTAATGATACAATGCTTGCTTATGTTGATATAAGCAGCTATTATGGATGGGACGGCGACCAGGGCTTCAAGGCTGAGTATTTCAATAATAGAGAATTAAAAGACGAACCTATCACAA
>Ga0105249_10006329_pt1 | contig 10290 bp, 9 predicted proteins | sample KBSS44metaG_FD_81522 | JGI IMG/M metagenome (GOLD analysis project Ga0105249, IMG submission 81522) | Switchgrass rhizosphere microbial communities from Kellogg Biological Station, Michigan, USA - KBS S4-4 metaG | ecosystem: Host-associated > Plants > Roots > Rhizosphere > Soil | place...
ATCAGCGCGGCTATAAGTTTTCGACCTACGCTACCTGGTGGGTGCGGCAGGCGATTACGCGCGCGATTGCCGACCAGGCGCGAACCATTCGCATCCCGGTGCACATGATCGAGACCATTAATAAGCTGGTCCGGGCGCAGCGGCAGATGCAACAGGAACTGGGGCGCGAGCCGAATACCGAAGAACTGGCGAAAAGGCTGGAGCTTCCGGTTGGTAAAGTGCGCAAGGTGATGCGCATTGCGCAGGAACCGATTTCACTGGAGACTCCGGTTGGAGAAGAAGAAGAATCGCACTTGGGCGATTTTATTGTCGACCGCCGTGTGACTTCGCCGTCGGAAGCTGTGATCAACTTGAACCTTCGCGAACAGACGGCAGAGGTTTTGAAGACGCTTAGCCCGCGCGAAGAGAAGATCATCAAGATGCGGTTTGGGCTTCAGGATGGATCGGAGCACACGCTGGAAGAAGTGGGTCAGCACTTTGCGGTAACGCGCGAGCGGATCCGGCAGATTGAGGCTAAGGCGCTACGGAAGCTCCGGCATCCGAGCAGGAGTCACCGGCTGCGGGCGTTTTTGGACGCCAGTTTGCACGAGTAGCAGCGCGAGGCCGCCTTTGGCTGACGCACTGCCCACTCCCGACGTTTCGAAGATGGGTTATAACCCCGCCAATTTTGCTTACTGGATTGGGGACGATCCGTGGGTACCCGGATATTCGGTTTCTTACGCGATTAGCTTTTACGATTCTGTTATGCAGGTGGAATCCGCTCGATCTGCCTGGTGAGGGCCCAAGACGGAGCCGAAGAAACTCTATGGCGGGTTCGGCTTGATTCGCATTCCAACAGGTGCAACGGGGCGAGCCACGGCACGACGCATCTGGCGGAAATTCGAAGGGGGAGCTGAAAGAATGATCCATGAGATCCTCGACAACACCACTACGAAATACCAGGATGACGTCCGTTAAGGGTAGCTTGTGACTGGCCGTTCGACACGCGATGGTCATCGATCAGGACTCCGGCGCCGGAGTGGCGCGCACGCACCCGCGGCGGATCGAGACGTTATCCGGCACACTGGAACCGGCAAGTCTCCTCGCGCCCTAACGGTCGCCGATGTCTAAGTCCGCTTTCGAGATCGTCAAGACCGCAGGGCTCGTCCTGCCAGGCGTCGTAGCAACTACAAAGTACGACGGGTCACCCGTCCTGAAGGTTGATGGCATGTTCATGGCTGGGCTCGCGACGCACCCATCGGCGGAGCCAGACACGCTCGTCATCAGGGCAGGGCTTGAAGAACGCGACACATTTATTGAGGAAGCGCCTGAGACGTACTACCTCACCGATTACTATCGGAGCTATCCATTGGTGCTGGTCCGTCTAGCGCGCGTCGAATCAGGCGCCCTGAGGGACTTGCTGTCAGTGTCATGGCACATGACGAAGGCGAAAGCAGCAAAGCGCCGGCCGTCGCAGTCATCTTACCGATAACTCCCACTGACGTATCTAACGAAAATATTTTTCGTAACCTATTCGGACTTTTCCCTGGACTTCTGGACCTCTGTCGTCCCTTCGCCGGCGAGCGATTGGCACCGTCACACTCCAAATCATGATAGAATCCACACGCCTGCCTTCCCCTTACCAGGTGAGCGGGCGTAAATATCGCTGTCCAAAGGAGCTAAACATGAATGTTCCCAAAACGGCTGCCGCCGCAGTATTCGTCGCCATCGCTGTCGCAAGTGTAATGACGATGTCGCGACCGGGTCTCGCCGCAAATGATAATAACCAGACACAAGACGAGAAATTGAAGATCCAGATTGGAGCACGGATCGCCCCTGTGCATCTCACAATCGGAAAGAAGGACGCTGACACGGTTTACTTGGGCAGCTACCTTGTAAACGCATCAAATGGCTGCAATGATTGCCACACGAATCCGTCATACGCGCCGGGTGGCGATCCCTTCCTGAACCAGCCTAAGCAGATAAACAAAGATCACTATCTTGGTGGCGGGGCTTCTTTTGGTCCGTTCGTCACCTCGCGCAATATCACACCCAATGCGAGCGGCAAGCCCGCTGGATTGAGCTATTCGGATTTCGTCCTTGTGTTGAAAACGGGGATTGATTTCGATCATGTGCACGGCCCTAACGTCACGCTACAGGTAATGCCGTGGCCCGTGTACGGGAATCTGACGGATCGCGAGATGAACGCTATCTATACGTATCTCAGCGCGATTCCCTGCCTCGAGGGTGATCCGGGTGTACCAGCTCCGGCCACCCCGGCGAGCCGCTGCGCCATTTGATCCCGTAACACCGCGTCCCCGGAGGGAGCAGAGCGATCTGTTCCCTCGTCTCCTTGTCTCGGCCCCCTGTCACTCGTCCTCGCAGCCGGCACGCGCAACGCCAAAGTTGTACTTGTACACGTACTCACCCACACGACGGCCAAGGTCAGCGCCGGCGTCCTGTTCAAAGCGAAAATGAATTCCGCCGTAAACACGAGCATCATCGATGTCTTCCGTGATCGCCTTCAACCGGTGGTACCTCAGGGTAATGCCCGGCACAGCCGGATTAGAGAGGATTAGCGAACGACGGCGGGCACCGTAGAGGCGCTCCAGCACCTCACGAGCGGAATTACTCAGCGTAGCGTGGGCGGACGGATACCCCGGAAAGCAAGGAGCGGCTATAAAGGGAGTAAACGACGGATCCGCGTCCGTCGCCTGGTTGCCGTCTGTATTGCCCATGCGAATTGCTGTTTCCGGGCGCCAGGAGTTGTACTTGTACTTCGTGTCGAATGTCGCGACCGCGCCGTCGCTCATCGCCATATTGAGCAGCGCGAAGGCGCGGGCGTTTTCAGACAGCGACTTACCTGCGGCAATGCTTAGCTGTCTGGCAATCGAATTCCACACGGCAACGGGCGAGACGGTCCCATAAAATCGTGCCACGTCAGACCGATCCTGCGGGCGGGCGTTACTGTTGATGGCGCCGACCACCTTCACCTCGTTGTAGTCCCGCACGTACCTGGTGCTGTCGAGTGCCGGAGGCGCATCCAAACGGAATTGGTCAGCACTTCGGATAGCAAAGGGCTTGACGTTCCGCCAGTGGAAGAAGGCTCCACCCGCAGGCGTGCAGCTCGGAGTCGATTGCCATTCGCCGGGCCTTGAAGACGCCGGCACGTAGAACTCGGGTGGTGCCGAGCCGTCGTTGCTGCGCGCTGCGATCACCACCGCGGCGGCCGCTTCACCCGCTCTGATGCCTGAGTTTTTGGCCGGCCCATCCGGGATGATCGCGAGCGAAGCAGCTCGGGCGGCATCCAGGGCCGCAGCGCTGCCTGGAAAGTAGTTTTTAAGGACCGTGTGCGCCGCAGTGATCGCCGCCGCTTCAGACGATGCGTCCGCCGGTGCGGTGTTCGCCCCGGCGTACGGTTTATAATCCCGGGTAATTGCATTGACGGCTTCGAAGACCGCGAGTTGGGTTATCGCGGCGAAACGTGCCTGAATAAACGGCGCCTGACCAGCAACGGTGTTCTGCATGATCGCGTTCCAATCCAGTACGACGTCGGCGCGTGCCATTCCGTAAAACAGAACGAGCGCGGTCGATATCGTGCCGGCCATGATCCGACCCGCCTTCGCTATGTAGGTTGTCCTATCGTTTATGTAAGTGGTCATACGAATTCGTGATGTACCTCCTAAGCGCTGATCAATCAGCAGGTGATATGCTGGCACGGGCGGACCATTAAACTCAATGCTTTGAAGCCGAAACTTGTATGACACGGTAAATCGCTCCTTTTCTTAAACTTACGGAGATGAGTGACTCGAAAAACATAGCGTTACCGGTAAGGTGAATCGGAAATGGATGGCACTTCTGCTCCTCCGCAGCCAATTCGATTCGGGCTCTTTGAGTTTGACCCTCATTCCGGTGAACTTCGCAAGGAGGGAATGAAGATCAAGCTGCAGGGGCAGCCTGTGGAAATCCTGTCCATGCTGCTGGCACGTCCCGGGGTTGTGGTGACCCGGGAGGAACTTCAGAATAAGCTTTGGCCCGCCGAGACGTTCGTTGACTTCGACAGCAGCCTGAACGCCGCGATGAAGAGATTGCGAGCGGCTCTGGGAGACTCGGCTGAGACACCGCGGTTTATCCAAACGCTGGCGCGCCGCGGTTACCGTTTCATCGCTCCTGTGGACGTCGGCCGGAGCGCCGCAACCGAAGCTTCGGTGGCGCCTCCCCCGCCTCCTGTTCGCCGCGGCCGGCATGCCTTGTCGGTTGCCCTGGTGGCCATCTTCCTTGCGGTAATCGCTTTGGGGCTGTACCTGCTGAGCGTCAATGACCAGCATGCTGGTCACAGCTCCTCCAAACCCATCCAGTCCCTGTTAGTCCTTCCCCTCCAGAACCTTTCTGGAGATGCCGAGCAAGATTATCTTGCTGACGGCATGACCGACGCCCTCAACGCTCGGCTGGCCGGTGTAAGCGCCTTACGCGTGATCTCTCAAACTTCGTCCCTGCGATACAAGGGAACCGATAAGCCGCTTTTGCAAATCGCACGCGAGTTGAAAGTCGATGGGATTGTCGAAGGTTCCGTGCTGCGCTCGGGGAATCGAATTCGCATCAACGTGCAACTGGTGCAACCGGGCATCGAAAAGCGTATCTGGGGGCAGACGTATGAACGGGATGTTCGAGATGTGCTCATGCTGCAGAGTGAAGTGACGCGGGCGATTGTCGACGGGATCCGGGTCAAGCTGAAGCCGGGCGAAAAGGCGAGGCTGACCAATGTCCGTACGTCGAATCCCGAAGCGCACATAGCATATGCCAAGGGCCGCTTCTACTGGAACAAGAGGACTGAAGAGAGTCTCCAGAAAGCTGTCGAGTACTTCGGGGAGGCGATTGACAAAGATTCTAGCTACGCCCTAGCTTACGTGGGTCTGGCGGATTCCTGGGTTCCGAGGGCATGGTACGCGTATCTTCCGCCTAAAGAAGCCTTTCCACGCGCAAAGGAGGCAGTAACAAAGGCGCTGACGCTGGATCCTGATCTTGCAGAGGCGCACACGACACTGGCATTTATCAATCTGTACTACGACTGGGACTGGTCCGCCGCCGATCGGGAATTTCGCCGGGCGATCGAGTTGAACCCAAACTACGCCAATGCCCACCACTGGTTCGCCGAGCACCTCTCTTTGGCGGGCCAACATGACGCTGCGATACACGAGTCAGAGTTGGCCCGGGACCTGGATCCGCTATCCAGCATCATTAACACTTGGGTTGGATCACGGTACTTCTTCGCCCGCAGGTACGACATGGCTTTAGCGCAATATCGCAGCGCATCTGAGTTAGATCCCAACTTCGTGCCCGCGCATTTGGCACTCGGGCAAGCCTATGAGCAAAAAAAGATGTTTCGTGAAGCAACGGCCGAGCTTGAACGAGCCGTAGACCTGTCCGGCGGCAGCCCGGTTTATCTAGCCTCTCTGGCGCACGCGTACGGAGTAAGTGGCAGGGAAGGTGATGCCTTGAGACTAATCGACGAACTAAAAAAGCTGGCGAGGCGCCGATATGTAGCGTCGTTCGACATGGCAGTCGCTTATCTGGGCCTGGGCGATAAGGATCGAATGCTCGCGTCATTGGAAATGGCTTTTCAGGATCGCTCGCCACGGTTGCTGTTTCTGAGGGTGGAACCGCGATTTGACGCCTTGCGTTCGGACACTCGGTTCCAGGGAATGATCGAACGTTTAGGTCCGGTCGAATGAACTCTCTTCAGGTTAACTATAGATTCGTTCCACTTCCTCTACTATTGCTTCGGGCACCAAGTGCCGCCACTCTCCTCCGGCCCGGATTCTCTCCCGTACTTCGGTGGACGAGTGCTCGTCGTAGCTTTCAAGGGCCAGCGGCTTAATGCGCTCGGCCAAGTTGGGTGGGGGAGTATATTCTCCCTTTCTGCGGGCTACTAACAGGCCGAAGCTGTCCAGCATCTTAGCGAACGCATCGGGGTGGCCGTAGTCCCACGCCACAATCCGCTCGGCTGCATCGCGGCCGCAGACGAACCACAGTTCGGAATCCGGGTACCACGGCCTGGCCTCGGCGGCAATCTCGATGAAGAGTCCTCGATCGGCGATTCCAATCGACCATCTGCGGTTGCCGGCCACCACGGTCTGGAGCATTCCCAAGCGTTGCTCAAACGATGCTCCCACGTATTCCTTGTGCGGAAGCACCTTCGGAAGTACGAATAACACTTCATCGCCAAACGCAAGCGCAGCATCGGCCAAAGCCAAGTGCGCCCGAGTGGGCGGATTGAAGCTGCCGGCCAGAATGGCGAGCTTGCGCGGCATCACTTGTGACCGAGTTGAAACGAGCAATCTCCATTGTCGCAGCGTGCTAAATTGAAGGCAGCCTATGAATAAGACTCACGACGCAGGGGAGTTACAGGCAATCTGCCGCCAGATCCGGCGTGACATCATCACCATGATTACGGCTGCCAAGTCTGGACATCCAGGCGGTTCGCTCTCGGCTGTGGAGATCGTTGCTACTCTGTTCTTCGATGTGATGAAGCATGATCCGGCCAATCCGAAGTGGGCTGACCGGGACCGCTTCATTCTTTCCAAAGGACATGCCTGTCCAGTGCTTTATTCGGCTTTTGCCGAGCTCGGATACACGCCGAAAGATCAACTGAACACGCTGCGCAAGCTGGGCTCGATTTACCAGGGCCATCCGGACGTGCGCTTCATTCCAGCCCTCGAAGCATCCACCGGTTCTCTAGGACAAGGACTATCGCTCGGCATCGGGATGGCCATCGCCGCGAAGCTGAATGGAAGCCCTTCGCGAACGTTCGTGGTACTTGGCGACGGCGAAGTGCAGGAAGGCCAGATCTGGGAAGCGGCGATGCTTGCTCCATTTCACAAGGTGGACAATCTGGTCTGCATTGTGGACTACAACAAGATACAGCTCGACGGGTTTGTGAAGGACATTCTCGATCTCTCCCCGCTGGCGGAAAAGTGGCGGGCGTTCGGGTGGCATGCCATCGAACTGGATGGACACAGTATCCCAGCTTTGCAATCCGCGTTCGCGGAGGCGGCCGAGGTAAAGGACAAGCCGACGGTTTTGATTGCAAACACAATCAAGGGCAAGGGCGTCTCCTTCATGGAAAACAATCCCAAGTATCATGGAGTGGCGCCTACGGAAAAGGAAATGGAGTTAGCCTTGCAGGAGATTGGATAGATGGCCGCGAAAACCAAGTACGAGCTGAAGGCGGGGATGGCCACGCGGGAAGCATTTGGGAAGGCGCTTGTCGAACTGGGCGGCAAAAATAAAGACGTCGTGGTGTGCGATGCGGATCTGTCGAAATCCACCTATACGGCTGGTTTCGCGAAGGAATTTCCGGGCCGTTTCATTGAATGCGGCATCGCGGAGATGAATATGGTGGGGATTGGTTCCGGGTTGGCGTCGGGCGGAAAGATTCCATTTGTTTCCAGTTTCTCCTGCTTTGTGATTAACAAGGGTTTCGAGCAACTGCGTGTGACCGCCGCCTTTCCGAATGTAAATTTGAAAGTCGTCGGGACGCATAGCGGAATTTCGATTGGGGAAGACGGCCCTTCCCAGATGAGTATTGAGGACTTGGGGTTGGCCTGTTCCCTGCCCGGCTTTACGGTGCTTTGTCCCGCCGATGAAGTCTCGATGGCGGCGTTGATTCATGCCTCGGCCGCGCATTTCGGTCCAGTGTACATCCGGGCCGGCCGTGCCAAGGTACCGGTCATCTACCCCGCTGGACAGGAATTCGTCATTGGCAAGGGGATTGAACTGGTGGAGGGTACCGACGCGACGATTATCGCCACGGGCCTGCTGGTGGCGGAGGCAATCCGCGCTGCTGAATCTCTGGAAGCGGATGGCATTTCCGCGCGGGTGATAGATTTGCACACCGTCAAACCGTTGGATCGTGAGATTATTGCGCGGGCGGCTGCCGAAACACGGGCTATTGTTGTGTGTGAGGAACATTTACTGGACGCAGGACTGGGTGTGCGCGTGGCGCAAGTTGTGTCTGAAACCAGACCCTGCGTCATGGAGTTTGTGGGCATCCGGAATACTTATGCTGAGTCTGCTAGTCCGGACGAGCTTTTGGACAAATACGGTCTAAGGGCCAAGGACGTGGCGCAGGCAGTCCGGAGGGCCATAGCGCGAAAGTAGACTGGATATTTCCGTGCGGTATTGAGAGCCGATGACCGATCCGCAACAACTCCTGACACGGATGTTAGTGTCGACAATCAACGCCCGCGAGGTGGAGTCCGATCGTGTTTCGCGAACCTTGCACGATGAAGTCGGTCAAGTGCTGAGCGCAGTGGGACTGCAGCTCGACGTCCTGCGATTGGATTTTCAAAAGCAGGCGCCCGAAATTGCGCCGCGTACGATAGAGATCCAGAAGATGCTGGATCTGGCAATGTCTCAAGTGCGCACGCTGAGCTATGACTTGAACCCCGCGGTAGTGGAACGCGTGGGTCTTCAGAACGCTTTGGATCGGCTGGTCGGCCGGACGAGAACGCGATATTCGGGTACATTGAGATTTCTATTTGACTCTTCGATCCGCGTTCCTCTAGAAGTGGGAAACGCCTGGTATAAGATTGCAGAACATAGTTTGGAAAACGCACTGAAACATTCGGGCGCATCCAAAATAGAGTTGCAAGTGCGCCCGACGGCGAATTCGATTGAATTTGAAATTCGGGACAATGGATGCGGTTTTTCGATCATTGAAACGAAGATGCACTCCAGTGGATTAGGATTACTGTTGATAGAGCACTATGCGGCGCAGGCCGCCATTGAGTTTACAATTTCGAGTGAGCCGGGAAAAGGGACGGTGGTGCGAAGTACGTACCCACTTTCGAAAGTACGGCCGAAAAGCGAGAGGAAATCCACGGCCAGGTCTCGCATCCGGAACGGTGCGAAGTAACTTGGCGGTCATAGGCGGATAGAAGAAACTATGCGTTATGAAGTTCTGCTAGTGGACGACCACAAGATTATGCGCGATGGCATTAAGGCCATCCTGAAGCACAGCGAGGAGTTTCACGTCGTAGGAGAATCGGAATCGGGCGCCGACGCCGTTCAGATGTGCAAGAGGCTGAAACCGGCGATGATTTTGATGGATATCGGACTTCCCGGACTGAACGGGATTGAGGCCACGACGGAGATATTGCGCCACTGTCCGGACACCAAGATCATCATTCTTTCGATGTATGACGATGAGCATTCGGTGGTGAGCGCCATCCGGTCAGGGGCGCGCGCGTTCGTGCTGAAGAAGGCGTCAGACAACGATCTGCTGGAGGCGCTGCGGACTGTGTCCAAGGGCGGGTCGTATCTTAGCCCGCAGGTGTCTGACCGTCTGCTCCATCGCATTCAGCGGGGCGACCTGGAATCGAAACAGTTGCCATCCGCGCTCGAAGGTCTTTCGCCGCGTGAGCTGCAAGTTTTGCGCCTGGTTGCGGAGGGGAAGACCAGCAAAGAGATCGCGGTGATGCTCGATCTGGGGTTGCAGACGGTTCGCAGTTACCGGAAGACGATGATGAAGAAGCTGGGCGTCAACAATGTTGCCGGACTGACTCAGCTTGCTCTCTCGGCGGGGTTGACTCGATTCCCGTCGCCGGAAGGTCCCGAGTCGACTGCATGAAAACGCCGTGGGGCGAAATCCCTGTTGCGGACGCCCACGTTCATTACTTCTCAAAGACATTCTTCGCGGCGCTGGCAGCGCAGAAGCCGGGCGTCGATATTCCCGCGGTGTTGGGCTGGGATGCGCCGGAGGACCTCGCGGGCCGGTGGATTCAAGAAATGGACCACTACGGCGTAAGGAAGGCATCCATCATTTCGAGCGTCCCAAATGATGAAGCTTCCGTTTTGGAGGCGGTGCGGCGCTATCCTGGTCGATTCTACGGCTACTTCATGTGCAACCCGGGCGCGCCCGATGCGCTTGACCGCGTGAAAAGAGCCTTCGATGACGGGCTACACGCGGTCTGTCTATTTCCCGCGATGCACCGGTTCTCGATGACCGAAGAACGCGTTGGTCCCCTGCTGGAAGTTGCCGCAGCGAAACCGGGACGGATCGCCTTCGTCCATTGCGGCGTTTTGAGCGTGGGGGTGCGGCGCAAGCTGGGCCTTCCATCGCATTTCGACATGAGGTATTCGAACCCGGTCGATCTCCATGCCGTGGCGCTGCAACATCCCAAGGTTTCCTTCGTGGTCCCGCACTTTGGCGCGGGCTACCTGCGTGAAGCATTGATGGTTTGCGACCTCTGCCCCAACGTGTATCTCGACACGTCGAGCAGCAACAACTGGCTGAAATACCTTCCTGAG
>Ga0105249_10006330_pt1 | contig 10290 bp, 9 predicted proteins | sample KBSS44metaG_FD_81522 | JGI IMG/M metagenome (GOLD analysis project Ga0105249, IMG submission 81522) | Switchgrass rhizosphere microbial communities from Kellogg Biological Station, Michigan, USA - KBS S4-4 metaG | ecosystem: Host-associated > Plants > Roots > Rhizosphere > Soil | place...
AGATACAACATTGGTTGATTTTGAAACTGCCAAACTCGATATCTGGAATTATAAAGATGATTATTTGCAAACTGTTCAGTTGAATCGTTTGCAGCGTGACCTGCAGGAGAATTTTTTAGCAGTTTATGATGTCAATGCGAATACGATCAAACAGCTTGGTTCAAAAGAATTGCCAACAGTCTATCAAACAAATGAAGGAGACGGCGAAATATTTGTTGGAGTAACTGATTTTGGTAAAAGAGTAGAAAGCCAGTGGACGGGAAATACACTGAAAGATATTTATGCGATCAATGTTGCAGATGGTACAAAGAAATTAGTGATCAAAGACCTGAATGGTTTTATATCCTCGCAGTACATTTCTCCAACTGGTAAATACATAATGTGGTATGACCGTAAAGCAAAAAATTATTTTGCTTATGATGGAAAAGTCACGAAAAATATTACTGCAAAAATAAAAGTGCCGTTGTATGATGAAGAGAATGATACACCCGATTATCCACCGCCTTATGGTGTGATGGGATGGCATGAAGGTGACAGCGCAGTTTATGTTTATGATAGGTATGATATATGGAAAGTTGACCCGCTCCTTACAACTACGCCTATTAATTATTTAAATCAATCATCAGGTCGAAAAAATAAGATCACGACCAGGTATGTGCCAACTGATCCTGAAAAGAGGTTTTTTAAACATAATGAATCTTTGATAGTAAGGAGATTCAGTAATGAAAATAAGAAAGCCCAATATGCGGTTTTTCAGCCGGGAATGAAATTATCAGGAGATTATTTACAAAAGAATTCATTTGGCTTTCCTACGAAAGCAAAAAATGCGAACGTCGCCATTTTTACAAAAGAAAACTTCAATGTGTCGCCTGATTTATATGTGTCCCAAGGTGACGGGATATTTTTAATTGATCTTCCACTTTCCAGTATTAATCCACAGCAAAAAGATTATAAATGGGGAACAGCAGAACTGATCAAATGGAAAGCATATACTGGGAAAGAAACGCAAGGCATTGTTTACAAACCAGAAGACTTTGACCCAAAGAAAAAATATCCATTGATCTGTTATTTCTACGAAACATTAAGTGATGGTTTATATACTTATCATCCTCCTTCACCAACGCCAAGCCGATTAAACATTTCATTTTTTGTTAGTCGCGGTTATGTTGTGCTGGCGCCGGATATTCATTATGGCACGGGTCATCCTGCAAGAGATGCATACAATCATATATTGAGTGGTGCAAGGTATTTAGTAAAGCAAGGGTACATTGACAGCACAAGAATGGGATTGCAGGGACAAAGTTGGGGCGGTATTCAAGTGGCGCAGTTAGTTACAATGACAAAGGCTTTTAAAGCAGCATGGGCAGGAGCACCAGTTGCAAATATGACGAGTGCTTACGGTGGCATAAGATGGGAGAGCGGTGTGAATCGCCAGTTTCAATACGAAAAATCACAAAGCAGGATCGGTGCAACACTATGGGAGAAACCAAATCTCTATATTGAAAATTCACCCCTGTTTCATTTACCCAATGTAACAACGCCTCTTGTAATAATGGCCAATGATGCCGATGGCGCAGTGCCATGGTACCAGGGAATTGAATTATTCACCGCTATGCGCAGGTTAAATAAAAAAGTTTGGATGCTTAGTTATAATGGCGAGGCGCATAATCTAGTTGAAAGAAGAAACAGGAAAGATATTCAGATAAGAGAACAGCAATATTTCGATTGGTTATTAAAAGATGATGTCCCGCCAAAATGGATAACAGAAGGCGTACCGGCTGTGAAGAAAGGAAAGGATTGGGGGCTGGATTACTAATGTGCCGATTTGCCAATTAGCAAATTAGCCAATGAAGTTTTCTATTACGTGAAACCATTTGCACATCGGCACATTTCCAAATTGGCACATCATTATGCTGCTTTCGAACTAATATATTTTACTAAACTCCTTTTTGCTACTGGTAGCAGTGTTTCTTCAACAGGAAATCCTAGTTCGATCTGGATAGCATATACTGCAGGATTAGGAAGCTGGCTGCGGTATTTTATCAGTTCCGATTTTATGCTTTCAAAGGTGTTTATAAAATTTTTATCCCAGCTGTTTACGTAAGCTGTTTTCATGCTCCTGTATTTTTCATCATGTTTTTCAAAGAAGGAAAGACGATAATGATAAACCAGGGTTTGCTTTTGCGAAGTTGTATTTAAAAAGAAATATCCCTCTTTTGTATCAAGAGGAATAATTCCAATGGGGTTGATGATTATTTTATCTTCCACCATTTCGTATATTTCAACACCTTTGTTGATCGTTCCTTTCATCTCGCCGGCAGAATAGTTAATGATGTCTTCCAGTTCCTGCATCAGTTCATCATCTTCTATCATTTGCTCATAAAGCATTTGAAGTTTTTCCATTTGGATGCCGGTAAGCTTTTTTGGGAAGTGTTCCTGTAAGAATTTTTTATTCTCACGAAAGGCGATCAGGTTATTGAAATGAAAAATGATATCAGAAAGCTGCGGGTAGAGTTTGCTTTCGTGAAAGTATTTATTTATTTCTTTCAGGTAGGCGAGAAGGGTATATTTTTTTAATTCGAAATCAATATAGCCTTCGGCGAACCAGGTTTCGGATAGTGATTTCATAGTCGCTTGTTTGGGTTAGTTATTGTAATTTAAACAAAAGACTTTAAAAATTAAAAGTAAGTTTACCTTAAGTTTGTTAAAAGAAATATCATGCCAAGGTTTTTATTGTATTTAGCGGCCATTATTTTTTCATCCTGTGGATCAGTAAAGTATTATATTGTTCGTCATGCAGAAAAAGAAACAGCATCTGCCGGCACTACCATGAGTACGCCAAATGATCCGCCACTTTCCGCCGCCGGCAGGGTAAGAGCTATCGAATTGAAAGAGGCATTGAAGGATAAGGGCATCACTCATATTTTTTCTACAAACACTGTACGCACCATTTCAACGGCTCGTCCGCTGGATGAATTGAAGGGAGCTACAAGAATTGAGCTTTACAATACAACAGATTCACTTGATCAATTTATTCAAAAACTGAAAGGAATTAAAAAAGGAAATTCGTTGATCGTGGGACACTCCAATACAGTTGATGATATCGTAAACAAACTTTGCGGTGAAATAAAGATCCCAAAAGATTTACCAGATACAGAATACGACAACCTTTATATTGTAACAAAGAAAGGAAACAGAATGAAGTTTGAAAATAAAACTTATGGCACTCCTACTAATTAAAAGAGTTTTCGATTTCCGCACAATCCTTTGAAATCCTTTTTAATCGTTGTTTAATATTCTCTCTCCCCATTAAAATTTTCCAGCTCCTTTGCCACTGCAGTTAAGAAAGTAGCGCCAAGGCTTCCATCAACAATACGATGATCATAGCTCATGCTCAAATACATCATGTGGCGGATTGCAATACTATCACCGGCAGGAGTTTCTACAACAACCGGACGTTTCTTAATAGCGCCAACAGCAAGTATGGCAACCTGTGGTTGATTAATGATCGGGGTTCCCATCAGGCTTCCAAAAGTTCCAACGTTTGTCATTGTAAATGTGCCACCAGCTGTATCATCGGCTTTTAGTTTCCCGGTTCTTGCATTATCAGCAAGCATATTCACCTGTTTTGCCAGGCCAACAAGATTCAGTTGGTCTGCATTTTTAATTACAGGGACAATGAGATTACCTGATGGTAATGCAGTAGCCATTCCTATATTTATATCTTTCTTGATGATTATTTTATCACCATCCAATGAACAATTGACTAACGGAAATTTTTTAATGCATCTTACGATGGCTTCAATAAATAATGGAGTAAAAGTGATCTTTGATCCTTCTCTTTTTTCAAAATCCTTTTTCACTTTATCACGCCACATTACCAGGTTAGTTACATCAGCTTCAACAAAACTCGTAACATGCGGACTCGTATGTTTGCTTCGCACCATGTGCTCAGCTATCAGTTTGCGCATGCGATCCATTTCTATGATCTCAACATTGCCAGTGTATGTTGTGAGTTGTGAGCTGTGAGAAGAGAGTGGTGCAGATTCTTTTATTACAGAAAATTCTTGTTGACTTTGTACAGTGGGCTGTTGACTTCTGACTCCTGACTCCCGACTCCTGGCTCCCGACCTTCTCTCACTCACATATTGCAAAATATCTTTCTTCGTCACTCTTCCTTCATTGCCTGTACCGGGAATATTTTCAAGTTCACTCATGCTCACACCTTCACTTGCTGCGATGTTTAATACAAGTGGTGAATAAAATCGATTACCAGTTCCGTTTGTTTGAGGTTTATAGGAGGTTTGATGTGAGGACACCACTTCAGCAACCGTTTCCATTTGCGGTTGACGAACTTCAACTTTTGGTTGTACCGGAGTTGGTCTTGATGTTACAGTTTCTTCTGCACTTGTTTTTATTCTTGCGATCACAGTACCGATCGGCACCACATCGTTAACATTAAATAGAATTTCACTCAGCACACCCGCAGCAGTGCTTGGCACTTCGCTGTCCACTTTATCAGTAGCAATTTCCAATACAGTTTCATCCATTGCCACCGTATCGCCGGGATGTTTGTGCCACTTCAAAATAGTAGCTTCCATAATACTTTCACCCAGCTTCGGCATTACAAGATCAACAATTGCCATAATTATTTTTTTGTAGTCAGCAATCGAATTTCTGTTCATCGTCCCTTGCGTCGCACTCTTCAACAGTAGCAATTCTAATGAGCAAAGAAGACAATTGATTTTTACCGGCCAAAGGTAATGATTTGAGCATTAAAATCCGATCAAGTGTTAGCGAGAATAAACTTTCTTAAAAAGTTCAATGCAGTGTGAGATGTCATCTCAATATTTCTTTCCCGGTCGAAGCGAAAAGCCAGTTTTGTAGTTTGCACCTTTCCTTTATTACCTGCAGCGATCCATACTGTGCCGACAGGTTTTTCGTCTGTGCCGCCGTCAGGACCCATAATACCAGATGTAGCTAATGCAAAATCCACATTCAACTTTTCAATGGCACCTTTCACCATTTGTATCACTGTTTCTTCACTTACGGCACCAACAGATCTTAATGTTTTATCCGTAACACCCAATATGTTTTCTTTTACGTCATTTGCATAACTAATGATGCTTCCTTTATAACCGACAGAAGAACCAGGATTGGAAGTAATAAGATGAGCGATATAACCACCTGTACAACTTTCAGCAGTACCGATCGTTTTATTTTTTTCTTTCAAAATTTTTATAATTACCGTCGCCAGGTTTTCATCTTTATCGATCACCAACCATTCAGCAACCAATTCTTTCAAAATAGAAAATTTTTCATCCAACTCGGTTTCCATTTTTCCTTTTTCATCGCCTTTTGCAGTTAATCTCAATTTTACCATCCCGTAACCCGGCAGGTAAGCAAGCTTAATATGTTCAGGCAAACCCGTTTCAAAATCTTTTATCTTTTCTGCGATCATGCTTTCGCCGGTGCCCATTGTAAAAGCAGTTCGATGAATAATAAAAGGAAGTTGAAAATATTTTGGGATGCGTGACAGCACTTCATTTATCATCAGGCCTTTCATTTCATGTGGCACACCTGGAAGTGAAACATATATCTTACCATCCTTCTCGAACCACATACCCGGCGCTGTTCCTCTTGCATTGTGCAGAATTGTACACACATCAGGAACTTCAGCCTGTTTTAAATTTCTTTCCAGCATCGGCCCCGGCCGGCGATATACTTTATCAAATAAATACTTTACATGAGCTAATACTTCTTCATTAACGATAAGCTTGCCACCAAAATATTTACATAGCAAAGGCTTTGTAATATCATCGGCAGTAGGGCCAAGTCCGCCGGTGATAATGATAATGTCCGATTCCCTGCTTTCAGCATCCAATGCATTCCAGATATCATCCCACACATCACCAACCGCCACTCTTCTTTTTAGCCAAACACCGATCTTATTTAATTCCTGTCCTATCCATGCACTGTTTGTATCGATGGTTTGCCCGATCAGTAGTTCATCGCCAATTGTGATAATACTCGCATTAATATTTTTCATAGTCTGCAAAGGTAGGAGATGGCTAAATTTGAGGACTTAAATGTTCAATGGCCCATGTTCAATAATCAACTTTCAGTGAAAAGACTTGCTTTTATTTTTCACTTTTCACTTTTGACTTTTAACTTTTTTGGTCAGACAATTAATCAAAAGCTCCAAAAAGCATTTACTGAATTTGAACAGGATAGTCAATTAAAACATGCTATTAGCTCTTTGTACGTAATTGATGCAAACACAGGGCAAGTTGTTTTTGATAAAAATTCACAGATAGGCTTAGCACCGGCATCCACGCAAAAAATTATTACCAGCGCTACGGCCTTTGAATTATTAGGTAAAGACTTCAGATATAAAACAGATTTTTACCTCTCTGAAAAAGTAGGATCGAATTCTATAGTTTATATTGAACCTTCAGGAGATCCAACACTTGGTAGCTGGCGTTGGGAGCAAACAAAAGAAGAAAATGTATTGCATAGGATCACTGAATCTATAAGAAAACAGAATAGAAAAATTTCATGGCCGATCATTATTAATGCTGAAGGTTGGCATACCGAATCAATACCCGATGGGTGGATCTGGCAAGACATTGGCAATTATTATGGGGCAGGAGCTGAGGTGTTTAACTGGAGAGAGAATCAATTTGACCTGGTATTAAGATCAGGAAGCAATGTTGGTGATACGGTTTCAATTGCAGGTACAATACCCACAAATCTGAATATCAATTTTGAATCCACTGCTTTGGCTGCTCCAAAACAAACCGGTGATAATGCTTACATATATTTTCAACCTTCCAGCGACAATTATGGCATTGTAAGAGGAACGATACCCGTTAATGAAAATAAATTTATTATTTCAGGGTCAATGATCTCTCCGGGAAGCCAGTTTCTTCGTTCGTTAATTGACTCTATCAAAGACTGGTATGTTAAACCTGAATCGCTTGAAAAGGTTGTTCTTTTTAAGAAATATGAAAAGAATGTATTGATGATCCATTCAGAAATTTCTCCCTCTCTCGATTCCATCATCTACTGGTTCCTTAAAAAAAGTATCAACCTTTACGGTGAAGCACTGATTAAAACTCTTGCTTATGAAAAGAAAGGAATCGGATCAACTGACAGCGGTGTAGTTGTCGTTCAAAATTTTTGGAAAGAAAAAGGAATAGATGAAGATGAATTAGGCATTGTTGATGGTTCCGGTTTGTCTCCGTTAAATCGTGTCACCACACATTCGCAGGTTGAAATTTTAAAATATGCAAAAACAAAAAACTGGTTTCCTTATTTTTATAATTCATTACCAGAATACAATGGCATGAGCATGAAAAGCGGAACTATTCGTGGCGTAAAAGGGTTTTGTGGTTATCACAAAGCAAAGGATGGAAAGGAGTATATTTTTTCTTTTCTTGTTAATAATTATAATGGTTCTGCTTCGGCTTTGATAAATAAAATGTACAAAGTGCTGGACATTCTCAAATGATTCGTATTTAAGATCACTGGAATAACCAGTTATTTAGGTTAGATATAAATGGCTGTGGCACTTGTTCTATTCCATTCACATCCCCGATAAAGAAGATCCTTGAACTTGGATGATGAACTATTCCCATTGCTGCAATGCCTGTTGTTTGATAGCCAAGTACTGTTATCTTAGAAGGATCCCAGCTCTTTAATACTGAACCGGCAATATAATTAAGGGAAGTAACTCCGGAAGTAATTGCATGAGGTTGAAATGATGTAATTGGCCCCTCGTATACTCCTTCGAACATCAAACCTAAACTTGCAGATAATTGATCATTGACCGTATACATCATGTGATCGCTGACCAACAGTAAAGAAGATGATCTGTTAAGGAAGGATGTATATGCCTTGATTTCTTCAGCAGAGTAACTGAAAAAAGCTGAAGGCCGAATGACTTTTGAATATTTATCGAGAAGTTCCGAGGTTATGATCGCTCCCCGAGGCAGTTCATCCACCTGGTATCCCAGGTTTCTGAAATAGTCAGCTAGTGCTGTGCCCTGGTGAGGATTGGTTGCTGAAAAACCTGTTGCTGGGCCTTGCGGAAACCACCAGCCGCCACCGTCTTTGGATGCGTCGACCAATATTGATTTTAATGCTGGTGAATTGGTATTTGGTTTGGGAGAGACGCTTGTCGCTGGATTTGTGTTGCTTAATAACGAGGGCTCCTTGGTGCAGCTTAACAGCAGAATTGTAAGGGTTGATATAATGATGGCTGAATATTTCATAAAAGGAGTTTTAGTTTATGATGTAAAATTGCATCACAGGGAACTCGATTTGAAATTGAATTTTGCCATTGTATTATTCGAATTTGCAATTTTCGCAACTGGCAGATTAATTTAAGCTTAATTTCAATAGTTTTAGACGAAAAAACCACTTTATGAGTGAACAAAATTTTAAGAGTCACGGTCGTTATATTTTTTTGTGGCATTGGGTTACTGGTGCTGCCATACTTTTTGTATTAGGTGGGAGTATCATCACTTTCATTCATTCTGATGGCAATCTTCGTCATGCATCAATAATGCTGATCGTTATGTCACTGATATTGGCCAGTCTGTTTTGGTTTGCCCGCCGCTTTGCATTAGTAGCACAGGACAGGGCTATTCGTGCCGAAGAAAATTTCCGTCATTTTATTTTAACAGGGAAACCATTTGATAGCCGTTTGCGAATGTCACAGATAATTGCTTTACGTTTTGCCCCAGATGATGAGTTTCCGGAGTTAGCAAAAAAAGCTGTTGAAGAAAAATTAAGCTCCAGAGAAATAAAAGCTGCTATAAAGAAATGGAAGGCAGATCATCACCGGGTCTAAAAAAAGCTACTTATCGATGATATGTCTAAAAAGAAAGGCGCGGCAAAAGATGAAACCCAAATTACCAGTATTAAAATTTTTCCACCAATGGAAAGATCCTGTGTCAAGCTTTTTTGTAAAAGACCCTGTATAGTTGTTATAATCTGTTCTTCTTTTGATGATATTTCATAAGGAGGCGCAGGTCTTACATCTTTGAACTGGGGATAATATTTTATAACAGCATTTCTTACTCTCCAATATTCTTCCGGTGTTAATTCTTCATAAGTCTTCATGAGGTCGATACCTTCGGCTTCTATCTTTTTTTCAATTCGTTCATGTTGCAGATCCCCGAACATACGTGTTAACATCATGAATGGAAAAAATAATATGGGATAAAACGCTGAGCTAATAGCTACCCAGATCATTAACCCTGCTGAAATTATTACAAATATTTTTCCAAGAATGTTATAATCATCCAAAAACAAACGATGTAATAATTGTCCGCCATCAAGTGGGTAAACAGGTAGTAAGTTGAGGATATTCAGAAATACCAATATCCAGGAAAGTTTCTCAAAAAAATAAATGTCCGTTTGTTCCCATATAAAATGGGATAACAATCCAAGAATGATTCCAGGCAGCGGACCCGCAAGTAATATCACCGCCGATTGTTTTTGTGATACTTCTTGTTTTTTACCCGATACATAGGCGCCCATTAATGGAATAAAAAAAATACCTAGCTCCTGGTATTTATAGATCTTCATTGCAAAAAAATGACCCATTTCATGGAAGACAACAACTGCTGTCAGGACCATGACCCAAGTCCAGTTACTTTTAAAGAAAACATAGCCGACAACAAGAAAAAGCGCAAGGCTACCCAGGGATTTGAGCCAAACATTCATTTTGTTTTTTGACTCTTCTAATTCCGGTTTGGGAATTTCTGCAGGTATTTCACCAGGTATAGGAATTGATTCGTCCATTGATGTGATTATTGGAAATAACGTTCTATTGTTTTCTTTAGTGCTTCAGGCATGGCCGTTCTTTTCATCCCTTCTTTTTCGATAAAGTATAAAATGATCTTTGCAACACAAAGTAACTCCTCTTTTTCATTGTACACTTCATGATGGAATTCTATTTTATGATGCAAAGGCAGTTCTTTTAACGAGGTTTTGATCGTTAGCAAATCGTCGTACAAAGCAGGACGGAGATACCTTGCATGAACATCAACCACAGGCATTATTACTCCCATTTTCTCCATATCAGCATAAGTAAATCCTAACTGGCGAATTGATTCTGCCCTTGCAACTTCAAAATAGGGGAAAAAATTACTGTGATAAACTACCCCCATCTGGTCAGTCTCGGCATAGCGTACTCTTATTTTTGTTTCTGAGGTAAACATACTAAAGGTTACTTTCTATTTTCTCACCGCCAATTTCATAGGATGGTTCCTCCTTCCC
>Ga0105249_10006332_pt1 | contig 10287 bp, 10 predicted proteins | sample KBSS44metaG_FD_81522 | JGI IMG/M metagenome (GOLD analysis project Ga0105249, IMG submission 81522) | Switchgrass rhizosphere microbial communities from Kellogg Biological Station, Michigan, USA - KBS S4-4 metaG | ecosystem: Host-associated > Plants > Roots > Rhizosphere > Soil | place...
GCGCCGGCGTGCACGGCGTCGAAACCGGCACCGCAGGCCGGACATTGCAGCACTGTGCCGCGCAACCGCGCACCGGCCAGCGTGCCAAGGCAGCCGGCACACCGGTCGCGGTAGGAGTAAACGTCGCCGCCGATCCGGCAGACCAGTGCCGTGACGCCCCCGACCCGGAAGCCGCCGACTTCGCCGTCGGCCAACTCGGCGAGCTCCGGGACGGGCTGCCAGTGATGGCCGTTGGTGTGCACCCGGCGCATCAGCGAGTCCGCGGGAATCACGCTCGGCGTGGAAACATTTTCCGCCGCAACGACTTCGATCGATTCGATCTCCGGTGCGGCGGCGCGCACCGCATCCTCGACCGCCAACTCCAATGTCACCGACGACGACGGACAGCTCTTACAACTGCCCTGGAACTGCAGCCGAACCACACCGTCGGCGACGCCGAGCAGCGACACATCTCCGCCATGCGAGCCGAGATAGGGCCGCACGCTGTCGAGTGCCTCTGACACCCGTCGCTCGACGTCGTGCGGATGCAACCCGTGCACCAGAAGGAGGCTGGCGACGAGGTCGTCGGCCGCGAATCGGTCGGCGAGTCCCGGATCGGCGGCCAGCGCCATCTCCATCATCCGCATCAGCGCCGCTCCGTAGAGGTCGGTCACCTCACGGACGAGTTGTTCGGCACGTTCCCGCGCGACGGCGCCGCCCGATGACGACGCGTCGAGCAGGGTCTGTATTCGCTCGCCCGCCGTGCGCCACTGCGCGTCGTCCTGGGAATCGGAAAGGCCTGGCAGTGTCGGCGGGGCCATACGCTATTCCCCGGTGAGCGATTGGGTGGGGGAGTGCAGCAGATCCAGCGACTTGCCCTTACCGAGGTACATGTGCACCCCGCACGGCAGACACGGATCGAAGCTGCGCACCGTGCGCATGACGTCGATTCCTTTGAAGTGCTCCCTGTCGTTCTCCTCAAAGATCGGTTGGCCCTGCACCGCATCCTCATACGGACCCGGCGTGCCGTAGCTGTCGCGCGGATTGGCGTTCCACGGCGTCGGGGGATAGGGGTGATAGTTCGCGATCTTGCCGTCGCGAATCACCATGTGGTGAGACAGAACTCCGCGCACCGCCTCGGTGAAGCCACAGCCGATGCCCTCGTCCGGCACCTCGAAGGGCTCCCATGTCTTGGTGCGCCCCGCGCGGATCTCCACGAGCGCCTTTTCGGCGAAGTGAAGCGCGCATGCCGCCGCGTAAGCCTGGAAGTAGGTCCTGGCGCGGTTGCGTTCCAGCGTGTTGCTGCCGTACTGCGGCACCTTCCACTCGAGCGACACCGGACCCTTGAGAGCTGTCTTGGGCAGGTTGATCTGCACGCTGTTGCCGGTGGCCTTCACGTAGCCGATGTCGACGAGGCCGGCGAGCGCGGTCGACCACAGCCGGGCCAGCGGACCGCCGCCGGTGTCGAGCGCCAAGTGGTCGGTGCCGTCGAACCACCGCGGCGACATCACCCAGCTGTACTTGTCCTCGAAATCGCGTTTTTGCGGTCGCGGGTTGGTGTGCTGGTTCCACGGATGGCGACGGTCGATCGGATTGCCGAGCGGGTCGTTCTTGACGAACATCTCCTGGTCGGTCCAGTCGTCGTAATAGCTGTGGCCCAACAGGATTCGGATGCCAAGGTTGATGTCAACCAGCGAATGGGTGTGCAGCTTGCCATCGATCACCACGCCGGGGGTGACGAACATGGCGTCGCCCCAGCGCTCCATGTCCTTGTATTCGAAGTTGCAGACCTCAGGATCCTGGAAGGAGCCCCAGCAGCCCAGCAGGGTCCGCCGCAGCCCGACCTGGTCGTAGCCGGGCAGCGCCTCGTAGAAGAAGTCGAAGAGATCATCGTGCATCGGCACTACCGACTTCATGAACTCCACGTAGCGCATCAGCCGGGACATGTAATCCGTCATCAGCTGCACGGTGGCGGTTGTGCCGATGCCGCCCGGGTACAGCGTCGACGGATGCACATGCCTGCCTTCCATCAGGCAGAACATCTCTCGTGTCCACCGGCTGACCTGTAGGGCTTCCCGGTAGAACTCGCCGGTGAACGGGTTGAGCGCCCGCATGATGTCGGCGATCGTCCGGTAGCCGTGCATGTCGGCGTGCGGCGCCTGCGCGTTCTCGGCCTTCGCCAGCACACTCGGATTGGTCTCGGACACCATCTTCTCGCAGTAGTCAACGCCGACCAGATTCTCTTGGAAGATGTTGTGGTCGAACATGTATTCCGCGGCTTCACCGAGGTTGATGAGCCACTCTCCGAGATGTGGCGGCTTTACCCCGTAGGCCATGTTCTGGCAGTAGCAGGAACATGTGGCGTGGTTGTCGCCGCAGATGCCGCAGATGCGGCTGGTGATGAAGTGGGCGTCGCGAGGATCTTTGCCCTTCATGAAGATCGAATAACCGCGGAAGATCGACGAGGTGCTGTGGCACTCGACGACCTCTTTGTTGTCGAAGTCGATCTTGGTGTAGATACCGAGGCTGCCGACGATGCGGGTGATGGGATCCCACGCCATCTCCACCAGTTGACCGGGATCTCGCTTCACATGTGACGGCTCGGGGATGGTCGTTGTCATCGAACTCTTCTCTTTCGTCTAGTGGGCAGCGCCACAATGGATTTCGCGATCGCGAACTGCACGCGCAGCAGCGCCGGAGAGCCCGCACCTACCAGGTGCGGGTCGCTCCGGTTTCGAGTTTCGTGCCGGGATGCCGCCACTTCGGTTCTTTGTCGACCGTGCGCCCTGTGACATGCCGAAGGCTGCGGATGACAGAGCCGTACAGACCGGATGCCGTCGTGGACACCTTGCCGCCGGGGGGTTCATCCATGAAGGGCATGAACTTGTCGGGGAAGCCGGGCATCGTGCAGCCGATGCAGATACCGCCGACGTTCGGGCAACCGCCGATGCCGTTGATCCAGCCGCGCTTGGGCACGTTGCACTTGACGACCGGGCCCCAACAGCCCAGTTTCACAATGCATTTCGGCGAACCGTATTCGGTGGCGAAATCACCCTGCTCGTAATAGCCTGCTCGGTCGCAGCCTTCGTGCACGGTGGCGCCAAAAAGCCACTTGGGTCGCAACGCATCGTCAAGCGGAATCATCGGCGCCTGATCGGTCGCCATGTAGAGCAGATATGTCAGCGTCTCGGCGAGGTTGTCCGGATGGATGGGGCAGCCGGGCACGCAGACAATCGGGATACCGGCCTTGCTCTTCCAATCCCACCCGAGGTAGTCGGGCACGCCCATCGCACCGGTCGGGTTACCTGCCATCGCATGGATTCCGCCATAGGTGGCGCAGGTTCCGACCGCGACGACCGCGGTGGCCTTCGGGGTGAGCCTGTCCAGCCATTCGCTCGTGGTCATCGGCTGACCGGTCGCGGGGTTGTTGCCGAACCCGCACCAGTAGCCCTCGTCCTTGAGCTGCTCATTCGGAATGGACCCCTCAACAACAAGAACGAACGGTTCTAACTCACCTCGCTCGGCCTTGAAAAACCATTCCAGGAAATCGTCGGCGCCCCCGTTGGGTCCGCACTCGAAGTCGATCAGGGGCCAGTGGACGGCGATCTTCGGCAGCCCGGGAAGCGCGCCAAGCGCGATCTCCTCGATGCTGGGTTGGGTGGCGGCAGTCAACGCCACCGAATCACCGTCACAACTCAGGCCCGCGTTGATCCATAAGACATGGATCAACGCCTCTTCCGCTTTGACTGCTGCTTCGCTTGGCATGCGTCACAGCTTTCTGGGGGCCGGGGCTGGCGGCGTCCCATCGCAGGAATAAGCGGCGCCGATTTCTACAGCACCAAACCTGGGTCTACTCCCGTCGGTATGTCTTGTCAACGGGTCTTAGCGACATTAGGCGGGGTTTGCCAGAACGCTGATTTTCGAGCGGATCCAGTCGTACCATGCGTCGAGACCCTCGCCGGTCGTCGCCGAGATCGGCAGAATTTGAACGTCGGGGTTCACCGACCGCGCGTAGCCGAAACACGTGTCAAGATCGAAGCTTACGTAGGGAACAAGATCGATCTTGTTGATCAGAACCAAACCGGCCGCGGCGAACATGTGCGGGTACTTCAAGGGCTTGTCCTGACCCTCCGTCACCGAGATCACCACCACTTTGCTGTACTCACCGAGATCGAACAGTGCCGGGCACACGAGATTGCCGACATTTTCAATGAACAGCACCGACTTCGGCTCGGGATTCAAGGCGTGAAGTGCGCGGTGAACCATGTCTGCGTCGAGGTGGCAGCCGGCGCCGGTGTTCACCTGCACCGCACGAGCGCCTGCCGCCTCGATTCGCTGGGCGTCGAGCAAGGTTTCCTGGTCGCCCTCGATGACTGCGACCGGGCAGTCGCCGCCGAGCTCTCGGATCGTGCGCTCGAGCAGCGTCGTCTTGCCGGCCCCGGGTGAGCTGGTCACATTGAGAGCCAGAATGCCCCGCTCGGCAAGCGATTGGCGGTTGTGTTCGGCGAGCAGATCGTTTTTCGCGAGCACCTTCTGTTCCAGCGTGATGGTCTCGGTGTGGGGATGCGGGTGGTCATGTGCGTGGTGATGTCCCAACTCGTCGTGTCCGCTCTTGGTAGCGCTCATCGCCGTGATGGTGGCTTGGTCCTCACCGCATCCGCACGTCGCGCACATGGCTAGCTCACTTCCATCGACAGAATTCGAAGGTCTCGTCCGGCCAGCACTTCCACATCCGCGCTGCCGCACGGGCACAACAAGATCAGGTCATGCAGTTGGAAGGTCTCGCCGCAGCCGCGGCATCGAGCCGAGCCGGGCTGCACGTCCAGATCGAGGCGGGCGCCGTCGGCGAGGGTGCCCTCGGTGGCGAGCTCGAAACAGAACCGCATCGCATCGGGCACGACCGCGCACAGCGCGCCGACCTGGACCTTGACGCTCTGCACATGGCGGCCCGCGGCGTGCTCACACACCGCGTCGACAACACTCTGCGTGATCGCCATCTCGTGCATGTCGGTCCGTTCCGGCCGGATAGGACCCACGATAGGTCGGAAACTCCGGGCGCACGGCGTGTCACCTTGAATCGAACAGGTGTTCGTCTACTGTGGGCAGTGTTCGACGGCTAGATGCTGGTCAGGCCGACTTGTCGGTGGCGGCCTCTAGCGTCACGGCCAACTGATCGAAAACCGATCATCGGACAGCTAGATCTTTGGAAGAGGATGGAGACAACCATGGCGCAGCAGGTCCCTGACCGCGAAAAAGCCCTCGAACTGGCAATGGCTCAGATCGAGAAGAACCACGGCAAAGGCTCGGTGATGCGGCTCGGCGACGAGGTGCGCCAGCCGATTTCGGTCATCCCGACCGGCTCGATCGCCCTCGATGTGGCGTTGGGTATTGGCGGTCTGCCGCGCGGCAGGGTCGTCGAGATCTACGGTCCGGAATCCTCGGGTAAGACCACCGTCGCGCTGCATGCGGTTGCCAATGCTCAGGCCGCAGGTGGCATCGCGGCGTTCATCGACGCCGAGCACGCGCTTGATCCGGAGTATGCAAAGAGTCTCGGCGTGGACACCGACTCGCTGCTGGTATCCCAGCCGGACACCGGTGAGCAGGCGCTGGAGATCGCCGACATGCTGATCCGCTCCGGCGCGCTCGACATCCTGGTCATCGACTCGGTGGCCGCGCTGGTGCCGCGCGCCGAGATCGAAGGCGAGATGGGAGACAGCCACGTCGGCCTGCAGGCCCGGTTGATGAGCCAGGCGCTGCGGAAAATGACTGGTGCGTTGAACAATTCGGGTACCACCGCGATCTTCATCAACCAGCTTCGCGAAAAAATCGGTGTCATGTTCGGAAGTCCAGAAACGACAACGGGCGGTAAGGCTTTGAAGTTCTACGCCTCAGTCCGCTTGGACGTCAGGCGAATTGAGACGCTGAAGGACGGCACCGACGCGGTCGGCAACCGCACCCGCGTCAAGGTCGTCAAGAACAAGGTTTCGCCGCCGTTCAAGCAGGCCGAGTTCGACATCCTCTACGGCAAGGGCATCAGCAGGGAAGGCTCGCTCATCGACATGGGCGTCGAGCAGGGCTTCATCCGCAAGTCCGGTTCCTGGTTCACCTACGAGGGGGAGCAGCTCGGTCAGGGCAAGGAGAACGCCCGCAACTTCCTGATCGAAAACGCCGACGTGGCCAACGAGATCGAGAAGAAGATCAAAGAGAAGCTCGGCATCGGTGCCGTGGTGACTGCTGAAGTGGCCAATGACGAAGTCCTGCCCGCCCCCGTCGACTTCTGAGGCGGCTGAGCCCAAACGCGAGGAGCAGGCGCGGGATCTGTGTCTGCGCCTGCTCACCGTGAGGGCCAGGACGCGTGCCGAGCTCGAGGGTCAGCTGGCCAAGCGGGGATACCCTGACGACGTCAGCGAGCGCGTGCTCGACAGGCTCACCGACGTCGGTCTGATCGACGACGCCGACTTCGCCGAACAGTGGGTGCAGTCGCGGCGGGTGAACGCCGGAAAAGGCAAGCGCGCCTTAGCTGCTGAGCTACGGACCAAAGGCGTCGACAACGACGTCATCACCGCCGCGTTGGCGGGGATCGACGCCGATGCCGAACGGCAACGCGCCGAGCAGTTGGTCCGCGACAAGCTACGCCGCGAGAAGCTCGTCGACGACGATGACGCCAAGATCGTGCGCCGGCTCGTCGGGATGCTGGCTCGCCGCGGTTACAGCCAGACGATGGCGTTCGACGTCGTCAAAACCGAGCTTGCCGGTGAGAGGGAGCGGCGCAGGGTCTAGCCGCAGACTCAGATGGTGCCGCCGGCGCCGGCGCCAAACGTGCCCTGCGTGATCGGCTGAATATGCATCGGCTCTGGGCCCTTACTGGAGCGGCGCATCCGGCCTTCCAACCATGTCGCGAACCAGGACAGTGTGAAGTTGACGCTGATCATCAACACCGCGATGACGATCAGGGCGGGGACGTAGTTGCCGTACGACGCGCCGACCTGGGTGCCTTGGCGCACCATCTCCAGGAAAGTGATCTGGTAGCCGATCGCCGTGTCCTTGAGAACGACCACCATCTGCGAGACCAGCACCGGCAACATCGACGTGACGGCCTGCGGCAGCAGGATCGCTCGCATGGTCTGGCCCCACTGCAAGCCGAGCGCTGACGCGGCTTCCGATTGTCCGCGGGGCAACGCATTCACCCCTGCGCGCACGATCTCGGCGATGACCGCACCGTTGTACAGCGTCAAGCCTGTGATGACGCCCGCCAGCGCCAGGTGCTTGGACGGGAAGACGTCGTATTGCGCATACAAGAAGTAGGCGAAGATCATCATGATCAGCACGGGCACCGCGCGGAAGAACTCCACGAACACCGCGGACGGCCAGCGGATCGCGGGGTGGTTGGAAAGCCTGCCGACGCCGAGCAGGAAGCCCAGCGCCAACGCCAGCACGATCGACACCGCGGCTGCGGTCAGCGTGCCCTGCACGCCGGGCAGGATGTAGGTCTTCCACAGGTTGGCCGTCAGGAACGGTTCCCACTTCGCGGCGGTCAGCTGACCCTTCGAGTTCAGCTGGGAATACACCACCCAGATCACCAGCACGATGACGAGTGCCGTGACGACGTTGAAAATGCGGTTCCGTGCCCGGGCGCGCGGACCCGGCGCGTCGAAGAGAACCGAACCGGCCACTACCGTGCCACCGCCAGCCGTTTCCCGAGCCACCCGAAGAACAGCCCCATCGGCAGCGTCAAGATGACGAACCCAACCATGAAGATGGCGCCGATGTAGATCAGCGCGGCCTCGTTCTCGGTCATCGTCTTCATCAGCAACGCCGCTTCCGCCACGCCGATCGCCGATGCGATCGTGGTGTTCTTGGTCAACGCGATCAACACCGAACCGAGCGGACTGACCACAGCGCGAAACGCCTGCGGCAGCAGCACGATTCGCAGATTCTGCGCAAACGTCAGGCCCAGCGACCGCGCCGCCTCCGCCTGGCCCAGTGGCACCGTGTTGACGCCGGACCGCACCGTCTCACACACGAACGCCGCCGTGTAGACGGTGAACCCGAGTATCGCCAGCCGGAAGTTGCTGTCTTCGATCGACGTCAGCGACTTCGAATCCACCAGGGTGATGCCAAGCGTCTGCGCCAGTCCGAATGAGCAGAACAGGATGATCAGTGTCAGTGGGGTGTTGCGCACCACGTTGACGTAGGACGTCCCGATCCAGTTCAGCATCGGCACCGGCGAGAGTCGCATCGCAGCAAGCAATGTACCCAGGATCAGTGCACCGATGGCCGAGAAGGCCGTCAGCTGGATTGTGGTCCAGAACGCCGCAAGGACGTCGTACTGATTGCTACCGAAGTGCACCACGACGGCGCGGCTCGGTTACTTGTCGACCGGCGGCGGCGTCGGCGCAGGAACGCCTGCGGGGCCAAGGTTCTTGTCCCACGCCGCCTTCCACGCCCCGTCCTGCTCCATCTTGGTGATCGCGTTGTTGATCTTGGTCCGCAGGTCGGTGTCGCCCTTCTTCAGGCCGATGCCGTAGCGCTCCTCGGAGAACGTGCCTCCGACGACCTTGAACGCGCCCGGACTCTGCGCCGCGTAGCCCGCCAGGATCACCTGGTCGGTGGTCACCGCGTCGATCGCGCCGTTCTTCAGCGCCTCGACGCAGGCCGAATAGGTGTCGTACTGCTGCAGCTGAACGCCGGGGTACTTGTCCTTGATGCGTTGTGCAGGTGTTGAGCCCGAAACCGAGCACAGCTTCTTGTTGTTCTGCAGCGACTCGGGCCCGGTGATGTCGGTGTTGTCCGCCTTCACCAGCAGGCTCTGTCCGGTGAGCAGATACGGCCCGGCGAAGTCGACCTTCTCCTTGCGGGTGTCGGTGATCGAATAGGTGGCGGCGATGAACTTCACCTGGTCGTTCTGGATCAGCGTCTCGCGCTGCCCGGACGGCGATTCCTTCCACTCGATCTTGTCCTCGCCGTAGCCGAGTTCCTTGGCGACGTACTTCGCGACGTCGACGTCGAACCCGCTCATCGTTCCGTCGGGGTTCTTCAAGCCGAGGCCCGGCTGGTCGAACTTGGTCCCGATGACGATCTTGTCGCTATCCCCACCACCGCCGCCGCACGCGGTCGCCGAAAGGGGCAATGCGATGGCGAGTGCGATGGCTGCTGCAACTCGCACCTTGAGGGACGGCATGGTTTCGGTTCCTTTCGCCGGGCGTTTAGCGCTGTCAGTGCTTGAGAATCTTGCTGAGAAAGTCTTTTGCGCGATCGGTTTTCGGGTTTCCGAAGAATTCAGCCGGTTCGGCGGCCTCGACGATCGCGCCGCCGTCCATGAACACGACTCGGTTCGCGGCACCGCGGGCGAAGCCCATCTCATGGGTGACCACCACCATGGTCATCCCCTCCTTGGCCAACGACGTCATCACGTTGAGCACTTCGTTGATCATCTCGGGGTCCAGCGCGCTGGTCGGCTCGTCGAACAGCATGACCTTCGGGTTCATCGCAAGCGACCGCGCGATCGCGACCCGCTGCTGCTGGCCGCCCGACAGTTGGGCCGGATACTTGTCCGCCTGATTGGCGATGCCAACCCGCTCCAGCAGTGTCATCGCCTTTTCACGGGCCTCGGACTTCGACTTCTTGCGAACCTTCATCGGCGCGAGCGTGACGTTGTCCAGAATCGTCTTGTGCGCGAATAGGTTGAAGGACTGGAACACCATTCCGACATCGGACCGGAGCTGCGCCAGCTTTTTTCCTTCGGAGGGCAGCACAACACCGTCGATCTCGATTGTGCCCGAGTCGATAGGTTCAAGGCGATTGATGGTGCGGCACAACGTCGACTTGCCCGAACCGGACGGGCCCAACACGACGATCACCTCCCCGCGATCCACGTCGAGGTTGATGTCCTTCAGCACGTGCAGGGCACCGAAGTGCTTGTTGACCGCTTTCATCGAGACCATCGGCCCTGCTGTCGGAGTCGGATTGGCGTCCTTTACATCCGCCCCGGCGCTCTCCATGGGTGCAGACCTTACCCAGGGAACGCGCAGCTTGCCGGGAACTCGCGAATCCACCCAAAACGTCGCGCGCAGCGCTCCGTACCATGAAGCCGTGACTTCGACGGTGACGCAAGAGGCGGCAGCGACTGATGCTGTTCGCCAGCGGACGCGCACCTATCAGGTCCGCACCTACGGCTGCCAGATGAATGTGCATGACTCCGAACGGCTGGCCGGGTTGCTGGAATCCGCAGGCTACGAGCGCGCAGCCGACGGCACCGACGCCGACGTGGTGGTGTTCAACACCTGCGCGGTCCGCGAAAACGCCGAC
>Ga0105249_10006334_pt1 | contig 10286 bp, 8 predicted proteins | sample KBSS44metaG_FD_81522 | JGI IMG/M metagenome (GOLD analysis project Ga0105249, IMG submission 81522) | Switchgrass rhizosphere microbial communities from Kellogg Biological Station, Michigan, USA - KBS S4-4 metaG | ecosystem: Host-associated > Plants > Roots > Rhizosphere > Soil | place...
CGTCGGCCTCACCGCGCAGCAGGCGGCCGATCTCAACAACGAGACGCGCGCCGAACTGGGCCTGCATGGCATCGATGCCATCGCGATCACCCAGGGCACGCTCACGCTCGGCCTTTCCGATCTGGCGCGCTACAACGATTATGCCTTCGTGGGCGGCGATGTGGTGCTTGCCGCCAGCGGTACCACGCTGGGTGGCTTGATGCCGGCAGACTTCAGCGACTTTGCCGCGCGCGGGATCACCGCGATCGACGCGACGGACGATGCGCTGGTCCTGACGCTCACGCAGTTTGCAGCGCTGGGCACTGTGCGCCTGACGGCAAGCGACGATGTCACGATCGTGGCCACGGCAGCCGATCTGGCCAGCCTTTCACCCGCCGTTTACGCGGCGATGAGCGCGTCGGGCGTGGACAATGTCGAGGTGTCGGGCGGGGCGCTGCAATTGAACGCGGCGCAGGCCGCGGAACTGGGCAATGTCCAGCTCTTGAGCAGCGCGCCGATCACGCTGGTCGATAGCGGTGCCAATATCGCCGCGCTCAGCATCGATGCGATTGCGGGCCTGGCCGGATCGGGCATTACCGGGATCGATGCCACCACCGGGATCACGATCAACGCCACCAGGTACGAGGCGCTGGGCGGCATCCACTTTGCGCTGTCGGATGTGGTCACCGTGGCGTCCAACCATAGCTTTGCCATGGGGGCCGATGTCGACAACGTCACGTTGAGCGGCAACAAGAACCTGGTGGTGACGGGCAACGGCGGCGCCAATGTCATCACTGGCAATGCCGGGCGCAATACGCTCGACGGAGGGGCGGGCAACGACCGGTTGATCGGCGGCGCCGGGCGCGACGTGCTGACCGGCGGCGCGGGGACAGACAAGTTCATCTTCCGCGATGGCGACTTTGGCGGCAACACCGCCTCCACGGCCGACCGGATCACCGATTTCTCGCACGGCTCGCGCGATCTGATCTCGCTGATCGGGGTGGACGCCAATGCCAATACGGTAGGAGACGATGCCTTTAGCTGGATCGGCACCAGCGCGTTCCACCACGTCGCAGGCGAGCTGCGCTTTGCCCAGGCTGGCGGCAACACGTTCGTTCAGGGCGATACAAACGGCGATGGACTGTCGGACTTCTGGATCAGGCTCGATGGCCTGGTCAATCTCCAGGCGTCAGACTTCCAGCTTTAGGCCGGTCTCCGCCGGCCAGAATGCAGGATTGGGGGGAAAGGGGAGGCCTGGGGCCTCCCCTTTTGTCCGTGCGTTACCTGATTGCATTCAATCAAAAACGATCATCATCGCTGATTGCCCTCTCCCTTCCGGTCTTGGCACGTGCTATGGCCCGCGGCCATGATCATCTCCGCACCCACCGATTTCCGGGCCGCAGCGCAGCGGCGCCTGCCGCCGTTCCTGTTCCACTACATCGATGGCGGATCGGGCGCGGAAACCACCCTGCGCCGGAACGAGGCCGATCTCCAGGCGCTGACGATCCGCCAGAACGTGCTGCGCGACGTGGCCGGCCTTTCCACTGCCACCACGCTGTTCGGGCAGGACCTGGCCCTGCCGGTCGTGCTCGCGCCGGTGGGGCTGACCGGCATGTATGCCCGGCGCGGTGAAGTGCAGGCCGCGCGCGCGGCGGCCACGCGTGGCGTGCCGTTCACGCTGTCCACCGTATCGGTCTGTCCATTGGAGGAAGTGCAGGCGCAGTGCCCGCGCCCCATCTGGTTCCAGCTCTACGTGCTCAAGGACCGGGGCTTCATGCGCAGCGTGCTCGAACGCGCCAAGGCCGCCGGCGTGACCACGCTGGTCTTCACGGTAGACATGCCGCTGCCGGGCTCGCGCTATCGCGATGCGCATTCGGGCATGTCGGGCGCGCATGCACCGCTGCGCCGGATGATCCAGGCGATGACTCATCCTGCCTGGGCATGGGACGTTGGCCTGCGCGGCCGCCCGCACGATCTGGGCAATGTTTCCACCTACATGGGCAAGCCCATGGCCCTGGGCGATTATATCGGCTGGCTGGGAGACAATTTCGATCCCGGCATCGGCTGGAAGGATCTGGAATGGATCCGCGCCTTCTGGGACGGCCCCATGGTGGTGAAAGGCATTCTCGAACCCGAAGATGCCCGCGATGCAGTGCGGTTCGGCGCCGATGGCCTGGTCGTGTCGAACCACGGCGGGCGCCAACTCGATGGCACGCTGTCCTCGGCATCGGCACTGCCGCGCATTGCCGATGCCGTGCAGGGCAACTTGCGCATCCTGGCCGATTCAGGCGTGCGCACCGGGCTCGACGTGGTGAAGATGCTGGCGAGCGGCGCCGATGCCGTGATGCTGGGTCGCGCATTCATCTATGCGTTGGCGGCACGCGGGGGGGCCGGGGTCGGCCAATTGCTCGACCTGATCGAAAAGGACATGCGCGTGACCATGGCGCTCACCGGCGCGCGAACCATCGCCGACCTGGGTGCCCACACCCTCGCCTGACGCAGCGGCGAAGTTTCCGCCAAGATGGATGAAAAAACGGCGGCAAGGCCATTGGCCCAGCCGCCGTAAAGTGGAGAACTCAGCACATCGCTGCACCGAGCCCTTCGGGTCGCAAGGCGGGCCTAGGCGATAGGGTGATTCCCTGATTGTATGGATTCGACAAAATCGGTGGTATTGGCGCCACAGCATGCCGGTTTTCCACCCGTAGCAACGATTAATGCGCGGCGCCGGCGTTTTGCGGCTTGGCGCCAAGCGCGCGGGCCGCAATAGGGTGGAACTATCCCTCCGTCGCTCTTAATCAGTGGCTCTGTAATGCTCTATCGCCTTGCACGTCCTTTGCTTTTTCGTTTGCCAGCCGAAACTGCCCATACTTTGACACTGCGTGGACTGGCCTTGTCGCCGATCGGCGCCAGGGCCGCGCCCGCACCTGCCCTGGCCCAGCGCGTGGCCGGAATCGTCTTTCCCAACCCGGTGGGCCTCGCGCCGGGTTTCGACAAGAATGGGCAAGTGCCCGATGCGCTGATCGGGCTTGGATTCGGATCGGTCGAAATCGGAACTGTTACGCCCAAACCGCAAGCCGGCAACGCGCGCCCGCGCCTGTTCCGCCTGGTGGAGGACGAGGCCGTCATCAACCGCATGGGCTTCAACAATGATGGCTCCCAGATCGTGGCGGAGCGCCTGACCAAGCGGCTGGGCCGGCCGGGCATTGTCGGCGCCAATATCGGGGCCAACAAGGATTCGCCCGATCGCATCGCCGATTACGCGGAAATGACGCGGATCATGGCGCCGCTGGCCACCTATCTCACCGTCAACGTCAGCTCGCCCAACACGCCGGGCCTGCGCGCCTTGCAGGATGAAGGCGCCCTGACAGAACTGCTCGACGCCGTGATCGCCGCGCGTGGGCCGCACAAGACGCCGATCTTCCTCAAGCTCGCGCCCGACCTGCAAGCCACCGATATCGACTCGATCTGCCGCATCGCACTCGACAAGCGACTCGATGCCCTGATCGTGACCAACACCACGATCAGCCGGCCTGCGGGGCTGCGCTCGCCCCTGGCGGGCGAAAGCGGCGGGCTTTCGGGCAAGCCGTTGGCCCCGCTGGCACTGGAAACGCTGCGGGCATTCCGCAGCGCCACGGGCGGCGCCATTCCCCTGGTCGGCGTGGGCGGCATTTCCAACGCAGAAGATGCCTGGCAACGCATTCGCGCCGGGGCCAGCCTGATCCAGCTGTACAGCGCGATGGTCTACAAGGGCCCCAGGCTGGCGCGCCAGATCATCGATGGCCTGGCACAGCGTGTGCGCGCCGAAGGCATGACAAGCATTGCAGAGGCGGTCGGGACGCAATAGCCCATGGTCGCATGACCTTGCGCCCCCGTTCTTCGCTTGCCGCCGCCACCCTTGCGGTCGTCACCACTCTGGCGCTGGCGGGATGCCAGGCCATGCCCGGCACCCCTGCGCTGCCATTGGGCCAGCCCGGCGGGGCGTCGCTCGTCCCCGGCAGGCTCGACGCGGCAAAGGCGGGTGAGCAGGGCCTGGTTTCCGCCGCCGATCCGCGCGCGGCCGATGCCGGCGCCCAGATCCTGCGCCAGGGCGGCTCGGCCACCGATGCAGCGCTCGCCACCATGCTGGCGCTCGGCGTGGTGGAGCCGCAAAGCTCGGGCATCGGGGGTGGCGGTTTCCTGGTGATGGCCGATGCTGCCGGCCAGGTGGACACGGTGGACGGCCGCGAAAAGGCGCCGGCTGCCGCAACGCCGCAGTGGTTCTTCAAGGATGGCCAGCCCATGGCCTTTGCCCAGGCGCGTCCCGGTGGCCACAGCGTGGGTGTTCCCGGTTCATTGCGCCTGGCCGCGCTCGCTCATGCCCAGCATGGCAAAGTGGCGTGGCGCCTGTTGTTTGCCCCGGCGATCAAGCTGGCGCGCGATGGCTTTGCCATCACCCCGCGCCTCTATCGCGCATTGAGCGACAGTGCGGATATTGCCGGTCTCGACCCGGCCGGTCGTGCGCTGTTCTTTGGCGCCGATGACCGCCCGCTGCCGGTGGGCACGCTGGTGCGCAATCCCGCTCTTGCCGCCACGCTCGAAGCCGTGGCGATGCACGGCGCAGACTGGTTCTATTCGGGCAGCAATGCCCAGGCCATCGCCACCAAGGTCGGCACCGCGCCCATCAACCCCGCGCCGATGACCACGGCAGACCTGGCCGCGTTCAAGGCCTTACCGCGCCCCGCGATCTGCGGCCACTATCGCCAGTATCGCATCTGCTCGATGGGGCCGCCTTCCTCGGGCGCGACCACCGTGGTCGCCACCCTGGGCCAGCTCGAACGGTTCGATCTGGGCGCACTGGGTCCAGACAGTCCGATTGCCTGGCATCTGCTGGCCGATAGCGAACGGCTGGCCTATGCCGATCGCGACCAGTATCTGGCCGATCCCGATTTCGTGCGCGTGCCCGGCGCAGGGCTGGTCGACCCGGCCTATCTGGCGCAGCGATCGCAGCTGATTTCCGCCGAGACCGCGCTGCCCCATGCCGCGCCCGGCATTCCCGCCGGTGTCACTGCGCGGCTGGCTCCAGCCAGGCCGCAGCCGGAACATGGCACCTCGCACTTCGTCGCGGTCGATCGCTGGGGCGCCGTTGCCAGCTATACGTCCACGGTCGAAAGCGCATTTGGCTCGGGCCTGATGGCAGGTGGCTATTTCCTCAACAACGAATTGACCGATTTCAACCTCGATCCCCTTCGTGACGGGCTGCCCACAGCCAACCGCGTGGAAGGCGGCAAGCGGCCGCGCAGCTCGATGTCTCCCACCGTGGTCTTCGGCCCGGACGGGCAGGTCCGGCTGGTGGTGGGCGCGGCGGGCGGGGCGACGATCCCGGCCCAGGTCATCCGCGCGCTGATCGGGGTGATCGACTGGCACCTGAGCGCGCAGCAGGCGCTGGCCCTGCCGGTGCTGTTCGCGCCGGGGGACCGCGTCTGCGTCGAACAGGGCAGCCGCCTTGAGGCGATGATCCCCACGCTTATCGCCATGGGCCATGCCCAGGCCCAGGCCTGCGCGATGCCGCTCAAGGCGAATGCAATCGAGCGCGTGGGAGACCGCTGGCTGGGCGCTGCCGATCCACGCAGCGAAGGCGCCGCCATCGCGCAATGAAGCTCCCCGTGGCGGCGCCGTGACACCGCCCAAGCGCCGCTTGCCGTAAAGGAACGCGCGGCCTAGCTATCGGTTGTGGAAGCAGGCTCTGCCAAGGACCTGCGGGGGAGTTCTCGTATCCGTGTCTGAAACACAAGCCGTTGCCGGGGTGGCCCAACTGGGGCAGATACCCAATCTGGTCAGCCTGTTCCTGACGCGGGCTGCCCATTATGGCGATGCGCCGTTTCTTTCGGCCAAACGGCAGGGCGCCTGGGTTTCGCAATCCTGGCGCGAGGTGGCGGACCAGGTTTGCCTCCTGGCCCAGGCGCTGCGCGGGCTTGGCCTCAATCCCGGCGACCGGGTCATGCTTGTTTCGGAAAACCGCCCGGAATGGTGCATGGCCGATATCGCGATCATGGCGGCCGGCCTGGTAACGGTGCCCACCTACACCACCAATACCGTGCGCGATCACCTGCATATCCTGGAAAATTCGGGTGCGCGGGCGATCATCGTGTCCGATGCCAAGCTGGCGCAGCCATTGCTCGCCGCAGCGCTCACGGCCCCATGCGCCGAACATGTCATCGGGATGGAGCCCTTGCGCCAGCAGCAGGCGGGCACCCTTCACTTCCACGATTGGGCCTCGCTGGTCAGCGGCGATGCTGCCGCGGCACGCGCGGCGGTGGAGCAGCGCATTGCCACCATTGGCCGCCAGGACCTGGCCTGCATCATCTATACCAGCGGCACCGGCGGTGCCCCGCGCGGGGTACGCCAGCATCATGGCGCGATCCTCGCCAATGTCGCCGGCGCGGCGCAAGTCTTGGCCGAGGATTTCGACCTGGGCGACGAGCTGTTCCTGTCTTTCCTGCCGCTGAGCCACGCATACGAGCACACCGGCGGTCAATGGCTGCCGATCGGGGTGGGTGCGCGCATCACTTATGCCGAGGGACTGGAAAAGCTGGCGAGCAATATCGAGGAAGTGCGCCCCACGCTGATGGTGGTGGTGCCGCGCCTGTTCGAGGTGCTGCGCGCACGGATCATCAAGCAGATCGAGAAGCAGGGCCGCATCGCCAACTGGCTGATGGACCGCGCCCTTGCCATTGCCGCGCACCGCCAGCAAACTGGCCGCTTGCGCCTGATCGATCGCCCGCTCGACATGCTGATCGAGCGCACCTTGCGGCCCAAGGTGCGCGCACGGTTCGGCGGGCGGATCAAGGCACTGGTATCGGGCGGCGCCCCGCTCAATCCCGAAGTCGGCCTGTTTTTCGAGGCCATGGGGCTGACCATGCTGCAAGGCTATGGCCAGACCGAAGCCGGCCCGGTGATCGCCTGCAACCGCCCGGCTGCCGGCATCCGCATGGACACCGTGGGGCCGCCGCTCGCCGGGGTGGAAGTGAAGATCGCACCCGATGGCGAAATCCTGGTGCGCGGCGAGCTGGTGATGCACGGCTATTGGCACAACGATGCGGAAACCGCCCGTGCCATCCAGAACGGCTGGCTGCACACCGGCGATATCGGCCATATCGACGCGGCCGGCCGCATCAAGATCACCGATCGCAAGAAAGACATGATCGTCAACGACAAGGGCGACAACGTCTCTCCGCAAAAGATCGAAGGGATGCTCACCCTCCAGCCGGAAATCGCCCAGGCGATGGTTTCGGGAGACAAGCGGCCCTATGTCGTCGGTCTGATCGTGCCCGATGCCGAATGGGCGATGCAATGGTCGGTAGACAACGATGCCCCGCACGATCTCTCGCGCCTGGCCGATCTCCCCGCGTTCCGCAGCGCCGTGCGCGCGGCGGTGGACCGCGTGAACCGCGACCTGTCGGTCGTTGAAAAGGTGCGCCAGTTCACCGTGGCAGACGAACCCTTTGCCATTGCCAACGAGGAATTGACCCCCTCGCTCAAGATCCGCCGCCACAAGATCCGCGAGCGCTATGCCGCGCGGCTCGACGCATTGTACAAGGGCTAGGCCATTTCCGTCTCTTCGCGCGCGACCGCGATCGGCATTGGCGCCACCGTGGTGGCGCAAGTGTCGTTCAACATGGGCGCAGCCTTTGCCAAGCAGCTTTTCCCGCTGGTGGGTGCGGGCGGCGTCACGCTGTTGCGCATCACCATTGCCGCCGTGATCCTGATGGCCTGGCGCCGGCCCTGGCGGCGGCCGGTGCCGCGCGCGCTCTGGGCGGGACTGCTGGCCTATGGGGGGGTGCTGGGCCTGATGAATTTCCTGATCTACCAGGCGTTTTCCCACATCCCGATCGGCATTGCCGTGGGTGTCGAAGTGACCGGCCCACTTGCCATCGTCGTGTTCGCTTCGCGCTCGCTTCGCGATTTCCTGTGGCTGGGCTGCGCGATCGGCGGCCTGGCCCTTTTGCTGCCCTGGCACGCCGATCGCGCGCTGGACCCGTTCGGCCTGCTTCTGGCGGGCGGCGCGGCGCTGTGCTGGGCTTGCTACATCGTGTTTGGCCGGCGCGTGGCAGGCAGCCTGGGGACAGATGCCGCCGCCTGGGGCATGGTCGTGGCTTCTGCCATCATGGCGCCCACGCTGTTCCCCTTTGTTGCATGCCCCGCGCTATGGTCGCCCCACGCACTGGGTATGGGCCTGATCATCGCCACGATGTGCAGCGCCCTGCCCTATGCGCTGGAAATGGAAGCGATGCGCCGCTTGCCGACGCATGGGTTCGGCATGCTGCTCAGCGCCGCGCCGGCAGTATCGGCGATCGTGGCGTGGCTCGTTATCGGCGAGCGACTTACCCCCACGCAGTGGCTGGCGATCGGCCTGATCGTCGTGGCGTCGGCCGGCGCGGCCGCCAACAGCGGGCGGCGCGGCCGCCCTCAGGCCGCTTCTTCCAGCGGCACGAAATCGGGATAGAACGTTGGCGCGCGGGTGGACCAGCCCGGCGCCGTGGCCGCCGCCTCGCTGATCGATTGCAACAGGTCCTTGCGCCGCAGCGGGCGAATCTGCGGCAAGGCCGCCGCCCCGCAGAACGCCGCCGGCAACCAGGGCCGCACATCGGCGCCAAGCAGCCGTTCGTAGAGGAAGCGATAGGCGGAAAAGCCGTCGAGCCGGTCCTGACCCAGATCGAATGCGGAAAGCCGGATCAGGGCGCCCATGAAGCGCTCCATGCCCTCGGCCGCGGGGCCTTCCGGCAGCATCGTGCGCAGCTGCTTGAGATCCTGATAGACCACGTACTGCGTGCGAATCGCCGCCGTTTCGGCAGGCGTGCGCGCCCAGATCTGAAACGCATCGCGGCGGCCCAGGCCAATGTCCAGGCTGCGGCGGATGTAACGCTGGGTTGCTGCCGGAAAAGTGGCGAATTCACGCAGTTCGTTCAGCAACTGGGTGGCGGTCTGGCTGTGGGACATGGCACACTCCGATGCGGCCAGCCTATCTGATGCACGAGCAGGCCCGCCGTTGCAGCACAGGCTAGACCCGCCTGGTTAGCGCGCCATTAATCCTTCCATGCGCACGGCCCCCGCCTGCCCGTTATGGCGAATTGCACCAGCAGCGGGGCCGGCGACGGCCGGACCAGGTCGTGAACCCATAAATGGCCCTGCTGCACACTGCGATTCCGGAAGAGTGGTGCGGGCGGGGGGAATTGAACCCCCACGGGCAAAGCCCGACGGATTTTCTTACCAGCTACGGCTTTCGCCGCCCCCAGGTCTGGCATCTCCAGCCTGGCGTTTGTGGTCTGGACTATCCCTTCACCGTGCCCAGAAAGGGTTTAGGTGCTGCCCGTCTAGTCTCTACACCTTCCCGACGCAAAAGCATCGGGCTTGGCTCGGGATTGCCATGTCAAAGGTTTCCCCGAATTTGAGCAGTTCTGCATCGCCGGTTTCCCGAGCGAGCACTCAATGGCCTAAGTCCGTTGCGTCTACCGGTTCCGCCACGCCCGCACGGCCGCCGTCCGCTATAGAGCGGCTTCGAATCCACGCCAAGGCGGATATGCGGCTTGTGCCCAGTTTTGGAAACATGCCCAGTTTTGGAAAGCAGGTTCGGTGCGCCAGGCGCATCCCTCGAACGGCAGGCAGCGCCATTGCATTGGCAAAAACGCTGCCTGCCCCCCCTTAACGGCGCCGCCGTGCCCCCATGGCAGCACCGTTGCTGGCGCAGGGCAGGCCATGGGCCGCCCCGCCGCCAGATCCCGTCAACCGCGCTGCGTCATTCCGCGTTGAGGCGGATGCGCATTTCCTTGCCTGGCTTGAAGTACGGCACGCGCTTGCCCGGCACATCGACGGATTCGCCGGTGCGCGGATTGCGGCCCTTGCGCGCATCCCGTTCACGCGTGGAAAAGGCGCCAAAGCCACGCAGTTCGACGCGGCCGCCATCGGCCAGGCGGCCGGCGATCTCGTCGAAGAAGACATCGACCACCCGCTCGATCTCTTCGGCGCGCAACCCTGGGCTGTCCTTGGCCAAGGCTTGCAGCAATTCGGAACGTATCATGTCAAATCCCCCTCCACCTATGCCCCCCGGCATGGTTCACGGTCCCTGTCGCGCCTGTTCGACCCCCGTCAAGGCGCGATCCCTCTTCTGCCAGACGTCGGACAGGTGTTCAACTTAACGAAGGTTTAGATAAGCAAGGAATTTTAGCACAATTTGCGCATTTCGGGACGGTTTGGGGAACCGAGACCGCCATTTGCCCGGACGCGCCCGATCATGTCCGGCTCCGGGCGGGTTACGAAACGAAACGCGCACG
>Ga0105249_10006335_pt1 | contig 10285 bp, 7 predicted proteins | sample KBSS44metaG_FD_81522 | JGI IMG/M metagenome (GOLD analysis project Ga0105249, IMG submission 81522) | Switchgrass rhizosphere microbial communities from Kellogg Biological Station, Michigan, USA - KBS S4-4 metaG | ecosystem: Host-associated > Plants > Roots > Rhizosphere > Soil | place...
CGAGTGAGACTACTGACAGGTCAAACGCCTGTCCCTGATAGCCCGGAGGTTGAAACCAGATTTTTCCGGCGGCGCCGTCAATGATGCGCACCACTCCCGGCTTGCTGTACATCGCGAGGCGTTCGCCGTCTGATACGGCATGCACGACGAATGCAGGTTGCGTCGGAAGCAGTGTGGCGAGAACAAAAAAAGCGCCTGTTGCAATAAATAGCAGTCTGCGCATAGAGAAGGCTCCTTGGGGATGTTGATTGGCAATCAAGCTGTCGTCTCAAACAATGAACGGCATTGAAGAAGATTCACGTGGCAGCTCTGAACAGAGTAAGTGTGCTTCTAAAGGAATTCCGAACGAAAGTCAATGGAAAATAGAACGCGCTCGGCTCTGTATGCTATTTGAACGTCCACTGACGTGATAGTATTACATTTCCCCCAAACAAACTGGCACGGTGCTTGCTCGACTGCGAGTAGCTTTGCTCTTTAGGAGGATATCAATCGTGACGAACAAAATCTGCCTTTTTACGATACTGTTGATCGCGGCGCTTGGCGTGGGTTGTGCAACCAATAGTGCCCAGGACGCTAATGCTAACTCAACTGCTAACCAAACTCAGGCGCAACCCGGCCCTGATAATTCCGAAATCGCTACGACCGTCGATGCTGACGGCACCCGTACAGAAACGCGTACTTTCAAGGACAATCGGCACATCTCTAAAGTGACGGTGACGACTCGCAACGGCGTGAAGACCGTGAAGGTGACGGCAAAGAGTGGCGAAGAGAAAGTAGTGGACACGACTGAAGACGTGCTCCACGCCACGGGTGACAAAGTCGCCGACGCCGCAGGGTTTGTAGCCGATAAAAGTAAGGACGCAGTCACCGAAGCAGGCGACAAGGCCGAAGACGCTAAAGACAAGACGGTAGATGTGACGAAGAAGGTTGGCGAAAAGACCGTCGACGCCAGCAAGACCATTGGTGAGAAGAGTGTCGAAGGCGCTAAGAAAGTCGGCAGTGCAACCGCCGAAGGTGCAAAGAAAGCGGGCAAGGCCGTGAAGAAAGTGATTCCTTAACTAATAGGATCGAGGTTTAGGTTAACGAACGGGCAGCTCCAGCAACGAGCTGCCCGTTTTTACATTTAGCCGAGCATCCTCTTAGCACTCTTAGTGTCCGTCATCCCGGCTTTGAATCATGCCGGGAATGAAACGGCGTCTCGCTTGAGTTCTGGTCGTTGCATGGTCCAGATCTGTTATACAGTCATCGTTCCTCGCGCTTTCTGACAAACAAAGACCTAACCACATTGCCGAGCCGGACCGTTTGAGGTGGTACACACTTCATTTTTGTGCAGAGACGTCTAGCTGGTTCATGGGCCTGGTCCATTGACAACTTTTCCGAAACAACATAGGATGCCGAACTCATTAAGGCCCACACTCGCTGCGTTAGTTGTTTCTCCTCGACACTCGGTTAGCGAGTTCTGAAGCTCCCAACACTATGGGCCGGTTCCAGTGGATCCGGCTGTATTTAAAGCACCTTGCGCTACGAGGCTTTTTCACGCCTCGAGATAGGACCACTATGTCAAATAAGAAGGTTTTCCTGCTGGCTTTAGCAGTTGTCGCCGCCACTGCTGTCACGGTTCCATTCACTGGTCGCACTGCAAACAGAGGATCAGCAGTGGTCGCAAATTCGACGACGGCCGCTGCAGAAAGAGCCACAACCACTCAACACGAAGACGTGCCGCAGGTAGTCTCTTTACAAGTCACACCATCCGGCTTTGAACCTCTCGAGACAATTGCTCCGAAGGGGAAGTTTCTGATCCTTTTACAAAATCGCACCGGACGACGCGATCTCAACTTCTGGCTGGCGCGTGAAAACGAAGGACGGGTTGCCGAATCAAAATCTAAAAACCGCGATTGGAAAGCACACGTTCAGCTCGCTCCCGGCACGTACATCATAGGCGAAACCAATCACCCCGAATGGCAGTCAATCATTCGAGTGACGAATTAACGCGCGTTCATAACCGGCTCAACTACAACTCTCATTTCTTTAGATTGAGGTTCGTTATGATTTCTTTCTTCCGCACCCTTCGCTCCCTGACTCTTACAGCATCTCTATTGCTCTTCCTGTGCGCGAGCATCGTTGCGCAACAACAGACTACCGATGGCGCCACACCGCTCGGGCTCTCACCTGGAGCTCCGGCCGGCTCTTATCCCCTCAGCGATTTCGAGGATGTAAACCTCTATAACGGTACCCTTAATTTCTCGCTGCCAATGGTGAAGATTGCGGGACGAGGTGAGGCCGAGTATTCACTAATGCTGCGGGTCGATCATAAGTGGCTGGTCCAGAAGGAAGCTTCTGATGGCCAACCTCCTGTCAACATCTACACACCGATGCCAGGTTGGTGGACGGATACAGGCTGGGCGCAAGTTTACAGCATGGGGCGGATGGAAACGCGCCAGGGAGGCAGCCGCGACTTTGTGCTTGGCTCCGGCGGCTGTGGCTACATTCACCGCCAAACACTCACGCGGTTGACGTTCATTGCGCCTGACGGCACCGAGTATGAGTTGCGCGATCAGGCAACTAACGGTCAACCGGTACTGGCAACCTGCACCGCCTACAACCGCGGCAGCGTTTTCGTGACCGCAGACGGAAGTGCAGCGACCTTCATCTCCGATATCCCTATCTCCGATTATCAATACGATAATCCCGCCAACATTCCACCGTCGGGTTACATGATGCTGCGCAACGGCACGCGCTTTCGTGTGGACGGCGGCAAAGTGTCGTGGATGCGTGATCGCAACGGCAACAAGCTAACGTTTACCTATGACATTTATCAGCGAATGACCTCAGTGACAGATTCGCTGAACCGGCAGGTGACGATTAATTACGACGCGGGTGGCGGCGCCTATCAGGAGATCACCTACAAAGGCTTTGGCGGAGCTACGCGCAGCCTGAAAGTCTATTTTGCTCTGCTCTCAACCGTGTTGCGCAGTGACTTCACCATGCTGACTACGTACCAGATGTTTCCGGAATTGAATGGGTCCGGCAGCGGTTATCACAACCCTTCAGTAGTAAGCGCCGTTGAGCTGCCGAACGGCAAGCAATACCAGTTTCGTTACAACAGCTACGCGGAGTTAACGCGGGTGGTACTCCCGACGGGCGGAGCGATCGAATATGACTACGCTGCCGGGTTGACGGATTCCGCCACCGGCAGCGGTGTGATCAGCGGGTTGGCCCAGAAAGAAGTCTATCGCCGTGTGATTGAGCGTCGCGTTTATCCTGACGGCGGCAGCGGCAGTGGTTTCGCAAGCCGGATGACCTACAGCCGGCCCGAGACCAGCACGACCAACGCGGGCTACGTGACCACCGATCAATACAACGCCAGTGGCACGTTATTGACGCGCGCGATCCATTATTTCTACGGCAGCCCGCGAGCGTCTTTCTTCAAGCAACCAACCGAGTATCCCGCCTGGACTGATGGTCGTGAGTACAAGACAGAGGCGTTTGCTGCTAATGGAACAACGCTGCTCCATCGAGTGGAAAACACTTTCCAGCAACGGGCCACGGTGGACTGGTGGACTGGAGGCGCTGCGACAGCGCCACCGAACGATGTTCGCATCGCCGAGACTGTTACAACCCTCGCGGATACGAATCAGCTCTCGAAGCAGACGTTTGGTTATGACGACACTGTTCCCTTCAACAATCAAAACAACGTGAAGGAATACGATTATGGCGCGGGTGTGGTTGGAACACTGGTGCGGGAAACGCGAACCGCGTATCAGACGAGTGCGAGTTACACGGGAACCAGTGTGCATATTCGCAATCTACCGACGCAGGTCTCGATCTTCGACGGTGGTGGCGTCGAGCGGGCCCGCACCACGTATGAATATGACAATTACCCATTGGACTCGACTCATGCGCCGCTCACCAATCGCCCCAGCATCAGCGGCTTTGATGCAACTTTCAATACCGGCTACCCGACGCGCGGCAACCCGACTGCTACGACGAAGTACTTGCTTACAGGCGGCGTCGTCACCGGTTCAATCTCTTCCTATACGCAATACGACATCGCCGGAAATATAACTAAAGTTATCGATGCGCGTGGTTATGCCACCGAGCTTTATTACGACGATTGCTTTGGGGCGCCGAATGGCGAAGCGCGGACCCCTACTGCGCCGGCTGAGCTCGCGGGTCTTTACAGTTATGCGTTTGTCACTTCAATAAAGAACCCGCTTAATCACTGGACCTACAGCCAGTTTGACTTTTACCTGGGCCAGCCGGTTGATGGTGAAGATGCGAACGGCGTTGTCGCCAGTGGCACTTACAACGACAGTCTCGACCGGCCTACACAGATCAGGCGCGCGGCGGGGACCAGCCTTACCAACCAGACCACTTTCGGTTACGACGATAACAATCGAATTATCACCACCTCCAGCGACCGCGACACGAATAACGATAATGTGCTCGTTAATAAGATCGTGTACGACAAAATGGGCCGCGCAAAAGAGAAACAACAGTACATCGGTGGGAGCAACTACATTTCGATTCAGTATGACTACAATGAGCTGGGCCAGTTGAACAAGACTTCCAATCCCTACGGCATGGGCGAGACACCCGTCTGGACCACGACGGTATTTGATGCGCTGGGCCGCACCACTTCCGTTACTACTCCCGACAACGCTGCGGTTTCCAGCAGCTATAGCGGCAACACAGTGACGACCACAGATCAGGCGAGTAAAGCGCGTAATAGCGTGACTGATGCGCTCGGACGATTGAAGGAACTTTATGAAGATCCTTCTGGAGTTAATTACAAGACGGAGTACGCGTACGACGTGCTGGACGATCTCACCACTGTTACTCAGGGAGCACAGACAAGAACCTTCGGTTACGACTCGCTAAAGCGTTTAAAGTCCGCGACCAATCCGGAAAGCGGGACGATCAGCTACGACTACGACAACAATTCAAATCTATTACAGAAGACGGATGCACGCGGCGTCGTGACGATCTACTCGTACGACGAGCTTAATCGCGTAAAGGTAATTCTCTATCGCATCAATGGTCAGCCCGATCCAAACACGGGCGACGTTCAGTATTTCTATGACAACGCGACTAATGGCAAGGGTCGATTGTGGCTCACCTATAAATGGGATCCGAAACCGTCACACACGTCCGTGGGTCAGTACGATGCCCTGGGACGTGTGAAGCAGTTCTACAACCTTTTCGGTGACGGACTGGGCGGGTGGTTGCCGGCCTACGAAATCAATCGCACCTATGACCTGGCAGGAAATGTCACCTCGCAAACATACCCGTCCGGGCATACCGTTACTTATTCGTATGATTCTGCGGGCCGCACCAGCAGTTTCGGCGGCAATCTCGGTGACGGAGTGACGCGCAGCTACGCTTCATCATTCGTCTACAATGCGCATAACCAGGTCACTCAGGAGTTGTTTGGCACGCAAACACCGCTCTATCACAAGCTGCAATACAACATTCGCGGGCAGTTGTGGGACATCCGTGTGTCAACCGGCGCCGACATTAACGGCAGTTGGAATCGCGGCTGCTTGCAATACTTTTATGATGGCAGTTATGGCTATGGTACGAGTGGGCCGGACAACAACGGTAACGTGCTGAAGGCGAATACCTACATCCCACTGGATGAGCAGACTAACGGTTGGACCATCTCACGGCAGAGTTATAGCTACGACTCGCTGAACCGGCTGGGGTCGGTGGCTGAGTATTTTGTTAGTAACAGTCAGGCCGAATCGCAGCAATCTCTGCAAAGCTACACCTACGATCGCTGGGGCAATCGGACGATCAATCCCGCTTCCTGGGGAACGGGCATCAATACCAAACAGTTTACGGTTGACACAGCGACTAACAGACTCGGCGTGCCCGGGGGCCAATCGGGTTCGATGACCTACGATACGGCGGGTAATCTGACGACAGACTCGTATTCCGGTTATGGCGCAAGGACATTTGATGCGAACAATCGCATCGTAGCTGCGCAGGATAGTTTTGCTGGTTGGAGTTATTACACCTACAACGCTGACGGGCAGCGGATTAAAAGAAAAGTCAATAATGTTGAGACGTGGGAAATCTATGGAATCGATGGCGAGCTGCTAGCCGAGTATCCGGCAAACGGTACCGCTTCCAGTCCGCAGAAGGAGTACGGTTATCGCGAGGGCCAATTGCTGATTTCGGCTGAGCCGGCAGCTAACATCAAGTGGCTGGTTCCGGATCATCTGGGCTCACCGCGAATAATCCTGGATCAAACTGGCAGTCTCGCGAATGTGAGGCGCCACGACTATCTGCCATTCGGTGAGGAGTTGTTTGCCGGCAGCGGTGGACGTACGGCTACGCAGGGGTACGCAAGTAGCGATGGTGTGAGGCAGCAGTTCACCTCGAAGGAACGCGATGCTGAGACCGGATTGGATTATTTCAACGCCCGATATTACGGCAGCGTGCAGGGCAGATTTACGGGTGCAGACCCCTTGCTGGCGAGTGGCAGGGCATCTGCGCCCCAGAGTTGGAATCGGTACTCTTACGTGCTTAATAATCCCATGAGCCTGATGGATCCTAGTGGTCTCGCGGATAATGATCCTCAAAAGAAGAAGAAAAAAGAGCCAGCACCAAAACCGGCTCCATTGCCCAAAGTAACAGTGACGACGACCACAGCTGCCGATGCAAAAAATGGGACAGTGGTGAGGGCGAATTATCCACTGGCAAACGGTAGAAAGGTTACTGGAGTGATTGCCCCGCTCACAATTACAATCACCGATGCGAATGGTAAACCGATGCCCGGCTTGACTGTCACGGAAACTAATAAGTTAATTAAAGCGAACCCCGCATTGCCGTTCAGCGAGAATACTGCCACCGTTACTACTAATGACAATGGTTCCTTCACTGACCTGGTATATGGTAATGCGACCGAATCTCTTGGCGAAATTTCAGGACCAGAGGCCACAAAGATAGCTCAGAAACAGATCGAAAACCCGTCAGAGGTTGTTACGGAACAAACATTAGAAATTTCCGCCCCCAATCAAGGAGTAATAGCAACAGCCGTCTATCAGCGAACGTTTACGAATCTGGATGACAAGGGAAATCGCCGCCCTGCCTTTGATTCTTCAGGGCGCAGGCATGTTAATAACTTTAGTGTCAGCGTGACGCCGGTAACGGTCTCCCGTCCAAAGTCAAAGTGAGGATGTAACAGACGATTTGAGAGAGAGTGAGGAAAGGCAATGAAGGGAATTGCAAAACTTGCGATTGTGATGACGGTCTTTAGTGTTGTCTCAGCCTTTGGACAAAGTCGAACGGAGATTGAGTCAAAGTTTGGTCAACCGGTCAAAGCATATGCGGTCAGCGAAAAAATCTGGATGAGTCCGGAGTATGCTTCGGACGGACAAGTCTGTCGCATGACTTTTTATCCACGGCGGTTTTCTTCTACCACAACCTACCTGGGTGATGAACTTCCATTTGATCAATTCAGGACCGTCATCGACGCTATTGTTCCCATTGCTATACGCGGCGCTCAAAAGGAACCTTTTGGAAATGGTTATTGGACCGCCAGCGCTGGGGGAAGTTGGGTCGACTTTGTTTATGAACGAGTGACTATCACATACATTGCGAGTGTCCTCACTCTTAACGCCCCCGGCCCGGGCGAGCCGGTGAATCTTGATCTTCCAGACGATGACGCCTCAAAGCGACAAGAAAAACCAAAACCAACTAAACAGGATTTTTCTCTTTACAGCAGCTTTAGCGCAGAAATTGTCAGAGTTCAGTGGACCAATCGTAAATGCGGCGGCAGGTGATAAGTATACCGCTCATCCGCGCCCGGTTTATCTAGTGCCTTTCGGAAACAGCCAGAGCAATGCTCACGGCCTTCTCGCGATTACACGGACTTAGTTGTAATGGAGTGAGTTATTAGAGATCGACAACTTCGATCAGGCCTTCGCAAAATAAAGACTCTCGAACGATTGGTTCGAAAAGGCGATGCTGGCGCTGTAGAGGATTTGTTACTGGCGTTAGGGGACAAGAGTCCGCTTGTACGAGCTACGGCCGCCGAGTTTCTTGGGGACCTCAATACGCAAGCGGCAATCACTCCGCTCATTAAGATCTTAGGTGATCGCAACATTGAGGTACGGATGTGGGCGACCAGCAGTCTCGGAACGCTTCTGACAAGGCAGCAAGAGCCCGCGGCAGCTTATGAGAATGCTGGAAGATCCGAATGTGTTGGTTCGGATAGCAGCGGCTGAGTCGCTGGGGGCAATTGGTGATCGCAAGGCACTGCCTGCGTTGTGGCGAGCCATTAATGATCGTTCGGAAAGAGCGCGGAAAAAAGACGAGGGTCTTTTACACAGTGGAGTTTACATCGACTAAGGGTAAGGAATTGGGTAAGAAGAAGGATGAGTGCTGGGACAACGATTTTAGAATGTGTGCCACTCAGATTATGAAGCAGGCCAAGCTCGCCGCTCGCAAACTAACCGCTGACCATTGAGTCCGGATTCCTTTTCAAAAACACCGACTAGCACAGACAGCGCAACTGCCGTGAGGTGTTATACTAACGCCCGGCAAGGAGGACGACTATGGCTGACACTTCAAGGTTTACGATCATTTGTCCCTGCTGCGAGGCAACAATGACGATTGATGCGCAAACCGGCGCCATGCTTTCGCACGAGGAAAAGGCAAAACCACTCGCTTCGTTCGACGAGATGGTCAAAGGACTCGACAAGCAAAAGCAGATGCGCGAACAGATCTTTGCGCAGGAGCTGAGCTCGATGAAGGATCGCGACCGCATCCTCGAAGAGAAGTTTCAGGAAGCAATGAAACGCGCGGACAAAGACAAAGATAAGCCTTACCGAAATCCCCTGGACATCGATTAAACCTTCCGGAGAACACTTGATGGTTCGTACTTCAATTCGACTTCTTCTCGGCGCCTTTCTCCTCGCAAGTCTTCAGTTAACCGGGTTCGCACAAGCCCGGATGCCGCAACTCAAATTCAACGATCGCACGCTCGCCAACGGCATGCGCGTGTTGACCGCTCCGGACTCCTCCAGCCCGACCGTCGCCATCCAGGTTTGGTATCACGTCGGCTCGAAGGACGATCCGCAAAAACGGAGCGGCTTCGCACATCTCTTCGAGCACATCATGTTCAAGAGTACGAAGAACATGAAGTCGGAGATGATGGATCGTCTGACGGAAGACGTCGGCGGCTTCAACAACGCATTCACTAATGATGACGTTACTGTTTACTTCGAAGTCGTGCCGTCGAATTATCTCGAGACGTTGATCTGGGCTGAGGCCGATCGGCTCTCCGGACTCAACGTCGATGATGCAAACTTCAAGTCGGAGCGCGACGTGGTGAAGGAAGAGTATCGGCAGGGCGTGCTCGCGCCGCCATACGGCCGCTTCGAGTACCTGATGCAAGAGAAGTCGTTTCTCGAACATCCGTACAAGCGACCAACCATCGGTAGCATCGAAGATCTCGATGCCGCATCGTTGAAAGACGTTCAGGAGTTTCATTCGACTTACTACCGGCCAGACAATGCGACGCTCGTGGTTGTTGGCGACTTTGATCCGAAACAGCTTGATGCGTGGGTCGATAAGTATCTTGCTCCGATCGCGAAATCGTCGCGGGCGCTTCCACGTGTGCAGGTGAAGGAGCCGCCGCGCAAGAGTGAGATTCGTTTGACGGAGTATGGGCCCAACGATCTGCCGGCGGTTGGTTTGACTTACTTGACGCCGCGGCAGGCTGATGCTGACTCGGACGCGTTGCGTGTCGCAGACGTCATTCTTTCGGGCGGTGAATCGTCGCGGCTTTACCACTCGCTGGTTTATACGCAGCAGCTAGCGGCGGAAGTGAATTCGAGCGCCGAGACGCGTGAAGATGCGAGCTTGTTTGTGTTGACGGCGGTGTTGTCGGAAGGGAAGAAAGCCGAAGACGTCGAGAAGGCGATGGAAGCTGAGATCAAGAAATTGCAGGACGAACCAGTCGCTGCTGCTGAGTTAGAAAAAGCCAAGAATCAGCTCATCACGAACCAGCTACGCCAGCGTGAGACGAGCAACGGTAAAGCGCTCGCACTCGGAGAAGCGGCGGTGTTGCTCGGCGATGCGGCGCGCGTCAATACAGATCTCGAACGACTCCAAGCCGTCACCGCGTCTGATATTCAACGTGTGATGAAGAAGTATTTTGCCGACACGAATCGTTTGGTGTTGTACTACCTGCCGGAAGCATCGAAGAAAAGCGGGGAGGGACGTGATGAATAGGCTAAAAAACTTTCTCCCGCAAAGGCGCAAAGACGCAAAG
>Ga0105249_10006339_pt1 | contig 10282 bp, 3 predicted proteins | sample KBSS44metaG_FD_81522 | JGI IMG/M metagenome (GOLD analysis project Ga0105249, IMG submission 81522) | Switchgrass rhizosphere microbial communities from Kellogg Biological Station, Michigan, USA - KBS S4-4 metaG | ecosystem: Host-associated > Plants > Roots > Rhizosphere > Soil | place...
AATGATTTTTTCTTTTATATTGAAAAGAGATTCGTTTTAATAGTCTTATTTATGACTCATTTGCCAACTTCACTCGTAGATATTTTGCAGTATCGTGCAAAAGAACAGCCCAATCAGCTGTCTTACCGATACCTGGTAGATGGGGAATATGATGAAGTTGTTATGACATATGAAGAGTTGGATCGGCGTGCACGTTCGATTGCAGCATTACTCCGTTCTTCTGCAAAAGCAGGAGACCGGGCTCTTTTAATTTTTCCACCAGGATTGGATTTTATTGCAGCTTTTTTTGGTTGTCTATATGCTAGAATCTTAGCGGTCCCTGTTTACCCTCCACATCCTGCCCGTCTTGAAAAAAACTTATCTATCATTCTTCGGGTTGCTGCTGACGCTAAGCCAACCGTTGCGTTATTAACTTCATCCCTTTATGATGTAATAAAATCGCGAAAAGAAATTGCAGATGAGTTTGGTAATATCAGGTTGATGGCAACAGACAATGATGATATAAATGAATGGACAAATGAGTGGCAACTTCCTGAAATAAAAAAAAATGATTTAGCTTTTCTACAATATACATCTGGTTCTACGACTGCACCAAAAGGTGTTATGATAAGTCATGGTAATCTACTCCATAACCTGGACCTCATTGGGAAATGTTTCGGCGTATCAGGTGAAAGTCATGCCGTCAGTTGGCTACCCCCTTATCATGATATGGGACTCATTGGTGGAATTTTACAACCATTATACTCAGGGTTCTCTATTACATTGATACCCCATATGATGTTTTTGCAACGACCCTTTAGATGGTTGCAAACCATCTCCCGTTTCCATGCAACAATTAGCGGAGGGCCAAACTTTGCGTATGATTTATGTATAAAGAAAATCAAGCCCGAACAAAAAGAATTATTAGATCTCAGTAGTTGGGAAGTTGCATTTAATGGTGCTGAGCCTGTTTATCACAAAACATTAGATCAATTTGCTGACTACTTTGCTCCTCGTGGTTTTCGTCGAAAAGCTTTTTTGCCTTGTTATGGATTGGCGGAGTCAACATTAATGGTTACAGGAGCACACAAAAACCGAACTCCATTAGTTCAACATCTAATGAATTCGGAGCTTGCGCAAAACCAGGTAAAAATTACTCCTGAAATGAGAGAGGATACACGAACCATGGTAAGTTGCGGGCAAAACATTTCTGATCAGGATATAAGGATCGTAAATTTAAAAACACTTACAGAATGTAATGATGACGAAGTTGGTGAAATATGGGTGAGTGGATCAAGCGTTGCATGCGGTTATTGGAACAAACCTTCTGAAACTGAATTCACTTTTGATGCAAGATTGCCGAACAGTAAAGATGAATCATTCCTGCGTACCGGTGACCTTGGCTTTCTGCATGAAGGGGAACTATACATAACAGGACGTATCAAGAACTTAATTATTTCCGAAGGAAAAAATCACTATCCGCACGATATAGAAAAGACAATAGAAGGATCACATCCAGCTATCCGGCAAACTGGTTGCGCCGTTTTTTCGATCTATAGATCCGGAGCTGAAAATATCATTGTTGTAGTTGAGATTGATTATAAGTTTATCGTTAGGTCAGAGGAAGTCATTAAAACAATACGTGAAGCTGTTTCGATGCATCACGGATTACATGTGAACGATATCGTATTGACAAACCCTGGTGGAATACCAAAAACTACTAGTGGTAAAATAAAACACTTTCTCTGCAAGGAATACTATTTAGCTGAAACATTTAATGAAATCAAATCAATATGAAATTCGGCATATTTATCGACCTGCAATTGCCCCGTCCCTGGAGGGAAGGAGATGAAGCCAAGCTTTTTCAGGAAGCGTTGGAGCAGGTGGAGTTAGCGGATCGTATTGGCATTGATTATGTCTGGGTACAAGAACATCACTTTCTTGAAGAGTATTGCCATTCCTCTGCTCCTGAAGTTTTTCTTGCTGCATGTAGTCAACGGACTAAAAATATTCGCCTCGGACATGGCATTGTCGTGATGTCTCCAAACATTAATCATCCGGCGAGAATTGCAGAACGACTTTCTACACTCGATATCATCAGCGGTGGTCGTGTGGAATGGGGTACCGGTGAGTCAGGTTCACGTATGGAACTTGAAGGATTTGGTGTTGACTTTGTTGACAAACGTGCAATGTGGGCCGAAGCGGTAAGAGAGACTGCAAAAATGATGTGCATGGAACCATATCCGGGTTTCAATGGAAAATATTTTTCGATGCCGCACAGAAACGTGGTTCCAAAACCTATTCAAAAACCTCATCCTCCACTTTGGGCAGCATGTTCGAACCGGGACAGTCTACAGTTAGCTGCTCAATTGGGCATGGGAGGTTTAACTTTTGCTTTTGTGAATGCCGAGGAAGCAAAGTTTTGGGTTGATGAGTATTATGAAACCTTTAAAAGGAATTGCAAACCGATTGGACAATCGGTTAACCCCAATGTAGCAATGCTTACAGGGTTTATGTGTGACCATGATAACGAAACAGCAATACAACGGGGTATGGAAGGAGCACAATTCTTTGCGCATGGATTAGGTCATTATTGGCGTGATGGTACACATGTTCCTGGTCGTAGCAATTTGTGGAATGATTTTAAAGAACAACCAACATCAGTTGTTGAAAAGATGGAACGTGAACGAAAGAAGGCAGGCATGAGAGGAATCGGAGATCCAAAACAACTGATAGAAAATTTTCGTGCATTGGAAGAGGCCGGTGTAGACCAATTGATTTTATTACAACAAAGCGGCAACTATCATCATGAGCATATTTGTGAGTCGCTTGAACTTTTTGGAACTGAAGTGTTGCCTCAATTTAAAGAAAGAGAAGCTATACGTGAAAAAGTTAAGCATGAGGAATTAAAATCGTCCATTGCTAATGCCCTGAATAATGTGCAGAAGCCTGAACACATGAATGACGTACCGCCAGTTGAAGCTTATCCGCTTATGTGGGATAGTATGAGTACAGATAATCCGCAGGGAATACCTGATCGACGACCAGGTTTATCTGCATTCTGGCAAATGCAAGTAGGTGGTAATCGTTCAAAGAAATAGTAATGTAGACTTAGAAGAACAGTTCCTATCGAATTCAGATAGATAATTTCTTAATTGATTTTTTAATAATACGACGTGCTGAACAAAAGAGAAATTCAGGATTGGTTGATCACACATATCGCGGAGTTGTTGCATGTAACTCCGGATACTGTTGATGTTCGTGAATCCTTTTCAAACTATGGACTATCCTCACTCGATGTCGTATCACTTTCAGGCGATTTAGAAGAGTTGCTTGGGCGTCGTCTCTCACCAACGCTGGCTTATGACTATCCCAACATATTGACTCTATCAAATCATCTTGCTGAGAATATAGAACACAAGAAATCTTCGTCAGATACAAACTCAATGACCGATACTTCTGCGGAACCAATTGCTGTCATTGGAATAAGCTGCAGATTTCCCGGTGCAAAGGATCCGGAATCATTCTGGCAATTACTACGCGATGGTATCGATATGATCAGAGAAGTTCCGGCAGATCGGTGGAACAAACATGCTTTTTATCATCCTGATCCATCAGTTCCTGGCAAATCAATTTCTTATTGGGGAGGATTTCTTGAAAATATTGATCAGTTCGATCCATTCTTCTTTGGCATTTCTCCAATTGAAGCGAAATACATGGATCCGCAACAACGATTACTTTTAGAATTATCTTATGAAGCTCTTGATGATGCAGGTCAAATAAAAAAGAATCCCACTGATTCCAAAACAGGTGTATTCATTGGTATATCTTTAAACGAATACAGTCAACTCCAATTTGATGATCCTTCAATGATAACCAGTCATTCGGGCACTGGTAATGCTTTATCTATTGCAGCTAATCGCATTTCTTATTTTTTCAATTTCCATGGACCAAGCATGGCAATTGACACGGCATGTTCTTCTTCTTTGACAGCGGTTCATTTGGCTTGTCAAAGTATCAGGAGTGGTGAATGCAGAATGGCACTGGCAGGTGGAGTAAATATAATTCTCACTCCGGCTAATTCGATTGCTTTTACCAAAGCAGGTGTTTTAGCTCCTGATGGCAGATGTAAAACATTTGATGCCCGTGCGAATGGTTATGTTCGTGGAGAAGGCGGCGGCGTAATAGTTCTTAAATCGCTTTCAGCTGCATTGGCTGATGGAGATCCAATCCATTCCTTGATTTTAGGTAGTGCAATTCATCAGGATGGAAGAACAAATGGTTTGATAGCTCCCAGCAGTGAAGAACAGGAGATCATGTTACGGGAAGCATATAAATCAGCTGGTATTTTACCATGCAATGTTCAATATATAGAAGCACATGGAACGGGTACCTTGTTAGGCGATTCAATGGAAGCCGAAGCACTGGGTAAAGTAATTGGTGCAGATCGTAAAAACGGACCGTGTTCAATTGGTTCTGTAAAAACAAACATCGGTCATCTTGAAGCTGCGGCTGGAATCGCCGGTTTGATCAAAGTTATTCTTAGTCTGAAGCATCGAACAATTCCTCCAAGCATTCATTATAATTTACCTAATCCGCATATTCCTTTTGATGAACTTAATCTTCGCGTTAATGATAAGTTGAATTCCTTATCAACAGGTTCCGATCCGGTGCTGGCTGCTGTAAGTTCATTTGGTTTTGGTGGAACCAATGTGCATGTGATAGTGAGTGAAGCAATCAACAATGATCAGATTGAAATAGATAACAAACAAATTCACTCAGCTTTTTCCAACTGTCATCTGCTTCCACTATCGGCCAATAGTCCTAAAGCACTTCATTCCATGGCAGACAATTTTCTGGAATTGCTTTCTGCTGATTCTTCTATCGCAGCAAATGATATATGCTATGCTGCAAGTATCAGACGCAGCCAACATGATTACCGCCTGGCAGTTATTGGAAATTCACAAGAAGAACTGTATAAAAATCTCCAGGCTTTTGTAAGTAAAGAACACAATGCTGATCTTTTTATTGGTGACAAACCCTCACATCGCCAACCAAAACTTGCATTTGTTTTTTCAGGACAAGGTGGGCAATGGTATGGCATGGGCCGTGAATTGCTGAAACAAGAACCAGTTTTTTATAAAGCAATTGAGCGAATAGATCGTCTCATCCGGGAAAAATTCTCCTGGTCATTGATAGATGAACTTGGTGCAGAAAAAAAAGCATCGCGACTCAATGAAATTGATGTAGTTCAACCAGCATTGTTTGCGATCCAGGTGGCGCTTGCTGAATTATTACAATCATGGGGTATTAAACCCGATGCTGTCGTAGGTCACAGCATGGGTGAAGTAGCTTCAGCACATATAGCAGGTATATTAAGTTTGGAAGATGCTATTAAAATTATTTGCTCCCGCAGTCAACTATTAAAACAATTGCGTGGCAAAGGAAGCATGATGGTGACGGAGCTATCTCCGATCCAGGCTAAAGAAGTACTTAATGGGTACGACAAAGAAATAGCAATCGCTGTGTTCAACAGTCCTTCTTCAACTGTTTTTTCCGGAGATACGGAAACAATAAACAAAGTAAAGGATTCATTAGGTCGTCAAAATCTCTTTTGTAAACTGGTGAATGTGGATGTCGCATCTCACAGTCCACAAATAGATCATTTACGTTCGGATATGTACAAGGTGTTGGAGGGATTAGATTCTCAACCTGCCAGCTTACCCATCTATTCAACAGTGACCGGAACAAAGGCAAATGATTTAAACTTCAATGCAGACTATTGGATAGACAATCTTAGAAAACCAGTATTGTTTTCTGATGTGATCGGTCAATTACTTGATGATGGGTATTCAATTTTTATTGAGATCGGTTCCCATCCCGTTCTTCTAAGTTCTATACAACAATCATTAAATTCCCATCACAAGAAAGTTAGATTACTTCCTTCTATGCGTCGGGATGAGCCGGAGGGCAAAGTTCTTCTTGGATCCCTGGCAGCACTTTACACAGAAGGATTTTCAATTAACTGGAATAAACTTTATCCAAACGGCGGAAAGCATGTTAATCTTCCTTTGATTCCATGGCAGCGACAGCGTTATTGGATAGAAACAAAATCAGCTGGTTCTAAAAACCTGTGGCAGTCGAATAAGAATTATCATCCAATGTTAGGTGAACGAATGAACCTCGCCAATTCTCCTTCGACCTTTGTATGGCAAACTGTATTCGATGATGAGATGCTGAATTTAATGGAAGATCACAGGATTGAAAATGAAATTGTGTTTCCTGCAGCAGGCTACATTGAAATGGCTTTGCAAGCTGCTAAAGAAACAAGTTTAAATCATACACATGAGCTTTCTGATTTTGTTTTTAAAGAGAGCATGATCTTACAAACTGGAAAACCAAGATCGATCCAGGTGATATTGTCTCCTGGGGAAGATGGCAATTTCATGTTGAATGTTTATAGTCAAACTGCAAGAGAAGAACATTGGATACTACATGCCTCTGCTAATTTTATTCAGGAACAGGGAGCTGATCATTTGGAAGCATTAAAAGGAACTTCACCCGATATCATTCGTGAACAAAATAATTCGCAGTTTACGGCAGAAGAATTTTATCAAACATTACAGTTACACGGCATACAATATGGTCCGGCTTTTCAAGTTATCCAACATATATGGAGCAAAGATGACGAATCAGTAGGTCTTATCAGTTTACCTGAGTCCTTACAATATGATAACGACGTTTATCAAATACATCCCGCATTGTTAGATGGATGTCTGCAGGTGTTGGCTGCTACACAAACTAATTCATCTGAACATGATCTTTACATTCCAACAGGTTGCAAGCGCATCCGTTTTTTCTCACAACCAGGCAAGCTTATAACGAGTCATGTGATACTGCGTTCTGAACCCGGATCAGCCACTGATGTTCTTTATGCTGATATCAAATTATCTGATAGTAACAGTCAACCTGTTGCTGAACTGATTGGCCTTAGTCTGCAACGCACCAGCAGACGCATCCGTAATCTTCTTTCACAGAAGGACACATGGTTGTATCGGTTACAATGGCAAGTGCAGAAACAACCAGCTATTTCACCGGTTACTTTTCCGAAAGGACGACATTGGTTGATCTTTGAAGACGATCAGGGTTATGGCGAGGAGTTGGCAAAACAATTAAAGGCAAATGGAGATCATTGTCACTTGTTGTTATTTAAGGAGACGTTCAAAAACCCTGAAAATTTTGAAGCGGATACTTTCGCTGAAGTCATTGAGAAATGCCTGAAAAATATTCCCTCATCTCTGTACGGCATCATTCATTGTTGGAGTCTCTCAACACCTCATTCATCGATTGATAGATCAGTAACTGAAGATGAAATGCAAATGCCGGGTTGTAACAGTGTATTATATCTTGTAAAGAGTTTAGCCAAACGTCTTGCCGTCATGCCAAATTTATGGCTGGTGACAAGAGGTGCCCAATCAGTAAATTCAGATGAACCGATCGCAATTGAACAATCAGCGTTGTGGGGTCTTGGAAAAGTAATAAGTTTTGAGCTTCCCGAGTTAAAATGTATTCGTGTCGATCTTGATTGCAAGCAGTCAGTTGAAGAGACCATTCCAGATCTCATTAAACAAATTTCAACAGATGATCGTGAGGATCAAATCGCATTTCGTGCAGGCCGCCGTTTTGTTCTCCGGCTTTTACCATTCAAAACTTCATCACATATACAATCATTGTCATTAAGTCCTGATAGTACATATCTGATCACCGGTGGTCTTGGGGCATTAGGAATAAGAACTGCTAAATGGATGGTGCAAAAGAGAGCAAGACACCTCGTACTATTGGGAAGAAGTGAACCATCTCCATTGGTGATGCATCTGATTGAACAAATGCGCCAAGAAGGAACTGAAGTTTTCATAGCACAGGCAGATGTAAGCGATAGGGACCAATTGAGAAATGTAGTTGATAAAATCAATAACACTATGCCAACATTGCGGGGTGTAGTTCATGCAGCTGGTGTGTTGGATGATGGTTCAATTCTTAATCTTAATGCGGAGCGGATGAAGAAAGTGATGGCTCCAAAAGTTGATGGCACATGGAATCTTCATCATGCAACTTTACATCTTCCATTAGATTTCTTTGTACTCTTCTCTTCTGCCGTTTCTGTATTGGGTTCTCCGGGACAGGGAAATTATGCTGCTGCAAGTTCTTATCTTGATGCAATGGCTCATTATCGTCGTCACTTGGGACTTCCTGCAATCAGCATCAACTGGGGACCATGGGCTGAAGTTGGATTAGCCGCAGAAACGTTTGAAAAATTAAAAGAGGGAGAATCCTTAAATCAACATCTCATAAAAGTTATAAAAATAGATCAGGGCCTGGAGATTCTTGAACAACTTATATTGGAATCAACTCCACAGGTTATGGTATTACCATTTGATCTGAAAAACCTGATCGAACTTTATCCTACAGCGGGAGCCATGCCATTTCTCTCAGAGGTTGGCGGTAATGAAACACATGTTGCCCGTCTCTATGCCCGGCCAAATCTGCGCCAGGAGTATGTCGCACCCCGAAATGAATTTGAATTAAAACTTACAGAGTTATGGCGCCATACATTGCATATAGATCGTGTCGGAGTTCAGGATTCTTTTTTTGAATTGGGTGGCGACTCGGTTCTTGCTGCACAGATCTTATCATTGGTTCAAAAAAACTTTGGAATACGGATCAATCCGCAGGATGCTTTCAAAGCTTTTACTATTGAACGACTAGCTGCGATGTTAGAAGCTGAAATACTAAGCAAGATAGAAGCAATGAGTGAGGATGAAGTTAAGCAGCTGCTTTCGAAAAGAAACTAATATGGCAAACAATCTTTCACCAGCGAAACAAGCTTTGTTGGAAAAATGGCTGCAGGGGCAGTTGGAAGATAACACTACAAGTATTTCACGACGACCTCTGAATAGTAAGATTCCACTTTCTTTTCCGCAACAACGCCAGTTGTTTCTTGAATTGCTTGAGCGGGGTACTGCAGCTAATAATCTTTCCATTTTCCTTGAGCTCAAAGGCAAAATTGATATTGCAGCGCTGGAACAAAGTGCAAAGAAGATTATTGCCCGTCATGATTCTTTGCGAACACGTTTTTCTTTTGGAAACGGGCTACCAACTCCGGAAGTTGTAGCAAACATAAAAATAACGATTCCAGTCATCGATTTAAAACAACTAGCTATCCCTGAACAAATAATCGAAGCAAGACGGCTTGCTGAAAAAGAAGTTTTGGTTCCCTTCGATCTTACCAGGGCTCCATTGCTACGACTTAAACTCTATCTATTAAATGAAGAGAAGTACTTGCTACTTCTTATTGTTCACCATACCATTGCCGATGGTTGGTCATTAGGTGTATTTCTCCGGGAGCTAATGTTCTATTACAAAAAAATTACTAACGGCAAAAACACTGAATTACCCGAACTATCCATTCAATATGCGGATTATGCATATTGGCAAACCAGTCATATGGGTGGAGAAGTGTTGAGCAATGCTATGACGTATTGGAAAAAACAATTAGCAGGCGAACTTCCTGTTTTAGAATTACCAACAGATCATTTACGTGGAGCGAGACAAACTTTTCCAGGTGGGACTTATCGTTTTGTTCTTTCAAAAGAAATGATGGAATCCCTCGACAAGCTATCAAGGGAGGAAGATGTTACATTGTTCATGATCCTGCTTACTTCTTTTTATATTTTACTCCATCATTATAGCGGGCAGGATGATATCTTAATAGGGACACCCGTAGCGAATCGTAATTTGCCGGAGCTTGAAAATTTAATCGGTGTTTTTATTAATACACTTGCTCTTAGAACAAATATTTCTGGTGATCTGAATTTTCGTGAATTACTCAGGCGTGTGAGGAATGTATGTCTCGACGCTTATGCGCATCAGGACCTGCCATTCGAAAAGCTTGTAGAAGAACTGAAGCCACAACGTGATCTCAGTCGTACTCCTCTTTTCCAGGCCGTCTTTAATATGCAGAATTCGCCAATGCCGGAACTGGAAACTCCCGGCTTTACTATTGGCTTTGTGGATATCGATCGGGGTGTATCTCAATTTGATCTTACATTGATGATGTCTGTGTCGGAAAGGCAATGCCACGGCATAGTCGAATATAACCGGGATCTTTTTAAACCGGCAACTATTACAAGAATGTTCCAGTCTTTTCAGATGCTTCTTCAAGATGCGATGATTCACCTTGATCATCCCGTTTCAAGATTGCAATTGATGACTCGAGAAGAGCAGCATCATATAGTGAACGAAC
>Ga0105249_10006353_pt1 | contig 10274 bp, 12 predicted proteins | sample KBSS44metaG_FD_81522 | JGI IMG/M metagenome (GOLD analysis project Ga0105249, IMG submission 81522) | Switchgrass rhizosphere microbial communities from Kellogg Biological Station, Michigan, USA - KBS S4-4 metaG | ecosystem: Host-associated > Plants > Roots > Rhizosphere > Soil | place...
CGCCCCTTTGTCATCCCGCGAAAAATCATGCCCTCACCCCGCCTCTATTCTCACCCAGCGCAAAGAGCCTTCTCAGTAGCCGCCGCCGGTATGGGCGCCGGTACGCAAGTCCACAGCAAACTCGACCTCTTTATCGGTATGCATGTTCCAACCCAGGCCACGCAATTGCGGCGTGCCATCTTCGTCAAGGCGCAAGCCAGTGAGGCGCAGGCCTTCCCAACTGAGCCGTGCCGTCTGCCATGCGGCGCCTTCTCTGCCCCACGCAAGCATGGAGTGGAATCCCGCAAAGAGCAGTAGGTCTTGATCCACCGCTGGGGACACGGGAACCGGAAGCAGTTCAACCACTGGACGAAGCGAAATGTGCGTACATCGTTCAGGCGCGACGGTGTCAATAACATACGCATATCCCCCGGCCACGGCGCATATCTCCCTAGGGTTCGGGCAGGACCACAGTCCACTGGGCATGGAAGGATCACTGAAACCCAACGCACACGTCGCAAGAAAGTCCCCACCTGATTCTGGGTGAATGAGCGCCTGCAACGCGCCACGCGCGAGTGCGTCTTCTTCTCCGGGAACAGGGTGCGGATAAGTGAACTGACGTACAGGCGCGATCAGCGGCGGCGAAGTAAGCACCTCCGCGCGCCAAGTGTGAGGGAAGCGCAGCGCAGCGTTGCTGAGCGCGCTCACTTCCCCGTAGCCTTCACCGCATCCAGCGCCTGCGCGAGGTCGCTGAGCAGGTCGTCGATATGCTCGAGGCCGGCGGAGAGGCGGATAAAGCCTTCAGGCACAGCATCTGAACCCCAGCGCGCGCGGCGCTCGGCGCAGGTAATGGTGCCACCAAAGCTCGTCGCCTCCGTAATGAGCTTTGACTTCGCGAAGAAGGTCTCCGCGGCGGCCTTGTCCTTCAGATCGAAGCTAAGGACGCAGCCGAACTGCTGCATCTGGCGGGTCGCCACATCATGGCCCGGGTGCTCCGGCAGGCCTGGGTAATAGACTTTGCTAACAACATCGCTGCGTGTGAGGAGATATTCCGCAATACGCTGGGCATTCTCGCAGCTGCGCTCCAGGCGCAACGGCAGCGTCGGGATCGACCGCAGCGCGAGCCAGGCCTCCATCGGCCCAAGGATGCCGCCCATCAGTGTGCGCCACTCCTCGAGCTTCTGGCGGAGTTCCAAATCGCGCGTTGCCACATGGCCAAGAATGATGTCGGAGTGGCCGGTCATGGATTTGGTGTCCGATGCGACCGAGAAGTCCGCGCCGAGCGCGAGCGGGCGCTGGCCTAGCGGCGTAGCAGTGGTGTTGTCGACAGCTACCAGCGCACCAGCGGCATGCGCACGCTCGCAGAGGAGCGCAATGTCGGCAATCTCCATCGTTGGATTGCTGGGCGTCTCGATCCAGAGCAGCTTCGCGCCTTCCAGGTGATCGCCCTGCGCGTTGTTCGCCGTGGGCGCAAGGCGCAGCTCAATGCCCATCTGGGCAAAGTAGCCCTGCAGCAGTTGGCGCGCGGCAAAATAGGCGTTCTCTGGGAAGACGATGGCGTCGCCTCGACGAAGAAACGCACCGAAGATGGCAGCACAGGCAGCCATACCGGAAGAGAAAATCAGCGCGTTGGCTCGGTAAGCTTCCCCTGCCTGAGCATGGCCCGCCGCGAAGACACCCGACTCTAACTGCGCTATGGCGCGTTCCAAAGTCGTCCATGTGGGGTTATGCGAGCGGGCATAGCTGTAGGGAGCGTCATTCGGATCACCGGGGGTATGGTATGGCGCGGCAAATACAGGGCCGGGGTGGACGGGCTCGCCTGCAGTGGCACGGGTAAGGTTGGCGCGGACGGCTTTGGTTACATCATGCATAAGGTTTGCGATGCGGCAAGGTAGTTCTGCGGTTCCAGAAATGAATGGCAACTCCGTCTGCGGGCCGACACATCTGAGACTCGAGTTGCATAGTCGTGAGACGGAGCGAAGTGCCGCCTCAGAGGCCAATTCTACTGAACTCTGCGTTGTGGGTCGTTGTTCCACAACTTAGAAAAATCTTTGGACCGTGCTTAAGTGCGCGGGTTTTATAGGAGTCGACGATGGAACGGAAGAATACTGCTGTGTTCGGAATCTATGCTACCGCTGCGACCGCGGAGAATGCCGTCGACCACTTGATCTCCCTGGGTTTCTCAAATCAGGCAATCTCCGTGCTGCTTCCAGATGACGAGACGACGCGCGCCTTCGCGCATGAGAAGAGCACAAAAGCTCCGGAAGGCACCACAACCGGTGGCGTAGCCGGCGGCGTGGTCGGCGGAACCCTGGGTCTGCTGGCAGGCATTGGAATGCTTGCTATCCCCGGTATCGGGCCACTGCTCGCCGCAGGACCAATCGTCGCGACCCTGGCTGGCGTCGGCGCGGGTGGGGTAGCCGGCGGCATTGTCGGCGCGCTCGTTGGGATGGGAATCCCTGAGTATGAGGCCAAGCGCTATGAGGGCGCAGTCAAGGATGGCGGCGTTCTGCTGAGCGTCCATTGCGACACCTCCGATGAGATCGATCTGGCGAAACGCGGACTGAAAGACACCGGCGCGCATGACATTTCATCCACCGGCGAGGAGAGTTCGCCGAAGCGCACGGCAGCATAAAGATCGCGATGCCATTAGCGGCTGGGGGCGAAGTGCTCCCAGCCTTTGGCATTTAAGCCCGTGCGTCGGCCTTCAAAGTCGATCAGCAAAATGGACCTGCTTCGCGTGAGCGCGCCGATGCGTGTGATCGGCACCCCTGCAATGGAGCGGGGAACGCGAGTCTTGGCCGAGGCTGCAAAGAGCAACTCATAGTCTTCACCCCCGTGTAATGCCAGCGAGGCTGGTTTCTGCAGCTTGCTCCCAGAGCGCCAATGTGCCGTAAGTCCGGAAGCCAAGGGATGAATCGGTAGCGCTGAGGCTTCGATCACGGCACCAAGATGCGACTCTTCGCAAAGATGTTGGAGATCAGTTGAAAGACCGTCACTGATATCCATACAAGCGCTGGCTATTTTGCGGCACAATAACTCCTGCCCGACCATGAGGCGCGGTCGCGGATACAGGTGCGGATGAGGATTGGGGTCGACCAGTTCTACAACTTCACGAACCGACGATAGCCTGCCTCGCTCCTTCAGCAGCGCCAGTTCCGCAGCTGAGCCGCCAAGCTGGCCGGTTACGTAGAGCACATCTCCAGCACGGGCTGTACTGCGCCGGAGTGCGCGACCGGCAGGCGCCGAGCCAAGAAGAACGATGTCTGCCAGGACATGATTGGTGGGAGATTCGCTGGTATCCCCACCGGCCAGCGAGACAGACTGCCGGACGGCCAGAGCGTTGAAACCGGCAAAGAAGTGTGCGAGCCACGCCCGTCCTTTACGCGTACCGGGTACCTCCCTTGGCAGCGCCAGCGACAAGAACGCCGCCAGGGGCTTAGCTCCCATCGCCGCCAGGTCGCTCAGACCGCGCGCCAGAACACGATGGCCGATCGCCTCCGGTGGATGCAGGGAGCGTACAAAGTGGCGGCCTTCAAGCGAGAAGTCCGTCGTCACCGCGATTTCATGGCCGCGCGGCGGTCGTAGGATCGCACAGTCGTCACCGATACCCAGAACCACGCCTGACTTCAAGACGACAGCAGTGCGCTTCCCTGCCTCGCCACCCAACCGTGCAGGGCCTCCCTGTTTGGCCCGGATCTGCCGGATAAGTTCGAGTTCACCAAAGTGCCGTGGCATAGCTTGAAGCATACCGAGGATCAAGCCGATACATCAGACAAAGAGCAAAGCTTCCTGAGTGCACGAGACAGAAGCTGCACAAAATAAGCAACTTGATGGCCAAAGGCTCCGGAAGTTGTAGGTATCTTTCATGGCGTTCCCTTGAAGTGACTGTTACAATCCAAGGTAACGTCAACGAGTGTGGCGACCCGAATCCAGTAGTCCCAAATAGCGATTGCTGAATTCGATTTGCAGGAGCTCACTCTATCCCTGCCCTACCCCTTTTAGGGCTTAGCGGCAGGAATCCAGGCGTAAAGGGTTCGCGATTTGGGTACAAAGCGCTTTGGTCTGAAGGGCCGGCATTACGTTCTGCTGGTAAGCCGGGACGAGAACGGAGCTGTGCGTAAGGTATCGCTGCCGCTGCACTACGCGTACGTATTCGTCGCGGCGGCCGTGATCGGCACCTTCACCATGGCCGGCCTGGCTGGCTCTTATACCCGGATGCTGATCAAGACGGCGCGCTTCAACCAGCTGCGTACGGACCACGACACGCTCCAGAAGGACTACGCCCACCTGCAGAAGCAGGAGCATGAAAAGGACGTCCAGGCGGCCTCACTGGGTTCGCTGGCCACAGAAGTCTCTGCGCTATACGGGCTAACGGCGAACAAGCTGGTCGGCCCGGTTGGCCATGCACTGATGCCGCACCGTGCAGCGAAAAATGCTGCTGTCGTTGCCGAGACCGCCGCCACCGGCCTCAGCGACGAGAGCTACTACAAGTCGCTTGACACCTTCTACAACCTGCGCAACTCCGCTCTCAGTGGTGCAGCAACCCGCGCCATCGATGGCATTCCCGCCCTCAGCCCCCTGGGCGTAGTCTCCGGCGCCGGTTTGGACGCCTCCATCGACGCCCCTTCGCTATGGCCTGTGATGGGGCCTATCCGGTCGAGCTTCGGCCAGCGCGAGGATCCGGTCACCGGCAACGGTGAAGGCGAGTTCCACACTGGCATCGACATCTCAGCTCCCATTGGAACGCCGATCCGCGCTACCGCCGAGGGCGTGGTCAAGAGCGCCGAGTTCTCCAACGGCTACGGTCGCGAAGTCATCCTCGACCACGGCAATGGTCTGGAGACCTGCTACGCGCACATGTCCGGCTTTGCCGTATTGGCTGGACAGCATGTGGTCCGTGGTCAGGTTATTGGCTACGTCGGCATGAGCGGCCGCACGACTGGCGCGCATGTTCACTATGAAGTTCGCATCCGCAACACGCCGGTTAACCCGCACAAGTACCTGCGCGAGACCTTGGCTGGCCTGGGCGGCGATGCTTTGACGGCTGCAGGTTCCTAAATTTTTCAGGCGAAATAACGAGCCCTGCGAAAATTCGCAGGGCTTTTTTACTTTGCCTGAGGCCTCGTAAGGTCGCTATGGAGCCGTTGGCGCTGCTCCTACGGGAGGTGGCGTAACCCCCGTAGCAAGCGCCTTCAGCAGATCCAGCGGCAGGCTCGCGGTAAGCACCACACGATCCTTGCGCTGTTCCACCTTGATCGATGCACTGAAGGTTCCCAGGGCCTTCGCATCCAAAGGCGACGACTGCGCCGCCACCAGCGGCTGAATCCCCTGCGCCAGATTGACGATATTGCTCAGCGCGGCGGTCGACGCAGCAGCATCCGCTTCGGTGGGCGCAAACTGCTCAATGCGCAGATGGATGGAGTTCACCCCGGGGCGCAGGCTGGCCACGAAGGTGGTGTCCTCAGGCAGTGGCAAGTCGATGCCGAAGACGCGGATGCGGCCGGCCTCAGAGAACGGCAGGCCAATATGGCCGATGCCCCATGCCGTCGAGAGCAACGGCACGTCGCGGTAGCGCGCCTCCAACAGTGACGAGCCGGAGAAGGGCGAAGCAGCCGCCCGATAGCGGTCCAGCATGGCGTGGATCTGCTCTTCGGTGGGCATGTTGGAGGCAGCAACCGTGTCGTACCCCAGTTGCGCGATACGGAACTGCCGCCCTTCGATGGGGATGGTGTAAATCGTGTGGCCGGCATAATCCTCATGCGAGCTGGCAATCGAGGACAGATAGCTCGAAAGCCGAGCGCCGTCGAAGCGGCCCTCAAACACCTCTGAGTAAGCCACAGGTCCATTCGGGCCTGTGGGATTTTCCATCCGATGCAGCGCAAAGGCCACAGCATCCAGGTCACGCTCAGGGTCAATACCTGTGGCATCGATGAAGTGCTGATATTCAGCATCGTGTGAGATCTGCGTTCGGTCGAAATGCGTAGCCAGCCGCACTCTGCTCAGGTTCACGTAGACGATGGCATCGGACTCCGGTAGCAGCCGGGCGACCTCGGGCGGGGCATGCTTACGCAGCAAGACTGCGGTGACGAGCGCGGCCACCAGGGCCAGAGCAATAAACAGCGAGTACCGCGTGCGTTTGCGCATCCGTCTTGTTTGTACCTTGAAGCGAGCCGCGCTGCAACGGGTGGCAGTAGAGATACGACCTTCAGGTTCGGCGGCCTGCCCGTGATCCAGCTACAGACAATCGATTTAGACGCCTCAGCCGATCGCTGCATCCCATAGCGGTGAGGTGAGCGCATGAAGGTCTTTCGCAGCATCTGTGTCGCGGCAATGGCGGCATCGCTGGTTGCCGGGTGCAAGAAGACGGCGGACAACAGCATCAACTACAAGGCGGCGATCAATGACTGGTACAGCGCGCATCCCGAATGCCTGTGGAGCGCCCCACAGAAGTTCCCGACACAGGTGGCAGCGAGCGATGACAGCCGCAACGCGCCATTCGCCGCCCTTGTTGATCAGGGGTTGCTCGTGCGGTCGAGCACTGAGAAGAAGATCATCATCGTATCGAAACATGAGATCAATTACGACTTGAGCGAGAATGGCCGTGCCGCTTGGACTGCGGACGTGAACCAGCCTGGCTATGGAAATTTCTGCTACGGGCATCGTACGGTGCAGACGATAACCAGCAGTACCCCAAATAGTGGCGAGCCGGGGGCGAGCGCCGCGGTAGCGTATCAATATAACTTCGCAGGAGCGCCAGGATGGGCGCAGACAGCGGAAGTGCAGAATACGTTTCCACAAGTGAAAGCCAACCTCGCAGGAACAGGTTCGGCAAGCGCGACGCTGGCAGACACATCGAATGGATGGCAGGTGGTAACACCTCCGCCAAGCCGCAGCTACCCGGCCACCAGCAGTTCCTCCGATGGCAAGATCGTCCAGTAAACGCCGGTTTAGGCTTTATTACCGCCGAACATCCCAGTAACTGCTCCCAGCATGCCGCCCAGCCCGCCGGACTCGGCTACCTCTGGGGCGCCTTCTGGCGCGCCGCCCGTTCCCAGCACCGAGCTCACCATGCCTTGAAACTGCGGCGGAACCTTGGCCATCAGGTGCTCCATCACAATCTGCTCCACTTCTTGGGACTTCTCCGGACTCAACCCGGCCTTCTGCTCCAGCAGGTACGCAATTTCGCTCATAATGGTCTCCATTCTCGGTTAAATTTCCTGAAGAAAGCACGCATATGGAAGAGCGTTACAGTCCACTGCTTCGCAAAGTGGTGGTGGATTGTGTGCCAACTATACGGCGAAAGATTGGCTTTGTCTTGTGCCGCAGCGACAATTAAGTGTCGAAAATCATCTAGGTGGAGCCCAAAGCGGCTGGGTGGTAGCCACTAGTCCACGATTGGCCGCGCAACACTGTCAATAACCATCACCTGCACTGGACCTTTGGTCGACTCCAGCTTCAAGCCCAGCTGCTCTTGAATCGCCGTGAAGATCGACGGTGCTGAATCGCCTGCAACCGGCTGCGCCCCTTCATTGCTTCCTGAGGAAGCAGCCATGTCATCGGGCGTCCATTCCAGATGGAAGTCGTAGTTGCCGGTGAGGCCTGTCTTGTCGACGAAGGTGTGGCGCGTCTCCAACGACAGGGCGAACAAAAAATAAGCCATGGTGGGGCCTTGGGCGACCAGGTGGCCGCCGCTCCAACTGAACCAGCCAGAACCGTTTTCACGCTCCGGGTGCGCAGGATCGGGAACGTGCGGCTTGAACTTTGGCCCTCCCTTAGCAACTGTCACCACATAAACAGGCAGTTGTTTGGTGTCGGTGTGGGTGGTGAGGTGAAACTGCTCGGTCAGGACTTGCCGGAACATGGAACGGCGATCCTTGGTTGAGAGTTTCGCGAGCTTTGCGACATCCGAGCCGGCCACCTTGGCCTGTATATCGAATCGATCCGTCTTGGCCCAGGATGGCTCGCCCACCAGTTGATCTTCGTTGAGCTGGTAGCTCTCCATCAGCAGCATGTGGACGGTGACATTCTCGGCGGCGATGCCGTCTGCGTCGACTCGTGCATGGCTGATGGCGTTGGGGTTCTTGTCTTGCCTAACGGAGATCACATCGAAGCGCGGAACATCAGTTGACGCCGTGCCGGGCCATTGTGCGGCTGGTTGTGCGTGAGCACTCTTCATCCCAAGAATCGCGAAGAAGAGAACAAGGACGCACAACTTCTGGTTGATGCGCATTCGCGTTACCGCACTGGCCACGCTCTACTCCGAAATCGCGAACGTATAAATCTTGCCGCCATTGGCGATGTTGCCGGTACCAGGCGGCAGGATGCCATACTCAGCGCCCGGTGTCTCCGTGCCCACCGTGAACTCCCACGTGCGTGGCGCTACCTTGTGCGGCTTGAACTCGACGCGGTCGCGATCGTCGCCGCTGGTCGAATGAAACACCCCACCGGTCTTCACGCGAAACTCGCGGCTGGAGGAGTTCAGCCGGAACCGCACTAGATCATATTCGGCAATGTCCACGCCATCCGGTGCATAGACCAGGAACTCGATCGGTCGCGGCAACAGCAGCTTCGACTCTCGGCCGTTCAGGTGGCCGTTCTCATCCTGCTTGATGATGCCGTGCGTGGCGGTGCTCTTGATAAAACCACCGGATTTGAGATGCACGATCTCCGGATCAATGGACTGCCACTTGCCGTTCTTGTCCTTGTAGTAGACGCCGATCTCGTTAACATCCGAGAGCGCAACAGTCGGCGGCACCGGATCGGAACCAGTCAGGCGTATGCGGCCTTTGTTCAACATCGCCTGGATCACGCGGTCGGTGACTCCAGCCGTCTTCAACGCCAGCATCGCGTCGGCATCCGTGTTGAAGTCTGTCGGCTGCGCATTGATGGTCTGAACAATCAAATCGTCAGACAGGCCAGCTTTGCTCAACTTGATGACCGAGTCATTGGTCATCTTGGTAGCGGCGACCTTCGGAGTGGGCAACGGCCCTCCCGCATCATCCTGCGCATGCAGCAGAGCAGGCGCGAAGAGACAGATTAGGAAAACAAAATAAACGCGCCAGCGAGACATTCCGACAGCTCCAAAGGTGAGCAGTTAGCGATTGCGCAGCCATAATATAGGACGACCGGCAACGCGTGAGGTTTGCGTTAGGTTCGTCCCCGTTCCCTATGCTAAAGTTGAGGCTGCGGCGCACTCTCGAGCGCGCACTTTCGGGCGCTGGTTCGTGGGTGCGGAACGGGATACGCCGTGGCTTCGGCGGGTGTTTTCCGCACATAGGCTGGCGTAGCTCAGTTGGTAGAGCATCTGATTTGTAATCAGAGGGTCAACGGTTCAAGTCCGTTCGCCAGCTCCAAACTCTGAGCGAGTCCGCTCAAACCGAAGCGGACCAACAAGAATGCACAGGTGGCCGAGTGGTTAATGGCAGCAGACTGTAAATCTGCCGCGCAATGCGCTACGGAGGTTCGAATCCTCCCCTGTGCACCATCTTTTTTACCCGCGTATGGAGCAGCAATTGGATCTGAAGCCCGCCGGCAGCGGACGCGTGGGAATCGCCCTGGCAGGCTTCGCTGCTTTGGCGTTACTGGCCGGATGGACGATGCAGCCGGGAAAGTTCCGTTCCCTGACATGGGTCCTTCTCGGTTTTTTTGCGGTTCGCGTTGTGCTCACACACCTGCGTTCGCGATAGGATAGAAGGGTTGCAAGGAAATGCTGATGTAGCTCAGTGGTAGAGCACTCCCTTGGTAAGGGAGAGGTCATGGGTTCAAGCCCCATCATCAGCTCCAGTTTTTTGCGGGATAGGTCCGGGCTTTAGCCCGAACTAGAGTCACAGGCGGGAGTAACTCAGTGGTAGAGTCACAGCCTTCCAAGCTGTTGGTCGCGGGTTCGATTCCCGTCTCCCGCTCCAGAGTCTCCCATTCCAAAACATCTTTGAGGAGTACGCAGGTTTGAACGCATTGCACGAGCAGGCAACGATTCCCGTGGGCGATCCCCAGGCCTTTGGCGCAGTCCGCGCAGCCATTGAGGCAGCATTCTCCTCCGCCAAGGTAAAAGGTTTTCTAAAGGGCATTCAGAGTGCCGGCCTGCGCATCCGCGACTTTGAGCAGGTGCTGCGTCGTGGCCTGTTGGGCGCGCCAGCCGAGGGCGAGTATGTTCGGCTCTCGAATGGTGACCAGGGCATGATCCGCGAGTTCTACCTCGCCAGCCTGGAAAAAGTCGCGCCCGAACTGCGCGGCCAGTACGCGAAGATTTACGCGTACTACTGAGTTTGAATTTCAATCCGCCGGCATAACCG
>Ga0105249_10006354_pt1 | contig 10274 bp, 9 predicted proteins | sample KBSS44metaG_FD_81522 | JGI IMG/M metagenome (GOLD analysis project Ga0105249, IMG submission 81522) | Switchgrass rhizosphere microbial communities from Kellogg Biological Station, Michigan, USA - KBS S4-4 metaG | ecosystem: Host-associated > Plants > Roots > Rhizosphere > Soil | place...
TCGCGTCGAGATCCCCCACGTCTGACCGTGCGCCCGGGGTAGGCTAGCGAGATGGCCCCCAGCGACGCCGACCTCTGGCACCAGGTTCACGCCCAACGCGACGATGGCGTCGCGGCCATGTTCCTGATCCGCGACGTCGAGCCTCGCACCGATCAACCGCAGCTCATCGTGATCGAGATGCCCTACCCGGTCACCGACCTGTCCAAGCTGCCCGATGCGGCGGGCTATCGCCGGCTCGATGCGTTTCAGGAGCAGTGGATCGAGCCCGCGTGCGAGGCGCTCGGCTGGACGTTCGTGGCCTGGAAGAGCGAAGATGGCTCGTTCTTCCTCTATCTCTACGGTGACGGCGACACCAACGCGCTGCTCGAAAAGCTCGCGCCGTTCGACGATGACCTCGGCTTCTTCAACGACCACGACGCCGACTGGTCCGAGTACGCCGCGCTGCGCGAGCTCGTCGACCAGGCGCAGGCGGACCCCGACGCCGAGCACGACCACGTCCATACCGAAGACTGCGCTCACGCTCACGCCCCCGACGCCGCCTCACACGGCATCTCGGTGATCGACCTCACCGGCGAACCACCGCCCGCCGAGACCGCCGCGGCAACGCCAGCACCACCCCCGCCGGTGAAGGCCAAACCCACCGAGACAGCACCCACCAAGACGGCCCCCACCAGGGCTCCCAAGCCCCCAAAAACCCCCAAGGCGGCCCAGGCGGCCACGGCTAAAAGCCCCAAGGCGACGGCGACCCAGCCCCGACCGGCCAAGGCTGCATCCAAGGCGACCGCGACCAAGGCGACCAAGAAGCGCGCAGACGTCAGGCAGCCCCACAAGCCCAGCGCGACAGGGCCCAAGACGGCGAAGCGATCGGCTGCCAAGAAATCGACGACGAACAAGCCGGCGGCGAGCCGGCACGCCAAGCCGCGAGCGACGCGCCGGTAGCTCGCAGCACCGTCACCTCCACGTGACGGACGAGTTCCTCTCAGGCAATGACGTGGGTGGGGAACTGGGCCTAGCAGTCGCCGAACCGTCCTCGCTACCGATCCCCACCGATCGCTACCATACGGAAACGGCATCGGCATTGTTTCACCACTCCCCGACAGGAAAGCGACGGCGCGAGGGGGAGCGCGAGGAACACCTCTCCCTTGAGAATGGCTATCGCGGTTCCGCCCGCCGCATTTTGATCTAGGATGCCTCGTGGACATCGGCCGACGAGCCACGGAGCTGCGCGTGGATTACTCGACGATCCGGAACGAGATCCAGGATGGCGATATCCTGTTGTTCCGTGGCAAGTCGTGGCTCAGTCGCCTGATTTGCTGGATCACGCGTTCGCCATATTCGCACTCTGCCATTCTCGGTTGGTGGAACGGCCACCTGATGGTGCTCGAGGCCGAGCCGACGGGGGTAGTGGCCTCGCGGATGTCCCTCGTCGTGACCAGGTACTCGGGCAAGATCGAGCTGTGGACGACCGATGAACAGCTGGCGCGCTTCGAAGTGATCCAGGCCGCCCAGCTCCTGCTCGGCAAGCACCGCTCGGCCTTCAACGTGCTCCGTAATCTCAAGCAGCGCCTGCTCGGACGCCGACCCACGCCGAGCGGGTCTGTGGCGCACTCCGAAATTTTCGCATGCTCCGAGTTCGTGAGGCGGGTTTGGCGCGCAGGCGGGGTCGATCTCGCCAAGCACTTTCCCGATATGCCCACCACGCCGGGCGACATCGCGAAGTCACCCAGCGTGCGCAAGGTCGGCGCGCTGGTCCGTAGCCGACCCGACAAGATCATCCGCATGCCGCCGGGCGCCGGCCCGAGCGCTCGACTCGACTCGGCCCGGGCGCCCCCTCCCCGCGCGCCGCAGCCCCTCCCCCCGGCCAAGGTCCCTGCAAGACCACAAGACCGACCGGCCACACGACCTGGGCCGCGCCCGATCCGGCACCTGCAATCCGTGCCAAGTATCACCGGCCGAGTGGCCGAACCATTCGGACGGTTCGATTCCGATCGGGTCGATCCCCGCGATTGACGCCCCCGGACAAAACCGCGAAGCTCTCGAGTATCAATGGACGCGAAGCGCCGCGTTCCGTGGCAGCCGCTGCTCGAAGGTGACGACGCCGTCGCAGCACGAGGCGTCATCGACGACCTCGCCGCGACGCTCCACCTCGATTCGATGGCACCGAGTCAGCCCTTCCTGTCGGGCGGCCATGCCGGCCGGGCGCTGTTCTACGGCTATCTGGGAGAAGTCTGGCCGGATCTCGGATTCGACGCCATCGCCATGGAACACCTCGAACGTGCCATCGATCAGGCCGCGGAGCTGTCGATGCGCGCGGGGCTGTACAGCGGCTTCACCGGGATCGCCTGGGTCACCGAACACCTTCAGGCCGGCCTCCTCGGCGACGACGACGATGATCCGAACCTCGCCGCCGACGAACTCTTGCGCGACTATCTCGCCACCACGCCGTGGCCCGACGACTACGATGTCATCGGCGGGCTCGCCGGCTGCGGCATCTACGGCCTCGAGCGGATGCCCCGCGCGATCGCCACCGACATCCTGACCCGTGTCGTCGAGCGGCTCCACGAGATCGCCGTTCGCGACCGCGCCGGCATCGCCTGGCATCGCAAGCCCGAGTTCTTGCTCCCCGAGGCGCGCTCGCGGTCTCCGAACGGGTTCTACGACCTGGGAACGGCCCACGGCGTGCCCGGCGTGCTTGCGGTGCTTGCCGGCGCGCTGGCCGCAGGGATTGCAGAAGATCTTGCAAGGCCGCTGCTCGAAGGAGCGTGGCAGTGGATGATGGCCAACCGCCTGCCGCCCGACGCGGAGACGACGTATGCGTACTCCATCTCCGAGCGGCCGTTGGTCCCGGCGCGCAGCGCCTGGTGTTATGGAGACCCGGGCGTCGCGTGCGCCATGTACGGCGCGGCCCGACGCATCGGAAACGCCGCGTGGATCGACGATGCGCTGGCGATCGCGCGGCGCGCCGCCGTACGCCCCGTGGAACGCTGTGGTTACATGGACGCCGGACTCTGCCACGGCACCGCGGGTCTGGCGCTCATCTATAACCGCTTGTGGCACGAGACCGGAGAGGCGATCTTCGCCGACGCGGCGCGCCTGTGGTACCGAAAGACGCTCGAGCTGCGGCGCCCCGGCCAGGGCATCGCCGGCTTCCAAGCCTACTACCCCGGTGCGGTCCCCGGACAGTCCACTGATTGGGTCGATGACCGCTCGTTCCTCACCGGCGCGGAGGGCATCGGCTTGGCGTTACTCGCGGCGGTCTCGACCATCGCGCCCGCGTGGGATCGCCTCCTGCTTGTATCGTTGCGCAGGCCCCGTTGAGCGATGCCACACCCGACGCTTCGCCCTCGTGGCCCTTGTGGCCCTTGCGGACGACGCCCGGCACTGGCAAGCACCCCCAGTGCCGGATCAGCCTAGCTCGACGCGCTCGTGTTTAGCCGCCGCTGTTGCAGCCGTGGATGAATGCCGTATCGGGACAAACAGCATCGGAACACAACTCGCTACATGTCGCCAGGGTCTGGCCGCCGGCCGCACGCTCCAGCTCTGGTGCACGCAGAGTCCGGATCGTGGTACGCGAGACAACAAGCTTCTTCGAAGTGGTCTTCTTCATTAGAATCTCCTTCACTCCCTCGAACGGGAGAAATTATCGGGCTCGGATCAGGGAAATCTCCGTGGCGTCACCAGATCAGGGACGTCGGTCGACCCAAGCCTCCTTCCACGACGCTCACATACCATGAATGTCGAACCCACCAAGCGATTGCCACGTGGCAAACTTCGAACTTGGTACCAGCACCGGCCGCTTGAGCCCGGTTCGGCGTTTGACGGAGGTACAGAGTAGCCGAAGCCCCCGCGTACACCGCAGGAACCGCACGAGGCTGGCGCTTGCCGTTAGGTCGTGTTCACATGCTCAGCGACGAGCAGGGTACGGCTTCACTGCCGTGGTTTCGGAATCAGGCTCTTGGAGGCCTTGGCCAGCTGGCCATTGATGAAGTTCGGAGCCCACCGCGACATGAAACGCAGCCCATTGGCCTGGCCTGGACGGATCTCGAGCGTGCCTTTCTGGAGCGCCTTGATGGTGCTCCCGACGAGCTCGTCCGTCGTGATCACCTTGACGTTGGTCTCGCTGGGAATCGGCGCGAGCTCGGTCTTCACGGCCGGAGGCATCAGCTCGATCACCTCGACCTCGTGATCCTGCAGCTGCTGGCGGAGCGCGATCGTGTACGAGTGCATCGCGGCCTTGGTCGCGCAATAGATCGGCGCCGCTTGCAGCGGCACGAACGCCAGGCCAGAGGACACGTTGATGATCGTGCCCTTGTTGGCCCTGATCTGCCCGATCAAGCTCGAGATCAACCGGATCGGTCCCGACAAGTTGATATCGATCTCCGAGGTCAGCGGCCCGAGATCGTCATCCACCCCGAGGTTGCGGTAGGTCATGACCCCGGCGTTGTTCATCAAGACGTTGAGCTTCGGAAACTTGGCCTTGATCGTGTGGGCAAGATCGGCGATCGCCTTGGGATCGGCCGCATCGCTACGGATCGTGGTGATCTTCGGGTGCGCCTTCGCGACCGCGTCGAGCTTGTCCTGGTTACGGCCGGTCACGATCACCTCGTTATCGAGCTCGAGAAACTTCTTCGCGAACGCGAGGCCGATGCCGGCGCTGCCGCCGGTGATGAGAATCGTATTTCCCGAGAGCTTCATGGTCGCTTCCTCCAACCCCGGAATGTACAACACGCCTGGCCTGCTTTCCCGGATCTTCGGACGAATCGCAAGCTATTCGAGGGCCTGCACGAGCCTCTCGATGGTCGGACCTCCCTGTCTTCACTCGCCGGCTCAGCGCGCGCGCAGCTCGTCGCGGAATGCGCGCAGCGCCGCGTGCTGGTCGGGCATCGCCACGTAGCGCGCGATCTTGCGGCGGTGCTGGGCGCCGCAAGCGGCGCCGCTCGTAGCAAGCGGCTGCGCAGAGCCTTAGCGGTGTTGCGTGGCACGTACGCCCGTCGCGATCGCGGCGGCGACCACGTCGGTCGCGACTGCCTCGATCGCATCATACGGCGCAGCATGCACACCTGTTGCGAGGCTGAACAGCGTATCACCGTCGAACATCGTATGCGCTGGACGAACCGCGCGCGCAATGCCGTCGTGGCCGACGGTGGCGAGCCGATTGGCCTGCTCCGTGGTGAGCACTGCGTCGGTGACGACCACGCCGATCGTGGTATTGGCACCCGGGAACAGCGGCGACGATCGATCCCAGGTCGTGAGCGGCGCGATCCACTGATGGCGCTCGTCGTCCCAGATGCCGCCGACGCTGTTGGCGACCATCACGGCCGCAACCACGGCGTCGCCGACGCGCGCACTCGCGACGCCGAGCCCGCCGGGCCGGATCTGCGCCGCGCCTGCCGCCTTCGCAACGGTCGCGGCCGTCCCCACGCCGACCGCGCCAATCGCCGGCGCGCGACCGGCCGCGCTACATGCAACGTAGCCCGCATGCGCGTCGGGCCGCACGCTGCGATCGCCGACGAACAGGTCGAAGATGACCGCGCCCGCAACGATCGGTACGCGGACGTCGCCAAGCAGGAAGCCAATGCCGCGCTCCTCGAGATAGCGCATCACGCCGCTCGCGGCGTCCAGCCCGAACGTGCTGCGTCCGGTGAGCAGCACGGCGTGCGCGCGATCGACCAGCGTCCCCGGCCGGAGCGCGTCGGTTCCCAGCGTGCCGGGCGCGCCGCCGCGTACGTCGACTCCCGCCACCGCGCCGTTCTCGGCGATGACCACGGTGCACCCCGTGCGCGCGCGTTCCTCGGTCCAGTGGCCGACCGTGATGCCATCGGGGAGCTCGAATCGCGCCGCCATGCCTGACCGTACTACCACGCGACAGCTGTCGCCTGAAGATGCGGCACCAACACCAGGTTGCGGAGCTTGCGGCGAACACGCCCACACGTGCTTGTAGTGTCCCCCAGTTCCCGGAGGTGTCAACCTCGGGCTGGGAACACCGTACAGCATCTACGGGCGTATCAATGCAAGCAGGGTGTCCAGCGTGGCAATCTCGTGGTCGACGAGGCCGTCACCGCCGCCCGGCCGGCGCTGTGGGTTGTACCAGCAGGTCGCGATCCCGGCGTTACGGCCGCCCTGGATGTCCGAGCTGAGGCTATCGCCCACCATCAGCGCCGAGCGCTTGGCGGGGCCGCCGAGCCCGGCAAGCGCGATCTCGAAGATCGCGGGCGCCGGCTTCGCCATCCCGAGTTCGGACGAGATCGCGATCACGTCGAAGTAGCGGCCAAGCCCGAGCCGATCGATCCGCGCACGCTGGACGTCGGACAGACCGTTGGTGACCAGCGCGAGCGACACGCTGGATTCGGCGTCGAGCGCGTCGAGCACCTCCCGTGCGCCAGGATAGAGCTCGCCGTACGCGCCGAGCCCGCTGGTAAACGCGTCGGCGAGCGCCTCGGGTGACGCGTCGATCCCGGTGGTCACGACCAGCTGCTCGAACCGCACGGTCCGGACCTGGTCGGCGGTGATTTCCCCGCGCTCGACCCGCGCCCACAGCGCACGGTTGATCTGGCCATACGCCGGTAGGTAACGCCCCGGGTCGGAGATCCCCGCGCTCGCCAGCGCGCGCTCGAACGCGAGCGTTTCCGACGCGTCGGAGTCGAGCAGCGTGTGATCCAGGTCGAGCAGCAGCGCGGTGTACGGCACCGCGCCGAGCATAGGCGCTCCGTGCGGGAGCCGACAACCACGATGGCGCACGTACGCTCTATCGGACACCGCGGCGAGCATCCGCTTCGAGGGTCGGGTTGGTCTTCGTATAACGATTCCGTGGAATCGTGCGCGGGCAACCGCGCTTTCCGCCTCATCGCCCCTCAGGTGGAGTTCTTGCGCCGGGCTTGTCACCCTGGCTTCTCCCCTCAGGGCGGGTCGCGGCCCGGAGATCGGAGACGGTCTTTCCACCGATCAGCGGCCCCACCGCCGTAGGCCAGCCGTCGCGGACAGTCCGGAAGACCGGCGCCCAGCCGCTCGCCGCTTTGAGCTTGCGATTCGACACGCGAAGCGAGCGCGCCAGGGTCCTGGCGAGCGAGCCGCCGAGCACCGTCATCCAGGACGGAGGCAACCTCGGAGGGCGGACGCCGAGGGCTTCTGCGAGCGAATCGACGAAGCCGCGGTGGGTGAGCGGTTCATCGTCGGCGACGTTATATACGCCCGCCGCAACCGCGAGCGCCGCAATCACCGCCGCCGCGGCGTCATCGTGCGCAACCGACGAGATGTACGCGCCGGGCGGCCCGAAAAGCAGAGCGTAGCCGTGCTCGACGGCGCGAACCAGATCGGAGAGGAAGCGCGAGTCCGGTCCGTAGAACACCGCGAATCGAAGGACGACGCCGGCGCCTCCTGCCTCGCGGAACCGCGCCGCGGCGTGCTCGGCGTCGGCGACGGTGCGGTTGTAGCGCGCCGGCGCGATCGGCGTCATCTCGTCGTTCCACGCATCACCGCGATCGGGATACACCGGGGCGAAGGACTCCTGCACGAACCGCCCGATGCCTGCTGCGAGCGCTGCGTCGACGAGCGCCGCCGAGGCATCGCGGCGAAGGCGGTCGTTCTGACGCCATGCTCCCGGCAGGACCATGCGCAGGCTCGATGCCGGGATGTGGGTCGCGAGGTTGACGACGGCGTCGTGTCCACGGAGCACAGCGGACAGCTGGTCTCGATCGAACAGGTCGACGGCGACCGCCCCGCGCGCCCAGGCGCTCGAGGGCCGCCCGCTTCTCCGCCGAGCGCGCCACGGCGGTGACTTCATGGCCGCGCGCCAGGCAAAGCGGAATGGCCCGCCGGCCGATCACGCCAGTGGCTCCGGTGAAGAAAATGCGCATATCCCGATCGTGGCAATACGCGTGCCAGCGCGATTGCCTCTGTGATGCGACCATGAAGCCTCCGTGGAGCCTCCGTTTGGCAGTGCGCGGTACGCTACGACGCGTCGCCGGGCCCGGGCTCGATCCGCTCCGTCGATGGATCGATGTCGCGAACAGCAGTGGTTACGGAAGGTGCCGTGGAGTGGAATCCAGGCCCATGAGCCCGCACGGGTCCTAGTCCGCCGCGAAGCAGTAGAGCGAGCCGCGCCCGCCGGTGAGCACGAACGCCGCGGCGGAGCAGCCGCGCGAGGCGTGCGCCGCGCTCCATGACATCGGATCGGTGCCGCCGCCCATCCGGTCGAAGTGGCCCACTTGAGCGGTGACGCCGGTCTCCGCGGAGCTCGTCCAGTTGCTGCAATGATTGCCGCTCGACACGCCCGCGGCCGTCGAGCCGGTGAGGATGTCGTGCTGGTTCGGAGTCTCGCCAAAACCGGGAACCATGGCGCCCGTCTCGTCGAGGCCGGTCGCCTTGGCGATCAGGTTCATTGCCGGATCGTGGAGCGCGGCGACCGAGGCGGCGATCATCACGCCGTTCCAGTTGAACCACGGGCCGGTCCCGATCCGATCCTTGGCGTTGATGGTGTCGGTGCTCAGGTACGCGCGCCACTGGCGGCTCGCCGATGCCGGAACTGCGACTGCCACCTTTGCTCGACAGAACTCGTCGGCGCCCGCGAGCCCGTCGGTGTCGGCCGGAGTGCGCCGGAAGTCGCCGCCGCTGGGGTTCCCCGCGCTGGTGATGAAGAAGCTGAAGCCCGACGATGGGGTCCCGTCGGCAGGGGCCGCCGTCGCGTCTTGCTTCGCCGGCGAGTCGCTATCGCAGCCTACGGCCATGGAAGAGATCAGAAGGAGCACGAAGGTCCGCATGTGGTTCATCTGGAGGAGACCATCGCATGAGACGCCTCCAGGATCGATGGCACGTCGTGCTGGCGGAAAACCGCATGGTGCTTCAGCGTCAGCAGAGTCTCGCGCTGTCTCGCGCTGTCTCGCCCGTGCGGTCGTGATCGCGATCGACTGGATCATCGGGCCTGCCGGCCATGGGAACAGCTACGTCGTCTCTGACGGAGCGCGGCGCGCTCGCAATGTGTGATCTCGTCGAGCGCACGCGCCGTCATGCGCAAGCTTGGGGGGGCGATCCGTCGCCTGCGCTTGACCGACGCGCAGCGCCGCGGGCTCGTGGCGAACGGCAAACTACTCCGCGAAGATCTCGACGTACTCGAACTGCTGCTGCTTGGAGTCTGCAATCTCCGTGATGCAGATGCGGTCCAGCCCCGTGCTCAGCGGGCCCGTACCCGGCGTCGCATTGCTAGCCGAGGCCGGCTTCGAGATCCAGCTCGTCGTGGCGCTCGCGGGTGCATCACAGCTGGTCCGGGACAGGATCGTGCCCGACGGTAACGCGATCGTCGGTCCATCGATGAGGACGCCTTGCGGATCCAGCAGCGCGTATGTGCTGCCCCCAGTGATCGCCGGGAATTTCGTGAAGCCGTCGGTAGCCGCGTCGATGTAGACCACGTTCGTCCCGAGCGTCCTGCCATAGAACGCCTCGAACTCCGCCTTGGTCGCGTTGCGCGCTGCGACCAGGAATCCACCGTGCGGCACGAGCGTGAGCAGCGGAATGCTCGGGTGTTCGTTCGAGGTGGTCTGCTTGAATTGGAAGAACGTGAGGTCGACCTGATTCAAATTCCCAACGATGTTTTCCTGGCGGCCGAGCGAGCCCATGAACTCCACGATCTTCGACTGATCGTCGGCCGACAGCGCCTTGAACGCGTTGATCGAGGTGGCGTCGTCGCCTCCGCCGTGCATGAGGATCGAGTCCAGGAGCGTCGGCGCGCGCCCGTCGTGGAGGTACGGCGCCGTGCTGCGGACGCCCCACAGCGGCGGCGTCATGAAGAAGCACGCGCCGATCTGGTTGAACGGCTTCGAATCGCAGTCGTCGGGGCCCATGTCGTGGCGCCTGAAGTCACTCCAGATCTCGACCGTCATCGTGCCGTTGGAGTTGAGCGCCGGATGTGGATCTTTGGTGTCCGTGGCGAGGTTGACCCGGATGCCCGCACCGGTGGTTGTATCGCCCTTCTCGACGTGGAACGGACTATTGATCGTCATGTTCTGCGTGTGGCAGGCCTGGCAATTGACCTGGTTGAACAGGGCCTCACCCTGGTTCACGCGGAGCTGCGCTGCCGCGGTGGGCGCCGGGACGCGCACGGGCGTCTGGAGCATCCCCATGTAGACCGCCTCGGCCGTCAGCTGGCCGTCCGAGATTTCCTTGGTCACGCCGTCGCCATCAGGATCCTGGCAGTTGGCGCCGGTGCCGAACGTGTTCACGTTCGGGGTGATGCAGTGCTTGTTGACCGACGGCTCGGTCTGCATGCCGAAGTGGACGCGGAA
>Ga0105249_10006355_pt1 | contig 10274 bp, 10 predicted proteins | sample KBSS44metaG_FD_81522 | JGI IMG/M metagenome (GOLD analysis project Ga0105249, IMG submission 81522) | Switchgrass rhizosphere microbial communities from Kellogg Biological Station, Michigan, USA - KBS S4-4 metaG | ecosystem: Host-associated > Plants > Roots > Rhizosphere > Soil | place...
ACCGGGTACTGGCCGGTGGACGAGACCCGCAGCCAGGGTCGCCGCCGCGGCCGCTCCCCGGCGAGCTGGCGGCGCAGCAGGACCACCGTCCGTAGGTCGGCGACCGCCGCGGTGAAGCGCAGCTCGGCGGCCAGCGCGGCGCGGCGGCGCGCCGCCTCGAGCAGGATGCCACCGATCCCGAGCAGCCCGAAGCAGACCAGCGCCAGAGCCAGCAGCGTCCCGGCGCCGGCCAGCGCGATCCGCGCCCCGTGCTGGAGCGGCAGCGTCGCCAGCTCGCCGAGCATCGTCGCCGGCGAGGTGGTCAAGCCGAAGACCAGGTCGGCGACCGACCACAGCGCCAGCACGACGCCGATCCCACCGGCGAGCAGCGGCCGCAGTCGCCGCCCCGAGGCGAGCAGCGCTCCGCCGAGCACGCAGGCCGGCACCAAAGCCCCGAACAGCGCCAGCGAGGCGATCCACTCGACCGGCGAGCCGGGGAAGCGGCGGAAGACGAAATTGCCGACGACGGCTCCGGTCACCGCGCCTGCGATCGCCGCGATCCGCAGCTGCGCGTACGCCGCCGGCCGCAGGGCGACACCGCGGTCGAGCGGCGCCAGCAGCGTGTACTGGACCTCGGCGGGCTCGATCGCAAGTGGACCGCCGTGCGAGCCGCTGCGCAGGCCCGCGAGCAACCCGAGGGCGAGGGCGATGCCGATGATCGGCGGCGCGTGGACGCGGATCGAGTCGAGGGCCGAAGCATCGGCGGGGGCTTCGTGGATCGCCCCACCGAGCACCCCGAGCCCGATCGCGGCGAAGATCGCGCCGACGTAGACCCGGTACAGCACCTCCATCACGTCGATCTCCTCGACGTAGCGGCGCCGGCGCACCCGCCGGAATTCGACTAGTGCCGCTTCTCCCCCGGTCCGCATCGACCCCCTGACCATTGGCTTCCTATTATCGGGGCCATGAGCTCCGCCACGCCTTACGGCCCCAAGGCCGACCCCGGCCCGCCGGGCCTGGCGGCGAAGCTGCTCGGCTTCTGCGAGGAGCTGCGGCGCGAGGGGGTCGCGGTCGGGACCTCGGAGATCCTCGACGCCTTTGCGGCGCTCGAGCAGGTCCCCTGGACGGATCCCGACGACTTCCGCGAGGCGCTGGCGACGACGATCGCCAAGTCACAGGACGACCGCCGTGCCTTCGAGCTGATCTTCGACCGCTACTTCTTCCGCGCCGCCGAGGCGGAGGCGGTGCAGCGCGGGATCACCGAGGAGGACGAGCTCGACGCGGCCTCGGGCGCCGACGGCGAGGCGGCGAGCCGCCTCGACCTCGACCAGCTGCGGGAGCAGATCCGCGAGGCGATGGCCGAGGGCGACGAGGGCCGCCTGCGCGACCTCGCCCGCTTGGCGATCGCCGCCTTCGGCCGCGCCGAGGGCTCCGGCGTGGTTGGCGTCGACGTGCAGCGGATCCGCCGCACGCTGGGCCTCAGCACCGGTCAGCAGCCGGCCGCCGACGGCGAGGCGGAGCGGCCGCCGATCGACCGCGCCCAGCTCAACCGCTTCGAGCGCCACCTGCGGCGCGAGCTCGAACGCGACCTGATCGAGCGCACCCAGACCCTGCCCCCCTCGCGTCCCCTGGCCGAGCTCGACCGGGCGCTGCCGACCAGCCCGACCCAGGACCTTGCCGCCGTCCACCGCGCCGTCTCGCAGATGAAGCGGCGGCTGGCAACCCTCGGCCACGAGCAGCGCGGCCGCAGCCGCAGCCAGGTGGTCGACGTGCGGCGGACGATGCGCTCCTCACTGGAGACCGGCGGCGTGCCGCTGCGGCTGCGCTACCGGCCGAAGCGGCCGCGGCGGCCGGAGATCTACGTCCTCTGCGATGTCTCGACCTCGGTCACCTCGGCCAGCGTCTTCTTCCTCTCGGTCCTCCACGCGCTCCACGACTCGTTTCGCAAACTGCGCTCCTTCGTCTTCATCGAGCGGATCTCCGAGGTCACCGACGTCTTCGAGCACGAGCGCGATTTCGCCGCGGTCGCGCAGAAGATCTCCAGCGAAGGCGGCGTCGCCGACGTCTCCGGCTACACCGACTACGGCCGGGTCTGGCTCGAGTTCCTGGCCGAGATCTCGGAGGACCTCGATCCGCGCTCGACGGTGATCGTGCTCGGTGACGCCCGCACCAACGGCCGCGAGCCGCACGCCGAGGTCTTCGCCCAGGTCGCCGAGCGGGCCGGTCGCCTGTTCTGGCTGAACCCCGAGCCGAAGCTCTACTGGAACTACGGCGACTCGGTGATGGCCGCCTACGAGCGCTACTGCGACGGCGCTTTCGAGTGCTGGACGACCAAGCACCTCGAGAACTTCGTCGACATGGTCGCCGGCGGCACCCGCCGGCCGGGATGAGCGGCCGCCGCGCCCTCTTCCTGCGCCACGGCGAGTCGGCGCACAACGCGCACACCGGCAGCGAGGAGCTGGCCGACCAGGACGGTGACCTGCTGACCGAAGTCGGCCAGGCGCAGGCGCGCGCCGCGGCCGCCGGCATCGCCACCCTCGCGCTCGGCGTCAGCCGGCTGCTGACGAGCCCGATGCGGCGCGCCCGCGAAACCGCGGCGGCGCTCTCGGGTCCCCTCGGGCTCGAGCCCGAGGTCGTCCCCTACGCCCATGAGATGGGCGGCGCCGGGGAGACCTTTGGGCAATCCGTCGGCCGGGTGCGGCGGCTGCGGACCGAGCTCGAGGGTCGGCCCGCCGAGGAGGTGCCGCTGCTCGTCACGCACGGCATCTTCATCCGCTTCTTCCTCCTCGACGCGATGCTCGACGATCGCTTCGACGAGACGCTGCTGCCGCAGATCTGGCACCTCGCCAGTTCGAACTGCGGCCTCACCACCTTCGCCAGCGGCGTCAGCCGCTACCCCGACGGCGGCACCGTCCCCGGCTGGACCTGCCTCAGTTGGATGGAGCGGCCGTGGGATCGGCCGTGACCACCGTCGGCTCAGCGGTGACGACCCGCACCGGGTCGTCGGGCGAGATCTGCCACTGCTCGTTGACGACGGCGCCGGGCGGCGGCGCCACCGGGCCGTCGAGCAGCGGGTCCTCGGTCTCGCGCATCCACACCGCCAGCCGCTCGCGCATCTCGGCGAGGACATCGGAGCAGCTCGGGTCCTCGACCAGGTTATTGCCTTCGGCCGGGTCGAGAATCAGGTCGTAGAGGCGCTCGCGCGGGACGATCCGCTCGCCCCAGCCGGCGGCGACAAGGACGTCCTTCGATTCGCCGTCGTCGCAGTTGGCGAGCACCCGCTGCGGGTAGTCGTCGAAGCGGCGGATGTACTTCCAGCGTTCGGTCCGCACCGAGCGCTGCGGCTCGTACGCGGCGTGGTAAGTCGTCTCGGCAAAGGTCGCCTCGTGCAGGCGGTCGACCTCGCCGCGGACCAGCGGCATCAGCGAGCTGCCCTGCAACCAGTCGGGCTCCTCGACCTCGACCAGTTCGCAGAGGGTCGGGAAGACGTCGAGGTGGGTGACCGGGGCGTCGATCACCTTGCCGCCGGTAAAGCCGGGGCCGCGGAGGATCATCATCACGCCGGTACCGCGGTCGTGCAGGGTCGCCTTGGCACTGGGGAAGGCGATGCCGTGGTCGGTGGTGCAGATGACCAGGGTGTTGTCGACGATGCCGAGGTCGTGGAGGGCGTGGAGGACGCCGCCGATGCCGTGGTCGAGGGCGCGGGCGCTGGCCTTGAAGGAGGCGACGTCGCGGCGCACGGCGGGCAGGTCGGGGAGGTTTTCCGGCGGCAGCGAGTAGAGGGTGTCGCGGACCGAGGTCGGGGCGAAGAAGTCGCGGTGGGTCTCGAAGAAGCCGACCGACATGAACCACGGCTCCTCGGTCGAGGCGCGGCGCAGCGCTTCGATCGTCAGCGGCGCTACGTCCTCGGCCCGGGTCGAGTCGACTTTGACGATCTCGTCGTAGCCGATCACCCCGGGGTCGGTCGAGATGTGCTGCTCGCCGACCATCGTCGAGCGGTAGCCGGCGCGTCGCAGGGTGTGGACCCAGTGCTGGCCGTAGTCGTTCAGCCGCCAGCCGCGATGGGCGAGGCCCATCATGCCGTTGTTGTGGCAGTAGGAGCCGGTCAGCAGCGAGGCGCGGCTGCCCGAGCAGGTCGGCGCAGTGCAGAACGCCTCGCGGAACAGGACCCCCTGGTCGGCCAGTAGCTGGATGTTTGGAGTGGGTACCTGGAAGCCGTAAGGTTGGACGAAGCGCCCGGTGTCGTGCGAATGGATGTAGAGGATGTTGGGACGGGCCAAGGCTTGGACGCTCCTGCGTCGGGTAGTGCACCCACACTAGCGAGAGGTCTGCCGAGCAAGGACTTTTCGGACGTTTGTTGATTAACTTACTCGGCAAAGCCTAGCCGATGACCCCCGATCGCTCATATCTCGTCTGTGCGACGCCCCGTAGCGGCAGCACCCTGGTCTGCCATGCGCTGGCCGAAACCGGAGTCGCCGGGCATCCCGAGGAGTACTTCGAGGCGCTCCGCCACTCGGGCCGGCCGCGCCGCCCCGAGGAATATTTCCTCGGCGTCGAGGACCAGTCGATCCGCGACCACCTCGGCGAGCGCTCGATCGGCTCCGAGCCACCGCCACGCTCGCCGCTCTGGAGCCGCGCCGCCTACGACCGCTACCTCGAATGGGCGATGGACGCCGGCACGACCGCGAACGGCGTCTTCGGTGCCAAGCTGATGTGGGGCTACTTCGGCGAGTTCGTCAGCCTCGTCCGCAACGTCCCCGAATACCGCGACGTGCCGCTCGCCGAGCTGCTGCCGGCGGTCTTCCCCGACCTCACCTTCGTCCGCGTCGTCCGCGCCAACAAGGTGCGGCAGGCGGTCTCGCTGTGGAAGGCGGTGCAGACGGCGAACTGGCGCGAGGACCAGGCCAGCGCCAGCGCCGGCACCGTCGAGGCCGACGGCTCGCCTCCCTATCGGACCTTCATCGAGGAGCACCGCCCGCAGCTGCGCTTCCACTACAAAGCGATCGACCACCTGCTCGACCACCTACTGGTCGAGGAGGCCTCCTGGGACGCCTTCTTCGAGCACGCCGGCATCCGGCCGATCCTGGTGATGTACGAGAACTTCGCGGCGGACTACGAGAACAGCACGCTGAACCTGTTGGACCGCCTGGATTTGGCGCCGCCGGAGGGATTTGAGTTCGAGCCGCGGATGAAGAGGCAGTCCGACGGGATCAATGACGATTGGACTCGGCGGTACAGCGAGCTGCGGTTGGGGACGGACTTCGATCTGGTGCCGACTAGGGCGGCGGCGGAGCAGCGGTAGACGGCCTCGTTCTTGGGCGGGTGGGCGCTCGGGCAGGGGCCTCCCAGACGGAAACACCATCCTTCGGCTGGTTTCCTCAGTGTCTGGGAGACCCCTACCCGATCCCCCTCACACGCTTCAGGCCCCCCCTTTTTTTGAGCTTCGTGGGCGAGCTCCGGGATTTCGGGTTGCTGGTGACTGCTGTGGGGGTGGGCGTGGGACTGCCCGCGACCGGCCCCTATCGCACCGCCCTACGAAGCAATCCCGTCAGCGGGTGTCATCCGCTCAGAAACCCCGGTCATCTCCAGCACCCGCACCACCGCCTCCGACCGACTCGGCACAAACCTCAGCCGATCCGACCCATTGCTCTCCCCCATCGCCCTCACCAGCACCGCGATCCCGGTCGAGTCGATGAAATCGAGATCGCTCAAATCGACGACCACGCCACCATCGGACCGCCCCAGCGCCGCCTCCAGCTCGCTCTCCAGACTCGGCACCGTGGACAAATCGAGTTCGCCACCCACCCGGATGACGCGGTTGCCCGCGTCATCGAAGACCCCTACGGCGAGCGTTCCGGTCGAAGCCTCTCTGTACTCAACGTCCCCCAAAGCTCAGTTCGAGCTTACCGAATTTTGGGGGGGTCTGTGAGCGTTTCTTAACGGGCTGCCCATGAATCGGGCTCGGCGACGTAGTCGCCGACGACGCTCGGCAGGTTGCCGGAAGCGAGGTCCGCGAGCGTCACCTCCTCGAGCACCGAGCGCAGGCTGGCGCGGACCGCGATCCAGACCTCCTGCAGGTGCTCGGCGCTGCCCCGGTATTCGATCGCCTCCGGCGGCTGGGACTGGACGTTGGCGATCGGCCCCTCGACGGCGCGGACGACGTCGGCAATCGAGACCTCCTCGGCCGGCCGGGCCAGCCAGTAGCCGCCCTTGGCGCCGCGGCGGGCGCGGACGATGCCGTGGTGCTTCAGCTCGAGCAGGATGTGCTCGAGGAACTGCAGCGGGATTTCCTGGGCGTCGGCGAGCCGCTCTCCCTTGACCGGCCCGTCGTCGCCGACGGCCGCCAGCTCGACGGCGGCACGCACGGCGTAATCGGCCTTCGCTGAGACACGCATGCAGTTATTGAATCAATCGAGGCTGAGGGTGCGGGCCGATGCGGCCGCCTGAGCCGCTTCTTGCTCGTGTTGGCGGACGCGACGCTTGTTCAGCCAGTGCGGCGCGTAGAGCACCGCGCCGAGCCCGATCGCGGCGACGCCAGCGGCGATCGGCCAGACGTTCGGGTCGCCCTTCAGCACGGTGACGATGCCCGACCCGATCAGCACGAGGCCGAGCGCGACGCGGATTAGGCCCTGCGGCGCCCGGTCGGAGAGGGCGGCGCCGATGATCACGCCGGGAATCGAGCCGACGAGGATGTTGCCGGCCAAGCCGAAGTCGATGTTTCCGCCGACGAAGTGGGCGACCGATGCCGCCGAGAGCAGGACGGCGGCGTGGACGATGTCGGTGCCGACCACTTTCTTCGGCACCAGCCGGTAGACGGCGATCAGCAGGATCGCGATCACGGTCCCCGAGCCGGCCGAGGTGATGCCGATCACGAAGCCGGTGGTGGCGCCGATCACCACCGCGGCGACCTTGTGGCGGGTTTCGACGTCGAAGCGCTCGCGCTCGTCGATCAGCCCGCGCAGGATCAGCGCCCGCAGCAGGGTGATGACGCCGACCATCAGCAGGGTGCCGCCGAGCACCGCGTAGAGCAGTTCGTCCATCCGGTCTTCGGAGACGTGCTGTTTGACCACCGCGATCAGGCCGACCCCGGCGACCGCCGCCGGAACACTGCCGTAGGCGAGCCAGCGGACCAGCTCCATGTTCACCGTCTTCATCTTCAGGTGGCGCCAGCTGCCGACGATCTTGGTGATCGCCGAGTAGAAGATGTCGGTGCCGATCGCGGTCGACGGGTTGGTGCCGAAGATCAGGATCAGCAGCGGCGTCATCAGCGAGCCGCCACCCATCCCCGTCATGCCCACGAGCATGCCGATGCCTAATCCGAAGAGGACGATTGCCGGGTCCATTGGTTTGCTCCGCGCCCAACTTCTCTCGACTTTCCTGACTGCCTAGGTCAGGAGCGCGGAAACCGGCAGGATACCAGCGATGGAACCCGGCGCCGCAGCGACGACGGACGGCGGCGCCGCGGTTGCGATCCGCGGCCTCTCCCACTCCTTCGGCGAGCTCGAGGTGCTGGCCGGGCTCGATCTCGAGGCGCCGGCACACACGGTGCTCGGCCTGGTCGGGCCCTCGGGCTGCGGCAAGTCGACCCTGCTCGAGATCCTCTGCGGCCTGCGCGAGCCGAGCGCCGGCGCGGTCGCGGTCGGCGCCGCCGAGGACGCCGCCGGGCGGCTCGCCAGCTGCGCCTTCATGCCGCAGCGCGACCTTCTCCTGCCCTGGTACTCGGCGCTCGACAACGCGGCGCTGGCGCTCCGCAACCGCGGCGCCGGCCGGGCCGAGGCGCGCAAGCAGGCCAGCGAGCTGTTCGGCCGCTTCGGCCTCGCCGGCTTCGAGCGCGAGCTCCCGGGGCGCCTCTCGGGCGGGATGCGGCAGCGGGTCGCCTTCCTTCGCACCCTGGTCGCCGGCAAGCCGGTGCTGGCGCTCGACGAGCCGTTTGCGGCGCTCGACGCGATCACCCGCGCCGAGATGCAGGAATGGCTCGCCCGGGCGCTGCGCGAGGACCCGCGGACCGCGGTCCTGGTCAGCCACGACGTCGAGGAGGTGCTCTACCTCTGCGACCGCGTCGCGGTGCTCTCGGCCCGTCCGGGCCGGGTTGTCACCGAGCTGAAAGCGCCGGCGCCGCGCGCCCCCGACCGGCTCGCGGCGGTCACCGACCCGGCCTTCGTCCACGCCCGCGAAGCGGCGCTGCGGGCGCTGCGGGAGGGCTCGAGGTGAGCTGGGCGCGGCGCCTGCGCCGGGTGGTGCTGCCGCTGTTGGTGCTGGCGGCGCTGATCGGCGCCTGGCAGGTCGCTGCCGCCAACGGCACGATCGCCGACGCGTTCAGCCTCGAACCCTTCCTCGTCCCCTCGCCGGCAGAAGTCGGCAAGGCGCTGTGGGAGAACCGCACGCTGCTCTGGGACAACACCTGGGTGACGCTGCGCGAGATCCTGATCGGGCTCGCCGCCGGCGCCGTCGCCGGGGTCGTGCTGGCGCTGCCGATGCGCTTCTCCGAACTCTTTCGCGACACCTTCTACCCGCTCGCGGTCGCCGCGCAGGCGATACCCGTCGCCGCGATCGGCCCAATCCTCGTCGTCTGGTTCGGCTTCGGGATCGGCCCGAAGATCTTCCTCGTCGGACTCTTCACTTTCTTCCCGATCCTCGTCAACACCCTCGACGGCCTCCGATCGGTCGACCCCGAAGCAGTGAAAATGATGCGAACCCTCGACGGCTCGCGCTGGGCGATCTTCCGCCGGGTCGAAGTACCGTCGGCACTGCCGCCCTTCTTCACCGGCCTGAAGGTCGCCGCAGCGATCACCCCAATCGTCGCCCTGATCGCCGAGCTGGTCGGTTCCACCTCCGGCCTCGGGCGGCAGATCATCACCGACAACGCCAACCTCGAGGTCGCCCGCATGTTCGCGGCAGTGGTGATCCTGATGGTGATCGGCATCGTCCTCTTCGGCCTCGCCGCCCTAGTCGAGCGGCTCGTGATCAGGTGGCGATAGGCCCTCTCGGTGCGCCCCGTCATCTGATCTCGCTACAACTCACGGCGTGACCCGCCCCCGCATCACGGCGATCGCCCTCGCGGTCGCGCTGATCGTCCTCGCCCTCGGCCTCGCCGCCTGCGGCGAGAAGTCAGAGGACGAAAGCGGCGGCGAAGAGCGGCAGTCGCTGAGGCTGGCGCTCGACTTCTATCCCAACCCCGACCACGCCGGGATCTACATGGCAGAGGAAGAAGGGTTCTTCGACGAAGCCGGCCTCGACCTCTCGATCAGCGCCCCCTCCGACCCGAGCGCGCCGCTGAAGCTCGTCGCCGCCGGCAAATCCGACCTCGCGATCACCTACGAGCCCGAGGTCGTCCTCGCCCACGAACAGGGGCTGCCGGTGGTGGCGATCGGGGCCCTCGTCAACCAGCCGCTGACCTCGCTGATCTGGCTGCAGAGCTCGGGGATCAAAGGCGTTGCCGACCTCAAAGGCAAGACTGTCGCGACCGCCGGCATCCCCTACCAGGAAGCCTTCCTGCAGACGATCCTCGAGCGCGCCAAAGTCGACCCGAGCACGGTCAAGCCGGTCAACGTCGGCTTCGGCCTGCTGCCGGCACTGGTAGGCGGCCAGGCCCAGGCGATGCTCGGCGGCTACAGCAACGTCGAGGGAGTCGACCTGCAGCACCGCGGCAAAGCGCCGGTGATCACCCCGGTCGACCAGCTCGGCGTCCCCACCTACGACGAGCTGGTGGTGATCGCCAATCGCGAAGCGCTGGAATCCGAACCGGAGCCCTACCGCCTGTTCCTCGCCGCGCTCGAACGCGGCACCGATGCCGCCGTCGCCAATCCGCAAGCGGCGACCGCGGCGATCACCGCCGCCAACCACGACCTCGATCCGGAACTGACCGGAGCCGAGATGGAAGCGACGCTACCGCTGCTCGGCGCCCGTGACGGCGACCACCCCTACGGCTACATGGACCCCACGCAGTGGGAAGAATTCGCCGCCTGGATGCGCGACGAAGAACTGATCGACGGGCTGCCGAAAGCGCCCGAACTGCTCACGAACGACTACCTCTCGGGCGTTATCCCCGAATAGCGCAGCGCGTTCTCGTCGATCAGCCGGGTGACCTCGCTGGACGGCATCGCCGCGTGGAAGAGGTGGCCCTGGGCGTAGTCGCAGCCGAGCCGGGAGAGCTCGGCGAGCTGCACCTCGTTCTCGACTCCCTCGGCGATCACGTCGAGCGAGAGCGCCCGCGCCATCCCGATGATCGCCTCGACGATCGCGGTCCGCTCCTGTTCCATCCCCAGCGCGTCGACGAACGAGCGGTCGATCTTCAG
>Ga0105249_10006360_pt1 | contig 10271 bp, 10 predicted proteins | sample KBSS44metaG_FD_81522 | JGI IMG/M metagenome (GOLD analysis project Ga0105249, IMG submission 81522) | Switchgrass rhizosphere microbial communities from Kellogg Biological Station, Michigan, USA - KBS S4-4 metaG | ecosystem: Host-associated > Plants > Roots > Rhizosphere > Soil | place...
CATACAGGTGGTACTCGAACAGCGGCTCTTCAGCGAGCGCGCCGCTCTGCAGACTCTCGCGCTGCGCCCCCCCGCTGGCGAAGCCGTCGGCCGCAGGCGTGGACACGCGCTGCACGTCACCGGCGACCAGCTGCAGCGACGCCGCCCGGAAGCTCGTGCCGGTCTGGTTGTCGAGCGTGACCCAACCCGTCAGATCCGCGTGCGCACCGTCCGCCGCGAGCGAGAGCACATAGTCCGCACGCCAGGACAGGTTCTGCGTCAGATAGCTGACCTCCACGCGCTGCTCGTCGCGCGCGCTGTCGAGCAACCACACCAGCGTGGGCTTGGGCAAGAGCCCCGGCGGCAGCTCCGGAAAGCTGATGCGCTCCCCCGGCCTGGGCGAGATGAGCTCTCCGCCTTCCGCCCCGTCTCCCGCGAGGCGCAGCACGGGCCCTCGCGCACTGCCGAGCACCAGCGCCTCGCGCACCTCGTCCCGCCCCGCCTCGGCATCGTAGCGCGCCAGCGACACGCGCCGGCCCACGTACTGCTCCAGCAGCTTTTCCGGGGTCAGCAGGTCGTAGCGATAGTTCTGCTCCAGCACCTGCAGATCGCCGGGCGCAGCCAGCGCACGCAGGTGCACCGTGGCCGGCTGGAGCTGTGCCGACACGTCTTCATACGCCAGCGCCACTCGACCTCTGCCCAGGCGCAGGCGACGCTGCTCGCGCACCAGCGCGAAGCTCGAGTCGTACACGGTGAGGGCGACGTGCTCGCGCGCGGAGGCATCCGAGCGCAGCTGCGCGGCGGGCCATTGGTTCGGACTGCTCGGGGAGACCGCGGGGGTTCGGGCGCAGCCCAGGGCCATCGACAACGGCAGGACTGCCAGCCACGCCCGTGCGCGCGCCGCCAGCGCTGGGCGCTCGCAGACCAGGGGACTGCCGCTCGATCTCATTCTACCCTACCAACGCTGGCCCGGACCGGCAGCTTACAGTCGCTGCACGCCTCCGGCCAAACTCTCGAGCTCCGCTCGCTGGCCGCGCGCAAAGGCGGAGGCGGCGAACGCAACGGCGAACGCTGCGCGCCCCATGCCGCTCCCGACCATTGGGCGAACCGCCAGCAGGCGACGGGTGGGCTCGTGACGGTCGACCCCGACGTCATCAGGATGGCCCACCGTGATGCCCAGTACATCGGCGCAATGACGGACCCGAACGCGACGCCTGCGAACGATCCGATGTACGGCTTTCAGCCCTACGGCGTGATCGAGAACGTCGTCGTACTCCCTGCCCTGCGCGGACAGAGAGTCGGCGCCGCCCTGATGAGCGGCCTCGAGCAGGTGGCTCGGGCCGCTCGTTGCACCAAGCTCATGCTGCTCAGCTCCCGAGCTAGAGCCGACGCCCATGCGTTCTTCCTGCGGCTGGGATTTGATGGTGAACGGAAGCGAGAGTTTGTGAAGTACCTCAACAGGGCCCGCTGACTCTGTCGGTCTAGCGACTGGCGTCAAGCTGCATGGCCGGGTGCCATCTCCGCGCGTTTCGCAGGGCCGACGGGTGGGGCGCCACTCTTGGGACCGTGCTAAAGTTAGGACCGTGCCGCTATCCGCTGGTGATATTAGGACTGCGTTCGATGCACTGTCGAAGGAACTGGCCGCTGCTGCTAGGGATGAGCAAGCGGAGTTCGTAGTGGTCGGCGGCGCCGCCTTGGTTCTCCTCTACGGGGCGCGACAAACAACCAAGGACGTCGATGCGTACTTTCTGAAGCCAGCTGCGGCGGTTGTGAGGGACGCAGCGTCGCGTGTCGCCGATGCACTTGAATTGCCCAGGGACTGGCTTAACGATGGCGCGAAGGCGTACCTTGTGACGGTAACTGAGGGTCCGGTCCTTTATGAATCCGCGGCCTTGCTGGTTAGGGCACCGTCCATTGCTCAGCTCCTGGCAATGAAGTTGGCGGCCTGGAGAGACGAGATTGATCGTAGCGATGCTCGCCTGCTTCTCTCTCAGTTGCCGGGGTCCCTAGAGGACGTGCGCGCGCTGATAGAACCGCTTGTGCTCCCCTATCAACGCGACAAAGCGTCGTACGCGCTTGAAGATCTTTGGGAGTCTATTCATGGAACTACGTGATCTTGTGCGCGCTATCCTTCAGGGCGACCTGCTAACTGCTCGACAATGGGTGGCTGATGCTCAGCGAGCGCACCTCGAGTGGGAACATTGCGAGCGCCCCAATGACATGGACGAGCGCGAGCTCGCCGTGGCAGCAGGACTCGCTGAGTTGCTGGCCCAGCGAGTCGGCGCTCAACCCCCACCCTGGACAATGCTTGTCGGTGCCCATCGAGAGCCTCTCCTGCTGGACCCAGGGATAGAGACGATGCCGAGAACGCTGGCGCGCGCGAAAAGCCATGGACCGGAGTCCTTGCGTAAGCGAAACCTGTTTGCGCCACCCGACTTTTTGGATATTCGCTAGGCTTCGGGCGTGCCTCGGCTCCTAAGCTTCTCGTCGAGCTCATTCGAACTGGCGAACTTGCGTACGACGTTGGAGCTCCCCGAGCGAGCCTGGACGCTGATCGTCGAAATCATCGAGCGTGCGCCGTCGGATGCGGCGCTCGGCTTCCTCGCAGCCAGCCCGCTCGAGGACCTGCTGTCGAAGGATGGTCCGGATTTCATCGAGCGCGTCGAACAGCGAGCACTCGGGAACGCCAAGTTCCGCCGAGCTCTGGGAATGCTGAAGCGCCTGCGCATGACGGAGGACGTATGGCATGGCGCCGCGTGCAGAGCGGCACGCGCCGCAACCTGAGTCCAGACCGCGTGAGTCATGCGCTCTGGTTGGCAGCAGATTCCCCGAGACGCCTGCTGGGCGCGGTCTATCGCCGCCGGTGCTGCGCACCCTTCGCAGCGGGTTCGGGAGTCGTCTTGGCAGGTAGGCGATCACTGGCCGGTCCTAGCGAGCGCCCGCGTCGATAGCGTGCGGGGGGAAGATCGAACTCGCGCTTGAACGCACGGTTGAAGGCGGCCTCGGACTCGTAACCCACCTTCAGGGCGGTCTGGAGCACGCTGTCATCGGTGGTCTCGAGAAGTCGCGCGCCGAGTTGGATTCGCCAGCGTGCGACATAGGCGAGCGGCGCCTCGCCGAGCAATTGTTTGAACCGTGCCGCAAACACGCTGCGCGAGACGCCGGCTTGCTTGGCCAGTCCTGAAACGGTCCAGGCCTGGGCAGGCTCGCGATGGATCGCCGCCAGCGCGCGTCCCAGCGCGGGATCACGTGCCGCAGCCAACCATCCGGTCCGCTCCGGCGTCAGTTCTGCCATGTACTGGCGCAATGTCTCGATGAATAGTGCCTCGGCGAGCTTGGCGAGCAACGCGGCTCGTCCCGGACCCGTCGCTCCTCGCTCCGAAGCGAAGTAGCGAATCGAGCTTTCGATCCATTCGCCGGACGCTTCGCGACGGATGTTCACTTTGAACAGGGGCGGCAGTCCAGCGAGGAACAGCCGCTCTGCGTGACGCTCGCAGCCGATGTAACCGCAAATGAACTTCGTGATCGGACCGCTGCCTCCGCCACGCTCCGACGCGATCGCCCCGCCCAGAATTTTGGGCAGCAACAAAGAAGCGTCCGTGAGCTCGCTGACAGACCCGTTCCAGAGCTCGTGAGCATCACCACGGGCCAGGACCACGATATCGCCCGCCTCCAGCGCCACGCTGTCGTACCCGGGAACCCGGGCGGTCGCCTGCCCTTCGACCAGAAGATGGAACAGCACGAGGTGTTCGGCGGTCGGCGCCAGCAGGTGGGCGGTGGTGCTGGCCAGCGGGGACGCGAACCCCCACGGCATACCGAGCTCTGCATCGAGGAAAATGGCCCCGGTGAGGCGCACGCTGCGCAGTGCCTCGGACAATGGATCGCAGGTGTTCATGCGCTGCAAAGAAATCCGGACTCCGAATCAAGTCGCACGCTCACGAACGGCCCATGTTGAGAGCGCGACAACGAAACGGGGGCGGGCGCCCCGAGGCTCGCCACAACCCATGGAGATATCAGCATGACCGAAGGACATCGTTTCACATTCGCCGAGGCCGGACCAAGCAAGACGACTGCCGAGGTGGTGGGGCGCTTCATCACGGCATTCCAGCGAAAGGACCCTGGCGTGGTCCGTGACCTCGTCGCCGCAGACTGCGTCATGGAGGCCATGCAGCCAGCGCCCAACGGCCAGCGAGTCGAAGGGTACGAGGCCAACGTGGCCTTCTGGCAGGCGATGGTCGCCGATCCAGGCGGGACCTTCGAGGTCGAGGACGTGGTCATTTACGGGGACCGGGCCACGAACCGCTGGCGTTACCGATTCGGTCAGGATGAAGAAAGCTCGGTACGCGGAGTGACCTTGATCGTGGTCCGCGACGGCAAGATCGCGGAGGCCCTGGCGTACGCCAAGACGGCTCCCCGCACCGCTCTGGGTCAAGACGACGCGTCAGCGTCCTCCGCGGCGGGCCGGACGACGTCGGAGGTCATCCGGCGCTTCAACGATGCGTTTCAACGACATGACGCCACGCTACTCTCGGAGCTGATCGCCGCAGACTGCATCATAGAAAACTCGACTCCAGCACCGAATGGCTCGAGGCATGAGGGGAAAATGGCCTGCCTGGAGCTGTGGGGCAGGCTGGCAACTTCGCCAGAGCTGCAGTTCGATACCGAAGAGGTGCTCGTGGCCGGCGAGAGAGCGGTCATCCGCTGGCGGCTCCGCTGGGGCGAAGGCGAGAGCAAGTCGGTGCGTGGTGTGAACGTGATGCGCGTCCGGGACGGCCTGATCGTGGAGGCACTGGGCTATAGCAAGGGTGCATAGTCCAGCGCCGAATGCGTCTGTGGCCGCCAGCAAGCGACGGGTGGGCTCGTGACGGGCGACCCTGACGTCATCAGGATGGCCCACCGTGACGCCCAGTCCTCACCATCTACGCTGTCTGTCCGCCTCGCGATGCAGCTCCGGCTACTGCATGATGCCCTGCAGCAGCGCTCGAACCTGCTCCACGCGCTGGGCAATCCAGATCGCGTCTGCAATGCCACGCAGGCTGCCGTCGAGCGAGACATGGCGCCGTTTTGCAGCGCGCTCAGCGGTTGTCCGCGCGGCATCCCGGGTTGCAATAGCGGCTCTCAGAGTGCGGAATGCAGCGGCGGCACCTGCAGAATTTTCGCTCTGCCCCGGCGTTGCAGCTCGCTGTTCGAAGCCTGGGCTCGAAGTACTGCAATGCCTGGTTCTGGCGTCCCTGCCGGGAGCCGACCGAGCTCTCCGCTTGTCCCGTACCCGAAGGTGAGCCGCGAGCCGCCTGCGTCGCGGGCGTGTGTGACGTGCGTTACGTGACGACACCCTGACGGCTGCGAGCCAATGCCTCGGCGCCGCGGCACCTCGACGTGCTCACCAGAACGAACGGGCACCGGACCCTGACGCAAGTCCTCGCCCTGCACGGTGGTGACGACGCGAGAAGCCGCGCTCACTCGGTGCTGGTCGGGAAGCGGCCGATCAGGTCATGGACCCACGAGAGATAATAGATGGCACGTTGATCCGCGAAGAAGTTGAACTCTTCGATACCGTAGACCTGGCAGGCGATCTGCTGCGGAACGCCGCCGGTCAGCGGAGCAGCGAACACATCGGCCTTGGGGCTGTAGGAGTCGCCTTCTCGGTCTGCAGCCGCCCAGTATGCTTTGCTGCCGTCCGTGGCGAGGGCTCGAGTGAGCCGCGGGTGGGCGATGGAGACTCGCGCGCTGCCGTCGTCCGCCGAAGCAGACCAGATGCCACCTTGATCAACCCAGAGCACGCGTCCTGCCGCTGTCCGGATGCTATCGGGATAGCCGCTCGTCGTCGCGAATTGCGTGACGGAGTTGGTTGCGAAGCTAAATTTTTCAATCTGGTAAGTCGGCGTGAAGTTGATGTCATCCACGCAGGGCATGTCGGCAGCCCAATAGATGCCGGTGTCATCGGCGGCCATGGGACCATGCGTGCTGTGGTTGTGCGCCAGAATTTCGGGCGTGCCCCCCGTGCTGCGCACGGCAACCAGCCGCGAGTCGCCACTGCAAGGCTCGCTTGGAATTTGGCTGCTGGGATCCATCGAAAAGTAATAAAGCTGCGAGCCGTGAGGCAAGAACGCAAGCGGGGTCATCACGTCGCCGGCGATGCGCGCTGGAGCACTCGAGCCATCGAGTGGCATGGCAAGGCGCAGCCAGCGCGAGCCGGGCGCCTGGTGCCGCGACAACGACGTCACGCCGCCCCCGGGCTCGTTCGAGGAGAACATGTCCCTGGCGCCGGGGAGCTGACCGTGACTCTGGGGACCTCGGGCGGCCTTGCCGTCCCCGACCACCGGACGGGAGCTCGCTGACAGATGGCCTCCCTGACCTCCTCGCGCCTACTGGCCCCGATCGGGACCGCGGGCAACCTGTTCGCCTTCGGGCTCGACGTGGCCCGCAACCTGTTCAAGCGTCCGTTCCAGCTCCGTGAGTTCATCCAGCAGGCCTGGTTCATCGCCTCGGTGACGATCGTGCCGACCGCGCTGGTGGCGATCCCGTTCGGGGCGGTGATCGCACTGCAGGTCGGTGGACTGATCAAGCAGTTCGGCGCCCAGTCGTTCACGGGCTCCGCCGCCGTGCTGGCGGTGGTCCGGGAAGCGGGTCCGATCGCCACCTCGCTGCTGATCGCGGGCGCCGGAGGCTCGGCGATCGCGGCCGACCTGGGCGCACGCAAGATCCGCGAGGAGCTCGACGCGATGATGGTACTCGGGATCGACCCGATCCAGCGGCTCGTCGTTCCCCGCGTCCTGGCCTGCATGCTGGTCGCGTTCTTCCTCAACGGCCTGGTCAGCGTGGTCGGTGTGGTCGGCGGCTACTTCTTCAACGTCGTGCTGCAGGACGGCACTCCAGGGGCGTACCTCGCCTCCTTCACAGCGCTCGCGCAGCTTCCCGACCTCTGGCAAGGCATGGCCAAGGCGCTCGTCTTCGGGCTGATCGCCGCCATCGTCGCCTGCTACAAGGGCATGAACGCCGGCGGCGGCCCGAAGGGTGTCGGCGACGCGGTGAACGAGTCCGTGGTGATCACGTTCATGCTGCTGTTCGTCGTCAACTTCGTGATGTCGGCCATCTACTTCCAGCTCGTTCCACCGAAGACGGGGTGAGCGGGATGGCCAACGTCAGGTCGCTCTACCAGCGCCCGCTGAAGACGATCGACAGCCTCGGTGAGGAGCTGGCGTTCTTCGTGCGAGCGCTCGCCTGGACTCCGCGGGCGATCCGTCGCTACAAGAAGGAGATCATGCGGCTGCTCGCCGAGGTGACGCTCGGCAGCGGCGCGCTTGCCGTCATCGGCGGCACCGTTGGCGTGATCACCGCGATGGCGTTCTTCACCGGCACCGAGGTCGGGCTCCAGGGCTACGCGTCGCTGAACCAGATCGGCACCGCCGCCTTCTCCGGCTTCGTCTCCGCCTACTTCAACACCCGCGAGATCTCCCCGCTGGTCGCCGGCATCGCGCTGGCGGCCACGGTCGGCTGCGGCTTCACGGCCCAGCTGGGCGCGATGCGCATCTCCGAGGAGGTCGACGCCCTCGAGGTGATGGCGATCCCGTCGCTGCCGTTCCTGGTCACCACCCGGATCATCGCCGGCCTGATCGCGATCGTGCCGCTGTACGTCGTCGGGCTGCTCTCGTCGTACTTCGCCACCCGACTCGTGGTCACCCAGTTCTTCGGCCAGAGTCCCGGCACCTACGACCACTACTTCAACCAGTTCCTGCCACCGGGCGACGTGTTGTGGTCGTTCGGCAAGGTCCTGGTCTTCGCCGTCGTGGTGGTCATGATCCACTGCTACCACGGCTACACCGCCACCGGCGGGCCCGCCGGTGTCGGGGTGGCGGTCGGGCGTGCCGTGCGTACGTCGATCGTGGCGATCAACGTGATCGACCTGTTCCTGAGCATGGCCATCTGGGGCGCCAACACGACGGTCAGGCTGGCCGGCTGATGAGGGAGCTGATCAAGCACCGCAGCCTCGGGATCACGTTCGTGGCCGTGATGGTGCTCGGCGTCTGGCTGGTCAACGCGATCTTCACGCAGAAGTTCACCACCTTCTCCGAGGTCACTCTCAACACCGACACCGCCGGGCTCAACCTTCCGGCCCGCGCCGATGTGAAGGTGCGCGGTGAGATCATCGGCCAGGTCACGGAGGCCGAGTCGAGCCACGACGGCGCGGTCCTCACGCTCGGCCTCCAGCCGGACAAGCTCGGGGCCATCCCCGACAACGTGACCGCCTCGATCCTGCCGAAGACGCTGTTCGGTGAGAAGTACGTCAATCTCGTGATCCCGGAAGAGCCCTCCTCCACCGCGCTGAAGAGCGGCGACACCATCCAGAAGACTCAGCTCCCGGTCGAGGTGGAGAAGATCCTCAACGACCTCTACCCGCTGCTGCGCGCCGTTCAGCCGGCCGAGATCAACTACACCCTCAACGCCCTCGCCACCGCCCTCGAGGGGCGCGGCGACGCGATCGGCAACAACCTCGAGGTCCTCGACGGCTACCTGCAGCGGATGAACCCCCAGATGCCGAAGCTCATCGCGGACCTCAAGCGGCTCGGCACGGTGTCCGACACCTACGCCGACGTGTTCCCCGACATCGCGGCCACGCTCCGCAACTCGGTGACGACCGGAAACACGCTCCTGGAGAAGGAGGAGACGCTCAACGCGTTCCTCAACGACGTGAGCTCGTTCTCCGACACCGCCAACGCGTTCCTCGACGAGAACGGCGACAACCTGGTCCGCCTCGGCCAGGTGTCGGAGCAGCAGCTGGCGCTGCTCGCCCGCTACTCGCCGGAGTTCCCGTGCCTGCTCGACGGCATCGTGCGCCAGGCGCCGCGCCTTGCCGACACGTTGCGTGGCTTCGTCTTCCACATCAACCTGCACACGATCCCGAAGCAGCCGCGGGGCTACACGCCGGCCGACTCGCCGAGGTACGCCGACGCCCGCGGCCCCTACTGCGGAACGCTGCCCACCCCGCCGTACAGCCCGAAGCACCCGAAGCCCTCGATGCCCGACTTCGCCGACGGGGTCGAGGGCGGCAACAACCTCAAGCGGGTCGCACCGTCGTTCGACCGCGCGGCGGTCACGGGCACCCCCCCGGACAAGGCGCTCATGGTGTCGCTGACGGCGCCGGCGCTCGGGGTCTCCGCAGACCAGGTGGGAGACCTCTCGACGTTGATGTTCGGTCCGCTGGCACGCGGGTCTGAGGTGAGCGTGCGATGAGCTTCCTCGACAAGAAGACCCGCGGCGACGCCGTCAAGCTGATGATCTTCATGATGGTCACCACGCTGGCGACCGGCATGCTGGTGGTGCTGATCGGCAACATCACGTTCCAGTCCACCCGCACCTACAAGGCGGAGTTCACCGACGCGACCGGCGTGGTCAAGGGTGACGACATCCGCATCGCCGGGGTCAAGGTCGGCAGCGTCAAGAACGTCGAGATCACCAACCGCACGCACGCGCTGGTCACGTTCTCTGTCGCCAAGCGGGCCACGGTGACCAAGTCGTCGACGGCGACCATCCGCTACCGCAACCTGGTCGGCCAGCGCTACATCTCGCTCACCCAGGGCGTGGGCGACACCTCGATGCTCGCCGAGGACGCGACCATCCCGACCGACCGCACGTTCCCGGCGCTCGACCTGACCGTCCTGTTCAACGGCTTCAAGCCGCTGTTCGCCGCGCTCACGCCGGCGGACATCAACAAGCTCTCCTTCGAGATCGTCCAGATCTTCCAGGGCGAGGGCGACAACATCGAGGGCCTGCTCGGCAACACCGCCTCGATCACCCAGACGCTGGCCAGTCGCGACAAGGTGATCGGCCAGCTGATCGACAACCTCAACGACGTGCTCGGCACGGTGGCCTCGCGCGACCAGCAGCTCACGTCGCTGATCATCGAGCTCAAGCGGTTCGTGGGTGGTCTGAAGGACGACCGCAGCGCGATCCTGGGCTCGCTGGACAGCATCTCCAACCTGGCCGAGCAGACCGCCGACCTGACCACGGGCGTCCGCCCGTCGTTCGCCAAGGACGTCCATCACCTTCGCCGGGTCACCAAGAACCTCGACGACGGCCGCGGCGAGATCGACCGCGCGCTGCAGATCCTGCCGATCAAGCTCAGCAAGATCGGCCGCACGGCGATCTACGGCTCGTTCTTCAACTTCTATCTCTGCACGTTCAAGGGCCGCATCGTGCTCCCCGCCGGCAACTCGGTCGACGTCGACTACAAGACCGCCAACGACGAGGGGCGGTGTGAGCTGAAGTGAGCGTGCCCTTCCGTGAGCGCAACC
>Ga0105249_10006366_pt1 | contig 10270 bp, 10 predicted proteins | sample KBSS44metaG_FD_81522 | JGI IMG/M metagenome (GOLD analysis project Ga0105249, IMG submission 81522) | Switchgrass rhizosphere microbial communities from Kellogg Biological Station, Michigan, USA - KBS S4-4 metaG | ecosystem: Host-associated > Plants > Roots > Rhizosphere > Soil | place...
CTCAAACGTGCGCTGCACAAGCGCGATAGGATATGCACCTACCCCGGATGTACTCACCGGATCTTCCTGGAAGGTCACCATATCAAGCACTGGGCCGACGGAGGTGAGACCAAATTGAACAATCTCGCATTGTTGTGCAGTCTGCATCATCGTTATGTCCACGAGTACGGATACACGATCGAGCTCGGGGAAGATCAGCGGCCGCAGTTCCGCGATGCTGAGGGTCGGCCGGTAGTCGTCGTGCCGTCACCTACTGGGGTGGCGGATCTTGGCTGGCCATCGATCCGCGCGGTGAACGAGTCGCTCGAGATCGACGCGGACACGATCGCCTGCGAGTGGGATGGAACGCCGATCGACTACGGCACGATCGTCGGGCATCTGGCGACCGTCGACGGTCTTCGGTGAGGTGACCGCAGATCGCGATCAGGACCTCGTCCGGCTCGGGAGGGGCTCGGCGGCCTCGGGGCGGGCTTCGCGGGCTCGGACACCGCCAAACCCGATCCCTCGGATGCCGATGATGGCCGGAGCGGCGATTCCGCGGAAGCGGGTGCGGCGGGGCAGGCCCCCAGGAACGCGGTTCCCGCCCCCCCGGATGCCGATGATAAGCGGCGCTTATGCGTCGGAGGCGATGCAACCGGATCGCCGCAGCCGCGTTCCGGGAGCATGCTGCCGAGCAGCAACGCTTGAGGGCCGTGCCGAGACGAGCGGGTCCGAGCAGGAGGCATCGCGGCTATGCAGCGTCTGCACGGAACAACCAACCCGCGTTCTGGGACCACGTCATGGGCGTCGCAGACGCATCCGGTCGGTTCCTCGTCGAGAACGGCCGCTAAGATCTCACCTATGGGGAGGACGTAGCTTTTCGAGGGAAGCTCGTGCGGCCACGCTCACCGATGCCAAGGGCACGTTCCGCAAGCCCTCGACGTGGTAGCCGCCACCCCGCTCCCCACCTTGATCTGCGTGGGGCGATCGACGATCAGCTCTTGAGCCGCGTCGGAGGTTGCCCCACCGGAGCCTGGTTGCCCGATCGCGCGGCCTCCTCGCACAGCTCGCAGGCGGCCGGGGGTGGCCAGTTAGCGGCTCCCAGATAGCGGCGCAGGTCGCCCGGCAAGCGGAGCAAGGCGCGGTCGAGCATGGCCGTGGCCAGGTCGCAGATCTGCTCGCCGGGGACCCCGTCGATCTCGCTGACCGCCAGGGTGAGCGATTGTTCGACGCGGCAGAGCGCCTCGAGGTCGATGCACTCGAGGACCTGCTCGTACACGACCTGATCGAGCAAGGTCTCCGCTTGCGCCGGGCTGAGCAGGGGTCGGCGAAGATCGCTGCTCACGACACGGCTCCCTGGGAATGGACCGGGGTGGGGGTCGTCGCGGCGAGCCGGGCCTGCTTGATCAGGGCGTCGCGCAGCTGCTGCTGGATCGCGGGGTGCTCGTCGAGGTGCGCCAGGACCTTGTCGCGGCCCTGGCCGATCTTGGTGCCCTCGTAGGAGTACCAGGTGCCGGACTTCTCGACGAGGCCGAGCTTCTCGGCGGTGTCGACGAGCTCGCCGAGCTTGTTGACGCCGACGCCGTAGAGGATCTCGAAGTCCGCCTCCCGGAACGGCGGCGCCAGCTTGTTCTTGACGACCTTGACCTTGCACTCGCTGCCGATCGTCTCCTCCCCGCGCTTGATCGGCTTCTTGCGCCGGATATCGAGCCGGACCGAGCAGTAGAACTTGAGCGCGTTGCCGCCGGTCGTGGTCTCGGGGTTGCCGTAGACCACGCCGATCTTCTGGCGCAGCTGGTTGATGAAGATCACGATCGTCTTGGTCCTCGAGATCTGCGCGGTGAGCTTGCGCAGCGCCTGGCTCATGAGCCGCGCCTGCAGGCCCATGTGGGTATCGCCCATCTCGCCTTCGATCTCGGCGCGCGGCGTGAGCGCGGCAACCGAATCGACGACGATGAGGTCGATCGCGCCGGTGCGGACCAGCGTATCGGTGATCTCTAGCGCCTGCTCGCCGCAGTCCGGTTGCGAGACCAGCAGATCCTCGAGATCGACGCCGAGCCGCCTGGCGTAGTCGGTGTCGAGCGCGTGCTCGGCATCGATGAACGCGCACACCCCGCCGCTGCGCTGGGCCTCCGCGATCGCGTGCAGGGTCAGCGTGGTCTTGCCGGATGACTCCGGCCCGTAGATCTCGATGATGCGGCCGCGCGGCAGCCCCCCGCAGCCGAGCGCGACATCGAGCGCGACCGACCCGGTCGGGATGACCTCGACCGCCGCGACCTCGCTGCCATCGAGCCGCATGATCGAGCCCGATCCGAACTGCTTGTGGATGGCGCGGATCGCCTCGCCGATGCTCTTGTTCTTCTTCTCGTGAACCGATTTATCCTGAACCGACATGAAAAACCTCCGCGGAGGGGTATTCCATGGAGTGTGCCAACCTAACCGCGCGAAATGTCATGGCCGTTTGTCCGTAACGTCCGGACACCGGACGCCCTTGTCCGAGCATCGGACGGATGCCGGACAAAGCCGGCGGAAGCCTCAGGAGGCCTTGAATGTGCTCGTGAACACAATCGCGGCGCCGTACGGGTAGTCGACCGGCGCGAAGTTGCCGTGCGAGGCCTGCGGGTGGCCCTTGTAGGACCGGACCTCGAACACGTAGTCCGCTCCGGGCATGAGGAGCGCGCCGTCGATCCGGACCTTGGGGGCCGTGACCGTGTAGATCCGCTCGGTGGTCAGGCCCCCGCGAACCTGAGGGTCGAATCGGTGCAACACGACGTCGTAGTAGTCGGCGCGCAGCGGCGTATCGGAAGAGGGTTCCTGAACGAAGTCGAGCTCGAAGAAGCCGCTGGCGGGGCCGACCGCGACCTGATCGCTGGCTCCCGCGAGATCGAGCACGCTATTGGCGGGAGTCGTGAGCGTGAACTGCATGGGGATCGCCGCCGGGAACGCCATCGTGAAGCCGCTCGCGCCCGCCACCAGCACCGTCTCCATTCCGGAGTTGAGGGTGACGACCCCAAGCACCTGGCGGGAGTCGACGAGCTGGACGTGCAGGATGCGTGGAAATGGATCGAGCATCGGGGGCTGAGCCGGGGCCAGGCTGCCGAGCGAGCTGTTGTAGGGGCATTGCAGCAGCGTCACTATCACCGGAACCAACAGTTTCGAGCTCTCCGGGGTTCCGCTGGTTCCGCTGAGTCCGGGCATGTCGGTGCTCGCCGCAACCCCGAACAGCTGCATGGACGCGGAACTGTTGAACATGGACTCCAGCTTGCCGAGCCCGCTCGTGAGTCGGCCGAGGTCCATGAAGTTGGCCTGACGATCGCTCATCACCACCTGGCTGGTCGTGTTCCACGGCGGCGTCTGTGTCGTGTGCACGCCCGTTTGGATCGCCGCCGAGTCGAGCGCGGCCGAGCCCACGGCGACCCGGCAGCCAGCGGCGTTTATCGGGGAGTCCAGGTAGTCCACGAGCAGCGCCCGATCGCCGAGCGTGGGATCGGGGCGACCCTTCGCGCCGCTCAGGGAGGTGGCGCTGGAGAAGTCATAGTCGACGGTGGTTCCGTTGTGAGAGGCGGTACCCTCGGTCCACAAGCCGGTCGTGAACACACGGGGGGACATGAAGCTGGCGGGCGGGTTGGACGGAGTGATCTGGTAGCCGCCGCCGGGCGGCACCGGATCCCGCTGGATCCGCCCGAACACCGGCACGGTCAGGTGGCCTTGCGGGTCTTCGGGGGCCCACTGGACCTCGTGGGGCACGCCATCGGCGAGGGTGTACTCGAGGCGCCAGGTGGTGTTCAGGTAGGCGTGCGGGAAGGCGATCGAGCCGTCGACGGGCGAGTAGGTCGCCTGGTCCTGGTCGAAGGAGCCATCGATCGGGGCGATCCGGATCTTGGGCGCCGGATCGATCGGCGCGAACCGGATCATCGGATCCGGGGCACCCGCGTTCGGCCCCGAGGCAAGCAACGTGGCGATCTGCCAGTCCAGCACGACATGCGGCTCCGCAGCATCGAACTCCGTGGTCGGAGTGATCCCGAAGATCTGGTTGCAACCCACCAGCGCAAGCAAGCCAGCACCGGTCACGCACCGCATGACCGGAATCCTGGCACAGCGCAAGCCGCACGCACAACCACCAAGAAACCCGGCCGCTTGACGGGTGTAGGCCGTGCTCACAACGCGGCTTGACGAACCGCGGTGATGGTATCGTGGCGCGGCTTGAGCACACCTCGCGAGCATCCGATCGGCCCCTGGCTTGTGGCGCTTGGTGCAGGGCTGTGGGGTACCGAGAGCGCCTGGCGCATCCCGCTCAACGACGTGCTCGATCCCGACGTGCTGGTGTTCTGGGAGCACGTGATCTTGGCGTTGTGCGCGTTACCGCTGGTACTCCCGCGGCTGGGCGAGCTGCGCCGGGTCCATGCGCGGACGCTGGCCTGGCTGGTGTTCTCGGGCGTCGCCGGGTCGGCGGTCGGCGCGATCCTGTTCACGCTCGCTCTCAAGTACGGCCACCCGACGGTGGTGAACGTCGTGCTGAACGTGCAACCGCTGCTATCGACCACGGCGGCGTTTCTCCTGTTCGGCGACCGGATCGCGCGCGGGTTCGCGCCGTGGGCGGCGCTCGCGGTGGTCGCCGGCATGGTGCTGGTCGGGGCCAGCCCGGCGAAGGATCCCGCGGCCGGCGCGGGGCTGATCGACGCGGGGACGTGGTACGCGCTCCTGTGCGCGCTGTGCTGGGGGCTGTCGACGGTCGCCGGGCGCGGCGTCATGGTCGAGATGTCGCTGCCGCTCGCAGCGGGGTTGCGCGTGATCGTCGGCCTCGCCTCGATGGCGGTGATCGTCGTGGCGCGCGGCCAGATGACCGCCGCCGCGCTGTGGCCAGCCGCCGCCGCAAGCCACCCGGGCCAGACGGTGGAGTGGCTCCTGCTGCTGGCGATCTTGTCTGGCGGGGTCCCGCTGCTGGTCTACTTCAAGGGGCTCGAGCTCACCCGGGCGTCCACCGCCGGGTACTTCGAGATGATGCAGACGCTGGTGGCCGTGGTCATCACGTGGGCGTTCTTCGGAGACAAGCTGGTCTCGTATCAGGTGATCGCGGCGATCACGCTGGTCGGGGCGGTCGCGATGGTGCAGCGGGCGCAAGCGCGTACGGCGCTGCCGTATGACGGATGACGGATGACGACGGCTCAGGGCGCAGGCGGTGGGGCGTTGCGCCATTCGGCCGCGAGCGCGCAGCCCGGTAGCCCGACGCGCCTGGCCTCGGCTTCGAGCGCGGCGGCCTTGGGTTCACCGGTGAGCGGCTGGATCCGGGCCATGTAGGCGTGGGCCTCCTCGGTCTGGAAGTGCGCCGCGAGCCAGCTCGCGATCGTCAGCGCGCGCTCGCCGACCCGGAACTGATCGGCGCCCGAGCGTGCGACCGAATCGCACAGGTTCTCGATGTCCGACCTGTACGGCTCGGACACCGGCGGACCTGCGCTCCCGGGCCCGCGTTGACAGGCGGCGGCAAGGCCGAGGCAGAGGCAGGTAAGGAGACAGCCGATCCGCTGCATGGCAGGCGCACTCTGCACCCGCGCGATCTTGGCGTCCATGGCCTTCCGGGTTCGGCTCAGTTGTGGCTAGATTCCGTCATGGCATATGTCGTCGCTGACCCATGTGTAAAGTGCAAGCACACCGACTGCGTCGCGGTGTGTCCGGTCGACTGCTTCTATGAAGGCAAGAACTCGCTCGCGATCAACCCGGACGAATGCATCGACTGCGGGGCGTGCGAGCCCGAGTGCCCGGTGACCGCGATCTTCGAGGAGAGCGAGCTGCCGGGGAAGTGGAGCATCTACAAGGACATCAACGCACTGGTCAGCGGCGCCAAAAAGATGACGGATCTCGAGACCGGCGCATGGCCGGAGCCGCTGAAGAAGCACGCGGCGCATGCCACGACCTGGCCGAACATCACCGAGCAGAAGAAGGCGCTGCCCGGCGCCGAGGAGGCCGCGAAGGAGGAGAACAAGCTCGCGGCGCTGTCGCTCGAGGGCGGCGGCTGATCGGCGGCTGATCCACGCCTGATCCGCGCTACGCGCCGTGGACCACGAGCACGGAGCACGGCGCATGGTGGACGGTGCTCTCGGCCACGCTGCCGAGTAACAGCCGGCGGAACCCGCGGTGGCCGTGCGCACCGACGACGATCAGGTCGTAGCCGCCGCGGCCCGCGGTCTCGCTGATCACCTGCGCGGGCGGGCCCTGGACGAGCTCGACCTGGAACTCGCCGCCGTGCTCGGCCACGAATTTGTCGGCCTGGGTCTTCGCGGCGGCGAGCACGGCGTCGCGCACCGTCGACCACGGGAACCGGGCCTGGCCGAGCAGCGTCGCGCCCCACGAGCCGGCGGGGAGCTGCCAGGCATGGACGACTTCGATCGGCGTGCCGGGGGCCAGCACGTTCGCCGTGCGCGCGAGCGCCTTGGCGGCGGCGGGCGAGAAGTCGGTGGCGACGAGCGGCTTGTGAAACGCCGCGCGCGACGGGTCGCCGCGGACGACCAGGACGTCGCACGGCGCCCGGCGGATGATCGTGGTCGCGACGCTGCCGAGCAAGAACCGCGAGATCCCGGTATGGTCGTAGGTCCCCACGACGATCAGATCGGCCGCTTCGTCGTGCGCCGCGGCGGCGAGCACCTCGTCGGGTGGGCCGATCCGGCTGATCACCGACGCACCCAGGCCGAGCGCCTGGATCTCCGCGAGCTTGTCGGCGAGCCGCAGCGCCTCCTCGGCGCGGATCGCGGCGGAGACCTCGCCGAGCTGCGCGAGGATCTGGTTGTCGACCTCGGCGATCGGCGCATCGGCGGCCTGGGCGTGAACCAGCACGACCCTGGCGCGGTGCAGCGCGGCGATGCCGCTCGCGCGCTCGATCGCATGGTCGCTCGGAGCAGACAGGTCGCAACCGGCGATGATGGTGGTGAGCGCCATGGCCGAACTATAGGCGTCAATCGGCGCCTCGCCTATCGCCGTGCCTGCCGAGCGAGCAAGGTCATGCTCACGCGTCAGTTGCAGGGGATCGGATCGCAGGCGCCCCACAAGCCGCGCCTGGCCGCCTTCGCGGCAGCCTCGAGCGCCGTGAATTCGTCGGCGCGGGCGTCGCCGTCGGGCGGGATGTGCAGCACGCAGGCGTAGCCGCGCTCGACGAGCAGCCGGCCTACGTCCTGGCCGTCGGCGGTGACGTAGGCGAGCGTGCGGCCGAACATGTCCTGGCACCGGGTGTCGTAGGCGAGCTGGACCGTCTTGCCGAGCACGAGGTCCGAGTTGAACTGCGCCGCGTTGGCGCCGTAGCAGTCGGTGTGGCCGTTCGTGGTCTCGGGAGCGTTGACCAGGAGGTAGCGGATCGTGATGTCGCCGGACACGACGATGGTATCGCCGTCGATGACGCGCAAGACGGTGGCTTCGCGCGGGCCACAATCGGGGCCGTGGCCGCCGCCGCACGCGACGAGGCCGGCGAGCGTAGCGCCCCAGAGCCCCGCGGGGGCTGGTCGAGAACGCGCACACGCGCGCTGGCGCCACGGGTCTGGGTTCGCCGCTCGTCCGTTGACCGCCGAATCACGATGACCGGCGGTGCCATCTCCACGACTCGCCGACGCTCGATCCACCCGGCCGTGCAATCTATCTCGCGTCGTAACCCAGCCCGCGTCGCTGCGCTGCGCGTTGTCGTCTCCTGCCGGCTCAGCTTTCACCAACCGGTCAACTTCACTGCGGCGAGGTGTTAGGGGCACGGGTTATTCGCGGCCCCGGGGGTGGCCTTGTTGGTCTGGTCGCCGTACGGGGTGGTGCCGGCGCAGAAGTTGGCGTCGACGTCGTTGTCGGTCACGGTCAGATGCGCGGGGTCGAGCTGCTTGCTCACGCCGGAGGTCACCGAGGCCCATTTCACGGCGTCGAGCAGGGTCGCGCCGTCGGAGATCTGGATATCGCCGCTGGTGTCGACCAGGCCGAAGCTGAACGTCGCGTTGACCACCGGCAGCCTGCCGTTGGCCGCCGGGTCATTCGAGCGCGCGAACACCGCGAAGCCCTTGCCCGAGACCGAGATGCAGCGCGCCGACTGCACCGGCGTCCCGGCGGTGCCGATCCGGCCGACCGAGAGCTCGTTGAGATCGAACGCGGTCGTGCCCGTGTTGGCGACCTCGAACCACTCGCGCGTGGCATCGGTGGCCCCGGTGACGTTGGCCGGGTTCGCGAGGACCTCGCTGATCACGAGCTGCCCGGCCGCCGGCTTGACGATCCGGCGAAGCGCCCCACCCTCATCGCACATGCCGGGCGGCGGCAGCGTCGCGCATTGGAAGTTCTCTGCGCCGGGCGTCCCGAGATCGCCGGCGCCGTAGGCCGCGGCCGCGGTCGCGTTGCAGAAGTTGCTCTCGGTGTCGTTGGCGATCGGATCGGTGAGGTCCGGATCGAGCTGGAGCGACGCGCCGTTGGCCGACTTGGTCCAGGTCACGGCGTCGACCACGGTCGTGCCCGCCACGATCGCGACGTCTCCGGGTGCAGTGGTCGTACCGGCGATCAGCGAGAACTTGAACGTGCCGAAGATCGACGACGCCGGGATCCCGCCGTTCATCGTCATGTCGGCCGACTTCGCGAACACGACGTAGCTGCCGGCCGCGACGTGGAGGCAGTCGGCGCTGGTGATGACGTCGGGCTGAGCAGTATCGCCGGCGCGATCGAGCCCGACGCCGTTGAGATCGACGTCGTTCATCACCTTGGCCTCGAACCACTCGCCGGTCGCGTCGCTCACCTGGGCGGGGCTCGGCATCACCTCGGTGATCACCAGATCGCCCGGCCCCGGTGCGACGGCCTCGCGCATCGTGCCACGCTCGCTACACTGGCTGGCCACGATGGGCCGGCAGTCGTTGCCTTCGCCAGGCGTCCCGAAGTTCCCGGCCTCGAACTCGCTGGTGTTGGCCTGGCACCAGTTGGCCTGGTCGTCGTTGACCGTGTAGTCGGGCGGCTGCGCCCCGGTGAGCTCGCGCGAGTGGCCCTCCTTGATGTCGCTGTAGAGCGCGCTGTCGACCTCGCTGTCGCCGCACGACAGGGCGAGCTTGCCGCCGTCGGTGTTGAACAGGTCGCCGAGGTCGGTGCCGTAGCCGTAATCGACGTACGGGGGCAGGGATCCTCGGGCGGCGTTGCCCAGCGTGAAGAACTGGCCGGGCATGATGGTGCCCTGGCCGATCGTGTGCGTGTTGGGCCGCGAACCATCGGTCCGGCTGTGCGTGATCGTCAGGCCCGCGAGGTCGATCGGCTGGCCCTTGGCGTTGTAGATCTCGAACCACTCCTTGCCCATGTCGGTGCCGGCGCCGCCCAGGGCGGCCTTGAAGTCGGCGAACACCTCGGTGACCACCAGGTCGCCCGGCACCAGCTTGACCTTGCAGCCGTCCGAGGACGGGGACTGGGGGCCACAGGCGGTGGCGAGCGCCGCCGCGCCGGCCAGGGCGAGCAGGGCACGCATGGTGGCCCGGGGATTCTTCATGAAGTTGACCTTTTGATCATCGCCATCTGCAGATCTGCGACATGCTACGAGGATGACGCGCGAGCTGCGGCTTGCCGGTGCCGGGGTTCCGCCGGACGTGGTCGCGCGGGCCGCGGCCGCGACGCGGCTCGAGACGCTCGAAGATCTGCTCGGGTTCGGGTTCGCCCAGCGCCCGCCGTGGGAGCTCGCCGAGGTGGTCGTGCAGGACGAGTTCACCCACGACGTGATCGTCCGTGGACCGGGGCCCGCGTTCCTCGTGTTCGATACGACCTGACTCGGCGGGATCACCGCGGTCTCCGTGTGGGACCATCGCCCGACGGCCGACGAGCTGCTCGAGGACCGCCTGGCGCGCGGATGGATCCCCACGCCGACGGGCACCGTGGATGGACCGGTCGTGCTCGGTCACGCCGCGGTGCGATACTAAACTACGATTGCTACCGTAGGGTCGAAGGTGTACGTCATGGATGCACCAGGGGTGTCGCACATGTCACGGGGGGCATAATGCCTCGATGTGGCGTGAAAACGACAGCCTCCGGTATTCACGTCGCGGCGGAGGATCCCGTAATGTTTGGAAATCTACCTGGTCTCGCGTTTGCTCACGAGATCGGGCCTGAGGAGGATCGCAGATGAAGAATGCACTCGGTAGCTTTTTGCTCACGGCCACGCTGCTCGGTACGGCCGGTGGATGCGTCGTCGAGGCGCGTGGTCATGTTTCGGCGCCGCCGCCCCCGGTCGCCGTCGTCGAGGTCGAGGGCGAGGAAGAACCGCCGCCGCCCCGCGCGGTGGTGGTCGAGACCCGCCCGGGCTTCGTCTTCATCC
>Ga0105249_10006371_pt1 | contig 10265 bp, 7 predicted proteins | sample KBSS44metaG_FD_81522 | JGI IMG/M metagenome (GOLD analysis project Ga0105249, IMG submission 81522) | Switchgrass rhizosphere microbial communities from Kellogg Biological Station, Michigan, USA - KBS S4-4 metaG | ecosystem: Host-associated > Plants > Roots > Rhizosphere > Soil | place...
CTTCGAACCGAAGCGCGAGGTCGCCCACGCCCGCCGGCTGGATCGAGTCGACGTAGAGCTGCATGGCGCCGGTGGGCTCGTAGAGGTCGATCCGCCCGTGGACGACGACACGCAACCCGGCCTGCGCCTGGAACAGCGAGCGCTCGCGCTCGTCGCGGAACCACACGCATTGGAGCTGGTTGCGCTCGTCCTTGAGCGCGAAGTACGCGTGGCCGGCGGATGAGACCGTCAGGCGGCCGATCTCGCCCTCGACCCACACATCGAGCAGGCGCGGGTCCTGGCGGATCGCCGTGCGGACCGCGCGGGTGACATCGCTGACCTTGAGGATCCGAAGACCGAACGTGCCCGGCGCGACGATGCTCGGCCGCAACTCGGAGGGCCCGTCAGCGGGTTCGACTCCCCTCCCCGGCCCGACCGCCACCGGCTCCTCCGGGTCGACCGCGTCCCAGCCCGGCAGCGCCCAATCCGGCGGTGTCTGGCCCTCGCGCTCGCTCACGGCATGGCCGACCCGGTCTCAGACCCGGGTCTGGTACTCCCCGGTCCGCGTGTCGATCCGGATGGTGTCACCGGTCTCGACGAAGATCGGGACCTGGACGACGAGTCCGGTCTCGGTCGTCGCGGGCTTGCGCGCGCCGGTCTGCGTGTCGCCGGCGAAGCCCGGCTCCGTCTCGACGACGGACATCTCGACGCTGACGGGCAGCTCGACGCCGATCGTCTCGCCCTGGTAGCTGGTCCGGTCGAGGGTCATGCCGTCCTTGAGGTAGCGCGTCGCCTCGCCGAGCTGGTCGGACCGGAGCACGAACTGGTCGTAGGTGTCGGTGTCCATGAAATGGAACTCGTCGCCGTCGCGATACAGGAACTGGACGGGTCGCTGCTCGAGCTGGGCGCGTGGCCACTTCGCGCCCGCCTGGAACGAGCGCTCGATCGTCTGGCCGCGCTTGACGTTGCGCAGCGTGATGCGTACCTGGGCGGATCCGCGACCCATCTTGATGTGGTGGTAGTCGAGGATCTGCCAGAGTTCGCCGTCGAGCTCGATGGTCACGCCCTTGCGCAGTTCTCCGGTGCTGATCATGTGGGGTGTGGGCTCCTGGATGGGCTTCGGGGCCTCGCGGCCTCGCGTCCGGACGCGACGCACGGGCGTACGGAATGCGGATCGGTCGGGATGAGGCGCCCATTCTAGCCGGTAGGATGCGCTGACCATGGACCGTGTCCTCGCCGTAGCGCGCCCGGCGTTCGACGCTGCGAGCGTCGTCGACATCGCTCGGCGAACGTTCGATGTCGATGCGGCGGCCGCACGTGACCTCGGGAGCGAACGCGACCAGACGTTCCTGCTGCTCGATGATGACGACGCGCCACTCGCCGTCCTGAAGCTCTCGAACGCCGCCGAGGACCCCGCGACGCTCGACATGGAGGCGCTCGCCGTGCTCCACGCGCAGCGGGTCGATCCGTCCCTGCCGCTGGCGATCCCGTGGCTCGTCCCGGGCGCGCATCGCGACTCTGGGGACCCGGCCGACCGACGGGTCGCCATCGACGCGGCCGACGGGCGCCATCACATCCGCACCTACCCGAACCTGCCCGGCCACGACCGGATCGACGCGATCACGTTGTCCGACGCCGCGCTCGCGGGCTGGGGCGCGATGGCTGCCCGGGTCGGCCGGGCGCTTCGGGGGTTCTTCCATCCAGCTGCGCAGCGGACGATGCTCTGGGACGTCCAGCACGCCGGGCGGACGCGAGAGCTGCTCGAGGCTATCCGCGACCAGCGTCATCGAGCCCTCGTCGAGGCGGTGCTGGATCGGTTCGATGCGGCGGTCGTGCCGGTGCTGCCGACCCTGCGCGCCCAGGTCATCCACACCGACCTGACGACGGACAACGCGCTCGCCGACGACGATGGCAATGTGAGCGGGATCGTCGACTTCGGCGACATGAGCTACAGCCCGCTGATCGTCGACCTCGCCTCGCTCCTCGACTCGCTGCTGAACGACCGCATCGACGACGAGCTGTTCCGGACCGCGAGGCTCGTGATCTCCGGATACGAGACCATCACCCCACTCGAGCCGGTCGAGCTGCGGCTCCTCCCGGACCTCGTAGCGGCACGAGCGGCGGTCACGATCGCGATCTCATCATGGCGCTCGGGACAGGGGTTCGAGGACGCCACGTTCGCGGAGCGCTACAACGGGCCGGTCGCACGGACGATCGAGACGCTGCTCGATGTCGGCTGGGACGAGGCCGCGCGCCGCTTCGGCGCGACCGTCGAGCGACCATCGCGCGGTCTGGCGGTGCGCCGTGAGGCGGTGATCGGGCCGGCGATGGAGCCGCTCACATACGACGACCCGATCCACGTCGTCGCCGCAAGTGGCGCGTGGATGACCGGCGCCGACGGTCGTCGGTATCTGGACGCCTACAACAACGTCCCGTGCGTCGGGCACGGCCACCCACGGGTCACCGAGGCGATCGCCCGCCAGAGCCGGCTCGTCAATACCAACATGCGCTACCTGTACGAGTCGGCGATCGAGCTCGCCGAGCGGCTGATCGCGACGATGCCGCCAGAGGCCGGGCTCGATACGGTCATGTTCGTCAACTCGGGCTCCGAGGCGAATGACATGGCCTGGCGTCTCGCGACGACCTTCACCGGGAACCGTGGGGCGCTTTGCACGGCCTTCGCCTATCACGGCGTGACCGATGCCACCGCGGCGCTGTCACCGGAGTCCTGGCAGGCCGTCCGACCACCCGACCACGTCGAGACCTGGGAGCCACCCGACCGACTCCGTGAGCTCCACGTGAACGGGCAGCCGTTCGCGGACGCTGTCGCCCGGCTCGCGACGCGCGGCTACGCCCCGGCCGCCACGATCCTCGATGGCGTACTGACGAGCGACGGGTACTTGGAACCTGGTCAGGCGCTGGCCGGCGAGTGGCTGGACGCGACACACGCCGCCGGCGCCCTCTGGATCGCGGACGAGGTACAGGGCGGGCACGGGCGGACCGGGCATCACATGTGGTCGTTCCAGCATCTGGGCCTCTTGCCTGACGTCGTGACGATCGGCAAGCCGATGGGCAACGGCCACCCGGTCGGCGCGGTCGTCACTCGCCGTGAGATCGCGGCGCGGTTCGGTGACGAGACCGTGTTCTTCAGCACATTCGGCGGGAACCCCGTCTCGGCCGTGGCGGCGCTGGCCGTGCTCGACGTCCTGGACGATGAGCGGGTACTCGCGCGGGTCGTCCGTGTCGGCGACGCGCTCCGCGCGGCCATCCGCGAGGTCGTTCGGCCCTACCCCGCGGTCATCGACGTCCGTGGGGTCGGTCTTGCGATCGGCGTGGAGGTCGCCGACCGAGCGACGGCCGCCGCGATCAAGGAAGGCCTGCGAGAGCGGGGTGTGCTGATCGGGACCGCCGGTCGCGAGGGCAACGTGCTCAAGGTCCGCCCGCCTCTCGCGTTCTCGGACGCCGACATCCCGGTGTTCGTCGATGCCTTGGCCTCGACGCTCGGGTCGATCGCGGCTCGCTAGCCCTCGTTCCCCACGACGACGACATCGCTCGGGAAGTGCGTGAGTCGCTCCAGCCGGCCGGCGGCGACGTCGATGGTCACGAGGTCCTCGATGCGGATACCGGTCTCGCCCTCGATGTAGATCCCCGGCTCGACCGAGAACACGGTCGGGCTCGGGAGTGGCGTCTCGGCGGCTCGTCTGCTCAGCGTCGGCGCTTCGTGCGTAGCGAGGCCGATCCCGTGACCGAGGCTGTGGCCGAATAGGTCGCCGTACCCGGCGTCGCCGATGACGCCGCGCGCAACGGCGTCGATCGCCCGCCCCGACGGTAGCCCGTCCTTCCTGCCGACGGCCTCTTCGAGCGCGTCGATCGCGGCGGTCTGGGCAGCCTTCACGAGGGCGTAGAGGTCCTGATCGCGGCCCGATGGCTCGCCGACGAACAGCGTCCGCGTCATGTCGCTCGCGTAGCCCTCGACTTGCGCCCCGAAATCGAACAATAGGACCGCACCCTCGATGACCGGCCGATCGCCCGGCGCACCGTGTGGCAACGCCGCCTCGGGTCCGGCAAGACACGCGACGTCGAACGGAAGTGCCTCGGCACCGCTCGTCCGCATCAGCCATTCGAGTCGCAGGGCGAGCTCGGCCTCCGTCACACCTGGCCGGATCTCGGGGAGGAGCGTGGCGAGGGCTCGGTCGCCCACCGCACACGCCGCCGCGACCCGTTCCAGCTCGGCGGGCTCCTTCGTCGCACGATCGGCCTCGATCCAGCCCTCGATCGGCACGAGCTCGACGTCCGGTGCTGCGGCAGCCAGCTTCATCCACGTCGCCTGCGGGACGAGCGCAGCCTCCACGCCGACACGCTTCGCGCCGATCGACGCGACGAGCTCGGGCCAGCGGGACGGAAGGTCGCCGTAGACGGTCTCGAGCGACGCCTCGGGCGCCTCACGCGTCGCCTGGATCTCGTAGCGCGAATCGGCGAACAGGATCAAGTGCTCATCGGAGAGCAGGAACTGGCCTGACGAGCCGGCGACCTTCTCCTCGCCGTTCGCGAGCGCGAAGCCCGTGAGGTAGCGCATGTGCTCGCGCCGGACACCGAAATACGCATCGATCCCGGCTTCGGCGAATCTTGCTCGGACCCGGTCGCGGCGCGCGGGTCTGGCCCCGCGGTCAGCCTCGTCCCAGCGTCTGCGCTCGGCCTCGGTGGGTGGGGCGGCGAAGTCGGCCGGGACCGGCCAGACCGCCCGAGTCACGATGCGGGCTTCGCGTACTTCTTGATGTTGGCTTGGTGCTGCTTGAAGGTCTTGGCGAATGCGGTCGTTCCGCTGCCATCACCCTTGGCCAGGAAGTACATGTAGCCGTCGCTCGTGTCCGGGTGCAGGGCGGCATCGATCGACTTCAATGTCGGTGTGCTGATGGGGCCAGGCGGCAGGCCCTTCGACGTGTAGGTGTTGTAGCCGGCCAGCTCGGGCGGCAACGGGTCGGAGGTGAAGCCGCCCTTGATCGGCGCCCAGAACCGGTAATCCTTCCAGTCCGCGAAGTCGGTCTTCTCGAGCTGCAGCGTGTCGTGGGTGTAGAAGACCGTCGGATCGGACTCCAGTTCCTGGCGTGGCCACTTCTTGGGATCCAGCCGGTTCTGGTAGACCCCGGCGATCAATGGCTTCTCCTCGTCAAGCTGCGCCTCGCGCTCGACGATCGATGCGAGCGTGAGGACCTGGTAGAAGGTCATCTTGCGCTCCGGCGGCACCTTCATCTTGTCGTCGCCGACCGCGTCGTGGAACGCGTCGAGCATCTTGCGCAGAAGCTCTTCGGGCGTGGTGTCCGGCAGGATCCGGTACGTTCCCGGCCACAGGAAGCCTTCGAGCGACGCGCCGTCCGGCGCGTCCTTGAGGACGCGCTTGAGCCATGGGTAGTCGTCGAGCAGCTCGGCCGGTGGCTCCTTGGCGAGGTCGTAGAACTCGTGCGGGTCCATCTCGAGCCCATCGAGGGTCTGGAGCTTGGCCGTGATCTGCTCGAGCCGAAGGCCCGTCCGCAGGTCGACCTCGATGTATGGGTTCGGTGGTGGCGCAAGCAGCGCCGAGACCATCTGATCGGGCGTCATGTTCTTGCGGAGCACGAAGGTGCCCTGCTGGAGCGCGCCCGTCAGGTCGCGCTGGCTGGCGATGAAGACGAAGGCTCGCGGGTCCTTGATGAGGCCCTGGTCGCCGAGTCGCGTCGCGATCCGCGACGCCGTATCGCCCTCTCCGACGACGAACTCCACCTGGGTGGGATCCGACGAGACGGGCTGGGTGAGGGCCGTCCCGAGGTCCTCCCGGACGATATCGGCGACGAACGGCAACCGAAGCGCGGCCGGACTGTCCTGGGCCCACGACAGGATCGCCCCGTTGACGATCGGGCGGAGTGCGGTCAGCGCGACGATGAGGACGATCGCCGCCAAGAGCACGGCGAAGAGCAGGAACCGGACGAGCCCGCCGAGACCACCACCACCCCGGCCGCGGCGCCGGCCCGACCGACCCTCGTTGCCGTACCGCCTCGAGGGCTCATAGCCCTCGGGGACGTAGTCGGTCGCGTAGGCGTCAGGGTCGAACCGGCGGACGCCGGGTCGCTGGTCGCGCGGGCGGCCGCCCGAGCGGATCGTCATGGGGTCGTCTCCATCGTGGGCCGGATCTGGGAGAACCCGGTCGCGCGGCGGCTGTCGAGCTCATCTTGAAGGATGATCGCCGCGGCTTCCCGGTCGACGCGCGCGCGATAGGCGTCGCGCTGCGTCTTCGAGGGCGGTCCGCCGGATCTGCCGCGTCGCATCGGGCCGAGACGGGACTCGGCAAGGTGGCTGCTCAACCGCTCGTCGCGCAGGGTGATCGCGACGCGAGCGCCGAGCCGCGGCGCCAGCGCATCGACCCATACGCGGGTCGCGGTGGCCTGGGGACCCTCGTCGCCTCCAGCCTCGAGCGGAAGGCCGATGACGAGCTCGGTGATCACGTTGCTCTCGATGAGCGGCAGGAGATGGGACACATCGTCTTCGACGGTCGAGCCCCGCTTGAGCGTGACGAGCGGTCGCGCACCGACATCGGGGCCGTCCGCGATCGCCACACCGATCCGACGCTCACCGAGATCGATGCCAAGGAAGGCCGTCACGGCTCGACCGACTCCGCCATCCGAACGTCGACCCGCTGCTCCAGGGTCGGGATCGTGCCGACCCAGTCGGGCCAGACGGTCAACTGCGACTGACCGTAGGTGTCGAGGATCGCCTTGGCGTCCTTGAGGCTCTTGCCGCGGATCTGCGCCTCGACCGCCGCCGGGTCGACCTGGAGGACCTGCCGGGCCGTGATGGTCACCGGGAACGTGATGACGCCATCATCGACGACGCCGGGCGACGGCTCGACCTGGCTCGAGCCGTCGACGAGCTGGTAGCCCTCCTGCACCTGGGGCGCGATGTTCGCCTCGGCGACCTGCTGCACCGCGCCTTCATCGACGGCGAGGACGGTTCCTGTGGCACTCGCGCCGAGGTCGAAGGTCGCGACCTCCTTGCCGAGGAGGGTCGCCGGATCGACCGTGTATGTCGCCTCGCCGAGCGTCGCCGTCTCCGGGAAGACCGTCGTGCCGTCTGCCGAGAGGGACGGGTCGGCGACCTGCTCGGCGAACGTCGAGGCGAGCTTGGCGTCGAGCGCCTTGGTGGCCGCGCTGAGATCAGCCTGGACGACGCGCGGGAACTCGGTCCGCTTCCCGCCCCTCGTGGCATCTGGGTTGGTGACGTCCAGCGTGAGTGGGTCTTCGCCGCGTGGGATCACGAGGATCGTGTTCGGCTGGACGTTGCCCTCCGGCCCCGGATCGACGGCCGTGACCTTGACCGTCGCGCTCGCCGGGAAGATCTGCAGACCGACGAGCTGTGCTGAGGGGACCGTGACGCTCCGATCAGTCCGGAACCGGATCCCGTTCTGGGTCCCGACGATGCTCCCCCGCGGGACGGTGTTCATGGAGGTGAAGTCCTTGTTGCGGAAGCGAACGGTCCCGGTCGCCGCGGTCTCCTCGACCCGCTTCCCCGTGACCTCGAAGCTGTCCGTCGTCTGGACGGGAACGTCCTTCGTGATCGCCGGGACCGTACGCGCTTCGGGATCGGGTGCGGTCGCAGCCGGATCGGCGCTGATCCGAAGCGGGATCGGCCCGATCGTGGCCTCCTTGGGCGCGATCACGGCCGTCGCCGTCGGCAGGAAGACGTAGGCCCCGACCCCACCGACGACCAGCGCCAGGGCGAGCACGGCGAGGCCGATCGCCACTGGGGTGCGAGCGATGCGCGAGCCGAAGCGCTCCGTCGCCGGTGCTGGCCGGACGCGCGATCCGCCCGCCGGTGCGGCACCGGGGACCGGCGTATCCATCGGGGTGTCGGCGACGACCCTGGCGGCCGGGACGGCCGATGGCAGCCGATGCGCATGTGGCTCGCGAGCGGGCCGAGGAGCCGGCGCGGGATCCGCGGCGGCGGCAGCCGATCCGGCTCCGATGGCCGCGACGGCGGCTGTCGCGCCCGGTACCTCGGCCTCGACCTCATCGACGACCTCAGCTGGCAACGCGCCTTCACCGCGCGGCCGGCGCCCGCCGCTGCCACGCGTCGAGCTCTCGCGGACGCTCGCGCCCGCTTCGCCGGAGGCTACGACGGCGCCAGCGGCTCCCGCCGCCGCGGTGGCCGTCCCGGCCGAGAGACCCGTCGCATCCTCGGACCGGTCGACACCACCCTCTTCGGATGCCTCGTATTCGCCGACGGTCGTGAACACGGGCAGGCCGGCGGATGCCGCCAACGCGCGGGTGGCCGCGTCCCCTGCGACGACCGACAGCCGCTTTCCGTTCAGCGTCGCGTCGCGCGAGAGCAATCGGAAGTTGATGCGCGACGTCGCGACACGCGACCCGAACGGGAGCACGATCGCGATCCGCGTCGTATCGGCCGCCCGGACGCGGTTGGCCGCCGTCGTGATCTCGTCGTCGCTGTCGAGATAGAGGATCCGGGCGTCCATCAGCGAGGAGTCAGACCTTCATCGCGCGCAGCACGCGCTTGAGGGCCACGTCCAGCGGGTCCGCGGTGGTCTGAAGCTCGATGGCCTGATAGGCGAGCCCGAGCGGCGTGACGTCCTGCTGGTCCACGAGGAGATCGGTCGCATCGACGACCGTTTCGATCTGGTCGGGAGCGAGGACCGTGACCTCCGGCGGTCGCGAGAACGGCATGTGCTTCCAGAAGGCTTCCGCGGCCAGCGCCTCGCGGATCTCGGGCAACCGGCTGCCGCCGCCGCACACGAAGATCCGGCCCGGCAGCAGATCGCCGCCCGACAGCTCCTCCATGACCAGCTCGACTCCGGCTGCCCATACCCGGACATCCTCGCCGATGATGTTCGCGATGTCCTGCTTGCGCTCGACGTCGAGGCCGCGCGCGTAGTCGACCTTGAGCGACTCGGCCCGCGGGAACGGCAGATCCAGGCGGTCGGCGATCGATTTCGTGAACGCACGGCCACCGAGCGCGAACATGCGCGTGCCCTCGATGCCGCCCTGCCTGACGAGCGCGACGTCCGTCGTCCCGCCACCCACGTCGACGAACAGTGCGCCGGTCTGGCGGATCTGGTCACTGCCGAGGACGCGGGCCACGGCATAGGGTTCGGCGACGATCTCGAGGAGCTCGAGGTCGAGCTGCGATGCGACGCTCTGGAGCGCCCCGAGATGGACCAGTGGTGCGAACGCATTGAAGATCCCGATCTGGACATGCCGGCCCTGGAAACCGACCGGGTTCGTGAGGGCGTAGCCATCGATCGACGCGGACGTCACCGCCGCGTGGACGAGCCGGACATCGACGTGCGGCAGTCCGGTCTCCCAGGTGATCGCGCGCTCGGCCTCGACCAGCGCCTCGCGCTGGACGCCGTCGATCAGCTTCTGCAGCTCGGCCTCGCTGATCGGCTGGTCCGGGCGCTTGCGCTCCTGGCTGTGCGTGGTCGTGAAGCCCTTTACGAGCTCGCCGGCGATCCCGATCACGACCTGGCTCGGCCGGAAACCCGCCATCTCCTCGGCTTCCTGGAGCGCGACGGCACAGTTATCGACGACCGCCGTGATGTCCGCGACGGTCCCCGACTGCATGTGCGATAGGCCCTGGCGTTTCCGCCCGACCCCGCGCACGGTGCCGAGCCCCTCGTCATCGATCTCGAAGACGAGCGCCTTGGCGAATTCCGTACCGACGTCGAGCGCGGTGCAGGCGGCCAGTCCCTCGGCCCCCTCGCGTTGCCAGATCCGGCGCCAGAACGCCATCAGCCCCCCGCGCCGAGCCGTCCCGCGATCGATTCGCGGACCGCCTTCTCGGCGTCCGCCAACCCCTCGCGTTTCGTGCCCATCCCCTGCGCCATCTGCGGACGCCCGCCGCCCTTCGCGCCGATCGGCCCCGCGGCGACCTTGACGAGGTCACCGGCCGACAGACCGCGATCGACGAGGTCGTCCGAGACCGTCACCCAGACCTGCGGCGCTTCGGCGTCCAGGAACATGGCGATCACGCCGTTGCCGAGGGCCGAGCGGACGTCCTTCGATGCCGCCTTGAGCGCATCCATCGATTCGTACGGAAGCGATGCGATGACCGCCTTCGCACCGGGAGCGACCTCCTCGGCACGCGCGGCGAGCTCAGCAGGTTTGGGGACCCCGCCGCCGCCCTCGCGAGCACGGCGCTTCGCCTCACGCAGGTCCTGCTGGAGCGTCCCGATCCGCTCGGGAACGCGATCGACCGACTGGGCACCGAGGTCCTCCGCGACCTGGTCCAGCGTCTCGAGACGC
>Ga0105249_10006374_pt1 | contig 10260 bp, 7 predicted proteins | sample KBSS44metaG_FD_81522 | JGI IMG/M metagenome (GOLD analysis project Ga0105249, IMG submission 81522) | Switchgrass rhizosphere microbial communities from Kellogg Biological Station, Michigan, USA - KBS S4-4 metaG | ecosystem: Host-associated > Plants > Roots > Rhizosphere > Soil | place...
CGGTCTGTCTTCTTGCCAAAGACCGGCCAGGGCATGACTTGAAGCAACTCGTCCGGGTCGTCGGGATCTTGACCAGTCCGCAGCGTGTGAATGAACTGATCGAGCGTCAAACCAGCCGGTAGACCCTGCGCGTCAGGAGTTAGATTCCTGCTGACGAAGGGTCCAAACGACATTCCGCCGGAGAGGTAGCAATCAACGTTAATCTGTTCCGGCTGACCTTGAAAAGGATCTCCTCCATCTGCGTAGGGCGGATTAGTATGGCAGTCGTTGCAGCCGCCCGTGTTCACTATGTAACTGCCGAGCCCAACTAAGGCGCGGTTCTTGCCCTTTAAATCCAAGTTCACGGGAGCGATCTCGAACCCTCGTTGAATCTCGCTCGCATCATTGTCAGGAGCGAGCGCCACATGAGCCATCGCCATGGCGTGCGGCCTTATTTTAGTTGGAAGACTATTACTGTTTTTGGACAACACGGGAGTGATTGTCGGACTAATCAGAAGCAAAGTGAGGCCTGCGAGCACAATAGTTACACAAAACAGAATTTTATGTTTCATAGAGACTCCTGGGTTAGCCTTGAAAATGATCGACGGAACATTTCCAGGGTAATGAACAAACCTAAAGATAGTTTTGCGGAATTTACGGTAGAGCCTGGGCCATCAAGAGGATGGATGCCCTTTTATCTCAGATTCAGTGATGCGTCAATAGCAGTCGGTACCAAGCTGGGACCTTCTCTGCGCTCCTCAGCGTTCTCTGCGTCTCTGCGGTGTGTGGATCAGGTCGCCTGTTTGACCGCAGAGACGCAGAGAACGCTGAGGAGCGCAGAGAAGAAATCAACGCCACTTTTTAAGCTTTGGCCAGAGTTGCTGCAGCGATCCAAACTTCGCACCTTTGCAGAGCCAGACTGTGATGTTGCGCTCTAGTGCGTAAGGATTGTCAGACGTCCCAACGAACTCAACTTGATCAAATAACTGCGACAGCGTTTCCCGATCGTCATTAAGCACGATCATGCAGTTGCCGGAATACCCGCGTGGTCCCCAAAGAAAATACGTCTGATGTCCACTTACTGCGTTTGGCAGACCGTACCGCGGCCCGAAGAAATCGATCGCTCCTGCCTGTCCGTAATTTTGAGCGAAGATGCCGCAATCATTCTTCTCCTGCGGCGTAAGGCGTGACCACGCTTCGGCTGTCTTCGCGGTGAGCTCCACCCATCCAAATTGATCTGCGTAATGCTGCGGCAACAACGCGCGTTCGTGGCTGTGCTCAGTACGAGGCACCTTGAATGGTAGATGCTCCATGTAAGAAATAAATGTGCTGACAGGAAGAACGGGAACCACAAGAGGCGTCAGCGATGCGCCGCCTAGAAGCAACACAACGATGATTATTGTAGGGGCCGTCCTCCGGAGCCATCCCCGCGTGCGACCAGTGAGAACCGCACCTACTGTAACCGCACCAGCCGCGAGCAACATTGGATAGATAGGTGCGAGGTAGTAAGCCTTTCCGTTCAGCACGACAAATGTGATGAGACAAATCACAAACGTCCAACCCAGAAATCGAAACTCTTTGAAACGCTCGGCGAAGAACAGCGCAAACAAACCTATGATCCAGATTGGAGCGTTGAACGGATGAATGAGCAGGATCTGTTGCCACAAGAATGCGAGCGGAGATAGTTGAACGTCACGCCCGTCAGCTCTGATGTTGTGCATGAGTTCAAGGAAAGGCCAGTGATTTTGAATACTCCAGATCAGGTTGGGAAGGAAGATTAGAAAAGCGAGCAGCCCACCAAGCCAAAACCAGGGATTAAGAAAGACGCGCCGATGTTTCGTAATTAAGAGGCCGATCACAATTCCGAAACCGAAGAATGCAATCGAGTACTTCTCTTCCAACCCCAATCCCGCGATCGATCCGAACGCAAGCCAATAACGCGCGTCTCGTTTTACGGCAAGCAAGGCACAGTACACGCAGCCCATCCATAACAGTGGCTCGAGACAATTTGTCGTCACGAGACTGCCGTCCGAGAGATAAATTGGCGCAATCACAATTGTCACCGCGCTCAGTAGAAGCGCAAAGCGGCCGCCTCCAAACTCACGTGCGATTAATCCGGTAAGCACAACTGCGCCTGAAGTAACTAAGGCGGGAAGAAAGCGAATGCTCCGTAAAGAGTCACCCAGGATTGTTCGGCTAAGTCTGACCAGGAATGGCAAGAGTGGTGGCTCATCGACGTAGCCCCACGCGAGATGATTACCTGAGGACAGGTAGTTAAATTCATCGCGAAAATAGCCGTAGCGATTGTTGAAGATGCAGTGAAAGATGAGTAGGGCAAGCGCGACGACAAGAACCCCTGGCATCCCATCAATATTTGATTTGGTTACAGTCGATCGCACCACGTCACCTAAGAGAAGGGCCCCTACGTCAAAAGTCGGAGTAGCCAGGCTTCTTTTTCGTGTTAGTTCGTGTGATTGGTGGATTGTCCGTTGGCCTTCGAGAAGAACGATCCACGAATCACACGAACTACACTAACGTCTAAGCGCAGAGCTTGAAAACTGCAAGCGCTTCGGCCCGATATTAAGGTCATCGATCAGAAGTTCCCTGACCGGATACACGAAAGCTCTTCTGTCGGAGCGCGGCCGTCCTCGGCCGCCCCCGTCGAGTCTCGGTAGATTACGACTTTCTCGGACTGTCGAGTTCTCAATACGTTGAACATGAAGCGCAACTGGCTTCCGTGTATCTAGTTCAGGGGCTTCTGTTCGATGGGGGCGGCCGGGGACGGCCGCGCTCCGACAGAAGAGCTTTCGTGTCTCCGGTCAAGGAACTTCTGTTCGATGACGGTTGGTGAGAATAGGACTCTTGAGGCAAGCGTGTTTCCGAAGAAGAGAGGCAAGTTTTTGTTGACAGTTTTTCCCGGCGAGCTTTAAGCTTCTCGCAGTTCTTAATTATTTATCAATTGATAACGTATACAACTTAACCTCAGCCAAAATTCGCACTCCCCCGATTCTCACTAAACTCTTAAACTGATTTCGTTAGAAAGGTAGAGCATGATGATTCCCTTCAACCATCGAGCCGTATCTATCAAATTCAGTCGAACTCTCCTCTCAATGTTGTTCCTGGGCGCATTACTCGTTGCACCAAGTCAGAAAATTCAGGCACTCGGAACCTTCATTCCCGCTGCGTCGCGTATTGACATGGTGTACGACTCCGCTCGTGATCTCTTGTACGTCACAAACGGCGATTCGGTACTACGTTATCAAGTAGGATCGAATACATTCTTGTCTCCGTTCACGATAGCCGGAAGCAACCTCAGCGGAATCGATCTTTCGCCAGATGGCAACACACTAGTGGTTGCTGATAAACGTCGCCTCGATCCGATTGTGTGGGTTTACGCAATCGATTTGCCGACCGGACAAACGCGTCAGGTTCTGATGACTCGTGACTTTATGGAAGGCGGAACCTATGCGGTGGCCTACGCGAAAGATGGAACCGTGCTGACGACCTCGATCTTCGAAGGCTCAGGTTGGATTCCACTACGCCGCCTTGATCCCATCACGGGCGCCTGGACTGAACTAGCTCAAGTCCGCAACAACTCGATGGTAACGTCCAGTGGTGATCTTGGAATCATCGGCTACGCCGAGGCCGACAGTTCAGATGGTCCGTTTGGGAGATACAGAGTTGCCGACGGAAACCTGCTAAAGAAGTTTGGCTACACCGATGGTACCGCCTGGTACAACTATGAGATCGGCGTAAACAGCAACGGAACTCAATATGCGATTCCGACCTACAATGGCACTTACATTTGTGACGCTAATCTCGTGAAGTACAACCTGATTGGACAGTATGCCGGTGCCCAACCCATTGGAGTCGTGTATCACCCGGTTGAGAACACCGTCTATTTTGCCTGGTCCCAAACAACAGAGGTGCGTGCGTTTGACACTAATACCTTTACGCAGACTGCTGCCTACGACTTTGAAAATACATTTGTGAACCCAGGCAATTGGGCGTTCACGCAGGGACGTTTGAAGATGAGTCGCGATGGTTCGTTGCTCTTTGCAACGGTGAATGGCGGTGTGCGATATCTTCGGCTCTACGACCCTCTCGTCGCTGACTCGCAATCGCTCAGCGGAAGTGAAGACATTCCGCTTCCGATCACGCTCACAGGCAGAGTCGGTAATGGTGGTACCGTGTCGTACGTTATCACCGCTAACCCAACTCACGGGACGTTGAGTGGAAGTGGAGGAAACCTTACTTACACTCCCAACTCGAACTACAGTGGACCGGACACGTTTAAATTCAGAGCGACATATGGCGCTGCCTTTTCAGCAGAGGCAACTGTCTCACTAACGATTAATCCACTGAACGACAATCCAAATGCTCAACCTGACATTGTGTCGACTGGCAAGAACATGAGCGTAAGCATTTCGGTGCTGAGCAACGACACGGATGTTGACGGCGATAACCTGACAGTTGTGGCTGTAACTCAGGGAGCAAACGGTTCAGTAAACATCACGGGCAGCGGTAAGACGTTGACCTACAAACCACGAAACGGTTTCAGCGGAACAGATACCTTCAATTACACGGTAAGCGATGGTAAGGGTGGAACCGCGACAGCGACGGTGACCGTTAACGTACTTAAAAAGTAACTAAAGAATTGGCCACAGGTTTCATTGGTTAACAGCGAGCTTTGAAATCTGTGGGCCAATTTCTGTTTGCCTACTAGATCGCGGTCCAGAAACAAGCGTTTGCTGTCTCTTTCTTGAAGCAACGACGCAGCATCGTCAGCTCATCACTTGTATGTCACCGGAACTGTCTCGCTGATATCAGGGTCGCCGGGAATCTTGACCCTGATGAGAACATCAGCAGGCTTGGAAGAAATTATGCGTTGTATGTAGTCCTTTCGCGAACCGTAGACAGCTTCTCAAAGAACAATCTGACTTGATTTGAAAGAGATATCCGGACGTTATCTGATCCATACAGGGGAAACTCTTTCCCGCTCTTGACGCGGGCGGCCTTCTTCAAATAAAAGCTGCCTAAGCAATTCACTGGTCGAACCAAATCCTGAACCCGATCTTTAGTTCAGGAGAGTTGAACCATCACAAAGCCCAGACTTCTATCTCGGTAATTCAACCCCTAACCCAGCCGCTTGGCGGCTTCATGGAGAAAGATATGCGAAAACTTTTGCTGCTCCCCTTTACCCTGCTCGTGCTGTGCTTTACCACTGCGGGTCAACAATCACAACCCCAACCTCTTACCTTCTACTACGACTACACCGTAAACGTCGGTAAGGAAGATGAATTGATGAATCTCATCAAGACTGTCGGCGCACCGGTACGCGACAAGCTAATGGCCGAAGGCGTCGTTCTAGCCTGGGGAATGGAAACGCCGGTTCTTCGTTATCCCGGAGGAACCACGCATCTCATCTGGTTCTCAGTCGCCAACTGGGAAGGGATCGATAAAGTTCAGACAGCGATGGAAGCACAGCTCGCTAAGATGGCAGCTGATGAAGCAAAGTCCAAACCACCCAAGACGACCGCTCAGCGACAGCGAGAAGTTTTCGACATGAGTAAAACTCGCGACTGGCTAGCGCGTGACGTCATAGCTAACTATGGTCCGCCTCCTGCCGCAGGCGTGTTACCGGTGACTCGCTACAACTTTATAAAAGTGAAACCGGGCAAGAGTGCCGAGTATCGAGCGACGTGGGAGAAATATAACAAGCCAGTGTTCGACAAACTTGTTAGTGACGGCGTGATACTCGCCTATGGGATGTCAGTTGAGGAGGTCAAGACTGATGGCGATTTCACGCATTTCGTTTGGATGGCAACAGCAAACCTGGCCGGACTCGAGAAAATCGGCGCGGCTTTCAATGCTGATCGGGCGCGCCGAACTGAAGACGAAAGGAAAACTATTAACGATCTGTTCACAGACGTAACCGAACCAGACAAGGCCCGTTCGATTGTCACGCGTACAAGAATCTTCAAGTTGCCGGCCACGAAATAGCTCGCACGAATCATTGAAGATAGCCCGCAACAGGGCCGAGGATGTAAAGCCTGGGGCCGCATTCGCCCCAGGCGACTCGCCTTTCCGTCGAACAGAAGTCACCTTCCCTAACACACGAGAGTTCTTCATTCCTCACTCCGGAGGAGTGCGATGTTTATAGTATTGAGCGACAGCACGGATCGCACTCCGTAGGAGTGCCATGTGGGTGTGGTCCACGACTAAGCTTCATTTCTCATGCGACACCAGGTATAGACAAGGACTAATTATTTCTTGCACCACATAGCACTCCTCCGGAGTGCGACTCTTACTGCACCTGGTTCTATAAACATTGCACTCCTTCGGAGTGGAGAATGAAGAGCTCGCGGGTTTTAGGGAGTGTGACTTCTGTTCGACGGGCGGGCGGTGTTCGCGTCGCTCGATGTGGTGAAGTTCACTCACTCATCTTTTTTCAGTACAATCCAGCCCTTCGAATCGTGCGGCAGAATCAGTAGTCACCCGACTAACACCGCTGGCTGCTGCTACTGAATCATTCAACAACCAGTTCTTAAAGCGATATTGCAGCTCCTTTCGGAGCGGAGGCCTTCATGACTAACACCAGACTTCTTATTGCATCGTTACTTTGCGTGATCGCAATTGGACTCACAATATCGACGTCGACTCCACGCGCATCAGCAGGCAGCACAACACACGATCCAACATGGTGGGATAAGTATCAATTCATTCTCAACAACGGGGCCGATTCTTCACCGGGATCTACTTCATCGGTGACCTTCGGTAATAACGTTGATATGTCTAATGAATGTGGCCCACAAAGTGAAACATTTATCACCATCAACACAAGCAAGCCGAGAACATTGGCCGGCGGCTCAAATGAAATCTTTCGGTTGCCGATGCGCGGCTACTTTTCCAGCGACGGCGGTTCCACCTGGGGTGGCGTTGATTTACCACTACCTCCATCAAAGACAAAAAGCGGTCTAGACTTCGGCTCCGATCCATCACTAACCTTTGACTCAAGTAATAATTTATTCTACGGCTATATCGTCGTTTATTTTGGCGCAGGCACCGGAGTCAACGGGAGCGAAATGGCCGTCGCACACTCCACTGACGGCGGCAAGACTTATCCGACCGCAACGTTCTTTGATTTTCAAGACGGGTCAAACCACTTCAACGACAAACCGATGATTACGGCTGATGCGAATGTTAATAGCCCGTTCCGAGACAATGTCTATATCGCCTGGGATGCGGCGTCAGGTGGCTCGATCGGTGGAGGCGTGCGATTCGCTCGATCTACGGATCACGGCGCCACATTCACATCGCTGCGCATCGACGATCCAAATGGTCCAGGCCAATCAATTGGTGCGTCACCCGCTGTTGGCCCGAACGGCGAAGTATACGTCGCGTGGAATGACTTCAAAGCGAACGCGATCGTATTCAACCGATCGTTCGATGGCGGACAAACATGGGACATACCCAAAACGATTTCCACCAAGACAATTCCGTTCGACATTGCCATTCCCGCTGAGTCGTTTAGAGCAGCGCTGGTTTACCCGTCACTCGATGTCGATCGTTCCACTAGTCCACATCGAGGTCGAATTTACTGTAGCTGGATGGATCTGACGCCGGCAAAAGTTACAGACATCTTTCTTTCTTATTCAGACAATCAAGGCGTTACGTGGTCTTCTCCGATCCGCGTCGGCGATCAGACATCCATACCTGTTGACCGCTTCAACCACTGGATGTCAGTCGACGCCGTAACAGGAGATGTGAATGTGGCTTTCTACGACACACGGAATGACACGACTGGGTTCCGATATCAGACTGACTACTATCTTTCCAGATCTACAAATGGCGGCAGTTCGTTTCCAGGCGCCGATATCCGAGTGAGCATTACAAGCTCAAACGAGCATGACTGCAACGGGTTGTTTCCGTGTCTCGGAATTAATTATGGTAATCAACAAGGAGACTATGAAGGTCTTGTCTCGTTTGGTGGATACTCCTATCCAATTTGGACTGATAGTCGACGTCAACTCGACCCATCGACCGGGTGTCAGCGACCGTATTTGATGGAGGAAGTGTTTACGGCGAAGATTAGATAAGGCTCGGACCTGAACAGGTCAGTGTCATAGGTGCGAAGCCTCAAATCTGCTGCGGCAGATGACGCTTCGCACCAACAGCGCCGTATCACAGTGCCCTAACAAACGCTGCGATCGAAATCAGCAACACCAGCAAACCACAAAAGCCAGCAATCATTCGCCCCAAGTGCGCGGACGCCCTTACGACAGTTGTACGCCGCCGCGCTGAGATACCCAGGTTTCGCTCTCGTAGCCACGCCATATATTCGTCGCATTGCATTTCATCACGCCGACGGGTAACCGGCTCGTTGAAGCGGTTGATGAATGGATTATGAAGGGAATAAGCGGCTCTCATGTCGATGCTCCTTCGTTGTTAATTAGGAGAGGTTCCGAGGTTGAATCACGGAAGAGCAACGAGTATGCCGAGAGCCGATTCTACTGATATTTGCGAATTACCTTGGCGGGTTAATTTGGTAACTCTACGATTCCGTTAGTTACATATACGAAGTGGGGCGTAGAGCTGGGAGCGCTGGCGGCGAGCCGGCGCTTCCAGCATCGCGGACTCACTGCTTATCGTATAGGGTTACGTTCGTGACCTTCTTGCCTTGAGCGTTGGTTGCTGTGGTGGTAACTGTGCGGGATTTTCCGTCGCCCGATATCACGATGCGACCTGTCAGAGTAACCTTTCCATTCTTCTTGCCCTTCAGTGCAAGCGTTCGACTGTTGATTTGGGTGTAAGAACGTGTGTCAGAGTTTGCGTCACCGGTGACTGGATAGTCTTTCCCATCAAACTTACCAGTCCATTCATTGTGCGACGGATTACCGTTCTCATCGACTCCATCCACCGTGACTTTGATTTGATCACCCTCCGCTGCGTAGATGACCGTGTTATTTCTTGCCTTACCACTCAGCTTTGATTTCGCCTCATTCAACTTCCACGTACCCATGTGCGGACTGTCAGCGAACGCCATTCCTGTCGCGACAAAAACGAGGGAGATTGTTAATGCAATCGCTTTTGCTCTCATATCAGCCTCCAATTAGTCAGGATTTTTGGTTTGGAAAAGACAGGCGGAAGGGATTCCCCTGCTTCTATCTCCGTTTACTTACTTGATGTGCGATTCGGATTGATTTGCCCGGCATTCTATTCGCTGGCGAGGCTACTGGCAATGGGAAATAAGGATGAAGGATGAAGGCGGAAGGACAAGCAGGCAGGGTCACTTCATCCTTCATCCTTCATCCTTCATCCTTCGGACGTGGTGCACACCTCCAGCGGAAACTCCACCAAACGGGAGGCGGTGGAGCCCCCTTAGCGGCATTGACTGGCGTGGAGGTGTGCGACCTGACGTTCGCAACGAGTGTGCCGCCTCTTTTCAGGGCGATTCCACAAATTCAGAGCTAACCGGATGTTCGCCTCCGCGCAGATGAAGCAAAACAAAGCAAGGATGAAAGCGGAACGAGGATGGATGAGTTGTACCTGGTGCTTGGTTTGTGCTTAGGGCTTTGGGTTTCCTGTTTGACAAAGGACAGACTCCAGGAACCATGTGCAAAGCACGAAGCTCTTTCATCCTTCATCCTTCTGCCTTCATCCTCCTCCTGCCACCTTGCCATCCTCGTTTCGAAGGATTAATCTAGCCGCCGTAAATCACCGCGGCCACGATCCCGATAACGAGTCGCAGCGTCTCCCCAAACATGCTTGTCTTTAACGACTCTCCCGAAGGGTTCTCCTCTTTCAGTCCGCTATCGCAGTTTGTCCGAGTAACCAACCCGTAACAACGGCCGTGACTCTAACAGCTTGCGTGAGGCGAACTGAACCGCATGCGCAGCGGCAAAACTATCGGATCGTAAACTCGCGATGCTTAGGGCAAGGTACAACTTCAATCAGAACGGACTGCGGGGCCATTCATCTTCGAAGGGAGTGACGACAATGAAAGTATTCTGTCATGAACACAAACGCGGCTTCTTCGCGCCACGACAAAGCCCAATCAAGTGCGAAAATCGAGGCCATGTACTCGGCGAACTTGACTTTGCAGGACAACATAGCGAAGACGAGTCCTCCTTCCATTTCCAGTGGGAGTACTGCTGCAACTGTGAACACTTTTCTGTCGTTAACTTTGAAGACAGCGGGTTGCAACGCTGTCCTGTTTGCACTCGGCGCAGTTCGACTCTTTACCTTTGCGATCGTTGTTACACCATCAGTTTCGAATCC
>Ga0105249_10006377_pt1 | contig 10259 bp, 9 predicted proteins | sample KBSS44metaG_FD_81522 | JGI IMG/M metagenome (GOLD analysis project Ga0105249, IMG submission 81522) | Switchgrass rhizosphere microbial communities from Kellogg Biological Station, Michigan, USA - KBS S4-4 metaG | ecosystem: Host-associated > Plants > Roots > Rhizosphere > Soil | place...
CACACAAGCGGGAGCGTTCACCGAGCACATCGTGCGCGACATGGCCGCGCACACCGAGCGGCCGATCATCATGCCGCTGTCCAACCCGACCCCGCACGCCGAGGCCATGCCCGCCGACCTGCTGGCCTGGACGGGCGGCCGCGCGCTGGTCGCCACCGGCAGCCCCTTCGCCCCCGTGGAGCTCGACGGGGTGACCTACCAGATCGCGCAGGCCAACAACGCCCTCGTCTTCCCCGGCCTCGGCCTCGGCGTCACCGTGGCACGCGCGTCGCACATCACCGACCGGCTCATCGCGGCCGCCGCGGACGCCGTCGCCAAGCTGTCGGACGCCACCCGGCCCGGCACCTCGCTGCTGCCCCCGGTTCGCGACCTGCGCCCGGTCTCGGCGGCCGTCGCGATCGAGGTGGTGCGCGTCGCCGACGCCGAGGGGCTGGCCCAGGTGCCGATCGACAACCCGATCCAGCAGGTCCACGACACGATGTGGCGCTACGAGTACCCCCGCATCGAGGCGATCTAGGCGCGAGTGGCGCCGTGGCCGAGCTGATCGTCGACTAGCACCAGCGTCGGGTGCGGTGCCGGTAGGCGTCGTACTCGGCGCCGAACTTCGCGCTGAGGTAGCGCTCTTCGGGCAGTACCGCGCCCCACTGCAGCGCGGCCATCCCGACCAGCAGGGGCACGCCCAACGCCACCGGCGGCCAGAGCCGGTAGGCGGGCGCGTCGGACACCCGCCCAGTGTGCCGACGACCGATGAGTCCCGACATCCGCGGGGGTCTGCCTGGAACCGGACAGAGGAGGAACCATGGGCAAGGTCATCGCATCGATCACGACGTCGGTGGACGGTTACGTCACGGGCCCCGACGACGGGCCGGAGTACGGGCTCGGCAAGGGCGGGGAGCGCCTGCACTACTGGGTGATGGGCGGCCCGTGGACCTACGACGGCGGGCACGAGTTCGCGATGCACGGACCGGACAAGGAGTTCTACGACGAGCTGGTCTCCACGATCGCGGCGGGTGTCGTCGGCCGGGGCATGTACGACGCCTCGGGCGCGTGGGGCGGCACCAACCCCTTCCCGGGTCCGCTGTTCGTGCTCACCCACCGCCTGGAGGACCAACCCGCGCCGGAGGCAGGCTTCACGTTCGTCTCGGGCCTCGACGACGCGCTCGCCAAAGCGTCGTCCGCCGCCGGTGACGGCGACGTCTCGATCGGCGGCGGGGCGGACGTGATCCGGCAGGCGCTGGCCGCCGGGAAGGTCGACGAGCTGATCATCTCGACGGCGCCGGTGATCCTCGGTGCGGGCAAACGCCTCTTCGACGGCTTCGACCGCGACGTGGACCTCGAACCGGTCAAGGTGTACAGCTCGCGCTACGCCACGCACGTGCGCTACGAGGTCGGCAAGCAGCCGGGGTGAGGGCGATCAGGCTGGCTCGGGTACCCCGCCGGGGTCGCCGCCGGGATCGTCCGGGGTGGCTTCGATCGGGGGAGGCGGCAGCGGCTCCGGTGCGTCGGGGAGCAGCTCCGCGGGATCGTCGGGCACCGGCTCGTTCGGATTGATGATCGGGTCCGGCTCCGGGACTGGCGCGGTCATGCGCCAAGTCAACCAGCTAGAACGTGAGTGCTTGGGTGCCTGCCACCCCGAGCAGCTCGAGTTTGGACGCGTCCGCCGACCCGGGCACGGCCGTGTAGACGACGATGCGCAGGTCGGTGCCGGGCGCGGTGAGGACGTCGCAGTCGATGGCGATCGGCCCGACCGGGGTGGCGGTTGCGGTCTTCGTGCTCGACCGGTGACGCGCGATGTGCGCCTCGCCCCAGCGACGTCGGAAGTCCGGGGACTCGGCGCGCAGGCGGCTGACCAACGTCGTCAGCCCCGGGTCGCGCGGGTACCGGCCTGCGGCCTCGCGAAGATCCGCGACCAGATCGCTGGAGAACTCTTCGGCGTGCGCCTCGTCGAACGCGATCAAACCGGACGCTTTCGTGAAGTGCCGCCAGGCGACGTTGCGCTCGAGCCCGTGCAGCTCTGACGGATCCCCGGTCAGCGCGGCCCAGAGCGGGTTCCACCACAGGAGGTCCCACGCGGCGGAGTGCACCCCGATCGGCACGTCACCGAGCCGGTCCAGCATCCGCTGCACGCCCGGCGTGATGTGCTGGGAGACGACCCCGTCGGACGGAACGGCGACGCCCCCGAGGCGGTAGAGGTGGTCCCGCTCGTCCTCGGTGAGACGCAGGGCCCGCGCGAGCGCACCGAGCAGCTGTGGCGACGGGTGCCGGGCCCTCCCCTGCTCGAGCCGCACGAGGTACTCGACGCTGACGCCCGCGAGCGCCGCCAGCTCTTCGCGGCGGAGGCCGGGCGCGCGCCGTCCCGTGCCGGGCGGCAGCCCGGCCTCCCGCGGGCTGAGCCGGTCGCGCCAGGCCCGCAGCACCGCGGCGAACTCGTCCATGGGTTCCAGGATGCCCGCCCGGGCGGCCGCAGGCCTGGTACCGGCAGTGCCTACCCACGTTCGCGACCGACGCCGCAGGGTGGAGGCATGACGACGACACTGATCACCGGCGGCAACCGCAGCCTCGGTCTGGAGACCGCGCGCAGGCTCATCGAGGCAGGCCACACCGTCTACGCGGGCATGCGCGACCCCGACGGCGGCGACGCCGCACGCTCCCTCGGAGCACAGGTGGTCCGAGTGGACGTGACGGATCAACAATCGGTCGAGGCGGCGTTCGCCGCGCTGCCCGAACTGGACGTCCTCGTCAACAACGCCGGCATCCTCGGCGCCGCGTACGGCGTCGACGACCTCACGCCGCACGCCATGGCGACCGTTCTGGACACGAACGTCACCGGCATCGTGCGGGTGACCCAAGCCGCGTTGCCGCTCCTGCGCCGCTCCGCGAACCCGGTCATCGTCAACGTCGCCTCGGGCGTCGGCTGGCCGCGCTACCTGCAAGATCCCGAGCACGACGAGTACCCGGTGCGCGCGGTGCCGTATGCGGCGTCGAAGGCCGCGGTCATCGCCCTCACCGTCCAGTACGCGAAGACCCTCACGGACATGCGGGTGAACGCCTCCGACCCCGGCTACACCGCGACCGACTTCAACAGCTACAGCGGGCACCAGACCGTCACCGAGGGGACCGACGCCACCGTCGCGCTGGCCACCCTCGACCGCGACGGACCCACCGGTGAGTTCCACGACCGCACGGGCCGCATCGCCTACTGAACGCCCGCGCACTTGCCATGTGGACAGGGTTTTGTGTGCTTCCGCGCACGCGTTGCTGATCTCCGCGGCGGGTCCGCTCGGCGGTCCGTGATCACACACTGAACAGGTCACGAACCACCGGCTCCACCGCACGCTCGGAGATCGCCATGACCACCAGCACGCTCGACGGACGCGACGCAGCGACTCCGTGCACCGTGGCGACCGACCTGTTCCTCGACAGCATCGACGCCGCCCTCGAGGAGACGCCGTTCGTCTACACCGAGCGCGTCGCGCTGGGCGACGACAGCAAGACGACCGTGCACGTGCTCCGCCAGGAGCTGCGCAACACGGTCGTCCAGGTGGCCGACCTGGGCTCGGCGAAACGCGTCACCGACGTCTGCGCCGAGGCGGGCGGCCGGGTGGTGGCGGCGATGTCCGGCGGCTTCTTCGCCCGCGAGGCCGGGATGCCGTTGGGTGAGCTCTGGATCGGCGGCAGGCGCCAGTCCCACGTCCCGTTCCCGGCGCCGTGGCGCGACATCCGCGGCTCGCTGCTCGTCGACGCGGACGGCATCACCATCGGTCGGCGCGACGCGCTGCCCTCCCGGCCGGACGGCGACCTGCTCCAGGCCGGACCCGTGTTGGTCACCGACGGACGGGCGAACGCAGGCCTGGCGACGGACGGCGAAGGCTTCGGCGCGGCCTCCGGCCAGTTCGACAGCGACATCACCGACGGCCGCTACCCGCGCGCCGCGATCGGGTACGACGACACCTACGTCTACGCGGTCGTGGTCGACGGCCGGTCGGACGGCGACGTCGGCATGTCGCTCACCGAGCTCGCCGACTTCATGACAGACCGCCTGGGCGTGACCGCGGCCCTCAACCTGGACGGCGGCGGCTCCGCCACGCTGGCCGCGCGGGACCCGGAGGGCGGGTTCCACGTCATCAACAACCCGATGGACGGCCACAACGTGCCCACCCCCGGCGGCAGCCGGGAGCTGTACTCGGCGATCGTCTTCACCCAGCGGTAGCGGTAACGGGGGCGAGCGCGAACCGCGACTTGATCCATGTGCAGCCCACGAGAAGATCAACCATGCTCGCGGTGCGGTCGCTCGTGGTGCTGGCGGCGGCGGCGCTCGTGGCGGGCGGGTGCACGTCCTCGGTCGACGGCACCGCGGCGCCGCAGTCCGCCGGGAACCCGACCGGTCCGGCGTTCCCGAGCAGCGGCACGATCGACCTGACCCTGACCGCCGACCGCGGTGCGGCCGACGGCGCCGTCGTGTCGCTGGGTGTCCCGTTCCCGCCGGGTGCGCTGCACGACGACAAGCTGGTCAGCGTCCTGGATCCGGCGGGCACGGCGGTGGCGATCCACACCGAGTCGCTGGCCCGGTGGCCCGCGGACGGCAGCGTGCGCAGCGTCCTGGTCGCGTTCCGCGCGGCCCTCGACGCCAACGCGGGCCAGAAGTGGACCGTCGAGTACGGCCGTCCGCCGAGGGGCGGTGACGCGGGCCCGCTCGCGCCCAACCCGGACGGCCCGGTGATCGCGACGCTGACGGCTCGCCACTACGCCGCTTCGCGCGTGAGCGGCGTCGTGCTGCCGAAGGCGGACAACGTGCGGTTCAAGCAGTACGACGACACGATCGCCGCCGGTGGCACCGAGAAGCCGCTGCAGGACTACGGGCTGGTCTGCAGCGGAGGCGCCGAGCACCGCACCTACTACGACGGGACGCACGCCCGGTACCAGCGCGGCCTGCGCTCCGGCGAGCCCGCCGAGTTGCGCGCCGCGCACGACGAGGCGGTCTGGTACCGCGCGAACGAGCTCGAGTGGGTCGACGCCGACCGCACGGTCGCGATCACGAGGTGCGAGGCGGTGGAGTCCGGCCTGCCGAGCTGGACGCCCGACAGCCGTCCGCTGGACTGGAGCACCCTGCGGATGATGTCCGGGCAGGGGTCGCTCGACGACTACCTGGTCACCGGCGACCCCGCCGCCAAGCAGGCGCTGGCGGGCTTCGGGGAGGCGTACCTGCGCAACCTCCCGCAGCTGGAGCAGGGCACGCTCGAGATCACCGAGCGCAACCTCGCCTGGCCGATCATGGGCGTCGTCTCCTACTACGCGATCAACCCGAGCGAGCAGGTCCGCGCGGCGGCCGACGCGCTGGTCACGCGGGCGTTCGACTGGCAGGCGCGCGGCAGCTCGGGGGCGCTCGAGCACGACATCAACCGGCCCGACCCCGACGAGTGCTACGGCGGCGCCGAGGATCCCACCGCAGGCCCGCGCGGCGCGTCACCGTTCATGACCTCACTGGTCGTCGACGGCGTGATGGACTGGTGGCAGCTGACCGACGACCCGCGCGTCGCGCCGTTCCTGGACAAGCTCGCCCGCTGGTACGAGCGGGACGCGGCCACGAAGGACCACAAGGCGTTCCAGTACCTCTGGGGCTGCCAGAAGTACCAGTACGACCCCGGCGGCCCGCCCATCCCCGAGCCCGGCGGCACGCCCAACACCGTCGGCGATCCCGACGGGCTCACCACCCCGGAGCTCAACATCCTGATCGCCCACGTCTTCGGGGCGACCGCCGTGGTGACCGGCGACCGGCACTGGATCGAGTTCGGCGACAGCGTGGTCGACCCGGCCCTGGAGCTGATGTACATCGGCACCCCGAAGGCGTGGAACCAGCAGAACCGCTCCTTCGGCAAGTACCTCGGCTACCGGGTGCTCGTCGGCAGCTCCCCCTGACCCTCGGACTTCGCGAGAACGAGGGCCGTTTCGTCCGCATTCACGCGCCTGCTGTTGTATGGGGCGACCTCTCGACGACCAACCATGCTGACGGCGGGACGTGAGGAGCACCGTGTGTTGATCGGTCCGACCCGCGCACGCATCACGCGCGCACTCGTGGGCTTCGGGATCGTGGTCGCCGTGGCGGCGTGCGGATCGGCGGCGACGAAACCGCGCGCCGTTCCCGATGCGCCGCTCGCACAGGAGCTGACCACCGCGGTGAGCACCGCCGCGGCCATGACGCACCTGCAGGCGTTGCAGAAGATCGCCGACGAGAACGGCGGCAACCGGGCCGCAGGCACCCGCGGCTACGAGGCGAGCGTCGAGTACGTGGCGGGCGTGCTGCGCGGCGCGGGCTTCGAGGCCACCACCCCGGGCTACACCGCCGAGAACGAGGACGGCGCGTCGGCCACCGGCCGCAACGTCGTCGCCCAGACCCGCACCGGTGATCCCGGCCGGACCGTCGTGATCGGCGCCCACCTGGACTCGGTCCCGGAGGGGCCGGGCATCGTCGACAACGGCTCCGGCGTCGCCACGCTGCTGGAGATCGCCACCCGGCTCGGCGCCGACCCGGCGGTGGAGAACAGCGTGCGGTTCGCCTTCTTCGGCGGCGAGGAGGACGGCGCCGTGGGCTCGACCGCCTACGTCGAGGGACTCTCCTCGGGCGACCGCAAGAAGATCAAGCTGTACCTGAACGTCGACATGGTGGCTTCGCCGAACGGGGGCTACCTCGTCCAGGGCGGTGTGGGCGACGACGAGGAGGCCACCGGACCCGCGGGTTCGGCCACCGTCGGGCGGGCGCTCGCCGACCAGCTGACGAAGGTCGGGGCCACCGCACCGGAGATCATCGAGTTCGTCGGGGACGACGAGTCGGCGTTCGTCGAAGCGGGCATCCCGGCGGGCGGAGCGGAGAACGGCGACGCGAAGCGGAAGACGGCCCAGCAGGCGCAGAGCTGGGGTGGGGAGGCCGGTCAGAAGTACGACCGCTGCTACCACCAGGCCTGCGACCGCATCGACAACGTCAACCAGGAAGTGCTCGGCCACTACCTGAAGGCGATCGCACGCACGCTCGCCAACTTCGCGGCGTCCACCGACGACGTGCGCTGACCGGGATGGACGCGGCCGACGGCGAGCTGCGGGAGCTGGTCTTCGCGCGCCTCGCCGAGCGGGACCTGGCGCAGGCCGTCGCCGAGCTGGTCGCCACGCGGAGCGAGAACCCGCCCGGCCACGAGGACGCCGTGGCCGCCGCGCTGGCCGGGCTGGCCGCCCGGTGGGGCCTGGCCGCGCGCGTCGAACGGGTCGCCGACGGGCGCAGCAACGTCCACGTCACGACGGGCGACCCGGCGGCGGACGGCCCCGACGTCCTCATGGTCGGCCACCTCGACACCGTTCCCGCCGACCCCGCGGGATGGACCGTCGATCCGTTCGCCGGGCAGGTCGTCGACGGAAGCGTGTGGGGCCGCGGCAGCGTCGACATGAAGGGCGGGCTGGGCGCGATGCTCGCCGCGCTGGCCGCGCTGCACGACGTGGCGCCCGATCGCGCGGCCCGTGCCCAGCTCTACGCCGTGGCGGGCGAGGAGGTCGACTGCCTCGGATCGCGGACCCTGGTCGCGACCGGGCGGCTGCCCGCCGCGCGCTGCCTGGTCGTCGGCGAACCGACCGGCCTGCAGGTGGTCGCCGCGCACAAGGGGGCGCTGCGCCTCGAGGTGGTCGTCCACGGACGCGCGGCCCACGGCGCCCGACCCGAGCTGGGCGCCAACGCCGTCACCGCCATGGCGGGCGTCGTCGCGGCGTGCGCGGCCATCGAGCTGCCCGCGCTCCCGCCGCACCCGTTGCTCGGCCCCGCCACGGTGAGCGTCAACCAGATCAGCGGCGGCACCGCGGTGAACGTCGTGCCCGACCGGTGCCGGGCGACCCTGGACATCCGCACGCTGCCCGGCCACGACCACGAGCAGATCCGAAGGCTGGTCGAGCGGGCGGTGGCAGGCGGGCTCGACGGCGTCGCGGGCGTGACGAGCGAGGTCACCGTGCTCAACGAAGCCGCCCCGGTCGCCACCGACCTCCAGGATCCGCTGGTCACCGCCGCCCTGGCCGCCGCCTCGGTCGCCGACGGCGGGCGCGGTCAGCCGACCGCGGGCGGTGCGGCGTTCTTCAGCGACGCGTCGGTGCTGCAGCCCGCGCTGGCCGGGGTGCCGACGATCCTGTTCGGGCCGGGCGCGACGGAGCGGATGCACCAGGTCGACGAGCACGTCTCCGTCGCCGACCTGCACACCGCGGCCCGCTGCTACGCGGCACTGCTGATCGACCGCATCCGACGTTGAGGATCAGCCGGGCCTGCGCGGCGGTCTGGACGGCGGCTGCTGAGGATCTTCGGGCCACGCGTGCTTGGGGTAGCGACCCCGCAGCTCGGCCCGCACCTGGGGATAGCCGTTGGCCCAGAACGACGTCAGGTCCGCCGTGACCGCGGCCGGCCTGCCCGCGGGCGACAGCAGGTGCAGCACGACGGGCAGCCTGCCCCCGCCGACGGTCGGGGTGGCGGTCCAGCCGAAGACCTCCTGCACCTTCACGGCGAGCACCGGCTGGTCGGCGGAGTAGTCCACGGCGATCCGGGCCCCCGAGGGCACCTGGATCCGCTCCGGGGCGAGCTCGTCGAGGCGGGCGGCTTGTCGGTGGTCGAGCAGCGTGCGCAGGACGGCGGCGGCGTCGACGCGGGAGAGATCGGCGCGGTTGCGGGCGCGGGCCAGGGCGGGGATCCACCACCGGTCGGGGTCGGCGAGGAGGGCGGCGTCGGACACGTCGGGCCAGCCGCCATCCTCGCTGTCGCCGAACACGCGGTGCAGGGTGGCGAGCCGGTCGCGCAGCCGTCGGGCGTGCTCGCTCCACCGCAACAGCCCGAGGCCTTCGCTGCGCACGCCGTGCCGCACAGCCGCCGCGAGGGCCTCGGGGTCCGGGGCGTCCAGGCGCACCTCGCTCAGCACGATCGCGCCGAGCCTGCGCACCCGGCGGGCGACGACGTCGCCGTCGGCCCAGCGCACCTCGTCCTCCTCGACGAGCAGCGCGGGCGCGGCGAGTTCGGCCAGCTCCCGATCCGCTGCGGCGGCCAGCCGGATCCGCCCGTGCTCCGCGCCCGGCGTCCGATCCGCGAGGGCGACCGCCAGCCATTCCCGGCCCGCCAACGGGCTCCCGGCAGGCAGCTCCACGGCCGTGCCGCCGGACATGAGGTAGACGTCGCGGTGCAGCCGCTGCGCGCCCACGCCTGCCGACCGCCGACGCGCGAGCCGCTCGGGATAAGCGAGCGCGACGACCAGGGCGGCCGCCCCCTCCCCCGAGCTTCCGGCGGCGCCCGCCGCTCGGGGCGCCAGTCGCCGCAGCCGGGTGGCCTCGGCGCGCCAGCGCCCGGCCCCGCGGGCGGCGCCGGACCGCAACCGGCGCAGCTCGTCGTCGACCGCGACGTTCTCGGCCAGCGTGTCGTCGTCGATCAGCGCCACCACCTCGGCGGCCGTCTGCGCACCGACCAGCGTCGCCCCGTCCAGCAGCGCACGGGCCAACCGCGGGTGCAGACCGAGCTCGGCCAGCCGTCGCCCCCGGTCGGTGGCACCGCCGTCGTCGACCGCCCCCAAGGCGCGCAGGACCTGCTGACCGGCCTGCAGCGGGCCGGTGGGCGGCGGGTCCCACCACGTCAGCCCGCTCCCGTCCGGGGTGCCCCAACAGGCCAGGTCCAGCGCGAGGCGGGTGAGGTCGGCGGTGCGGATCTCCGGCTCCGGGTACCGGGCCAGCAGCTCGCCCTCGGGCCAACAGCGGTACACCCGCCCCGGCGCCTCCCGCCCGGCACGCCCGGCGCGTTGCTCCGCGACGGCCGCCGACACCCGCACGGTGACCAGCCCGGCCAGCCCCCGTCGATGATCGGTGCGTGGTGTGCGGGCCAACCCGGCGTCAACCACAGCGCGCACCCCGGGCACGGTCAGGCTCGACTCCGCCACCGCCGTCGCCAACACCACCCGCCGCCGTGGCCCGGGCGTCAACGCCAGATCCTGTTCGGCGGCGGGCAGCCTGCCGTGCAGCTGGACCACGTCGACGTCGGCCGGACCGACATCCGCGAGGAGGCCTGCCGTGCGGCGGATCTCCGGCACGCCGGGCAGGAAGGCGAGCACATCACCGTCGCCGTCCTGCACGGCGCGGCGCACCGCGCGGGCCACGCAGGTCTCGACGCGCTCGCCGCGGCCGGGCGGGAGGTACGTGGTCGCGACCGGGAACGTCCGCGCCTCGACCCGAACCACCGCCGCCCCGCCGAGCATCTCGGCGAG
>Ga0105249_10006380_pt1 | contig 10257 bp, 9 predicted proteins | sample KBSS44metaG_FD_81522 | JGI IMG/M metagenome (GOLD analysis project Ga0105249, IMG submission 81522) | Switchgrass rhizosphere microbial communities from Kellogg Biological Station, Michigan, USA - KBS S4-4 metaG | ecosystem: Host-associated > Plants > Roots > Rhizosphere > Soil | place...
CTTAATGTTCCCATCATTGACCACATTTCCAGCTGTGGCCAAATTCGAAGAAAATGGAAGGTATTTATACATCTCGTTTCCAGTTACCGGGTCATATACATTGGCTGATACCATGTCCTTGCCTGATGGGCTGGCTGTTTTAGTCACGGATTGTACCGGCCTTCCAAAACCATCAAAATATTGAGTACTTTGTTTCACATCCGTCAAAGCCCGTGTTATTAAGGTTGCTGGATTCTGTTCCGGAGCCGTAGCTGTCCATATACGTGTATAATTAACCCTTGCAGTTGCCGGGTAGGCAGCTGGTGCAGCGTTTTGAGCATTTGCGTGCTGCAATAAAATGATAACAATAATAATGCATGATACTGTTCTGCGATGATTATCGTGATAAAACATGATTTACCGTTATTACTTATATAATGATTTTTTGCCGGATGCTATATTTTTTTTTCAGACTTCAAGTGCTTAATGAACAGTAATGCTGCCTGTGCCTGTTCCACCGGTAGGAACGAATGACGCCACATAGCTGACTGTTCCCGATGCAGGCATGATAAAAGTAAATGATGACGATCCGTTAGTGACTGAGGTCGTTCCTGTTACCGGAGCGCCCGATACAGCCAGAGTCAATCCATAGCTAAAGCCTGATGTTCCATTTGCCGCCAACGTCACCGTTACCAGAAAACCTACCGGACCATAAAAATTACCAGATGCAGAGGTGGTTCCCCCGGTGCTGAAACTTGAAGTACCAGTTATGCCCACACCTGTCCCTCCCGTTGCCGGTAACAGTTGATACTTGTATTCGTATTGTTTTAAAATATTATTATCCTGATCGAGCACTGTCTGGACACGATTGAGTCCATCATAAATATATTTGGTTGAGCGCCCGGCCGGATCAGTTTCCGAAGTCTTACCCACCAATGGATTGAAGGTGTATGTTGTAATAAGACCATCTGATGGAAAGACCCTTACATCGTCGACGGGGCCGGTTAATACCATATTGGTTGAATATCCGGACTCATGAAAAATCCATGCCCCACCCGAAAGGCTCCAGTATTGAATGACATAGTTCCTGCTATTGGGCGGTGTGTAAGGCACCGTGTAATTACCATTCCAATACATGTTGCCGGTATGACTGCTTCCGCTGGCGGCAGATGAATTTTCTTCAAAACCTTCAAAGAAAAATTCCGTATAGGCTGACAGGACAAGCTGGCTACCTGGATAATTGAAAGTTACCGGCACACTTTGTGAACTGGATGCAGTGTTTGTATAAGGGTTGACCTGAAGCGTGTAAGTACCTGCAGGCATAGCCGTATAACTTACTGAATTGGATGCTGAACAACTGTAACTGCTGGTCGAGCTGTTGCATAAAAATCCGGATTTGTTGGAAGGACCACTCAGAGTAAATGCAAAATCGCAGGCCACGCCGCCGGCCAGGTAACCGCTGGGTGGCATAGCAATATTTATAGTCCCGGAATTAGCCGTGGTAAATGTTGAATACTGGCTTGTAAATGAACCACCCTGAGTAACAATGGTACCGAATTGCGTAACCGGCTGGTTGGAGTACGCCAATGTATTGGTTGCATTGTCGGCTTTGGCTATCACATAGGAAGAATTATATCCATAGCCAAACGCAGTTGATTTTCCTCCCAATGCATTTGTTGAAAGCGGGTTTGTTAATGAAAGTTCATAGTTAGTCGATTGCAGTTTTACCTGGGTTTTAACACCGGATACAGTGTTATAAGCTGCTATCCCAGTGAGATAAGTATTTGCATAGCCATTATTACCATTGATCGAACCTGCCGTGAATGAATTATGAATTTCAGTAATGGCTGCGCCACGTGTGTCAATTTCATGTACTGGCTGGGAAATAAAATTGGCATTTTTCATCGCGGTAACGGCCGTCTGTTCTGGTGTTGTAATTAGCGGGATACCGGATTCATCCGGGTAATTATATGTTTTGGTGCTGGTTACACCAAGTGAGTTGGTCGCCGAAATAGAACTCACCAGACGCCGGTTGATTGTCGAATAAGTAAATGCATTGGTGGTTTGAATGCTCCGGGAAGGATCATTCTGGTCATAATCGATATGTACAAAATTCAACAGACGGTAGTCATCAATATTTGTCCAGTAGGTTGACGATGCCCCCAGCTGAGCTGCGTTCGCATATCCTGAACCCGTAACACTAAACGCGTAATTGGCCCAATGATAAGCAAATGCTTTCCTGGTGTTGGTTGTATTCAACGCGGCATAAGATGTTGATTGCATCGCGTCCTCGCTTAATTTTTGCCCGGCCGCGTTATAGGTAATACGTCCCATCAGCAATCCCCTCCGGTGGGCATTACTTATAGAACTGGTGATATCCGGAATACCGGACAAACCGGAATTATTTAATATGTCATTTGCATTCGGATCAAGAAAATTACTGAAAGTTGAAATGGTATAACCTCCATTCGGGTTAATAACCTTCACATTGGAATACCCCACAAAATTTCCATTCAAATCATAAAAATTTGAAGGCGTCTCAGATAACGTTTTCGTGATTCCATTGCCAGGCGACCAGGAAGTTACGAGGTAGGTGTTACTGAGAATCTGGCCCGATGAATTTGAACTTCCCGTTTTGTTGTACTTGTATTGGGTTACCAGGTTATCGCCGCCCGCCAGAGAATGGGTAATTTGATTAACACGGAGACCGCCGATCTGTACATCACTCCCGGTAGTTGTATTATTGTAATCGTTTAGTTCGTAGCCGATCTGGTAACCATCTCCTGCCAGGCTATTGATGGTTATCAGCATACCCGCAGTCGCGTAAGTCAGATTGGGTTGCTGCGGTTGATTGTAGGTATTGGGACCAGTTATGTATGTGTTGTATCCCCAGTAATCAATGGAGCCAAGCGCTGTTCTCGAAGGCAAATTAACTGCCGTATTATACACAAAAGTATGCAACGGTAAAGGCGTTGAAGTGGCTGTCGTATTTCCTGCTACGGTGATATAGTCAAGTTTTAAACGTAATACATTTGGATCAGAAGAAGGATCTCCAAAATAACTGTAATTAAAACTATATGTCTGCAATGCAGTATTATTTACACCAGTTTGAGGATTATAGGCATTTAGTGTAATCGACGAAAGTTGTGTTCCGTTGACGTCATCCCGTCTGCCGGTGACATAAGTAAACAACGCGCTGCCAAGCGGCGAAACAATTGTTGAAAGCACTTTTGGCTGGCTGATGGTTATTGTACTGGTAGTATTATCAAAATTACTGTGACCTGTGAGGTCAAAAGTTGTACTGTTTTGATAATGACTTAAAACATCTGAAGATACAAGGCTGGTATAGGTAAGCGTTATCACATCTTTCGCATTATAGCTGATAATCTTATCCAGGTACCATGTTGATAAATAAGGGAGGCTGCTGCCAAAAATTATTGCGGTAGACAATTCTGTCGAAGAAGATGTCGAACCAAAATAATATTCGTTTCCCCTGTCATCAATAACTTCAAAATTACTGCTCCCGTAAAATGGGTTGTTAAGGAAACCGGAGCTAATAATTTTTATGCCATTACCATTTGATACAACTGCATTTCCATTCTCATCAAAAGTAAACTGAAAGCTAAAAAAAGGAGTTCTCACATAATACATGTCAGGTTCACCATCCGCAGTAGGTGTACCCATTGCCCCGCCGCTGCTTATCCCGGTGATGGCGTTGAACTGAGACGTTGTCCAGCTACTGGCACCACTAATTTGATTTGCAACTACCTTGCCCCATTGACCACCCGAACCCAGCGCACCAGACGGTGTTGATCCCGTTCCCAGATAGCCATTTGTGTGTTCGTCGGGATACCCCCTGACAACTCTTGTAATTGCCCCCCCGGCTTTGAGTTGCCAACCGAGGCCCAATGAGCTTGCGTAATCCTGCACTTTTATACCCCTTGCCCCCGAATAGCTTACAGAAACAGGAACTTTCAAACTTCTTGAATCGACTGTAAATAATGGAATATTGATTTGAGCAGTACCCGTAAACAGATCGACGGAAACGAGATCGCCTGCATCGGATTTGCCTTCTGGTATGCCTAAAAATCGGTTATTTGCCTGAGGAAATGAAAGGCCATTGGTGGCCTGGGAATATAAAAGATCTGATGATTCAAATAATAAAACAATAAAAAATAAAAACTTTTTTTTGAATACCATAAAAGTTCTTTATAGAGTTTAAAAATTATAACCTACCCTGAATTTGAATGCCTGCGCAGGTGGCAATTGCCGGTAACTCATTAAGTCCCATAAAAATTGCACCTTGGTTTTTTTGAGCGGTTTTGATTTTATAGAAATGATTTTACTTATCCCGATAAGTCCGCTTTGTTGCCAGCTATTGAGTTCTTTAAACTCCAGCAAATACCCTGGTTGCTGATAGTTATATTCAAGTCCTCCTGATGCATAAAAGCTTCCTTTTAACTTAACATCGAGAAAAGATCTTAACCCGCTTCCCTGGCTGCTCAGGTTGATGTGATGAATGTCTGAACCCCAACCAATCTTATAACTCGCGCCAATGCCAATCGTGCTCCTGTCATTCAAACGATAACCCACTGTCAGGCCAATATCAGTGGTGGTTGGAAAAAAATACGTTGAATGCTGGCTTTGCATATTGGTACCATACTCAAGTCTTTTCAGGAATGATTTCTTTTTTTGCATATTAGGTTTGAAATCCGGATTATCCATATCCTTCCCATTCTGTCCATACTTGAGCATCCGATCTTTTAAACTGGTAAGTTGTGACTGACCATCGGCAAACCCCTGGCTCAATGCGGCCTGGGCGTCTGGTCCGTTAAGTTGTGACTGAATAACCCGGCTTATTTCATCTCTTGTCTGAAGTCCCTGCAGTGCAAGTACAGAACCGTAATTGCCCGGTATTGGAAAAAGCGCTGCGAGTATTGAATTGGACTTCATGAAATCCCGGAAGACAGAAAATTTGCTCAGTATAAAAATTACCTTTTGAAATAATTTATCCGGATCATTGAGTGCGTCTTTGTATTCATGCAGCTGTTGGTTATAATAGTACAGATCCTTGTTGTAGCCGCTGTACGCTGCGGCAATGCCCGGGGGAAGATGGGCGGTGTTAAGAATATATTGTTTAATCTGTTCCTTTCTTTCCCGGACGAACTGTTTGATTTGCTCAGCATTCTGCAACCTTCCCTGAAGTTGTTGCAACTGCCGCAGAGAATTTTGTATACTTGCTATCCTGGAATCGGTGGGGGAAATCAAATGCTGATTGTTCTTAAAAAAAGTAAGCATGCCCTGCAGAGAGTCTGCATAAGGTAAGTATTCCCCAGTGATTTTCTTCGGATCAAAAGCAGAGTCAGTGGCATTCTGCCTTGCCAAATCGGCATATTGTTTTTCAGGATTATTGGCAAATAATCTGGAGGCTGCTGTTGAATCGTGACCTAATAACTTCTTCTTTATTTTCGCTTCCTTTTTCTGCAACTGCAATAAATACTTCTCGGTGCAATTATTTAAGTGAATATTCAGAGCAGCTACTTTTTTTTCTATACCACCAAAAAAACTGCCTGGTAATGCCATTATTTTATCCATCCCAGTTGAATCCTGGCATAGGGTGCATATCGGGTGCAATCCAAAAAAGAAAAAAAACAGGTGCAACAACTTTGGTTTGGACATCGTGGTATACTCGCCGTATTTAGTCCTTAAAGGTGAATGGATTTTAAATATCAAATTACGTGGTAAATACGGGGTCGTTTTTTAGTAAAAATACGGTTCAAATTGACTTTTTTTTTTCGCAAACTCCCGGCAAATGAATATCTTTCACTACCCCTAAAACAACCCTAGCGATGCCACACCATAAAAAGATTAAGATTCTTTTTGCTGAAGACCATGAGATTTTCCGCCTTGGATTCAGGCGAATCATTGAAACCGCAAGCCCACCAAATTTTGAATTTGTAACGGACGCTATCAATGGCATCGAGCTGGTAGAAAAGGTAAAACAACACAAACCCAATCTGGTTCTCACAGATATTAAAATGCCATTGCTGGATGGGATACAGGCATGTAAACTAATCAAACAGCAAAACCCTCTTACAAACGTTATCGCATTTTCCCATTTTGACAAGGAAAAATACATTATTGACATGATGAACGCAGGTGCCCATGGATACCTAGTTAAAAGCGGTACAATGTTAGAGGTATTTGAGGCCATTGATACAGTGAGTGAAGGCCGGCCCTATTATTGCAGTTCTATATCGGACAAACTTTATGGTGTTTTTCAAAATAGCAATACCTACAAACTGAAGAACAAGAAAATAAATTTCTCATTACAAGAAATAAAAGTAATCAAATTGATTTGTGAGCAATTAACATCGAAAGAAATAGCACAGGCGCTGCAACTTGCCGTCAGAACTGTTGAAGACTACCGTCATCAAATACAGGAAAAAATCGGGGCCCGTAATGTAGTGGGGATAGCCTTGTATGCAATCGTCAATGGTATTACGCAATACAATGAGCTATTATAGAATATTTATTACTGACTATTGCTGCACACAAAAGAAGTAGATTATCCGTGGTTTTCAAAAGGGCAGCAAACAGGCAAAAGGGACAATGATTTCCCTATTTGGATAAGCTGTACCCACGGAGCAGCATTTCGAATTAAACATTACTCAAACTATCATATCATTATTGGTGCCAATTGCCAGAACCATATGATGAGGACCAGACCTAATGACTGATCGCTCCTGTCATAGTTTCCATTGTTACTCTTTGTGTATAATAACCGCTCTGACTTCTCCATCGGCTGATAAGCTGAACATACTGCCATTTTTCCAATAGACGGGTATATATTTTGTACCGTCAGTAACGTATCCAGCTGCATACACGTCACCGCCGGCAACAGCAATGCCGTTCACCACTGAACTTTTATAGTCGTTAGGCAACGCCACAAACACATCATTTTTCCAGTAACCTGCATGGCTGTTACCGGTGGAGTCCCTGCGGGCACCACCGATATACACATCAGTCCCATTAAAAGCGATGCTGCCACAAAACGCATTTTTATCCAGTAATTTATAGCGGGTGGGTGTCCAGTAGCTGGCGCCCATAAAATTGCCGAGGAAAAAAGTATCGTTTGCAGCTACACCGATGGCATTCATTGAACCAGGTATACCATACCATGTTTGCAAACCGTTCCGCCAAACCACTGCAGAATCAAAATCGTTCCACACGTCGCCCACCACATATATCATTGAACCATTGACATACACGCTTCGCGCTACACCATGGCTGTTTGAAAGTACCGAACGATTACCATTTTTCCAAAGAACAGCATCGACCTGGCCCGACCCAACGGGCCCAAAAAAATCACCAGCGCAGTACACATCATTGCCATTAAGGGCTATCCCGGATGCGTGGGATATGCCAACACCTTCGAGCGCCGTCTGCTGGCCATTTTTCCAGTAGACGGCCCTGATATCAAGTCTGGCCAAATTCAATAACCCGCATACATACACATTGGTGTCTGCCAGTGCTATGCCATATGCATCCGCATTGTCTGCCAGTTTAATTTCCCTGCCATTTTTCCAATAAACAGCATTGTAATTTGACTGACCGGCGAAATAAACGTTGTAACCAGGCGTAAAAGATGGGGGCGCAGGCACATCATGCTTGGAACAGGATGAAAATAAGACAATGAACGAAAAAAAAGCAATTAAGGCGGTTTTGTTGAAAGGCGGACGCTTCATGTACACTAAACGGGGAGCCATTGGTTTTATTTTACCCAATTGTTCCCTTTGCAAAATCAATGTAGTGGTGAGGGACCCGTCAACTACGACTGTCACGCGGGCTACTGACGACTTAAAGATATTTCTTTGAGCTCTCTTGTCCATTTTACCTAATCTCATTTGTTATTGTTTATTATACAAATATTCAGAATACCTGGTTTTATAGTATATAATTTGATAATAAATACATTAGCATGAAAAATTTAATAAAAACATTAATAACCAATTTAGGCTATGGCGAATCGCCACGATGGCACGATGGCAGACTATGGTTTTGTAACTGGACAATGCAGGAAATAATTGTTATTGATGCCGGTGGCAACATTGAAAACACCGTTAAATTGCCCTTCGGTTCATTTCTATTCTCTATTGACTGGTTGGAAGATGTTGCTTGCTCAAGACCTCGGCAATTCTTAGCGATGGCTTTTCCAAGAATGGTATTAAACAATCAGCTTAAAGAACGTTTTGGCAATGATATTCACATCGTTGAATTATAATTGAAACCGAATATTTTTTAGCAATCATAAGTGGCCTCGGGTAGCTGAATGTGATTTTGATTTATTTTACGCGCTTTTGCATTACTTTTACCCTTCAAGTTCTTTGCTTTTTTTCCGCGACCTGCGAGGTGAACCGGCATTTTTTAGCAGCGCAATATTTTGATAAACATCGTTTTAATGTATACGTTTGGAGTCTGTCTTCCCGACATAGTACACAATAGAACCCGCTCTGGTAGCGGGTTTTGTTTTTTTATTAGGGGAATTTTTAGAAATTTGAGCCAAAGGAAATTGTCTAACGAACATTGAAACATGGTTTTTAAAGGGCAAAGGAAATGTCTATTTTTAAAAGACAGAAGCCAAATAGCCCTTTATTTGTTTGCTAATGATGAATCAAATCCTTTACCATTTGGTCAAAAATTGTACTTTGGCTTGTCCCCGCAGGCGGCTTAACAATATATCTCGTTTGGCTTTCCTCTAACTTCTTTAAATAATCCTGTCCCGTATTATTTTGGGTAGGCCGAAAAGTTCCTAGCTGATAAGGACTAATAACCGCCCCAATTCTAACGTTGCTTTGCTTTTCGGCTTGGTCTACTGCCACCGATTTTCCACTTACGGAATCCTTTTTTTCATTAACTCCAACATCTGTAATCCTATTTTTTGTCTGATATGCTTTTATTTTAGCCATATCACATTGAAGCCCATTAACTTTATTTGCGATTGCGTTGCAAAACCTCTGATTATCAACCAATGCCTTATTTAAAACATCATGCCACATATGTAAAGTAGAATCCACATTTTTATCTAACGTTGTAATGGCCGGGGTTTTTGCCGATTCTTCACTACTTTTTTTATCTAATGAATAGCCCTTAATAATTGTAAAGCATATTACAAAACACCCCACCACGGAAAAAAAAGTTCCCGGTGCCCCATTTTTGATTGCAATTGAATATGACTGGTTGGAAGCGGTTACATCACCCGCTGCTGTAATCTTATCTTTCATAAACAACCTGTACCCTAAATAGATAGAAAAACAGCCAATAAGGAGACATGACAGCTTATAAATAAGAAATACAGTTAGTTGATTATCCATAAAATCAGGTTTTGGTCACACCTAATTTAAGCAATTTTTCAAATCAGCCCAAGCCCCTTTTAAGCGTCTACTGCCTTGCTTTCCCAAACATTGTTGATTGGTACCATTATCACTAAAAAGAAGTTCAAAGATTTTATTACTGACCTTTTTTCCATTCGTCCACTTTGAACGATGTTATTACAGAGTCTTTTGAAAAAATAAAATCTAAATTCTTTGTATAAACAGGGTCTATATCATGTCCATAATCAACAACAATTTTGTAAGATAATGAACTGCTATCTTTATTATCAGGAATGCCCATAAGCTCTATTAATTGAGAGTATTTAAACCCTACCAATTTATAGTTAGATGTCAAGTCTGTAAGCATTTTTAAGCGATACGAAGATGGAAAAAGTGGGTCTGTTTGTTCATTCCATTTACTCTTATCAAATTTTATTTCTTTATTGTTACAAGAAGATAGAAACAAAACTAATAACCCAAACTGTAATAATATAAAACAAATTTTTCTGTACTTCATCATTTCCTTTTTGATATTTTTAAATAATCACATTACTTTATAACATGCCCTTGCTCCTTTCTTGCTTCTTCATTCCGTTTATTCTGCTCTGCTTGTGTGAAGCCATCGTTATCTAAATTTTGGAAGACTTTTTTAGTGCATTACACTGTTCGTCTGTTATTTTAGTATTGGTCATCCAAGAAATTTGCGAAAAATTTAAATTTATAACTTGGTACAAATTGTTTGTATTTATTCACCGTAAATAAATCCTATTTATTAGATTAAATCGTGGCTACTTCAATTGTGGATTGCATTTAGCTCCTTTAGGCTCTTTATACTATATATTTTTACAGTGTCGACTATTTTAGCTTTTTCTACTCCATTTGCTTTCAATCTCATAACAATAAC
>Ga0105249_10006382_pt1 | contig 10255 bp, 8 predicted proteins | sample KBSS44metaG_FD_81522 | JGI IMG/M metagenome (GOLD analysis project Ga0105249, IMG submission 81522) | Switchgrass rhizosphere microbial communities from Kellogg Biological Station, Michigan, USA - KBS S4-4 metaG | ecosystem: Host-associated > Plants > Roots > Rhizosphere > Soil | place...
CGAGCCCGGCGGCGGCCTGGGTCAACGGGCAGATCCTGCGGGCCAATGGCGGGCTGGTTTGACGCCTATGCTCGATATATGCGCCGGCACACCGGCTCCCGGGGAGTACCCATCATGCACACCACCATCATCATCACCTTTGGCCTGATCCTGCTGGCACTGGTGCTGTTTATCGGCGAGCGGCTGGGTTTCAGCCGCCAGACCCTGGGCTATGGCTTCTCGGGGCTGTGGCTGGCGTTGACGGTCATCAACGGTGCGGTGGGCATGGTCACCGCCCACCAGCCCCTGCGTTCGGAGCTGGCGGTCGGCAGCCTGGTGTTTGCCGTGCCGGTGCTGGCCCTGGTGTTCTACCTGTTGCTCACCAAGGCCTGAGCGAACGGCTCAGCGCACCAGATGCAGGAACTGCATATGGCGTTCGTACTGGTCGAGGATGTCGTTGATGATCTGTTCCTTGGTGTAGCCCATCAGGTCGTAATCCTGACTGCCCTCGGCCAGATGCACCTCGGCCCGGTAGTAACGGCGGTTGCGCAGCTCCTTGGGCCCCATGCCGCCACGGGCGAAGGACGGGGTGAAGTAACCGCGCATCTGCACCTGGTAGATGAACGGGTGCTGGTCGCCATGACCGATTTCCAGGCTCACGCTGTCGTTGGCCGGGTCGGGCTGGGTCACCACGTTCAAGCCCTTCTCGACGAACACCGCGGTCACCTCTTCGATGGCCGGGCGCACTGTCTGGTCGAGGAAGCGATACACCTCATCCCGTGACGGGAAATGCACCGCCTGGCTCAGGCGCTGGCGCCAGCCGCCCTTGCCCCGCCGCGAAGGCGCAACCGGCGCCAGGGAATGCAACTGGGCGATGCGCCGCTGGGATTCCAGGTAGAACGCCTTGTGCAGCCCCCACATCATCAACAGCAGGATCAGCGAGAACGGCAGCGAGGTCAGCACCACCGCCGACTTCAGCGAGTCGATGCTGCCGGCGAACAACAGCGCGCTGGTAACCAGCGCCGTCATCGCGCCCCAGAACACCCGCAGCCATTTCGGCCCATCCTCATCGGCGTTGCCGCCCTTGGCCGACAGGGTCGAGAGCACCACGGTGCCGGAATCCGCCGAGGTGACGAAGAACACGAAGCTGATGAACACCGTGACCGCAATCACGGTCTTGCTCCAGGGGTAGGTTTCCAGCAGCAGGTAGAGGGTCATCGACGGGTTGTCGATAGCCGACATGCCCAGGGCGCTCATACCGTGGTTGAGCACCTGGTCGATGGCGCTGTTACCGAAGATCGACATCCACGCCAGGGTAAAGCCCAGGGGAATCAGCAGTACGCCGAACACGAACTCGCGGATGGTCCGGCCCCGGGAAATCCGCGCGATGAACAGGCCCACGAACGGCGACCATGCAATCCACCAGGCCCAGTAGAACACCGTCCAGCCGCCCAGCCAGTCGCTGGGCTTGTTGTAGGCGTAGACGTCGAAGCTCTTGGTGGGCAAGGCGCCCAGGTAGTCGCCCAGGTTCTGGATCAGGGTGTTGAGCAGGTGCTGGGTGGGCCCGGCGAACAGCACGAACAGCAGCAGCGCCACCGCCAGCAGCATGTTGATGTCGGACATCACCCGCACGCCCTTGTCGACCCCGGACACCGCGACAATGATCGCCGCGCCCATCATCAAGGTGATCAGGCCGACCTGGATCCACTGGGTGTGGGCGATGCCGAACAGGTAGTCGAGGCCGGAGTTCAGGTGCAGTACGCCAAAACCCATGTCGGCGCCCAGGCCGAACACCGTGGCGATGATGCCGAAGCCATCCACCGCGTAGCCGATAGGGCCGTTGATGCGCTTGCCGATCAGCGGGTACAGCGCCGAACGCAGGGCCAGCGGCAGGTTGTGCCGGTAGGCGAAGTACGCCAGGGCCATGCCGACGAAGGCGAACACGCCCCAGCCGTGCAGGCCCCAGTGCAGGAACAGCAGCTGCATGCCCTGGCGCGCCGCCTCGGCGGTGCCGGCCTCGCCCTGGGGCGGTTGCAGCATGTGGGTCAGGGGCTCGGAAACGCAGAAGAAGAACAGCGTGATGCTGATCCCGGCGGCGAACAGCATGCCGGCCCAGGACAGATAACTGAACTCGGGTTCGTCGTGGTCGGCACCGAGCTTGATCTTGCCGTAGCCGGACAAGGCGGTGACCACCACGAAGACCAGGTACAGGGTCATCGCCAGCATGTAGTACCAGCCGACCGTATTGGCCGCCCAGTTTTGCGCCGCCAGCAGCCAGGCGCCGGCCTGTTCCGGCATGGAAATGACCACCACGCCGAAGATCAGGATAAAGCTCGCGGCGAAGTAGAACACCGGAGGGTTCATGCGAATCAGAGCATTCGCGGAGGTGGATGGTGCACTCATGAACGGTGCACCTCGAAGGGATGAAACATGGCTGAAATAGACGGACTCAGCAAAGGCAAGCCTCCTGTTGTGAGCGGGCAGCGAACCACCGGTTTAACTTGAACAAGCGTTCAAGTTAAACATGGATAGGGGGCTCAGGACTAATCGCAGGGCTCAGCGGTACCTTTTGTACGCTAGCTCAGGGAAGGGTATGACGTGTGTCGGACGCAATCGTTCAGCAGAAAAAGCCCCTTGCCGGGCCGGCCTCTCTCCCGTAGGAGCCAGCTTGCCGGCAAAGAGGCCCGCAAGCCCTGCATCGCCCTCAGGGACGCCTTCGCTGGCAAGCCAGCGCCTACAACAGGCGGGCGTACACCTTCTTCCGTAGGAGCCGGCTTGCCGGCGAATAGGCCGGCAAGTCCTGCATCGCTCTCAGAGACGCCTTCGCTGGCAAGCCAGCGCCTACACAAGCCAGCGCCTACTTCTGCGAGCCGTCGTCGTGCTGCAGGTTGGCCTGGGTCAGGTTGCAGCCGGCCGGCACGCTGCGGGTCAGCCAGACGTTGCCGCCAATGGTCGAGCCCTTGCCGATGGTGATGCGCCCCAGGATGGTCGCGCCGGCGTAGATCACCACGTCGTCCTCGACGATCGGGTGGCGCGGGTGGCCCTTCTGCAACTGGCCGTCCTCGTCCGCCGGGAAGCGCTTGGCGCCCAGGGTCACCGCCTGATAGATGCGCACCCGCTCGCCGATGATCGCGGTCTCGCCGATCACCACGCCGGTACCGTGGTCGATGAAGAAGCTGCGGCCGATCTGCGCACCCGGGTGGATGTCGATGCCGGTGGCCGAGTGGGCGATTTCCGAGCTGATCCGCGCCAGCAGCGGCAGGCCGGCGCGATACAGATGGTGCGCCAGGCGGTGGTGGATCACCGCCAGGATGCCGGGGTAGCACAGCAGCACCTCATCCACGCTGCGGGCCGCAGGGTCGCCGTGATAGGCCGCCAGCACATCGGTGTCCAGCAGCACCCGCAGGCCGGGCAGGGCCAGGGCGAAATCCTGGATCAGGCGGATCGCCCGGGCGTTGACTTCAGCATCGGCCTCGCCGCTCTGCCGGGCCACATAGCGCAGCTCCAGGCGCGCCTGGGCCAGCAAGGCGTTGAGCGCCGCGTCCAGGGTGTGGCCCACGTAGAAATCCTCGCTCTCTTCGCGCAGGTCCACCGGCCCCAGGCGCATGGGAAACAGGGCACCGCACAGGGCCTCGAGGATTTCCGCCATGGCCGCCCGCGACGGCAGCTCACGCCCGCCCTGCTCGCCGCTGACCCGACCGTTGCGGGTACGCCACTGGTCACGGGCATCACGCAGTTGGCCAACGATGGTCTGCAATTGCCAATGGCTGGAACGCTCGCTCACGATAAGACTCCTTACTCGGGCGGCCGGACAATCGGGCCGCGCAAACGGCGATCACTTTACGCCCGGCGACGGCGGCGCTTAAGAACTAATTGTCTGGCTTCAAGCACTTTTTCGCATAAGCGATTGGCGGTTGCCCGGGCAAAAAGGGCTGCCTATAGTCCTTGCACCTTCCCTGTTCCGTGCGGCCCCATGATCAAACAACAGCTCGCCCGCTTTAACCGTCTCGACCTGCTCAGGTCTACCACCGCCCTGGAAAAACTCGAACGCCTGTCGGCCTGGATCGGTCGCGATGTCTACGTCAAGCGTGACGACAGCACACCCCTGGCCATGGGCGGCAACAAGCTGCGCAAGCTCGAATACCTGGCCGCTGATGCCCTGGCCCAGGGCGCCGACACCCTGATCACCGCCGGTGCCATCCAGTCCAACCATGTGCGCCAGACCGCAGCCCTGGCCGCCAAGTTGGGGCTGGGCTGCGTGGCCCTGCTGGAAAACCCCACCGGCACCCAAGACCCCAACTACCTGGGCAATGGCAACCGCCTGCTGCTGGACCTGTTCGACGCCAAGGTGGAGCTGGTGGAAAACCTCGACCAGGCCGACGAGCAACTGCACGCCCTGGCCGCGCGCCTGCGCAGCAACGGCAAGAAACCCTACCTGGTGCCCATCGGCGGCTCCAACGCCCTGGGGGCCCTGGGCTACGTGCGCGCCGGCCTGGAGCTGGCGCAGCAGATCGAAGACAGCGGCCTGGAGTTTGCCGCCGTGGTCCTGGCCTCCGGCAGCGCCGGCACCCACAGCGGCCTGGCCCTGGCCTTGAGCGAAGTGCTGCCGCAACTGCCGGTAATCGGGGTTACCGTGTCGCGCAGCGAAGAAGACCAGCGGCCCAAGGTCCAGGGCCTGGCCGAGCGCACCGCCGAGTTGCTGGGAGTGAAGCTGCCCGACACTTTCAACGTGCAGTTGTGGGACGAGTACTTCGCCCCGCGCTACGGTGAACCCAATGCCGGGACGCTGGCGGCGGTCAAGCTGCTGGCCAGCCAGGAAGGCCTGTTGCTGGACCCGGTATACACCGGCAAGGCCATGGCCGGCCTGCTGGACGGGGTCGGCCGCCAGCGCTTCGACGATGGCCCGCTGATTTTCCTGCACACCGGCGGCGCCCCGGCCCTGTTCGCCTACGCCGGCGCCTTCTCGTAGGAGGTGAAGTTTTGTGTAGGAGCCGGCTTGCCGGCGAACAGGCCGCAAGCCATGCGCCGCCCTCGACGGCGCCTTCGCTGGCAAGCCAGCTCCTACGGGTTGAGTGCCGTGAAGTTTTTGTAGGAGATGGTGGCGCAACAAAACCAAACAAAAAGGAATAACAAAGTAAATTTATATTATTTTTAAACCTATAAATGCCGTCTTATAGTCGCGCCGCAGGCCCAATTGCCACGAGACGCGCCGCACGCATTTAAGGCAGGATAAAGCACAGTTCGCGCCTCACCGATTGACCTGCAACTCCACCCGCATCGTGCATAAGAAAACACACAGGGGCTTGTCATGAATTTTTCCGTACTGCGTCGCAATCTGCTGATTGGCACACTGGGCCTGGCCTTGGGTGCCGGACTGATGGGGCAAGCGGTTGCCGGCGAGCAACTGCAGAAAATCAAGGATGCCGGAGTCATCAACGTCGGCCTGGAAGGCACCTACCCACCGTTCAGCTATGTGGACGAAAACGGCAAGCTGACCGGCTTCGAGGTGGAATTCTCCGAAGCCCTGGCGAACAAGCTCGGGGTCAAGGTCAAGCTGCAGCCGACCAAGTGGGACGGCATTCTCGCCGCTCTGGAGTCCAAGCGCCTGGACGCCGTGGTGAACCAGGTGACCATCTCTGAAGAGCGCAAGAAAAAGTACGATTTCTCCATCCCCTATACCGTCTCCGGCATCCAGGCCCTGACCCAGAAGAAGGACGAAGGCAAGTTCAAGACCGCCGCCGACCTGGGTGGGCACAAGGTCGGCGTGGGCCTGGGCACCAACTACGAACAATGGCTCAAGGACAACGTGCCCACCGCCATCATCAAGACCTACGACGATGATCCGACCAAGTACCAGGACCTGCGCGTAGGCCGTATCGAAGCCATCCTGGTGGACCGCCTGGCGGCCTTCGAGCTGATCAAGAAAACCAAGGACACCCTGGTGGTATCCGGCGAACCCTTCTCCCGCCAGGAAGCCGGCGTGGCCCTGCGTAAGGGCGAACCTGAGCTGCTGGCGGCGGTGAACAAGGCCATCGAGGAACTGCGGGCGGACGGCACGTTGAAAAAACTCTCGGAAAAATACTTCAACGCTGACGTCACCCAATAATGGAAGCAGGCCTGCAACTGGCGCTGGAATCAGCGCCATTTCTTCTCAAAGGCGCGTACTACACGGTCATCCTCAGCCTCGGCGGCATGTTCTTCGGACTGCTGCTGGGCTTTGGTCTGGCCTTGATGCGCCTGTCACACCTGGCCCTGGTGAGCTGGATCGCCCGCATCTACGTGTCGTTCTTTCGCGGCACGCCGCTCTTGGTGCAGCTCTTCGTGATCTATTACGGCCTGCCGCAACTGGGGCTGGAACTGGACCCGCTGCCCGCGGCACTGATCGGTTTCTCCCTGAACATGGCGGCCTATGCCTGTGAAATCCTCAGGGCTGCCATCGGTTCCATCGAGCGTGGCCAATGGGAAGCCGCCGCCAGCATCGGCATGACCCGCGCGCAGACCCTGCGCCGGGCGATCCTGCCCCAAGCCATGCGCACGGCCCTGCCGCCGCTGGGCAACAGCTTCATTTCCCTGGTCAAGGACACGGCCCTGGCCGCCACCATCCAGGTGCCTGAACTGTTCCGCCAGGCGCAGCTGATCACCGCCCGCACCTTCGAAATCTTCACCATGTATCTTGCCGCCGCCCTGATCTACTGGATTCTCGCCAGCGTGCTCGCGCACCTGCAGAACCGGCTTGAAGAGCGGGTCAATCGGCACGACCAGGAGTCCTGAAGCCATGATCGTGGTGGAAAAACTGACCAAGCAGTTCAAGGGCCAGACGGTGCTCAATGGCATCGACCTGGAGGTCAAGGAAGGCGAAGTGGTCGCCATCATCGGCCCCAGCGGCTCGGGCAAGACCACCTTCCTGCGCTGCCTGAATTTTCTCGAAGAACCCACCAGCGGCCGCATCCGCATCGGTGACATCAGCATCGACAGCAGCATCCCCCTGAGCCATCAGCAGGGCCGGATCCGCCAGTTGCGCCAGCAAGTGGGCTTCGTGTTCCAGAACTTCAACCTGTTCCCCCACCGCACCGCCCTGGAGAACGTCATCGAAGGCCCGCTGGTGGTGAAGAAGACCCCGCGGGAGCAAGCCGTCGCCCTGGGTCGCGCGCTGCTGGCCAAGGTCGGGCTGGCAGGCAAGGAAGATGCCTACCCCAGGCGCCTGTCCGGCGGCCAGCAACAGCGGGTAGCGATTGCCCGGGCCCTGGCCATGGAACCGCGGGTGATCCTGTTCGACGAACCCACCTCGGCCCTGGACCCGGAGCTGGTGGGCGAAGTACTGGCCACCATCCGCAGCCTGGCCGAAGAGAAACGCACCATGGTCATCGTCACCCACGAGATGGGCTTTGCCCGGGACGTGGCCAACCGGGTGATCTTCTTCGACAAGGGGGTGATCGTCGAACAGGGCGAAGCCAAGGCGCTGTTCGCCAACCCCCAGCACGAACGCACCCGACAGTTTCTCAGCAAGTTCCTCGGCGCAAGCCACGCCCCCTTGTAGGAGCCGGCTTGCCGGCGAAAAGGCCCTCGAGCCTTGCATCGCCCTCGCGGACGCCTTCGCTGGCAAGCCAGCTCCTACAGCAGATCACGCCCCCTCCCCCGTAGGAGCCGGCTTGCCGGCGAAGAGGCCCTCAAGCCTTGCACCACCCTCGCGGACGCCTTCGCTGGCAAGCCAGCTCCTACAGCAGATCACGCCCCCTCCCCCGTAGGAGCCGGCTTGCCGGCGAAGAGGCCCTCGAGCCTTGCACCACCCTCGCGGACGCCTTCGCTGGCAAGCCAGCTCCTACGTGCAGGCACGGGGTGGTTTTGGGGGACATTCGTCGCTAGAACCACAGCCGTGGAAGCACGCTAAGGCCTTGATCCATAACGCCTGCGGGCTTCGATTCAACCCTTCTATTCATATTCCTAAAAGTTAGTTTATTTAATTTTTATACGCGCATAGGGTATATGCACCGGACCACCGGACATTCTTGATTCTGATTTCGCCGCACGCACGCGGCATATCCATGAGATGTGAGGTAGGTATGGTCCGGAACACAATCACCCCAGTGCAGATCGCCAGGGCATTGCGTGCAGCCAAGGAGTGGCGCTGATGTCCAGTCTGGTCGAAGCTCAGGTCCAGAGTGACCTGGATATTGCTCCCCTTTTGTTGCCCGCACGGGTTTTGCGCAACGACGCCGAAGCCCTTCAGGCCGCCCATGAACTGGCGGACGTTGCCCGCCAGCAAGCCGCCCAACGTGACCGTCAGCGCAAGCTGCCCTGGGCGCAGATCGAACAGTTCACCCGCAGCGGCCTGGGCAGTATTTCCATCCCCCGCACCTACGGCGGGCCACAGGTTTCCTTCGTCACCCTGGCCGAAGTCTTTGCCATCATTTCCGCGGCCGACCCGGCCCTGGGACAGATCCCGCAGAACCAGTTTGGCATCCTCGGCCTGATTCTCGGCTGCGGCACCGAGCGGCAGAAGAAACAGCTGCTGCAGAGCGTCCTGGAAGGCTGGCGCATCGGCAATGCCGGCCCGGAACGCGGCACCAAGAACACCCTTGAACTCAAGGCACGGATCACCGCCGACGCCGACGGCCACGTGATCAATGGCCAGAAGTTCTACTCCACCGGCGCCCTGTTCGCCCACTGGGTGGCGGTCAAGGCACTCAACGAGGAAGGCCGCCAGGTGCTGGCCTTCGTCCGTCGTGGCACCCCGGGGCTGCGCATCGTCGACGACTGGTCGGGCTTCGGCCAGCGCACCACCGCCAGCGGCACCATCCTGCTCAACGATGTGCGGGTGGACGCCGAGCTGGTGCTGGACAACTGGCGGATCAACGAAACACCGAATATCCAGGGCGCGGTATCCCAGCTGATCCAGGCCGCCATTGACGCCGGCATCGCCCGGGAAGCCGTGGCCGACGCCATCCGTTTCGTTCGTGAACGAGCACGCCCGTGGATCGATGCCAACGTCGAGCGGGCCGGCGATGACCTGTATGTGATCGCCGACATCGGCAAGCTGCAGATCGAACTGCACGCCGCCGAAGCCCTGCTGCGCAAGGCCGGGCAGGTGCTGGACCAGGTCAGCGCGGCGCCGATCACTGCCGAGTCCGCGGCCCGCGCCTCCATCGCCGTAGCTGATGACAATGTGCTGACCACCGAGATCTCGCTGCTGGCCAGTGAAAAGCTCTTCGAGCTGGCTGGCAGCCGCGCCACCCTCGCCGAATTCAACCTCGACCGTCACTGGCGCAACGCCCGGGTGCACACCCTGCACGACCCGGTGCGCTGGAAGTACCACGCCGTGGGCACCTATCACCTGAACGGCACCTTGCCTGCCCGGCACTCCTGGATTTAACCGCCCAGAACGCTTTTGACCAGATCTCTGGAGAAACACATGTCTCTTTCCCAACACGTCGCGGTCATTACCAGCGATGAGCAAGCCCTGATTGTCGCCAGCGACCTGGCGGAAGATTTCAAGCGCGACAGCGCCCTGCGCGACCGCGAGCGGCGCCTGCCGCACCCCGAGCTGGAAGCCTTTTCCCGCTCCGGCCTGTGGGGCATCAGCGTGCCCAAGGAATACGGCGGCGCCGGGGTTTCCAACGTCACCCTGGCCAAGGTCATCGCCCTGATCGCCGAGGCCGACGCCTCCCTGGGGCAGATCCCGCAGAACCATTTCTACGCCCTGGAAGTGCTGCGGGTGAATGGCAGCGAGCCGCAGAAGCAGCGGCTGTATGCCGAAGTCCTGGCCGGCCGGCGTTTCGGCAACGCCCTGGCCGAGCTGGGCACCAAGACCGCCCACGACCGCACCACCCGCCTGAGCCGCGACAGCAACGGCCCGGGCTACCGCATCGACGGGCGCAAGTTCTACGCCACCGGCGCCCTCTACGCCCAGCGCATCCCCACCTCGGTGGTGGATGAACACGGCGTGCAGCAACTGGCCTTCGTCCCCGCCGACGCCCAGGGCCTGGACGTGATCGACGACTGGAGCGGCTTCGGCCAGCGCACTACCGGCAGCGGCTCGGTGCAATTCGACAACGTGTGGGTGGACGAGGCCGACGTGGTGCCGTTCCAGAGCGCCTTCGAGCGCCCGACCCCGGTCGGCCCGCTGGCGCAGATTCTCCACGCCGCCATCGACACCGGCATCGCCCGCGCCGCCTATGAAGACGCCCTGCGCTTTGTGCGCACCAAGACCCGGCCGTGGATCGACTCCGGCAACGACAAGGCCACCGACGACCCGCTGACCATCAAGAGCTTCGGCCAC